>Ga0209579_10000812_pt1 | contig 28023 bp, 18 predicted proteins | sample Coa_R1_2_FD_187152 | JGI IMG/M metagenome (GOLD analysis project Ga0209579, IMG submission 187152) | Surface soil microbial communities from Centralia Pennsylvania, which are recovering from an underground coalmine fire - Coalmine... | ecosystem: Environmental > Terrestrial > Soil >... | reverse complement strand
GCTGGTGAAGGAGATTACCGGATCACCCTCGCGCATCGAGCACGTTACTTACGCTCAAGCCTATGGGCGCGATTTCGAAGATATGCCGCGGCGCGTGCCTTGTCTCGAAAAGCTGGAAAGCCTGGTGCAATATCGCCCGGCCACGCCCCTCGATACCATCGTACGGCGCGTAGTCGATCACGAATGGACCCATATGCCGAAGCGGGCACTGGCGGTCGCGGTCTAGCACATGTGGATCCTGCTGACCGGCCTGCTCTCGGCGCTGCTGACGCGGCTGCAGATTCGCTTGAACTCGCGGCTGGGTCTCACTGCGGCGCCGCGCGCGGATCGCTGGCACAGGGTCCCGACGCCTTCGAGTGGCGGACTGGCTATCTTCCTGAGCTGCGCGGCGGCATACTGGCTGGCGTGTCCGGGGCGTTATCCGCGTATCGCGCTGGCTGCCGCGGCGCTCTGGATCTTCGGGTTTCTCGACGACCGGCTGAACCTGCAGCCCCGGTTGAAACTGGCCGTGCAGGTGGCGGCGGCCTTCGTAGTCTTCGGCGGATTGGTCTTCCCTCTGACGCATTACTATCCGTTGGACGCGGCCCTCAGCATGTTCTGGATCGTAATGATCACCAATGCCCTGAACCTGATCGACAACATGGACGGCCTGTGCGCGGGAGTGGTCATCATCATCTGCCTGTTCCGTTCCTGGCTGCTGAGCGCGGAGGGATACCGTACCGACGCGGAATTATGCGCCATCCTGGCCGGAGCATTCGGCGGCTTTCTGATATTCAACTATCATCCGGCGCGCATCTTCATGGGCGACTGTGGCACCATGCCGGCCGGCTTCGCGCTGGGCGCATTGACTCTGGCGGGTCCCGCGCCGCATGGAGCCGTGGTGCTGGCGGGCTTCTTTTACCCGGCGCTCACGTTCGCCTATCCTATCTTCGACACGGCGCTGGTTTCGGTTCTGCGCAAACTGGCCGGGCGGCCCATCTCAGTGGGCGGCCGCGATCACAGCTCGCACCGGCTGGCATCATTGGGCCTGGATCAGCGGCAGGTGGTCTGCATCCTCTGGTTGCTGACTGGTTTTGGATCCAGCCTGGGAGTCATGATTCACCTGATGCCCGGCGCCTTGTTCCCGGCCATCGCCCTGCTGGCCGCCCTGCTCAGCCTGTTCGCGGTATCCCTGGCGAGGCCTGCAAGTACTAGTAATAGCCCGCATTCGCTTGATTCTACTGCGGCATTTGTGTTAGCTTCAAGGACACCATTCGGATTTTTCCGACCCCCTATGGAAGCCGCATGCAGCCGCACGATGACGTCCTCACGCTGAACCATCTCTTCTTCCACCATTTGGATCGTTACCGTTTTGACCGGTTGCTGAGCTATCAAAATCATGGCGAATTGATGGTCTGGTCAACCGAGCGCTTCTCTCGGGCCGTGTTCTCGCTACGCCGGTTTCTGCTCACCTCTGGACTAACGCCCGGCGATCGGGTGGCGGTGTTCTCGGAGAACCGGCCGGAGTGGCACATCGCCGATTTTGCCCTGCTGCTGTCGCGCCTGGTGGTGGTGCCGATCTACAACACGCTCTCGCCTCCGCAGATCGCTTACCTGCTGCGCCACGGCGGGTGCCGGGCGGCCATTATCGCTGGCGCCAGGCAATGGGAGATCCTCAAGCCGCTGCTGCCGGAACTGGCGGAGATGCAGGTCATCCTCGCCATGGAAGACACCCCGGGGGTCGCCACATCGCTGCCGCGCATCGTGGCGGAAGCGCCGGCGTTCGACGAAGCGTCGGTCGCGGAGATCCGCGCCGAGGCGCTAACCGTCGAACCGCACGACTTGGCCACCGTCGTCTACACCTCCGGCACCACGGGGGCTCCCAAGGGTGTGATGCTTTCGCACGGCAACATCGTATCCGACCTGCGAGGCAGCCTGGCGCGGGTTCCCTCCAATACGGCCCACCAGGCTCTGTCGGTGCTGCCGCTGCCGCATGTCCTGGAGCGCACCCTGAGCTATGGCTACTTCCACGAAGGCGTGCCGATCGCATATGGCGATCCTCACGATCTAAAGGAACTGCTGCCCGTGCACCGGCCGGATATCATCGGCGTGGTGCCGCGGATTCTGGAGAAGGTGAAAGAGGCCGTGGAAGCCCAGATCGCCCAACTGCTGCCGCACCGGCGTGCCATCGCCCGCACACTGCTCAAGGCGTCGGTGGCGCGCGCGCGGGGCCGCATGCTTGACGGCCAGACCGTGAGCCTGTCCCACCGGATGCTGGCTCCCCTGGCGAACGTGCTGGTCTACCCGAAAGTGCACCGCCAGTTGCACGGACTCAAGTACTTCATCTCCGGCGGCGCCTGGCTGAATCCGGACGTGGAGATATTCTTCCGGGCGGCCGGTTTCGACGTCCTGCAGGGCTACGGCATGACGGAGACCTCGCCGGTGATTACTCTCAACGAATACCACCGCGAGAAAATCGGCTCGGTCGGCCGGCCGCTCGATGGCGTGGAAGTGCGCATCAGCGGCGATGGCGAAATCCTCACCCGCGGTCCCCACGTCATGCTGGGCTACTACAAAGACGACGACGCCACGCGGCAGATATGCGGCGAGGACGGCTGGCTGCACACGGGCGACCTGGGCCGCATGGACAACGACGGCTGCGTCACCATCACCGGCCGCCGCAAGGAGATCCTGGTTCTCTCCAATGGCAAGAACGTGGCCTGCGCCGTCCTGGAGCAGGCGCTACAGCGCAGCCCTTACATCCAGCAGGCCCTGATCGTGGGAGAAGGCCGCAAGTTCGTGAGCGCTCTGATCGTGGCGCATCCCGAGAATGTGACGCGCGCCGCGCACGCCCGCGGGCTGGCCGTCGGCAGTTACGAAGACACGCTGTTAGCGCCACCGGTGGTCGCCCTGTTCCGCGAAGAACTGGAGACGTTGCAGGCGGAGTTCTCCTCGTTCGAGCGGGCCAAACGATTCTGTTTCCTGAAGGAAGAAGCCTTGTTGGACGCCGAACTGGTCACGCCCACGCAGAAAATACGGCGTTCGGTACTGGAACGTAAGTACGCGGAATGGATCGGACATATGTACCAACAGGATGATCCTTTGGTTATCACAGTACCCGAACGGGCCGTGTCCGCCGGCAGTTATACAACATAATGGAAGGACGGCGGCCGTTCCGGCTGCCTGCACGATTGAGGACCCATGGCCGAACCGACGCTTGTCAAATGGAATGAAGAAACGATCCTCGAGCATCTCAAGAAGATCGCCCGCGAGCAACTGAATCTGACGCCGGAACAGATACAGGCGATTGGTCCCAACGTCTCGCTCATGGATGCGCTGCAACTGGACTCGCTGGCGCAAGTGGTGCTGGTGACCACCATCGAACAGGACTTCGGCTGCGCGTTCGGACTGGAGCAATGGCAGCAGCTCGAAACCGTCCAGGACCTGGTGAAGATGATCGCCAGCCGGGCGTGCCCGCCGGAGACGCAGGCATGAGTTCTTTGACGCTCAAGGGCGCCACGGTTCCCGAAATTCTGCTTAACCTGGAGACATGCGCGCGCTGGGGTGCGCGCTTCGTAGCTCCTGCGGAAGATGCCACGTTTTACCCCTATCAGGATGTGCTGCGGCGCGCACAGAAAGCCGCGGCCGCGCTGCAGGCGCGCGGGCTGCGGCGGGGCGACCGCGTGGCGCTGATCCTCTCCACATCCATAGAGTTCTTCGATTCGCTGCTCGGCGTGCAGCTTGCCGGAGGCATTCCAGCGGCGCTCTATCCGCCGTTCCGCCTGGGCAAGCTGGATGAATATTTCGGGCGGCTGCGCAAGATGCTGGCGAAGATCGGCGCGCGGTATCTGATTACAGAAGGACGCATCCGCAAGCTGCTGGGTCCGGGCGTGGTAGGGGTGCAGTCGCTCGAGGAAGTGCTCGACGCCAAGGACCTGCAAAATGGCGGCGGACGCTGGCAGCCCGTGGATGTGGACCCCGATCAGGCCGCGTTCCTGCAGTTCTCCTCGGGCACCACGGTCGAGCCGAAGGCCGTCATGGTGACCCACACCAACCTGCTCGCCAACCTGACCATGATGCAGCAATGCCTGGTGTATCGCGGCGAAGACGAGATCGATAACGGCTGCGTCTGCTGGCTGCCGCTCTACCACGATATGGGCCTGGTCGGCTGTCTCTACCTGGGAATGTATTACCCCGGCACCGTGACTTACATGGGGCCGGATACTTTCCTGGCGCGTCCGGCGATCTGGCTGCGAACGCTATCGCGTTACAAGTCCGCGATCTCGCCTGCGCCGCACTTCGCCTACAGCTTGTGCGCCACCAAGATCAAGGATGAGGAGATGGAAGGTGTGGACCTGTCGCACTGGCGGGCCGCGTTGAACGGGGCCGAGCCCATCGAGTCGGACGGCGTCCAGCGGTTCACGGAACGCTTCGCTCGCTGGGGCTTCCAGCCGGCCGCCATGACGCCCGTGTACGGGTTGGCCGAGGCGGGGTTGGGAGTCACGTTCACCGGCCTCGACGATCTGCCGCGCTTCACGGAGTTCAGCCGCGAGGGCCTGTGGAATGGCGGTACCGCCCACCTCGGCGAGGGCCGGCGCATCGTATCGGTGGGCCACGCGCTGCCCGGCGTGGAAGTGGCCATCTTCGACGACCAGGAACAGCGCGTGCCGGAAGACCGCGTGGGGCGCATCTGGGTGAAAGGGCCGTCGATCACCAAGGGCTATTGGGAAAGCCCCGAGTTGACCGCCAACATGATCCACGGCGACTGGCTGGACACCGGCGACCTGGGGTTCTTCCATGCGGGTGAACTGTACATCGCCGGACGCGCCAAGGATCTCATCATCATCCGCGGCCGTAACTACGCGCCGCAGGAGATGGAGGAGCTGTTGCTCGACGTTGAAGGCGTGCGCAAGGGCTGCACGGTGGCCGTGAGCACGATGGTGGAGGGCGAGGGCGAGCAGCTCATCATCCTGGCGGAGAAAGACCCGCGCAGCAAACGGGCGGAAGAGGAAGTGATCGCTGAGATCAGCCATTGCATCCTGAAGGGACTCTCGCTGAAGCCGCGCGACGTGGAACTGCTGGAGCCGGGCACGCTGCCGCGGACGTCTTCGGGCAAGCTCCGGCGGTCCGAGGCGCTGCGCCAGTTCCTGGCGGGTGAGCTGGTGCCACCCGAGAAGGTCAACGCGCTGAAGCTTTTGTTTGAAGTGGGCAAGTCGCAATTGGCGTGGGCCAAGTTCCGGGCGGAGAAGAAGTAGGCTCTCACAAACGCCGCAGCGCCCACTCGTAGAGCTGCCGGTCTTTCTCGACCGAATGTAGCAACAGCGCTCCAACTTCATCGCCGGCGTGTATCCAGCTCAGGTCGTCGCGATAATCGTGCGACGTGTTCTCGACAGGCACCGGGCCGGGCGGAAAATCGAGTCCGGCCTGTTGCGCCAGCACGCGCAGTTTGCCCACGCTTTCCTCCATGCGCTCCGAGATGCCCACGAAGAAGAACTCCTCGAGAGCCGCCTTGGCAGCCTCCAGGCGGTCCACGGCGGCAGGCGCACTGTGACGGGCGAAGAAGTTGACGTTGTGATTCTCGCGGAAGGGAATGTCCCGTTCGTTCGTCAAGAGCCAGCGGGCAAAGTCGCGCAAACTCAGGTGCGGCGCATCCGGCGGTACTGCCGCGAGCAGGCTGGGCGAAGTGATCGTGGAATACAGTTTCTTGAAATGCGTCATGTACGAGACGAACTGTTCGACAGGATCTCGCAGGAACGTGACGTACAACATCTCGCGCCCCGCCACCCAGCGAGGGAAGCACCGTATGTGATGGGAGCTCAGGCTGAGGATCGCCGGATCCTGCAGCAGGTAGCTGCGCAGAGCTTCGCCGCCGTAGACAAAGTAAGTATCGTCGACATACAGCCGCACGTGCCGGGGCCCGGAGTAAGTCTCGAGCAGAACGCGGAAGGACGTGCCGGCGCACTTGGGTACGTGAATGTGGGCCAGAACCGGACAGGCGGGCGGCGGATGCGAGGCCGCGTTTCCGAGGTTGGCGAAAGCCAGGAGGCCCGGCAATCCCCGCGCCGGCGTAATCGACTCGAGCCGCACATCCGGGGCGCCGCACTCCGTGAAGACTCCGCGGATCCGGCTGGCGGCTTCCGGGGTCCCGGCTATTCCGAGCGCTATCAAGCCTGGTGTGTTGGCGCGATCCAGCAGAGCACCGAGATCTTTGGGCGACGGCACCGCGGACGCTAGATGGATCACTGTATCCGCCTTTTCGCGCCTGGTGAATTCGCCGTACGGAAGCCGCGCCTGGTGAAATGCGCGCTCTAATCTTTCTTCTTGCTGGCCAACCGCGTAAATGCGCTGGTGCGGTGAGAATTCCCAGTAAGCTTCCAGCGCGGCGATGAACGCCCGCTCCCAGGACCCCTCGCATTCGCGTGGCTTGACCCAGTGGCCACGGCCCTTGGGCAGCGCTTGATCCGTGCCGCCGTGCCGCACCTCCAAACTGTTGCGGCCAGGCTTCAGATAAGCGCTTGGATCGAACTCGAATCCCTTGCCGCCGTCGCCGATGCCGGCCGCCCGCAGGTCTTCGCGAAACCGGCCGCACGGGACACCGGCCACACGCAGCGCATTCACCATGACATCGATTTCCAGTGGCCGGCTGAAGTCCGCGTCATCGGCGGCCCATCCAATAATCCCCGCCTCCGTGAGTGTGTCCACACAGCCAATCAAGCTCATATAGCCGGGCCGCTTCAGTCCGTGGACAAGCTGAAGTCCTCTGCGCGGCGGGTCAGGTTTGGATTGTAGTAAGGGTCGTCCGCAATATACTTTGCCCACTTCTTCTTCATGAATGCGTCTTCCATCGGGTCCGGGATCTTATCTTTCTCCGTCTTGGTGGCCGATTCGTGGTGATAGAGCCTGGCATAAGGTGTGTAGACATTGCGATAGCCGAGTTCCAGCAGCTTCAGGCACAGATCCACGTCCTGGAACGCCACCGCCAGGTTGACCTCATCGAAGGCGCCAGCCTGAAGGAACTTCTCGCGCGCCACCAGCAGACATGCGCCGGTAACCGCGCTGCAATTCCTGGTGAGATTGGCGAGGTCGAAGTAATAATGGGGCAGGTTCGCCGGCACGTTTTTAAACGCATGGCTGCAATTGCCGTAGAGGCCCATGACCACCCCAGCATGCTGAATCAGATTGTTGGGATACCACAACTGCGCGCCCACCGCGCCGACATCGGGCCGCTGGGCATGTTCGAGCATAGCCGTGAGCCATTCCGCCGAGATGATCGACGTGTCGTCGTTCAGGAACAGAATGTGGGGTGAATCCGTCGCCCGAACCGCCGCATTGTTCATGCGAGAAAAGTTGAACGGCTGGCCGCGCCAGTCGAAATATCGGACGGGGGCTTTGCGGGCCGTCAGACGCGCGGCATACTCGGCCACGCTCGTAGCCGGTGAATTGTCTATCAGGACGATCTCGTAGTTTTTGTATTCCGTTTTATCTAAGACGTCTTCGATCGCGCGGAAAACTCCCTTATGGCCGCCGGTAGGCATCAGGATGCTGACCCGGGGGGCCTCTCGAATGGCGTACCGGACCCGATAGCGGCATGGTCCCACTTCAACTATGTGCGCGCCGGGGGAATTGCGCTCGAGAAATGAGCTCAAGGCGCGGTGCCCATCCGCGCTGGCCTCGGGCTTCTCCCAGTACGCCTTGGCTACCGAACCTGTCGCCGCGCGCCAGTGATATAGGACTTTGGGGATCCTGCGGATCTTTTGCGTCAGTTCGGTGGCGCGCAAAAGGAACTCGTAGTCTTGAGAGCCGCTATAGTTTTCATTCAGCCCGCCGAGACGATCCACGAGAGAGCGCTTCATCACCACGAAATGGCAGATGTAGTTACAGGAGTGAAACAGTTCGGGCGACCAATCGGGTTTGAAAAAGGCGTCGTAGCGGCGGCCGCGTTCATCGATCTTGTCTTCGTCGGAATAGAAAAGATCGGTATCGGGGCAGTCTTGGATGGCCCGTACAATATCGTATAAGGCGAAAGGCGCGAGCTCGTCGTCGTGGTCCAAAAAGGCCACATATTCTCCCGAGCATAGTTTCAAGGCCGTATTCGTGGCGCCGGCGATACCCCGGTTGCGCTTGAGCGCGGTCACCCCGATTCGGGAATCGCTCTCGGCGTACTTCCGCAGAACGGCGGCCAGCGAGGCATCATCCGAGCCATCATCCGCCAGGCATAGTTCCCAGTCAGGATAGACCTGGCTTACGACGGACTCGATACAGCGGCTCAGTAACGCCACACTGGTTTTATATACGGGGACCGCGATGCTGATGCGCGGCCGCGCCGTGAGCTTCCCGATATCCAGCCGCATCTGATGAACGGCTTCTTTGCCGGGTTCGTGGCGGGTGATCCATGCGTCATACTCCGGCGAGGGCGCCGCGTCGGCAGGTTCAGGTTTTGGGCGTCCACTCAGATGCAGCAGCATTCCTCCGATGCGGCTGAGGGTTTTCCAAATCCGGCTGTCGTAGATGGCGTGAATCGCACGGCTGTTGGAGACCAGCGCGGACTCAAGATCCCGCAGGCGCTGTTCCAAGCTGGTGTGGGATTCCAGGGCGGCGGCCGCGCGCGCGTTTTGGGCGATGGTCAGGAAGAGCTGGCAGAATGCCAACACACCCTGTAGATCTACGGCCTTCCCGCCGGATGCGAATGACGCCCGCGCGGTCTCGAGATCCGCCGCGCTGCGGCATTTGGAGAGCAGGTATCCCACGCGGTAAGCCGGCTCTCCCCAATCTTGTCCGGCATATACCTGATTGAAGCGGCGATTGAGCTCCAGCACGAAATCCGTCCCCGATGGCCGCAGGCTGTGGTACGTCAACATCATCAGCAACCAGACATTGGTGTTGCCCTGGACGAAATCGATCCAGGGATGCGGATTCTGCGAGAAGATGCCGGATATGCTCTCGCGGTCCGGCAGGCCGTATTGACGGTGCTCCAGCAGGGCCTGGAGCGGAGCCCGCAGAACGGAGCCAGTATACTCGACCATCACCGATTCCGCCCAGCGGTTGTTCTCCGAGTCGAAAGGACAGGCCAGATACAGACCGTCCCGCGTGACCCGGAGAAGCTCGCCGAGGAACTGAGCCCTGTGTTCGGCGGGAATGTGTTCGAGCGTGTCGAGCGAGCACACCAGATCGAAGGAACCATCGCGAAACGGGAGCTCGATTCCGCTCGCCCGGATGTAGTTCCGCAAACCGCCAATGGGGACCAGGTCCACCACCACCGCGGTGGCGTCCGGGATCAAGGCCCCGGCTAAAGACGGGAATCCCGGCCAAAAAGCGGGCGTGTGTCCGCCGACATCCAAGACCCGATATTCGGATTGGTGGGGACGAAAGAGCCCGGCGATGCGCTCCAGCAGGACGTAGCGTTCAAACAAGCCAAACGATATCTCCCGCAGGCGTTCCACGTTGGTCATGAAAACAGAGGATTCAGTCTAGCTCAAATTCACGGGCGGGATCGAAAGGCTACAGGCGGGGCATGTGCTATACTCGGGTGTTTCCAGCACGGCCCCAACATGTGGCGCGGCGATTCTCTTTTCCTTCTATTCAGCCTGATCATCAAGGACTTCAAGATCCGTTACCGCAACATGTCGTTGGGCGTGTTCTGGTCCCTGTTGAATCCGCTGGTGATGATGGGCGTACTGACGTTCGTCTTCACCAAAATACTCAAGAATCCCGATCCGCTTTTTCCTTTGTTCGTGATGTGCGGCCTGGTGCCGTTCAATTTCTTCAGCACCGCCTGGCTTTTCGGGACGACTTCCATTGTGGACAACGCCGGCCTGATCAAGCGCGTGCCGGCGCCGCGGGAGATCATTCCTCTGGCGGCCGTGCTCTCCAACTGCACGCACCTTTTCATCCAGATCGGCCTGCTGTTCGGCCTGGCTTTCCTTTTGGGAAAAACTCCCAATCGCCAGTGGGCATGGCTGCCGCTGATCTGGACGCTGGAAGTTGTCTTTGTGTGCGGCCTCTCACTGATTACTTCCGCACTGAACGTCTATGTCCGGGACATGCGCTACCTGGTTGAGTCGGCCAACACCGTACTGTTCTGGCTGGTGCCGGTGGTGTATTCTTTTACCATTATACCCGCGAGTTTTCGGGGAATTTATCAGCTGAATCCCATCGCGGCCCTGGTAATGGCGATGCGAGACATCCTGATCGACGGGACTCGCCCCGCTTCCACGCTGTTGATCAAGCTCTCGGGGATCTCGCTGGTGATGCTGGCGGCGGGACTGCTGGTATTTCGTAACCTGAAGCCGCGCTTCTCCGATCATTTGTGACATCGCATGAGCGTGATTGTATTTCACAACGTATCCAAGAAGTTTCACCGCCATGCCGGGCAGATGCTGCTGCGGAATCATCTAACCAGGATCCTGACCGGCCAGCGCGAGAAGCCCTTCTATGCCCTGAAGCGGGTGTCTTTCACGCTGGAGCGCGGCGAAAGCCTGGCGGTGATCGGAAGCAATGGCGCGGGCAAGAGCACCCTGCTGGGCCTGGTGGCCGGCGTTTCCAAACCGAACGAAGGCGTGGTGACGGTGAACGGGCACCTCGCCGCCCTGCTGGAACTGGGATCGGGCTTTCATCCGGACCTCACGGGGCGGGAGAATGTCCGGCTGAATGCGGCGCTCCTGGGTCTTTCGCGCAGAGAGACCGCGGCAGCGTTCGACGCCATCGTGGAGTTCTCGGGAATCCGCGACTTCATCGATGAGCCGTTGCGCACGTATTCGACGGGCATGGTGATGCGGCTGGCGTTTTCGGTGGCCATCAACACGGACCCTGAGATCCTGCTGATCGACGAGATTCTGGCGGTGGGCGACGCGGCGTTTCAGGCCAAATGTATCGACAAGATCCACGAGTTCCGCAATGCCGGAAAGACGCTTTTGTGCGTTTCGCACTCCAACCTGGTCCAGAAGTTATGCGACCGGGCACTTTGGCTCGACCATGGCGAGTTGATCCTGAGCGGTCCGGTGGCGGAGGTATCGGCAGCCTATGCGGGGCGGCCCATCGCCCCCGCATAATGTGAGGATCGCCTGGCCGGAAACAGCACACAGCTACGTCGGGCAATCGCGGAACTTCAGGAGTTGTTGCGCCGCACGGATTCCGCTCCGTCACGAAAGGAAATCCTGGCGCTGGCCGAGTTGCTGGAAGAAGCGCTGGCGCGCATCGACGCGGACGAGAAGCAGGCGGTGCGCCACTACACCGAGTTGGAGCGGCGTCTGCTCGATATTGAAAACAGCCGCTTCCTGCGCACGCTGCAGTGGCCCGGAAGGTTTTTGGGGGATTGGAAAGGCCGGCTGGGCCAGGTCCTGCTGCACTCTCCGCTGCATCCTCTCTATCTGAAGTTGGTGAACCCGCACCGGGCGGAGGACCGCTACAGGCTGTGGGTAGAGAGCGAACGAACGCCGGCCGCCCGGCCCCTCACGCGCGAACCTCTGCTCTGCGTGATTCTGCCGGTATACAATCCGCGGCGAGACTGGCTGGAAGCGGCCGTCGAATCGGTACGTGGGCAAAGTTACGGCTGCTGGCAACTGTGCGTGTGCGACGACGCGTCGGCGGAGAGCTGGGTGGCCGAGTATTTCGAAGCGTTGAGCGCAACGGAGCCGCGCATCCGTTTTGTGCAAGCGAACGAACACCTGGGGATCTCGGGCGCATTGAACCGGGCCGCGGAGCTGGCAAGCGGAGAGTACGCCGGATTTGTGGACCAGGACGATCTGCTGGCGCCGCACGCCCTGGCTTCCGTGGCGGAAGCCGTGGCGGATTCGGAACCGGACCTGGTGTATAGCGACGAGGATTATCTGGACGACCAGGGGCGGCGGGTGCAACCGATCTTCAAGCCGGCCTTTTCTCCGGACCTGCTGCGTTGCGGCATGTACCTCGGCCATCTGCTGGTGGTCCGCACGGCACGGCTGCGGGAGCTGGGCGGCTTTCGCGCCGGGTACGACGGCAGCCAGGACTACGATCTGGCGCTGCGATTGACCGGCGGGGGCTTGCCCAGCGCGGCCATGGTACGGCACATTCCGCGGGTGCTCTATCACTGGCGGAGGCACGCGGACTCGACTGCCCAGCACGCCGCGGCCAAGCCTTATACGCAGTCGGCCGGGTTGAAGGCTGTTTCGGAAGCGGTGGCCCGCCGCGACGCGCAGGCGGTGGTGACGCTGGGGACGTTTCCCAATACGTATCGAGTGCGCTGGTTCATTCCCGAGGATCTCAAAACCAGCCTGATCATTTGTTCGCGCGACGCCAAACTGCTGTCGCGGTGTCTGGAGGCGATCGCGAGGCAGACCGCGCACGCCAACCGCGAGGTGCTCGTGGTGCAGCACCTCACCGGCGATATCGCGGCTATGGACCGGCTGCTGAATGCTTCCGGCTGCATCCGTGTGCCGTACGCCGGCCCATTCCACTTCGCGGCGATGAACAACCTGGGCGCGGCGCACGCCAGCGGCGAGGCGCTGGTCTTCATGAACGACGACGTGGAGCCGCTCGATCCCGACTGGCTCGGCGCATTGCTGGCGCACGTCAACCGGCGCGAAGTGGGGGCAGTGGGGGCCAGGCTGGTGTATCCTTCGGGCGCGGTGCAGCATGCGGGCATCGTGATCGGCATCATGGAAGGCGCTGGCCACCTGCATCGCAATACATTTGGATCTCCCTACTGGAACTGGCTGCCGTTTACGCGGAATGTCTGCGCGGTGACGGGAGCGTGCCTGGCGATACGTAAGGAAGTCTTCGAGGAGTTGGGCGGATTCGATGAATCGTTCCCGGTGAATTACAACGACGTGGACCTGTGCCTGCGGGCGCGGCAGGCCGGATATGAAGTGATCGTGGAACCGGCCGCCCTGTTGCGGCACTATGAATGCCAATCGCGCCAGGCGGGCGTGCGGCTGGAGGAACGCTACCTGTTCGAGCAGCGCTGGGGCGTCTGGCTGGAGCGCGGCGATCCTTTTTACAGTCCGCATCTGCGCCGCACGCTGGAGGACGCCGGGTTGGAGCTGCACGATCCGGCGGAGCCGGCAACGTGGCGATAGCCTGGCTCGCGAAGCACACTACTCTTTCCGCAACGCTCATCCTGATCGTGGTTTTGCACGTTTGCTTTTTTCCTTTCATCTGGGGAGACAAGACGTTGCTGGCAAGCTCGCGCGGCGATGTGCCCAGCATCATGCCGAACGGCGCATGGTACGGCGGCAGCCAGGGTCCCACGATCTTTCGAGGGAATGACATGGGCGCTTCCGGCTGGCTGCTGGAGCCGGACGCATCGCTGATTCGTTACGAATACTTCCACGAGGGGCACCTGCCGTTGTGGAACCCTTATCAATCGTTCGGCGCGCCACTGGCTGCCAACATGCAGTCGCAACCGTTCCAGCCGCTCTTTTTCCTGTATTCGCTGTTTCCCGGACCGCGCACGTACAACGTTTTTATTCTGGCCCGCTTTCTGCTGACGGGCCTCTGCACTTACCTCTATCTGCGGCTGTTCCTGGGCTTCGCGCCGTCGATTGCAGGCGGAATCGGGTGCATGCTGTCGGGCTACTACATTCTGTTTTTCAACATGCCGCATTTGAGCGTGGATATGCTGGTGCCGGCAGTTTTCCTGGCCACGGAGCGCCTGCTGCGGGAACAGACCACCAGGAATGCGATCGTGTCGGCCGCGGTGACCTTTCTGTGCATCGTGGGTGGGATGCCGGAGAGCGCGTTTCTGGCACTGGCATTCGGTGGCGCGTACTTTCTTTTCCGGATCGCAGCGGACGGGCAGATGCGGGCGGCGTCGATCACCCACCTGAAGTACTTTTTCTTCGTGCAAGGGATGGGGCTGATGCTGGCAGCTTTTCTGCTGGCTCCGTTCTTCGAATACATGAAGGTTTCGTTCGATACGCATCAGCCGGTAAATCTGGGTGGAGTCATTCCCGGATTGCAGCACGACGCGTTTGGTCTTTCGCTGTTCACCTATCTGATGCCGGGCGGATATCACGATCTGCGGGGATTCATGGGGGTGGTGCAGGTGTTGCTGGCGGTCGTCGCGCTGGTAGGCCTGAGGCGCGAGCGCGTGACCTTCTTCTTCGCGGCATCGGCGTTCGTTCTGGTGCTGAAGCGGTATGGCGTGCCAGTCATCAATTGGATCGGGTATCTGCCGTTCTGCCGGTTTGTTCTGTTTCCAAAATACGAAGAGGCGCTGCTGGCTTTCTCGATGGCGGTGCTGTGCGGATACGGCGTGCATTTTATTCTGACCGGGAGAGGAAGCCACCGGAGGCTCGTGGCAGCGGCGCCGTCCTGCGTTAAATGGTGGCCGGCTGCGCTGATAATTCTCATGACGGGGGAGATGGCCGGCAACTACATTTATCCGGTCTACTACGTTTTGACGCGCTCGGCGGGCGATGAGGCGAATCCGTATCGGGGCGCGCCCTATATCGACTATCTGAAGTCCAGGATCGGGGCACACGAGCGCGTGTTTGGGCGGCAGGGAATCCTGCATCCGGGCTGGGCGGGGAGTTTTCAGATCGACGATCCACGCGGGCTGGATGCCATGTATTACCGGAAGTACCTGGACTTTGTCCGGTTCTTCCTGCGGGAGGAGATACCGGCGGAGGCGCGCGGCGATCTGGTCAACCGATTCGCCGGCATGCGGTGGTCGGCTTGCGACAGTCCGCTCAAGACACGGCTGTTGCAGCTCTCGTCGGTGAGATTCTTTTTGTCGCGCGACCCTTATGGGGCAGCGGCAGAGCGTGTGCAGGAGATCTTTCAACAGAATCAGGGCCGGCCTATCGAGATCCGGACGTTCACGATGGGCGGCGAGACCAAGGCGGTGTTGTACGAGCATCCGCCTTACGAGCGGCTACCGTTTCGCATTGCGATTACGCCCGCGAGCCGGGAGTTTTCGTTCGATGTGGCGATGCAGCCGGCGGTGTATGACGGGTCCATGCCGGTATGCGGCGCGGGCGTCCAGTTCAGGCTGGAAGTGCGGGACAGCGCCGGGCGGATCCGGCAAGTGTACGAGCGGTATATCGACCCGAAGCACAATCCGGCGGAGCGGCGCTGGATTGCGGCGTCGGTGGATTTGAGCGAGTACCTGGGGCAGACGGTGGAACTGTTGTTCACTACGCTGCCGGGGCCAACGGGCGATACGTGCGCCGCGTGGGCGGGTTGGGGCGATCCGCATTTCAATGGAGATGAGCGCAGTGCGGCGCCGTTCGACCTGGTGTACGACCGGGGCGTGAAGATTTACGAATACCGGGAGACGCTGCCGCGGGCGGCCCTGTTCACGAACCTGGAAGTGGTGGCGGACGAGGCGGCGGTGCTGGCCAGATTGGGATCTCCATCGCTGGACATCTTCACGACGGCGGTGGTCAGCTCGGCCGGCCTGGCCGGCTTGCAGCACGCGGAGCGCGCGCGGGCGGCCACCATAGTGTCGTACAACTCGCAGGAAGTGATCATCGATGCGGTCACGGAGCGGCCGGCGCTGCTGGTGCTGACGGACACAGACTATCCGGGCTGGAATGTGTACGTGGACGGGGGGCGGTCGCGAGCGGTCACGGCCAATTACCTGTTTCGCGGCGTGCCGATGACCGCGGGGCGGCATCTGGTGCGGTTCGCGTATGAACCCGCTTCGTTCCGCGCCGGGGCTGCGGTTTCGGGACTGGCGCTGCTGTGTCTGTTGGGGTTTGGCGCGTGGCGGAGACGGTCATAATCGACCACTACCCGGTTCGGCCCCTGTGGTCGTTTCGGCCTCAGCAGTCGTAAGGCGCTCGAATTCGGTGAAGTTGTTGCCTATGGCTATGGCCAGGGCGAGCAAGCGTTGCAGGGCGTCGCGGGGGGATGAGAAGGTGATGGCGATGGCTCCGGGCTTGAGGGAGACTCCTTGGGGCAGATCGGCGAACTGCTGTCCGAGAACTGCGGTAGGGGCTTCCACGAGCAGCTTCGGCTGGGCCAAGGCGGCTTGGCGGAGCCCGTCGAGGACCTGGGCGAGCCGGTGGCGGCGGCGGCGCTCATAGTGGGCCTGATCGCCGGCGGCCAGGCGGGCCAGGTGGGCGATCAATTCGCCACGGTCGGCTACGCTGCTGGCGCCGAGCTGGCGGGAGACGCAGGGCTGCATGATCTGCTGGGCCCGGCGAGGACCTACCTGGAGGATGGACTGGAGGGTCTGGCGATCGACCCAGGGCCAGGGGAGAGCGTTCAGTTCCTGGATGACCGCGTCTAAGCGCCCATACCATATAGGCTTATCGGGCATGCTGCCAATCTACCACATTATAGGCGGTTGTGCGCGAGTGCGAAATATGGCCACCTTTATCACACCTGATAATAGAACGTTATCAGAAGTGTGATAAGATGCTGCCATGCAACTGGTGTCGCTCAGCCAGCGGGCCCGGGAATTCGCCGCGGCGGCCAAGGCGCCCAGCACCCTGCGGGCTTACCAGGCGGACTGGCAGGATTTTTGGGAGTGGTGCGAAGGCCACGGAGCCGCGGCGCTGCCGGCGAGCCCGGGGACGATCGCACTGTATCTGACCGACCGGGCGGCAACGCTGAAGGTCTCGAGCCTGACGCGGCGCCTGACCACCATTAACCGGGCGCATCGGGCGGCGGGGCAGCCTTCGCCCGCCACCATGCAGAATGCCGTGGTCAGCGAGGTATGGAAGGGAATCAAGCGGACCAAAGGGACGGCGCAGCGCGGGAAGAAGCCGCTGCTGACGCCGGATGTCCGGCGCATGGTGGCCGAACTGCCGCAGGATCTGCGGGGTCTGCGCGACCGGGCCTTGCTGCTGGCCGGCTTTGCGGGCGGCTTCCGGCGGTCGGAACTGGCGGCGCTGCGGGTGGAGGATCTGGAGACCAGCCCGGAGGGGCTGATCGTGCGGCTGGGAAAGTCGAAGACGGATCAGGAGGGGCAGGGAAGACGGGTAGCGCTGCCTTATGGTTCGGACGCGGCGACCTGTCCGGTGCGGGCGCTGCGCGGGTGGCTGGAGCAAGGTGACATCCGGGCCGGGGCGGTATTTCGGGCGATCGACCGTTATGGCGTGATCAGCGATCAAGGGCTGCACGCGGATTCCGTCGCATTCCTGGTGAAGCGGTCGGCCGGGCGGGCGGGTCTGGATACCTTGGAATACGCCGGCCACAGCCTGCGCGCGGGCCTGGCGACGCAGGCGGCCATGAACGGCGCGAGCGAACTGGCGATTATGAAGCAGACCGGGCACCGGTCGCTGGCCACAGTCCGGAAATATATTCGCGAGGGCACCTTGTTTCGCGACAACGCGGCGGCGAAGCTCGGGTTGTAACGGCCGGCTCACGCGCGCGCCTCCAGAATAGCTTCGCGGATGCGGCTGCTGGCGCGGCCATCGCCGTAGGGGTTGTGGATGCGCGCCATGCGGAGATATTCGGCTTCATCTTCGAGCATGCGCTCGGCTTCGCTCACGATGCGGTGGGGGTCGGTGCCCACCAGTTTGACGGTGCCGGCGGTCACGGCTTCGGGACGCTCGGTTTTTTGGCGCATCACCAGGATGGGCTTTCCTAACGACGGGCCTTCTTCCTGGATGCCGCCGGAGTCGGTGATCAGGAGGTAGGCGCGGCGCATGAGATCGACGAAGGGGACGTAATCCAGCGGCTCAATCAGGAAGACATTGGCGAGCCCGCCCAAATCGCGATAGACGGGGTCCATGACGCGGGGATTTCGGTGGACAGGGTAGACCAACTGGACATCGGGGCGGCGCGCGAGACGGGCCAGGGCCTGGCAGATGCCCGCGAAACCATCGCCGAAGCTTTCGCGGCGATGGGCGGTGACCACGATCAGCTTCGCGGCGGGATTCAGTTGGGGCCAGGCGGGGGCGGGAAGGCGGCCGGCGGCGAGGCCGTCGCGCACATAGAGCACCGCATCGATGCCTGAATTGCCGGTGACGGAGATGCGCGAGGGTTGGACGCCCTCGGCGAGCAGGTTACAGCGCGCGCTATCGGTCGGCGCGAAGTGCAGGGTAGCCAGCCGGGTGGCGGCGACGCGGTTCATCTCTTCGGGAAACGGCTGCGAGAGATCGCCGGTGCGGAGACCGGCTTCCACATGGCCGACGGGAACGCGCTGGTAGAACGCGGCCAGGGCGGCTGCCAGCGTGGTGGTGGTATCTCCCTGGACCAGCAGCATGTCGGGCCGCTCGGCCGCGATCACGGGCTCGAGAGCAGCCAGGATGCGGGCGGTGAGTTGGGCGAGAGTCTGGCCGGGCTGCATGAGGTCAAGGTCGTAATCCGGGGTGACATTGAAGGCGGCCAGCACCTGATCGAGCATGGAGCGGTGCTGGGCGGTAACGCAGACGCGCACGTCGAATTGGGCGCTCTGCCACAGGTCGAGAAGCACCGGGCAGAGTTTGATGGCCTCGGGGCGGGTTCCGAAAGTGACGAGGATCTTGCGCACGCGAAAGATAGTGCGGCGCGCGAAGTACGAATTCTCACGAAAGATTGCCCACGCGGCGCATGATTTTGTCGAACTCCGCCGCGGCGGACGCCCAGCTATAGTTCTCTTCGACGAGCTTGCGCGCGGCGCGGCCGAGCTGCTCGCGGGCGGCGGGATCGCGCAGGAGGCGGACCACGTGGAATGCAAAATCGGCCGGGCGGTCGGCCAGCACGATGTTTTCGCCGTGGCGCACGGGCAAACCTTCGGCACCCATGGTGGTGGAGACGACGGCTTTACCCATGGCCATGGCTTCGAAGATCTTGATGCGGGTTCCGCTGCCGCTGCGCAGGGGAACGACGCACACGGCGGCCTTGGCGAGGTAGGGGCGGATGTCTTCGACGGCGCCGGTCACCAGGATTGTGGCGGATGCCAGGGCTTGCGTGCGGCGCGTGGGGCGGCGGCCGACGGCCCAGAATAGCGCTGCGGGAACTTCAGCCTGGATCAGCGGGAGGATCTCGTCGACGAAGTACGCCGCGGCGTCTTCGTTGGGCATGTAGTCCATGCTGCCGGTGAAGACCATGGCGAAGGGCTGCGCGGGTTCGGCGAGGGGCTGGAAGTATTCGGTATCGACGCCGGTGGGGATGACGGATATGCGGTCTGGCGCGATGTATTGGAGGAAGTGGGCGCGGTCGTTCTCCGAGACGGTAAACACGTGATCGGCTTGATCGACATAGCGGCGTTCGGTGCGCACGAGGGCGCGCGCTTCGAACCACGAGGCGGCTTTCATCAGTGGGGTTGAGGCGACTTGGGCGTGGCGCTCCCAGATCCGGGCTTCGACGTTATGGGTGAAGAGGATGGTGGGCGGGGGTGTGTTCCAGCGCATGAGAGGAGCGGGAACGATGAAGTCGCAAACGATCAGATCGAATTGGGAGGCGGCCAGGAGTTCCGCGTAGCGGCGGCGGACATCGGGGTGCAGAAATTTGTAGACGGAGACGGGGCGGCCGGCGGCCATGATGCGGGCGGCGTGGAGGTACTCACCGAGGCTGCGGCGCCCGGGAAGCGGAAGGGGAACGGGCACGAGCTTCGAAAAGATGTCGTTGCCGAGGAGGTGTTGATCGTTGGTGTGCTCGGCGTAAAAGGTGAAGAGCGTGATTTCGTGCCGGCGGGCGAGTTGTTTCAGGATCTGGTAGCTGCGGATTTTGCCGCCCATATCGGGGGGCAGGAGGCCTCCGGCTTTGACCCACAGGAGCCTCATAGGTGGTGCTCCGTGACGCCGACAGCGGTGGTGACGCGGTAAGTGAAGCGGTCGCCGGTAAAGATGAATTGATGCGACCCCTGGGGTTCTTTGTATTCGTAGCTGCCGGGGGCGGTCTGGGTGAAGACGCCGTGATTGCGGGGGACCAGCATGACGGCGAACTCAGCGGGCAGCGCAGTTTCCCTGGTGAAGCGAAGGACCCAGGCGGGTTCTTTGCGGCCGTAGACGGGGGACCAGTCCCAGCGCTCGTCGGACTCGGTCCAGGTGTGGTCTTGGGGGGCGAGGATGACGAGGTCGTGCAGGTCGAGGTAATGCCAGTGGATGGCGAGGCGGTGAGAGCCGGTTGACGGGCGCGGCTCAGTCACGAGGTCGCGGACCAACCAGAGCGTTGCATTCAAGCCGGACTTCAGGCAGAAGACCCACCGCTGATGGGATTTGTGGCGGCCGGCGAACAGATCGAACGCGGGGCTGGTGTACCAGAGGTCGACAACGGTTTCGGAGAGGTTGGTCCAGGCGAAGGGGCCGGCGGGCTGCGCCTGATCGGCTCCGTCTAATTGCAAGGTGTTGTGGGCGGCGGTGCCGCGGAAGCGGTCGCGCTCGGGGCAGACGTAGCAGAAGGTCCCCGGATCGATCAGGACGGGGCGGCCGCCGGTGATGAGTTGGATGCTCAGGGCGTCGGCGTGGGTGTGGCCGGCGGTGAGCGCGCCGGGGGGACCGGCGTTAATGAAGAGATGGGAGTCGCCGGAGGACATGATGTAGATGCCGCCGACGGTCTGCGCGGTGGTGGGAGCGAGCGGGCGAGGGAGCGGCGCGATGACGCGGCCACCGTCGTCGTCTCCGAAGTTGGGGAAGCGGCCGGCGCGGGAGAGGGCGGCCAGGGCGTCGTTCATTTTCTCGATGGCGCCATCGAAGGCGGGGGGGATGGCAATGGCGTTTCGAGCGGCAAGATTGCGGGCGAATTCGAAGAAGTCCCGGGCGTAGACGTGATAGTAGACGGACTGCTCGAAGTGGAAGCCGCCGGGGCGGACCTGGGTTTGGGCCTGCTGGAGGATGATCTGCCAGCCGCGGGCCTGCCAGCCGGCGGCTTCGGCGATTTGCGGGCACATGACGCCGATGGAGAAAAGCGCCACGGCTTCACCCAGCAGGTGGGTGTTGGGGGAGAAGTACGTGGAGGGAAAGCGCTCGATGTACCAGCCGTGGAGGTGGAGGGCGGAAATCAGGTCAGGATGGAAGTCTCCGAGGAGGCTGCGGACCCAAAGCCAGGAGAGGGCGCGGAAGGCGACTTCCAAAGAGCTGGCCCAATTGATGCCGATGGGGTAGGGGTTTTCGGCTTGCCAGTGAGTCCACTGGGCCAGGACTTCGTCGCGGAAGCCCGCCTGGGCCAGCGTGACAAGATGCTGGTGGCGGTTCAGCTCCCAGATGATTTTGTGATCGCCGACCTGATCGAAATCGAGGAAGGGGATTTTGTGCCAGGGTTGGCGGGGGGCGCGCTTCTGGTGGACCGGGTCGTAATGCCAATCGATGGGCGAACCGAAGTCGAGGTCCTGGTAGCCGAGAAGATCGAAACGGCGCTGTTGGAGTGTGGCGGCGGCATCCGGCGAGTCGAGAGGGGGCGGGGCGGGGAACGACGGGGATGCGGAAGAGGCGATGAGTTTGCAGGCGGGCGGCCGTGCCCAGCGTTTGGAGAGGGCTTGCCGCGCGCGGGTGCGCAGCTCGTCGGGACTCATGCGGAACAGGCGGGCGAGGTTCATGATTGACAGGCGAGGACGCCTGTCCGGCTGGTGATGAAAATGTCGCCCCAGAGCTGAAGGTTGAGCAACCGCCAGATGCGATCGGTGGCATCCTCGAGACCGGCGCGGTGGCGGGCGAGGAGATCGTCCAGGTAAGTGAAGTTGAGATACGGGGCGAGCAGGCCGGCGCGGTCGTGAAGCTGGGCGATCAGGGCATCGGCGGCCTGTTCCATGAGCCACTGACGGAGAGGAGTGGGGAAACCCATCTTCTTGCGATAAATGATATCGCGCGGGAGGAGGTCCTCGACAGCGCGCTTCAGTATGTACTTGGCGACGCCGCCGCGGAGCTTCAGGCGGTCGGGAACAGTGGAAGAGAACTCGACGAGGTGGTGATCGAGGAATGGGACGCGGCTTTCGATGGAGCACGCCATGCTCATCTGGTCCTGTTTCATGAGCAACTCGACCAGGTAGGTTTTCTGGTCGGCGTAGAGCATGCGGGAGAGCAGAGAGGCCTGCGGAGGGGCGTTCCAGTAGCCGAGGAAGGAATCGTAGGTGGCGCCGGGGGGCGCGTTGAGGAGCTGCTGTTGTTCGGCGCGGGAGAAGGCGGAGTAGAAGTTATCGAGATAGAGGGCTTCGAGGGTTTCTCCGCGGCCGATGACAGAGTGCCGGAGCTTGCGGCGCATATCCGCGGAGAGCAGCGGCGTACCGGCGATGCGGCCGCGGATGAGATTGCGGGCGGAGCCGGGAACGGCACGGTAAGCCTTGAGCAGGCGCTGGTTGAGGAGATAGAAGCGGTAGCGCGCATAGCCGGCGAACAGCTCGTCGCTGCCTTCGCCGGTGAGAACGACCTTGACGTGTTCGGCGGCGAGGCGCGAAACGAAATAGAGAGAGACGCTGGAGGGCCAGGTGATGGGCTCGTCTTCGTGCCAGATGAGCCGGGGGAGAGCGTTGAAGAATTCGTCGCGGCTAACGATTACTTCGTGATGATCGGTGCCGATGGTCCGGGCGACCTGGCGGGCGTAGTCGAGCTCACTGTAGGCCTGCTCGCGATAGCCGACGGCGAAGGTCTTGACGGGTCCGTCGGACATGGGCTTCATCAGGGCGGCGATGGCGCTGGAATCGACTCCACCGGAGAGGAACATGCCGAGGGGGACATCGCTCATCAGGCGGGTGCGGACGGCTTCATCGAGACGAGTGCGGAGATCGGCGATCCAGGATTGGTCATCGCGCCGTTCATGGGCGGCGGGGCAGGGAAGCTCCCAATATTGGCGGATTTCGAATTGGTCCGGCGTGAGGAGCAGCCAATGGCCGGGCATGAGCTTGCGGATGCCGGAGAACAGCGTTCGATCGCCGGAGCAATAGCCGAAGTTGAGGTACTCGGAGAGCAGGGATTCCTCGAAGCGCGGAGAGATGGCGGGATGTTCGAGCAGCGCCTTGATTTCGGAGGAGAAGGCGAAGAGGCGGCCGTCCCAATAGTAGTAGAAGGGCTTTTTGCCGAGGCGGTCGCGGGCGCAGAATAGCGTACGGGAGTTTTTGTCCCAGATGGCGAAGGAGAACATGCCGCGGAAGCGGGTGACGCAATCGGGGCCGTACTGCTCGTAGGCGTGCAGGATGGTTTCGGTGTCGCAGCGCGTGCGATAGCGATGGCCGGCCTGTTCGAGGGCGGGGCGCAGACCGGCGTGGTTGAAGATTTCGCCGTTGTAAGTGATCCAGAGCGCGCCATCTTCGTTGGACATGGGCTGGCGGCCATCGCGGACGTCGATGATACTGAGGCGGCGGTGGCCGAGGGCCGCGAAGGGGTCGCGGTAATAGCCGGCATCGTCCGGACCACGGTGGCGGATGGCGTCCGCCATGCGGGTGAGGACGGAATCAGGCTGGCTCGCGGGGGCGCGAGTTACGAATCCGGCGATGCCACACATATGCCTATTTGAGATTCTCTCACTTGGGCGGCTTGCGGCGGCCGGCTTTAATTGGGTTCGTTTCGTTTTTTTGGTTGTGCGCGGCGCGGATTTTTTGGAGCTTTTCCAGTTGGCGGATGCAGCGGTCTATGCTGCGCTCGAGGTCGGTTTCATAGCGGACCAGCCTGGCCAGGCTAGTGGAATCCTGGCAATCCAGCTCGAAAGCTTTGCCGAGCAACTCGCCTTCGGTCAGCTCGGACGCGGGGGGACGGGGAGCGGGGGCATCGAGGCCGGCGCCGTCATCTTCGTCATCTTCGTCATCTTCGTTGATTTCGCGGAGGCGGGCGAGTAGATCCAGGCGGCTGCGGAAGATCTGGACCTCCATGAAAGGGGTACGGCTGAGGCGCATTTGGGCGGCCGCGATACGGAAGATCTGCGCGAATTCAGCGTCGCCGACGGGAAGGAAGCGCAATTCGAGATCGCGCAGCAGGCTGGCGAAGCCGTCCGGCACTTCGCCGCTGAAGACGTGCTTTTCGGCGGACAGGCCATGTTTCAAGCTGTTCAGGCTGGAAACGGCTTTGCCTTCGATGGTGCGAGGGCCGGTACTCATCTTTGCGTTTTGGCGATTGGCATTTATTTGCGCTTCAGTGGCCATGGGAGTTGACTCCGTATCTCACCTCCATTAGAAGGCACGGGAATTGGCGCGAGAGGGGGTGAAAGCTTAAGTAATTGAAAAGGCGGATACGATTTTGTAACTGGAGCTGTGACCGCAGCGCGGGGTGGCGGCCCACGAGGCCGCCGCAGGGCGAGGCCCTGCCCCACGAGTTATTCGTAGCGCAAGGCTTCCATGGGAGAGACGCGGGCGGCGCGGCGGGCGGGCGTATACGCGGCTAGCAGAGCGAGCGCGACCATGACTGCCGCGCCGAAAACGATGGGGACTACGGACTGGACGGGGAGGCCCGGGATCAGGCTCACGACGAAACGCTTGCCCCAGTACGCGAGCAGCGCGCCAATCAGCAGGCCGGCGAAGCTCATGCCGAACGCGTCTCCGAGCACCATGCGGGTAATATCGGTGCGCGTCGCGCCGAGCGCCATGCGGATTCCGATCTCGTTGATGCGCCGCGCCACGGTATAGGCCAGCAGCCCGTACAGGCCAAGGGCTGCGAGCATGGCGCCCAGCGCGCTGAACAACCCGGACAAGATGGCGCTGAGGCGTTCGGGGACGAACGCGCCATCCACCTGGCCCTCCAGCGTCTTGACGTTCTCGACGGCCACGGTCTTTAGGAACCCGCGCACCACACGGCGCACGGCACCCGTCACTGCCTCCGGCTCCACGGAGGTGCGCAGCGCGAAGTGGGAGAAATCGCTTGCCGACTGGAAGCTGTTGAAGTAGACAAAGCGCAACGCCGGCTCACTTATGTCTCCGGACCTGGCGCCGCCCACCACTCCTACGATCTCGAATGGCCGGCTGTCGCCGTCGAAGAGGATGTGTTTTCCGATGGGATTGCCATCGCGGAAAAAGTAGCGGACGAAGGTTTCATTGACGATAGCCACGCGCGGGCGGCCCTGGTCCTGAAAGCTGAAATCGCGCCCCAGCAGCAGGGGAATTCCGAAGGTCGCAAAGTACCGCGGCGCGACCCAGTTTTCCGAAAGGAAGCGGCGCTCACCGGGCTGGGCCTGATAGCCCTCCACGTTGGCGGGGCGCATGGCTCCCACGCCGGCCATCGGAAAGAAACCGCACAGGGTGGCGGAACGCACGCCCGGAATGGCTTCGAAACGTCCGAGGAGTTCGTGGTAGGCGCGAGACAATCGCTCGCCGTCATAGCCGCTGCCGGCCGGGTTGAGATCCACCAGCAGAACATGGTCGCGCCGGAAGCCCAGGTCGACGTGTTCCAGTTGTGAGAGGTGGCGGACGAACAAGCCGGCGGCGCTCAGCAGCGCCACCGAGATCGCCACCTGCGCCACGACCAGGCATTTGCCAAAAAGGCGGCGTCCGCGGGTTTCGCCGGCCCGGGCCGATTCGCGAAGGAAGAACATGGGAGCGGAGCGGAAGGTCTGCCAGGCGGGCGCCAGTCCGAACAGGATGCCGGTGAGGAAAGCGATTCCAGCGGTGAAGAGCAACACCACCAGATCGGGACGCGCCTGGAGTTCGACGCGCATCCGGCCGCTCCCCATAATCCGCACCAGCAGGTCCGTGCCCCAATTTGCCAGGAGGATGCCGACCAGCCCACCCAACGCGGAAAGCAGCACGGACTCCGTCAGCTGCTGACGCAGGAGCCGAAGCCGTCCGGCGCCCAGCGAGACGCGCACGGCCATTTCCCGCCGGCGGCCCGCTGCACGCGCCAGGAGCAGGCTGGCAATATTAGCGCAAGCGATCAGCAAGAGCAGCGCCACCACGGCCATCAGCACCAGGGCCGGCTTGCCAAACTGATCGCGCAGTTGGGAAAGACCGGCCGCCGCCGGCTGCACCTCCATTTTCCAGTCGCGAACGGTGCGATCGTCGTGGGCTTTGAATTCCTCGTTCACAGTCCACTGCCAGAGGACGCTCATTTCCGCGCGAGCCTGCGCGATGGATACACCCGGCTTCAGACGCGCCGCCAATTTCAGCCAGTACTGGGCGGTGGCGGCGCCGGCCGGGTGGGTAGCAGTCAGCGGCAACCAGATGTCTTGACGGTTCGCGGGCTCCAGGCCGGCGAAGCCTCGGGGGGCGACTCCGACAATGGTCAGCGGGTGATGGCCGTCGCTGATTTGCCTGCCGACGATCGCCGGGTCGGAGTTGAACCTGTTCCGCCAGTAGGACCAGCTCACCACCGCGACATCGGCGGGCGAGCCGGGGCTGCCGTCTTGCGGACCGATGAGACGGCCGAGCACGGGATTGACGCCCAGCGTCGGGAAGTAATTCGTGGATACGAATCCGCCGCGCACGATCTCCGGCTCCAGTCCGTCGCCATGTATGGCGAAGGGTGTGTCGGACACCGCGATCAGTCCCGAGAACACATAATTGTTCTCGCAGTAGTGCTGGTAGTTGCGCCAGTCGAAGGCGTTGAAATGGTCCTGCCCCGGCGCTTTGAAGAGCAGCTCGACCAATCGGGCCGGATCGCGGACCGGCAGCGGGCGCAGCATGAGGGCGTTAATCAGGCTGAAGATGGCGGTGTTGGCGCCGATGCCGAGGGCCAGGGAGAGGACCGCAACGGCGGTGAATCCGGGGCTGCGACGCATGCCACGCAGGGCGTAGCGGATGTCTTGCCAGAGTGCCGGCAGGGCGCTCCAGCGTTCTTGTTTGAGCATGGCTGCAGGCATTTTACTCCACTGGCAGCAGCCTGCAGCCGGTCACGTCACTTCATCTTTTCATTGGTCTGTTTGGTTTCTGCGGGTTATGCGGGGAACGCGAGACGTTTCGAGCCACTTACGGGATGCCGCCGTGGTAGTGAGGAAGCAGGAGTGGGGCTCGCAACATGAACAAATGCAGACTGGCTACGGGCCTTTGGCTGTGGGCGGTGTGCCCGTTAAGCGGCCAGACATCGGTCGATTTACGCACGCAGAGTAAGAGCGTGGATTTCTCGGCGGCGGCGTCTACCAAGCCGATGCAGACGGGCGGCAGCTTGCCCGCGACGTGTGCCGTGGGGCAATTCTTTTTTCTGACGAGCGCGCCGGCGGGAAGCAATGTGTATGCGTGCAATCCGGCCAACACGTGGACGGTGGAAGGCAACAGCCTGTCGGTGAATTCGGGCACGACAAATGAAGTGCTGTCGAGCAACGGAAGCAACATACAGTGGCTGGCGCTGAGCGGGGACATATCGGGCGCTCCGGGCGGACTAACCGTAGGCAAGCTGCAAGGGCGAAGCGTGAGCAATGCCGCGCCATCGAGCGGCCAGGTGCTGCAGTGGAACGGGCCGGCGAACCAGTGGCAGCCGGCGGCGGCGCAAGCGGGCAACGCGGCGTACGCATTCACGGCGCAAGTGAGCATCACGATTCCAGGGACCACGCACCAGTTCGGGACGGCCAACCTGATCGTGAACTGCTACGACGGCTCGTCGCCACCGCAGAACGTGGAGCCGGACAAGGTACAGATCAATCCGGCGAATTACAACGTGACGGTCAATTTCAGCACGGCGCAGACCGGGTATTGCGTGGTGAATGGCGCGGGCACAGCGGTGGCCGGGGGTGGCGGCGGGGCAGTCGCGAGCGTTTTCGGGAGGACCGGGAGCGTGACGGCGCAGACGGGGGACTACAGTTTCGGGCAGATCACGGGCAGCGCGGCGGCCAGCCAGCTTCCCGGCGCCGGGGGCGACGTGATCGGGCCAATAACCGGGACCACGGTTACCGGCATACAAAACCGCCTGGTAGCGAATACGGCTCCCACGAACGGCCAGGTGTTGGTGTGGAATTCGGCGGCGTCCGCGTGGCAGCCGGGGACGGTTTCGGGCAGCGGCGGCGCGGTGAGCAGCGTGTTCGGGAGAGGCGGCGCGGTCATTTCCCAAAACGGGGATTACGGGTTCAACCAGATATCCGGCGCGGTGGCTACCGGGCAGCTACCAGTGGCGGGCGGCGATCTGAGCGGGACGCTGACGACCGCGACGGTGAAGGCGATTCAAGGGCAGCCGGTATCGAGCACGTTTCCGAGCAACGGGCAGGCGCTGGTGTGGAATTCGGGCGCGGGGGCCTGGCAGCCGGCGACGGTTTCGGGCAGCGGAGGCGGCGCGGCCATGGCGTACCAGCTGGGCGACCTGGCGGTGGTACGGACGTCGGGGACGGTGCTGGGGATTGGCGCGGGCTGCG
>Ga0209579_10000808_pt1 | contig 28134 bp, 27 predicted proteins | sample Coa_R1_2_FD_187152 | JGI IMG/M metagenome (GOLD analysis project Ga0209579, IMG submission 187152) | Surface soil microbial communities from Centralia Pennsylvania, which are recovering from an underground coalmine fire - Coalmine... | ecosystem: Environmental > Terrestrial > Soil >... | reverse complement strand
CCCAGCTCACTGGCGTGGATACAGTCGGATGCTCGCGAGCACGGAGTGAATATACGGCGATAGTTGTTTTATGCTCGTCATTCTGGCTCCAATCCACCAGGACCCTGCCGACGCGCAGGCTCTTCTTCATGTCGGAAACGACCAGGTCTTTATGTTCGTTCTCCAGAAGCCGCGCCAGTGCATGCGCGAATGGTTTCGTGACGTCGTAACTCGTCGCCGTGTTCAGCGGAACATAAATCTGCAAACCCTTTGACCCGGAACTCTTGGGAAAACTCTGCATACCAAAGTGATCGAAGATCTCCCGCAACCAGAGTGCGACCTGGAAACATTGCACGATGTTGGCCGGAGGCCCTGGGTCGAGATCGAAAGCAATCAAAGTCGGCGATTCGATCTTCTTCGCGAGAGAGAGCGACGGATGGAGCTCGATAGAAGCCAGGTTCGCCACCCAGACGAGCGTTGGGAGATCGTTGACCAGAACATAATTGACGTTGCGATTGTTCCCCTCACTCCATATCGGCGCGGTTTTCACCCACTCCGGCCGATACTTCGTCGTGTTTTTTTCGAAGAAGAATTCCTGATCCACACCTCCCGGATACCGCTTGAGCGTCACGGGCCTTGCCGCAAGATGTGGAATCAGAACCGGCGCGATGCGCGCGTAATAATCGACCACTTGACCTTTTGTGAACCCGGTGGCGGGATACAGCACTTTTTCGAGGTTCGTCAGTGTGAGGTGTTTGCCCTCGATTTCGATCGTCTGTGAGCTGCTCACGTGCGTTCCTTGCGAAGGCCGACCCGCAACCTGGGGAATCGGTAATGCGCTACCTGTATACCTGTAACCCTTCTGCATAATCAACTCTTGGATGCGCCGGAGTTTGACAATGTCCCCTGCGGCCACGTAATTTCAAATTTCTATCCTTCGCATCGTGCAACCTATTGGGAGGTAATTGTGACAAACCATGCTCGGCTGCAGGGGCCAAATCTCCGTAGCCTGCTGGAAACGCATATTTCCCGTCGTTTTTGGCTCCTTGGAATAGCAAGTCTTTGCCTGATTTCGGCAGCAGCTGCCCAGGACATCGCCTCCTTCGAAAAGCGGATCACCCTCAAGAAGCTGGATAACGGGCTGACCGTGCTGATCTGCGAGCGGCCTGAGGCGCCGGTGTTCTCCTTCTACACCCACGTAGATGCCGGCTCGGTACAAGATCCGCTCGACAAAACTGGCCTGGCGCACATGTTCGAACACATGGCTTTCAAGGGGACCGACACGATTGGCACCAAAGATTACCCCGCCGAAAAGGTAGCGCTCGAGAAAGTCGAGCAGGCATACGCGGCGTACCTGAGAGAGCGAGATAAGCCGATTGCCCGCGATGAAGCTAAAGTTAAGCAGCTCCAGGCCGCATGGCAAGACGCTGTGAAGCAAGCCAATCAATACGTCATTCCCAATCAGTTCACCGAAATCATCGAACGCAACGGCGGCGAAAACCTGAATGCTTCGACTGATTACGACGAAACCAATTACTTCTATTCCCTGCCCGCAAACCGGCTGGAGCTCTGGGCATATCTGGAATCGTCACGTTTCCTGCATCCGGTGATGCGGGAATTTTATAAAGAACGCAACGTGGTGATTGAGGAGCGCCGCATGCGCACAGACAGCAATCCCATCGGGCGATTGCTGGAGCAATTCACCACCGCGGCATTTCAGGCCAGCCAGTACCATCGGCCGACCATTGGCTGGATGTCGGATCTCAATTCCTTCTCGGCTACCGACGCAGAGAATTTCTTTCACGAATATTACATCCCCTCAAACATGGTTTTGACGGTGGTCGGCGACGTCAAGGCAAGCGAGGCGATGCCGATCATTGAAAAGTATTTTGGCCGGATCCCATCTCATGAAAAGCCCGACGAGAGAATCACAGCCGAGCCGCCACAGAATTCCGAGAGACGCGTTGTGCTGCAGGAGATGGCGCAACCGCTTTACCTCGAAGGTTATCATCGGCCCGACTATCTCAGCCCGGATGACGCCGTGTATGACGGCATCGCCGATTTAATGTCGGAGGGCCGAACCTCACGTCTCTATCGCGCCTTAGTGCGTGACAAGAAAATTGCTTCTGATGCAGCGGGCTTCACCGGATTGCCCGGAAATAAATATCCCCACCTGTTTGCTTTTTATGCATTCTGCATGCCCGGGCATAAGCCAGACGAGATGGCAACCGCCATTCACGAGGAGATCGAAAAGCTCAAAACACAAGACATCAGCGACGATGAACTGAAGATGATCAAGACGCGAGCCAAGGCGAATTTGATTCGTAGCCTCGACAGCAACTCTGGCTTGGCAACCGAACTCGGCATCAATCAGGCACGCTACGACGACTGGCGCGAGCTGTTCCGACAAGTGGACAGAATCGACAAAGTCACCAAAGCTGACATTCGCCGCGTCGCGAATAAGACGTTTACCGATAGCAACCGCACCGTGGGCATCATCGAGACGGCGCCGCCTGCCGCCGGGCAGCCCAGCAAAGGGGGCGAGTAATGCCAGTTTACGCGTGTCATCCTGAGCAAGCCGGTTTTGCGCAGCGAAGGATCTGGGCGAGCCGCGCGAAACGTCGCGTTTCTGAGCGACGCTACAACACGCGCGGTCTGCTCGCTTCCGCAGATCGCAAACCGGCCCCCTGCCGATTACTGAAACGGCTTTGCCTTATTGTTCTTCTGTGCGTGACTCCCGCGGGTTTCTGCGCAGGCGCAGCTGCGCAATCCACCGATTGGCAGCAAATCGCAATTCCGGCGCTCCCGGCTTTTTCTCCGAAAGAACCCAAGCGGATCGAATTTCCCAATGGAATGATCGTGTTCCTGCAGGAGGATCATGAACTGCCGCTCATCGACGGGGTTGCCCGTATTCGGGGTGGGTCGCGCTCCGAACCCGCAGACAAAGCCGGGATGCTCGATATGTATGGTGAAGTCTGGCGCACCGGCGGCACCAAGACCCAGACCGGGGATGAACTCGACGACTATCTCGAGGTCCGGGCGGCGAAGGTTGAAACCGGAGCTGGAGCGGATTCGACAACCATTTCCTGGTCTTGCCTCAAGAGCGATTTTGATGACGTTTTCAAAGTGTTTGCGGATTTGCTTCGTGAACCGGAATTTCGCGCCGAAAAATTGGACCTCGCACAAAGAGAAATGTACGACGCGATTTCCCGGCGGAACGATGATGTGGGCCAAATTGCCCAACGCGAATCCGCCAAACTCGCTTATGGCAAGGACAATGCCTACACCCGCGAGTCGGAATATGCCACCGTCTCTGCCGTTACCCGCCAGGACTTGCTGAATTGGCATCATGCGCATGTCTATCCCAACTACATCATTCTCGGCGTGGTCGGAGATTTTGACTCAGCTGCCATGGAAACCAAGCTGCGCGAGGCATTCGGCAAATGGGCAAAAGGGCCGGCGTTCAAAGCTCCGGATATAAAGTTCGAACCCGCGAAGCCGGGCTACTATCTCATTCCAAAATCGGATGTGAATCAAAGCAGTATCCGCATGGTGGATCTGGGAATCAAAAAGGACAATCCTGATTACTTCGCCTCCCAGGTTTTCAACGAGGCGTTCGGCGGCGGATTTTCTTCTCGGCTGTTTCGCAATATCCGCTCGGCCCTGGGGTTGGCGTACTCAGTGGGCGGAGGCATCGGCAGCGCCTTCGATCATCAGGGGATCGAGCGAATTTCGATGGGAACCAAGAGCCAGAGTACCGTCGAAGCCATTCAGGCTCTGGATCAGCAAATCGACGACCTGAAGACTAATCCCATCTCTGAAGACGAGATCAAGCGAGCGAAGGATTCCATTCTGAATTCCTTCGTTTTCAACTTCGATTCACCCGGGAAAGTTTTGCGCGAGCGCATGGCTTACGAGTTCTACGGCTATCCCGCCGATTTTCTGCAACGTTTCCGCGCCGGAATTGAGAAGGTCCAGCCCGCCGACGTGCAACGCGTCGTCGCCAAATACCTGCACAAAGATCAATTGCGGGTGCTCGTGGTTGGCAATACGTCAGAGTTCGACAAACCGCTTTCGGACCTCGGTCCGGTAACAAATATTGACATCAGCATTCCGCCTCAGCCGGCGGAGAAGAGCGCTCCGGCGGCGTCGCCATCACAATGATTGCCGCTGGTCTTTTTTTCGCCGTGCCGGAGCGCAAGCCATCGCCTGAGTTCCTGTCCCTGGTCGCCAATCCGATCGTTTGGGCGGTTATCGGCTTCGCGGTGGGAATTTATCTGTTCTTCCGCGGTTTTGCCCTGCTGCGCCGCAAGCGCTTCATCGAGAATGTCCCCCGATCTACCATTCGAGGCGCATCGCTGGGATTGGTCGAGGTCTCCGGAAAAGTCGAGGGACCGTATACGATCATTGCGCCACTTTCCGAAGAAGATTGTTTCTACTATCGGACCATCGCGTGGACGGGTGGTGAACGCAATTGGCGAAAAGCCGCAGAAGAGTGCTTGTCGGCGCCATTTTTCCTCGATGACGGCAGCGGCAAAATGATGCTAGACGCGCGAGGAGCGCAGTCGGAATCCGAGGCCGTGTATTCCGAGGAATACGAACATGCCGTACCCGATTATGCGCAGCGTTTCCTGAATCGACACGGCGTTTCGTCCGGCGTACCCGTGAAGCTCAAGGAACATACAATCCGCCCCGGACAGACTCTGTTCGCCATGGGAACATTGCGCGAAAACAAGCCCGAGGATTCGCCCGCAGCGCAGTTTCTGAGCGCCGAGGCGGCCGAACTCCAAAGAGAAGAGGAAATCGGCGGCGTAATCTTGCCGGGCGCGGTGGCTACTCGTCAGAAGACCGCCCCCGCGAACGATTTCGATCTTCACCCAAACGTGATTCTGGCAAGCAGCCCAAAGCGCCCCCTGTTTCTTTCCGCTCGCAGCCAACGAGAAATCGTGCAGGAGCTGGCGTGGAAATCAGCCGCTTACATCTGGGGCGGTCCGCTGCTAACGCTGTTCTGCTTCGGGTACCTGCTCAGCCGGTTGGGCTATCTTTAGAAACCGGGCGCACTTCTCCCAGTTCAACTGGCAGTCCCCGCAGAATTTATTCGAATCCGCGAAGTACGCCCCCGCGAGCTTGACACGGCCAATTTGGGAAGATATTCTTAGGTGAACAAAAGGCGAACATAGCATGGCTTCCCTCCCCCTCATTCCTGAATCCAGCCCCAAACTCGTTGGCATTGCGCGTCTCGCAGCCGAAGGCGAATCCGTGCGCCAGGGACACGAAGTCGAGTACTTCACTCTACCTGTTCGCTCGCTGCTGAACCGCTGCACGGTCGAGCGCATGCCCTTTTCCTGGACCATCAACCCGTATCGCGGATGCGAATTCGCCTGCAAGTATTGCTATGCCCGATACACCCACGAGTTCATGGAAATGCGCGACGGGATCGAGTTCGAGCAGAAAATCTTCATCAAGCAACACGCAGCCGACTTGCTTAGGCAGGAACTGCGCCGGGTCAAATCCGGCGAAGAGATCGCCATTGGAACTGCGACGGATCCCTACCAGCCTGCCGAACGCCGCTTCGAAGTCACCCGCGCCATTTTGGAGGAATTTGCCAGACACAAGGAATTTGACATCGGAATCGTTACAAAATCCAACCTGGTTCTGCGTGATACGGATCTGCTAAAGGAAATTTCAAAAAACAACAAGCTGTTCGTGAATCTCACCATCACGACTTTGAATGCTGATCTCGCACGCATTCTCGAGCCGCGCGCCCCCCGTCCTGATTTGCGGCTCGAAGCCATGAGCAAGCTGAATCAGGCAGGAGTCGATGCCGGCGTAATCTGCGCGCCCGTGCTGCCGGGCATTACCGATTCTCCGCGCGATCTCGAAGCCCTGGTACGCGCCACCGCGGAAGCCGGAGGCAAACACATCTTCGCCAATTCTCTTTTCCTGAAACCCTGCTCAGCCGCAGTGTTTATGCCATTTCTTGAGAAAGAGTTCCCGCATCTTGTAGCCAGCTATCGCGAGCGGTATCAGAGCCGCGCCTTTCTTCCGAATTCGTATCGCAAGCGGCTATCACAACTCATGGGGCGATTGCGCCAAAAGTACGGCATTCGCAATGACTACGATCGGTATAGCGAGCGAAGCCATCCCCTTCCGTCTGCTGAAAAAGAACAGCTCAGCCTATTTTGAAAGGTGTTGGTTAGTTTTGAAGCAGCCGTCTAGTAATGAAGCAGTCGGTCCGCAAGCGCTTGCGACGTTTTCCAATTATCCGAAAGTTGTTGGGCTTTCGCATGCGCCGACGCGGCTTCGGAGACGCGGCCGCAAGTCAGCAAGGCATGTTCGAGCAGCAAATAATCGACTGCCGAAGGTGAGATAGCCGCAGCCTGCGAGAATGCATCACCCGCTGGTTGACACTTCCCCAATCTGTTCTCGACCAGGCCCATGGCTGTCCACGTATTGTGATTCTTGGGATTGATCCGAACCGCATCCTGGTAGGTAGACTCCGCATCTTGCAATTTTCCTAGCTGATAGTATGCCCAGCCCAGGTTACTCAGAGCCTCGCCTTCAACTTTTACATCAGAGGTTAAATGTAATGTATTGCGATAAAGTTGGATAGCCTGCTCCACTTTGCCCTGCGTCTGATCGTAAACCGCGAGGTTCAGGTTCCCTTTAGCGTTCGTTGGATCGATCGCCAGAGCCGCTACGAAGTGCTGTCCAGCCTCCTTCGTGCGCGCATCGTCTGCCAAAGCGCTTGCAAGATGTTCTTGCCCCTGAAAATTCGGCCCAGTCACTTCCACTGCGTGCGACCATAAAACCACATTATCGCGCCAGTAGGCCAGTTGATGACGCGAAGCCAGCGTTAGGCCGGGCAACACAACACCGCAAAGTAAAACCGGCACCGCAACCGGCCAGCGTTGGCGTTTCATGAAATCGGCCAGGCCCCACGAGGCCATGATGAACAGTCCAATAAACGGCAGATAACCGTATCGGTCCGCCATCGATTGCGCACCCACCTGAACCAGGCCGATCATGGGCACGAGCGCTCCCAGAAACCACAGCCATCCCGTCAGCAGATAACGCCGATGCCCACCGATAAGAAAGGTCGAAATCAAGGCGAGCAACAGTAACGTGATACCAACTTGGAAAACCGAAAATCCCGAATACGGATACATGATCGCAAGATGCGACGGCCAGAGTGCTTTTTGCATATAGCGGCCATAGCAGACGACCGCGTTGCCTATACGAATCGCTAACGGAAGCTGATGAAAGCTGGCAACGCTTCCGTCGGCAGCTTGAGCTTTGAGCGTAATCATGGCGCTTGCGGCCGAGAGTGCGAAAAGGGGGAACTTCTCGAAAAACAGGTGCACGAAACTATGAGTCGCGACTGCCGCGTCAGCAGGCAATTCCGCAACCTTACTGCGATCGAAACGCATTCGTCCTAACGGCCAGTAGTCCCACAGCAGTAATAGAAACGGCAATGTAATCACTTGCGGTTTGGCCATCAAACCGAGCGCGAACAAAATGGCGACTGAGGTGTACCGTAAAGCTCCGCCCTTTTGTGCATACCAGCGGTAAGCAATGAGCGCGAGCAGCAAAAGGAACATGCTTAGCAGATTTTTCTGCTCGGCAATCCACGCCACCGATTCCACATTCATGGGATGAAAAGCAAACAGTGCGGCCACCATCCAACTTCGCCACAAAAAACCGGTCGCCTGCAAAAGAAGAAAAAACAGCAGACAAGCGTTCCCCGCATGCAACATCACATTCACATAATGATACCCAGTGGGATTCTGGTGGAAGACTTGCCATTCCAGTTCATACGCTATCCAGGTTAACGGATGCCAATTGGCTACTGAGGTCGTCGTGAACGCCCAGCGGATCGAGTTCCAATGCAATGCTTGCTGGACGTTTGCATTCTCGCTGACGTAAAGATCGTCATCGTAGTTAGTGAAAGGATATCGCCCCGCGGGATTGTAGAGCACGAGGATGCTGAGCACGAGAACCAGGCCCAGGATCAGGGCTGGATTGTCAATCCTTGGCGGACCTGCTCCGGCACTCGCCACAGATGGTTCCATTCCCTTTTCAGTTGCGAGTGCCACGAATCACCCGAGCCATCATCTCAGCCATCTCTTGCAGCAGTCAGATCACCAAGGTAACGGCCGGGAGCGAACCATATGAGGAGCCTGCTTCAAACGCATTGATAACAAGCTAGCAACCTCTGCAGCGGCTAAGCGAGGTTATGGCACTGACCAAAACCATGGATCAGGACGTCCCAACATTCTTCACGTTGGAATCGGCGGATCACATTCGAGCGCGCACCGCGGGAGTCCGCATCATCACCGATGACAATATGGGTACGGAATGGGAGCAGTGAGATCCCTTCCTGTTTCCGAACACCTGAGCCTGACACAAATTGGCAATGGCACCGACAGAATCTGTTACTCCAATCGCTGTCGAGTCACTTCTATCGCGTCTGTCAGGTTACTTGCACGATGCAAGCATTGAACATAAAGCGTTTCACCGCTGCCGGGGCGTGACATTGGTAACCTTCGCCTGTGGCGAGAAAAATGCCAACATACTGGGCAACTGGTCAATCAAGACCACAAATGTCACAGGGAGAGAGAAGGGAAAACGAGATGCGGAAACAGAAGGGTTTTTCTTTGATTGAGTTGCTGATTGTGGTGGCGATCATCCTGATTATTGCTGCCATCGCTATTCCGAACTTGCTGCGTGCACGTATCGCAGCTAACGAGTCGTCTGCGGTTCAGTCGGTTCGTACCATCAACACTGCGCAGGTAACGTATCAGTCGCAGTTCCCGACAGTTGGCTATTCGTCACTGTTGGCAGCTTTGGGTCCGGCCGCCAGTACGGGTTGCGGTAGCGCGACACCGAGCTCCACCAATGCTTGCCTTCTGGACTGGGTATTGTCGAACGCGAAGACTACGCCGAAGAGCGGTTACTACTTCACCAATCCTGTAGTTACAGCCGCGGGCGGAATCAACGTTGACTACGAAGTGGAAGGTACTCCGGCGGCCGTTGGACAGAGCGGCGTTCGTGGCTTCTGCTCCAACTCGGACGGCGTCATCCGCTACAACAGCCCTGGCGCAGCGGTCGGCAGCGTTGCCGGTTGCGCAGCCTTAACAGCCTTGCAATAACGCAGTTTGGCGAAGTACCTGGGGGAGGGTACAAGCCGGGAGCAACGGAGCAATCCGTTGCTCCTTTGTTTTTTCCCCCAAAAGCCTTTCGATCCGCCGCTTGATTCCTGATAGCTCTTCTGCGACCGGCGCACGACCCATTAACTCAGTTTCACCGACTGGTTACCTCCGTCATGTGCGAAGGGGTGTGGTTTCGCGTGTTCGGCTGCTGGGCTGCAGTGAATCACCGATATGAGGCCCAGTCCGTCTCACGATAAGGTCTGTCCGGTGTGCGCGGGCCCGCTCGCGCTTCACATGTCAGCGGTCTCTGACCCCATTACAGGCTTCCAATTCGACATCCTGAAATGCGCAGTTTGCGGCCTGGGAGTCACTGACCCGAGCCCGGAACGGCTGCAGCCTTACTACGCTCGCTATTACGGTTCGCGGCACTCCTTCACCACCGGCTATTGTGCCAAGCGCAGGATCGCATTGGTGAGCAAGGTTACGGGAGAAGCTTCTGGCCGGCGTCTACTGGACGTTGGCTGCGGAGACGGCACTTTCCTGAAGGTCGCACGAGCTCACGGATGGCAGGTTGCGGGCACAGAGCTGAATGCATCTCCAGCCCGCCGCGCAGGATTCGACGTCTACCAGACTCTGGACGAATGCGCTTCCCTGCCCCCTTTTGACTGCGTCACCTTCTGGCATAGTCTGGAGCATATGCGCGATCCTCGAACTGTGATATCCAAAGTCCGCGGTCTGGTTGCGGATAATGGGTTTCTGTTCATCGCCGTACCCGATTTTGGCGGATTGCAATCCAAGACCTTCAAGTCTCGCTGGCTCCATCTGGACGTACCAAGGCATCTGTATCACTTCACCGCCTCCTCGATCGACCAAATGCTGCAGCAGAGTGAATTCACGCCCTTGGCGCAGTGGCATCAGGAAATTGAGTACGATCTGATGGGTTGGTCGCAAAGTGCATTAAACGTGATGTTGCCGACCCAAAACGTGTTCTTTGATCTGCTCACCCGAAAAAAGGTTCCCGCAGCAGCTTTGCAGAAGGTGGTTAGCTGGATTTCAGGACCCCTGCTTTCGTTTGCGTCACTTCCGCTGGTTTGGCTCGGATCCCTTGCGCGAAGCGGAGGCACTCTCTTGGTGGCAGCCCAGCGAGTTGCCCGGGATCCGCAAAGACGACAACCCGCGACGAACTGATCCTCGCCACTCTAAAATGTTAGGTCTCGAGGAAGTTACTCCACCTTCTCAAATGTGAGATGAGATCTACTTTTCCGCCTCGTTTTGAGACGCATGGAACCAGCTGGGAGAGAACTCAAGCGTCAGTACGAAAGCAAGGTAGCGGCGGCTTGTCGTGCTGCATTCATATCCGAACTGAGCTTCGAAGCCTCCGCAAGAGCGTTTTTAGCCTCTGGCATCTGCCCCGCGCCGGCCTCGGCTTGCGACAGCAGAATATAACCGACATCGGTAGGCTGCAGCGCTATGGAGCGGGAATAGTAACTGACTGCGTCGGAAAAATCGCCGCTCTTCTGCCTTAGTAAGCCCATTCCGACCAACGCCATCGTCTGGTTTGGCTCAATCTGTAAGGCAGCCGCGAAACTCTCTTGCGCTTTTCGATCGTTCCCAATCTCCCGGTAAGTAGAACCTAAGTCGCTGTAAGCATCTGCTTTCGTATCGGATTCCTTGGCCATCCGGAGGGCCATCTCATATTCATGAATGGCTTCCTGAATGTGGCCGTGCTTCTGATCGTAGATTCCGAATCCCAAATGGATAAGGTCGTCTGCCATTGGATTTTCAGGGTCCATTGCAGCCCGTAATTCCGGAATGGCTTCGTCGAAGCGGCTTTCCTCATCTAGAGCATTGCCGAGCAGAAGATGGATGATATACGGCCTCTCCGGCTTCAGGCTTAGCGCATGAGACCAGAGGGTAACGCTGTCGTGCCATAGTCCAATTTGACGGTGAGTCACGAAACTCAAGGCGGAGAGCACCAACACCGCGACCGCGGCCAGGGTGGCACGCGAAACGTTTTTTACCCTCGACAATTCCGCAACTCCCCAACAAACCATAACGAACAGGCCAAGGAACGACTCATACGCGTATCGGTCAGCCATGGCTTGATCGCCGACCTGGATCAGTCCAAGCATCGGCACCAGCATTCCCAGAAACCAAAACCACCCTACTGGCAGATAGCGATGACGACGGTAGTGCAGGACGAACACCGTGATCACGGTTAACAGCACCGCAGAAACTGCCACTTGCCACATGCTTAGCAGGTTGATCGGGTGAGGGTACATTGACGAGAGCCGAGTCGGCCAAACCGCGTTTCGTATGTAGCGCCCGTACGAAAGAATTGCGTTACCGAGACGTATACGAACCGTGTAAATGGCTGGGTCATGAATCGCGTGTCCGGCCTGCTGCGTCTTGATGGTTATCACTGCACTGATTGCCGAAAGCACAAGCAACGGACACTTTTCCAGAACCAACCAGATCGCGCTCTGCGCTGGGACAGCCCGGACGCCGGATTCTGTCCAAAAATCGGGCTCATATCTGCGTAATGGCCAGTAGTCCCAAAGCAACAACACAAATGGCAAGGTAATGATTTGCGGTTTGCACATCAGGCCAAGAGCAAAAAGCAGAGCGACGAGCAGATAACGTTTTACAGCCGGCCTTTGCGCATACCATCCGTAGGCCTGCAACGCGAGCAGGAAAAACAACATGCTGAGCACGTTCTTCCGCTCCGCCGCCCAAGCTACAGATTCCACATTGACCGGGTGAAGAGCGAATAAGGCTGCCACCATTAGGCTGCGCCACGTAAATCCTGTCGCCGATTGCAACAGCAAAAAAAGCAGGACCGCATCCAGCGCGTGCAAGAGCACGGTGACATAGTGGTGCCCAGCCGGCTTGGGACCAAACATCTGGTAATCCAAGGCATGAGACATCCAGGTCAGCGGATGCCAGTTCGCGTCATAGTAATTCGTAAACGACCAACGGACCGTTTGCCACGTCAGTCCGGAAGGAACCTGCGGATTGTTGGTAATGTATTGCGGGTCGTCGTAATTGATAAAGCCGTTTCTTACCACTGGGTTGTAAACCAGCAGGGTGACCGCAACCAGCAAGAGGCACAACACAGCCGTGCGTTTTTCCGGCGAGGAAAATAATTTCGAGGTGGTTCGACGCTCCTCTCGGCGCGTCATTTCGATGACAGCAGAAGACAATTGAGGATCTCCCGGTGCTCGAATTATAGTGACGACACCTGCATGCCTGAGCTTGCGAGTGATGTGCAGAAATACTTTGGTAACAGGACGTTTGGTGGAGGTAGGGCCCGATTCGGACGGCTATCTTGATACGCTGCCCGCAGCTGCCATGTGGTTTACCTTCGTAACCTCAGCAGAAGGCATCTATGTCCATATAATCTTTAGTGCTGAGCTAGCAAAGAGCTTCTTTCCCAGATGCCTGCAATTGAAATTCTTGAGCTTGAGAAAACCTACTCCGTCGGTTTTTGGCGGAAGCGGCCTAAAATTGCATTGCGGCCCTTAACTCTGAACGTGGAAGATGGCGAGATCTTCGGATTCCTGGGTCCGAATGGGGCAGGCAAAACCACAACTTTGAAGCTGCTGATGGGGTTAATTTTTCCCACTGCCGGTTCGGCCCGAATCCTGGGCATGGAGATTCATGATCCGCAGGTGAAAGCCCAGATCGGCTTCTTGCCCGAGCAACCCTACTTTTATGATTACCTGACCGCAACTGAACTGCTGGAGTATTACGCTCAGTTGTCGGGAGTTCCGGCCGCAGAGCGGCAGCGCAAGGTTTCCGAGGTCCTCGCACGCTCCGGTCTTCAAAACGCCGCCGGAACCCAGTTAAGGAAATTTTCCAAAGGAATGCTGCAGCGCGTAGGTATTGCGCAGGCCATTCTCCATGATCCGAAAGTTTTGTTCTTCGACGAGCCGATGTCGGGCCTCGATCCCATGGGTCGCCGCGAAGTTCGCGATCTGATGGAGGAGCTTAAAAGGCAGGGAAAGACCGTCTTCTTCTCGACCCACATCCTGTCCGATGCCGAGTCTCTCTGCGACCGCGTCGCTATCATTCACCAAGGCGAACTGCGCGGCGTAGGGGCAATCGAAGACCTAACCTCGTCAGTGGAGGGCAAAGCAGAAATTGTCTGGCACGGCAGTTCGGTACCCACCTCGTTGAACTCGTTGGCAACTGAGTGTCATGTGGTTGGCGACACAGTTCGGGCTGTGGTGCGGGAAGCGAACCAGGATGCAGTCATTGATGCCTTGAGACGGGAGGGTCTCCGTATTATTTCCGTTACTCCCGTGCGAACCTCCCTGGAAGAATATTTCGTGCGCAAAATACAAGTATCGCAAACTGCTGCAGGGGTGAAGTCGTGAGTCTTCGCGTCGCCTATATAGCTGCTAATACCTTCCGCGAAGCGGTACGGGACCGGGTACTGTATAACCTGATCGCGTTCGCCCTGCTCATGTCTGCGGCAGCGATTCTGGTAGGACAGATTTCCATCGGGATCGAGCGGTTAGTCGTTGTGAACCTCGGCCTCACAGCAATTTCTCTGTTTGGCATCGTCATCGCCATCTTCATCGGCATCAGCCTGGTGTCCAAAGAAATCGAAAAGCGCACACTCTATACCGTACTGTCGCGCCCAGTGCAGCGCTGGGAATTTATCGTCGGAAAATTCCTGGGCCTTGCCGGCACACTGGTCGTCAATACGTTCTTTATGGCGATTGGCGTATTCGGCGCCTTGCTTTATGTCGCCCACGGCCTTAACCCGCAGGACGGCTGGATCGCCGTCGCCCTCTATTTCATCATTTTGCAATTTCTGATGATCACGGCCATTGCCTTGTTGTTCTCGTCTTTCTCGACGCCTCTGCTTTCGGCGGTATTCGCTTTTTCGCTCTTCATTATCGGAAGTTTTGCAGGAGATCTCCGCAGCTTTGCGGGCATGGCACAAGGCGTCACGCGCTGGCTCGCTATTGGCGCAGCTTATTTGCTGCCCAACCTGTCCTCATTAAATGTCATCAGTTCTGTAGCTCACCAGCAACCGATCAGTATTCAGTTGATCCTCTCGAACACGATCTATGCCCTGGTTTATACCGGAATGGCGATTTGCGGCTCGGTGCTGATTTTCGAGCGTAGAAACCTGAAATGACAACCCATGCGCGAACCACGAAGATAGCCGCTACCGCGCTTTTGGTCTGCCTCGTGAGCACGGCGTTTGCTTTGCATCACCTCGATCGTATTCAGACTCAGACCACAAGCGAAGACGTGCTCTACCTTTCATCACCGAAAGTCTTAAAGCGATTGAGCCTGGGATACGATGGACTGCTCGCCGATCTGTATTGGACCCGCGCTATCCAGTACTTTGGCACGAAACATTATCAGCACGCGCGGGACTATAAACTGCTTGCGCCCTTACTTGAGATCACGACTACGCTCGATCCTCATCTGATCGTGGCCTACGAGTTTGGCGCAAACTTTCTCGCGCCACCACCGCCCTTTGGCTCGGGAATGCCGCAGCGAGCGATTCGGCTGGTGGAATACGGCATTCGCAACAATCCTGATGATTGGAAGCTGTACTACAACCTTGGCTTCATCGACTATATGGAGCTGAAAGATTATGCGCAGGCGGCGGATGCGTTTGCGCGCGGCGCCAAAGTGCCCAACGCACATCCTGCACTGAAAGTCATGGCTGCCGAGATGGCCCAACACGCAGGTGACTCGCAAATGGCGCAAATTATGTGGACAACCGCTTTCCAAAGCGCCAAAGATCCCTATATCCGCGCTAATGCCATCACGCACCTGCGCGCTTTACAGGTGGATCAGGACATCTCCAGCCTTGAAACCTTGATTTCCGTCTACCGGCAAAAAACCGGACATCCGCCATCGAGCTTTACCGACCTTCAGGAAATTGGATTGCTGCGAGCTCTGCCCTTGGATCCATTCGGACACGCTTACAAACTAACGCCGGGCGGGCGCGTAGAGCTTCGTGATCCCGACAACTTCCCTTTCATCACAAAAGGCACGCCTCCGGGCTATGTCGCTCCCCCGGTTCGGTTCCGTCCCGAAGACCTTGGGGCTTCGTAGAGTTCGGCCTAGAATGGCCCAGTTTGTCGCCACAAAACAATACTCTCGGTCTCAGTTTTCTCGAATGGTTTCGCGATCAGGTCCATCGTCGCGGCGCGACTCACGCCGTCGCCGACTCTGCAGGATTGCTGTGGCATTTCCTCCGTGAATCGATACCCGATCGCCGCCGCCAGCGTTATGGGGACGTTGACTACGACTGGGACCGCCGCGTCGACACTACCAGCGCTACGGTCAATGCATGCAGCCGTTTTCTGGGGCTGTTGCACTCGCCCTATCAGCCGACCGATCCTGCGCTGTTCCACGAGATGATGACTAAGCTCGACATCGATTTCAGCGAGTTTGTCTTTGTCGACATTGGCTCGGGAAAAGGACGAGCACTTCTGCTGGCTGCGGATTATCCCTTTCAAAAGATAATCGGCATCGAATTGCTACCGGAACTCCATCGCATCGCGCAAGCAAATCTTCAAAATTACAGGAGCGACTCGCAACAGTGCTTCAACATAGAAACCATTTGTCACGACGCCTGTGATTTGGTCCTGCCGCCACAACCGCTGGTTGTGTACTTATTCAATCCTCTTCCGGAACCGAGTTTAGCCGCTTTGATGACGAATCTGGATCGCTCGCTCGAACACGATCCCAGGCGGGTTTATGTGGTCTATCACAATCCTGTTCTGGAGCGCGTCGTAACCACCTCCCCGTGGCTGCGAAAAGCCTCGGGCACGCACCAGTATTCGATCTACGTGGGACTTCTTGCAGAGTGATAAACTAGTTGATAAACTAGTTTATTGTTTTTTGGGGGATTACCTTCATGAAGACGGTTGGGGCATTTGACGCCAAGACACACCTGAATGAACTGCTCAGGCGTGTTTCTCGCGGAGAGACGATCCAAATCACGCGCAGAGGAATACCCGTCGCCATGCTCGTTCCCGCTAAGGATCAGGGCCTGGCTGAGCCAAGGCAGTTAATTCTCGACATTCGTGAACTGCGCAAGGGTGCCCGCTTGGGCAAAAGCCTCATACGGGAGTTGATCGATGAAGGGCGCCGATATTAAGCGGCTGGTGGTGGATGCTTCGGTCACGCTAGCGTGGTGCTTTGAGGACGAAGCCACCAATCTGACCGAAGCCGTCCTCGATTTGCTTTCGGCGGGAGCTGAGACAGTAGTGCCTGCCATTTGGCCAATGGAGGTAGCAAATGCGCTACTGACGGCCGAGCGCCGCAAACGAACCACAACCGCCCAAGTGACGGGATTGCTCCAGCGTATCTCGAAACTCCCGATTACGGTCGAATCCATGCCCCCGGCGCGAGCCTTTGAGCATGTGCTACAAGTTGCTCGCCAACAGGGTTTGACGGAATACGATGCCGCCTATTTGGAACTAGCGCTGCGCGAGAGCCTTCCATTGGCAACTCTCGACGGCAACTTGCGACGCGCCGCTCGATCCGCAGGCGTTGCCCTGGTTGAGTAGGCCAGGACTCCGTCCATGCGCCTCGCGAAGGAGCCTTCGTCCGATAAACTGAGGATTGTGAACATCCGCCCGTTTCTGCCAACCTTAGTTGCTGCCCTGATCCTCGGATCTTTCCCGCTGGTATATGCAACCGACGTTCCCAGCATCGCTGATGCGGTGGACCAACATTACAATCACCTGCGCACGCTCGAGTGCGAATTCACGGAAATCTATTCCGGATCCGGGACTGAAAGGACCGAGTCCGGAACCTTATGGCTGAAAAAACCTGGCAAGATGCGCTGGGAGTACCGTTCTCCTAGAGCCAAGCTGTTTGTAGGTGATGGCAAGGAAGCGTGGTTCTATGTTCCCGGCGAGCACCAGGTGCGAAGAACAGAGATGCGGAAGCTCGACGATTTGCGCTCGCCGCTCGCTTTCCTGCTCGGCAAAACTAAACTGCAAAAGGAGTTACGAGGATTATCTCTAGCACCAGATGTACCACCGTTAGACCCGGGTGACATGGTGCTCCGGGGCGTGCCCAAAGCCCTGGCTGGCCGCGTTAACCAGGTTTTGCTGGAGATCACGCCAACCAACTGGATCAGGCGCATCGTAATTGAGGAGGCTGACGGTTCTACAACCGAGTACCGTTTTTCTGATCTGAAGGAGGATCTCCAGATCGCTGAAGCGCAGTTCCAATTCAAGGTTCCCGAAGGGGTCGAAGTCATCGATGAGAACTTCGGACAATGATCGTAAGTGGCTGTTTCAATTACCTTTGGGCATGCGCTCAGCTGATTACCGTCGGAACGCTTTTGACCCCCAATTAACACAGCCGCGGGTGTTTGGAATGTTAGACTTGAGTGAGGCCCAGAGTAACTGATTACCGATGCCGGAATTCCTCATTAAAGTTGCGGACGAACGCGGTCACCTGCTTGAGCAGGTGGAAAACGGCTACTCCGAGGCCGAAGTCCGCGACCGCTTCGTGCAACAAGGGTTTCTGGTCTATTGGGTCAAGCCCCGCGGTGTCTTATCTGGTGACTTCTCGCTTCGTCGGCGTGGAAAGGTTAGGCAGAGTCAGTTCTTGATTTTCAACCAGCAGTTCTTAACCCTGATAAAGGCTGGACTGCCGATTCTGCAGTCACTCGATCTGCTCATCAAGCGCCAGAAAAATCCCTACTTGCAGTCGCTGCTGCAGAATGTTCGCGATCGGGTCAAAGGCGGGGAGCTGTTATCCGACGCATTCGCTGCACAGGGTGTCTTCCCAAAGATCTACACCACCACACTGATGGCGGGCGAGAAGAGCGGCAACATGGAAGAAGTCCTCTCCCGCTACATCGCCTTCCAGCGCATGGCACTGACCTTTAAGAAAAAATTGGCTGTGTCGATGGTCTATCCAGCCCTGTTGGTGACGGTTGTTTTTGCCATGATGATCTTCCTCGTCACCTATGTCGTGCCGCAGTTCGCCAAGCTCTATCAAGACATGGACGCTCAGTTGCCCGCTATCACCCTGATCATGCTGAACGTCGGAACCCATGCGCAACGATATGCCCCCATTGCGATCGTAGTTGTAATCGTCGGCATACTGATGCTTTGGCAGTGGAAGCGAACAGACAAGGGCGCGGAAACCGTAGATCGCGGCATCCTGAAGATGCCGCTATTGGGCGATGTGTGGCTGAAATATCAAGTCGCAAATTTCTCACGCATGCTTTCCACCCTGCTCGCGGGTGGTATGCCGCTGGTCCCTTCTCTTGAGACTGCCGGCGCTTCCATGAGCAGCCGCCGAATTCTCAATGGGATCAAGCATGCTGCGGTGCACGTGCGTGAAGGCCAGGCATTGGCAAAAAGTCTTGAGCAACAAAACATGTTTCCGGATCTTTCGGTGGAAATGATCGAGGTCGGGGAATCCACCGGAGCGCTTCCGGCGATGCTGAATTCGGTAGCGGAGTTTTACGAGGAGGATGTGCAAACTGCGTTGGGTGCAGCCATGGCGCTGATCGAGCCGGTAATTCTGATCATCATGGCGATTTTTGTGGGTGGCATACTGATCTCGCTGTATCTGCCCATCTTTACCTTAGGATCAAGCATCCACTAGAAGCACAGACTCCCTTTTAGATCGAAATTAGGATTGAGGCTGTAGGTTTGTAATGGCGACAGTACCGGATAACAAAACGGCGATAGATAATAAAGCAGCGTTAACCAGCGCAGGCAACGGCGGTCGTACGGCCACCGGAGTTGCCAGCCAGGAACTCGAAAAGGCCCAAGACATCGCACGTCGGTACCGCTGCCAATTCGTAGACCTGCACAATTTCCAGCTGCACCATGATCTGTTTAAAAAGATCCCTGTCCATCTGATGTTCCGCTACAACTTCGTGCCGCTGGAAGAGACCGCAGACGGCCGGCTCGCTATCGCCATCGCCGATCCCAGCCAGCTGATGATGATCGATGAAATCAGCTTGCTGCTGGGCAAGCGCATCATCACCAAGGTTTCCACGCTCGGGCAAATCAGCGAGATCTTAAAAAAGACCGAACAATCCAAGCGTGTTCTGGAAGATGCCAGCGAAGGCTTCGCCCTCAACGTGGTTCGAGAGGATGAAGCGGGAACCGAAGAAAGCATCAGCATTGATCGCCTTACCGCCCAGGGCGACATCAGCCCGATTATTCGTCTGGTCGATACGACGATCTTCACTGCGCTGCAGCGGCGCGCGAGTGACATTCACATCGAAACTCGCGACGATTCCGTCTGCATCAAGTTCCGCATTGACGGCGTCCTCACCCAGGCCATGCCGCCCATCGCCAAAGAACACCACTCGACCATCATCTCCCGCATCAAGGTCATGAGCGAGCTCGACATTTCCGAGCGCCGCGTGCCGCAAGACGGCCGCTTCCGCGTGAAATATGGGACGCCTGAGCGCCCCATCGATTTCCGCGTGTCGGTTATGCCGTCGATTCATGGCGAGGATGCTGTCCTGCGCGTGCTCGACAAAGAGTCAATGAGCGAGAAGTTCCATAAGCTCACTCTCGATGTGGTCGGCTTCGACGACGAGGATTTGCGCAAGTTCCGCCGCTACATCAAAGAGCCGTACGGGATGGTGCTCGTAACCGGTCCCACGGGCAGCGGCAAAACCACCACGCTTTACGCGGGCGTCAATGAGATCAAGACCGACGAAGATAAAATCATCACCATTGAAGATCCAGTCGAATATCAGATTCGCGGCATCACCCAGATTCCGGTCAACGAGAAAAAAGGCCTGACCTTCGCTCGAGGATTGCGTTCCATTTTGCGCCACGATCCCGACAAGATTATGGTCGGCGAAATCCGCGACACCGAAACCGCGCAGATTGCCATTCAATCCGCCCTCACCGGCCACTTGGTGTTCACCACCGTTCACGCCAACAACGTGGTGGATGTGATCGGCCGCTTCCTGAACATGGGGGTTGAACCCTACAATTTCGTATCGGCTTTGAACTGCATCCTGGCGCAGCGGTTGGTGCGCCTTATTTGCGAATCCTGCCGGGCACAGGTGCATTACGACCCTGAAACCCTCGAAGCCAGCGGACTCGATCCCGAGCAGTGGTCGAAAGTTACCTTCTATGAAGGACAAGGCTGTATCGAGTGCGCAGGCACCGGCTTCCGTGGACGTACGGCCATCCATGAGTTATTGGATTTGAGCGACCGCATTCGCGAGATGATCTTGCTGAAGAAACCTACCTCGGAGATCCGCCGCGCCGCCCGGGAAGAAGGCATGCGATTCCTTCGAGAGTCGGCTCTCGACCGTGTCCGAATGGGCCTGACAACGCTCAAGGAGATCAACAAAGTTACATTCATCGAGAGCAATCGCTAGGCGTTGGGTCAGTGCGTTAAGTGCCCTTCCAGATATTGCAAATCTCAGGATTCCGGCGTTCTATAAGAAGAGGTACCCGTGTCGAAGTTGAGTTCACGATCCAAACCTAAGCTGGCCTGTGAGGTTGCGGCGGATCGCATCTTTGCGGGGCGGATTTCCGAGCGCGGAGATATTGTCGAGGCCTGCGCCGCAGGGGAATTATCGCCCGGCAGCCTCGTTCCTGATCTTACCGAAGCCAATCTGAAAAATCGCGAGGCAGTTTCCCGGGTCATTCGAGAAACTCTGAACGCAGTCAGCGGGCGATCCCGCGATGTGATCGCAGTTTTGCCCGACACCGCCGTGCGCGTGGCTCTCCTGGACTTTGAAACTCTTCCAAACAACCGCCAAGAGGCGGAAGGCGTAGTGAGGTTTCGGCTGAAGAAATCGCTGCCATTTGATGTGGAAAAGGCCAAAGTTTCCTATCACACACAAACTGCCAGCAGCGGACTAAGGGTTATCGCGGCCGTTGCTCTGAGCAGTGTCGTGGAAGATTACGAATCCGCATTTCGCGATGCAGGCTACGTTCCCGGCGTAGTCTTGCCTTCCATGCTGGCAGCCTTGGGTGCAACCCAGGCCGATAAACCCGTCATGGTAGTGAAGGTGGATGCGCGCACAGCCAGCATCGCCATCCTCCAAGGCCAGCAACTCCTGCTATTCCGGACGCTGGAGAATGCCTGGGGAGCGAAGATCACCGGAGAACAACTGGGCGAAGAAGTCTATCCCTCAATCGTTTTCTTTCAGGATACCTATCACCTGAATCTCGAAAAAATCTTTGTCGCCGGTCTGGCCGACTCGGCAGCAATTCCGGCGTTCAGCGCGCAAACCGGCGTGCCAGTAGAGGAATTGGTTAGCTCCGCGCAATTGGGCTCCAGCTTCGGTTCGGTGCCAAAGTGGAGAATGGCAGGGGTGGTGGGAGCGCTGCTTTCTTAAATGCGTTTGGACATCAATCTCGCGACCCAGCCGTACGAGGATTCGCAGCGCTTCTGGCTGCAATGGGGCGGCGCCGTGGCGGCGCTCGGCATTTTCACGCTCGCGCTGCTCTATCTCACATTCAATGCCTGGCTAGGGGCGCGAAAAGATCGAGCCTTAATCGGACAATACGAGCAACAGATTGCCGAGCGCGACAAGGAACGCGCCGACGCGCAGGCGCTCATGAATGCTCCACAAAACGCCAACACCCGCGACCGTTCCCAATTTCTGAACGATCTCTTTTACCGCAAAGCATTCTCCTGGACGCGTGTCTTCGAAAATCTGGAAGATGTGATGCCGCCGCGGGTCCATGTGGTCTCGATCCATCCTGAGTTAACCAACGAAAATGAGCTCGCAATCAAACTGGTGGTGGCGGGGGATTCGCGCGAGCGGGCGTTGGAACTGGTGCGCAAGATGGAGGCGTCGAAACATTTCCGCCAGACCGAGATCCAGCAGGAATCGGCCGAAGCTGCTAACAGCGGAAATCAGGGCGACATCGTGAAATTCGACATCAGTGCGCTCTACGTGCCCGAGTACCAGGCGCAAACTGCGGAAGGAGGCACACCCTAGTGCCGGATCTGCGGGATAGACGTCGCAAGGTGAAAATCGCGCTCCTCGCTATGGCGCTGGTCGACGTGGCTGTCGTGTTGGTCTATTTTTCTCCGCTTATCGGCTCTGCCGCAGCGCGCCAGGGGCACATGCAGCAACTGTGGCAGGAGCTGCAGCAGAAAACGCGTGAAGTCACGCCTTTACGCGGGATCGATAAAAAAATCCCCGTGGCTCAGCAGCAGATCGAAGATTTTTACAAGCAGCGATTCCCTGCTCAGGATTCGGCCATTTCCGACAGCTTGGGGACACTGGCAAGTCAAAATGGAGTGAAGGTCGGCAGCTTCAAGTATTCAATGAAAGATCCCGAAACCCTCGGCCTGCAAAGGGTCGAGATCGAAGCCGATCTCGCCGGCGATTATCTGCAATTAATGCGGTTCATCAACTCTTTGGAACGCGCGCCCACATTTTTTATCGTGGATAGTGTGGAACTGGGCGGCGAACAAAACGGCGTGGTAAGGCTGCAAATGAAAATGGAGACTTATCTAAGGACGGGTGTCGCATAAGTGAAAGTAGGAGCTGAGAACCGGAATAAGCTGATCGCCGCGGTGGTCCTTATGGGCATCGCGGTGGTGCTGGTACTCCGAATATTCTTCTCCGGGCCAAGTCCTGTACCTGCGGCAGCCAGCACACCTACGCCCACCACCCAGGTCGTCCGCACGATCCGGGTTGCCCCGCGATCGCGCACCACCGGCAGAGCGGCCAGCCACAAGAGTGCGTCCGCGCCCCATTCCATCGATCCCAGCCTGCGCTACGACTGGCTGGATCTAAGCGAAAAAACCAAGTACCAGGGCAACGGCAGAAATATCTTCCTGGCGCAAGCAGAACTTCCCAAGCCAGTAGCATCGGCCGTCGTTAAGCAGCCGGTGGCCCAGGTGCCGCAGGGCCCTCCACCTCCGCCGCCGATCAATCTCAAGTTCTACGGCTTCGCCAGCGGCCCGGGAGAACCGAAAAAAATCTTCCTGTCACAGGGCGAAGACGTATTTATTGCCGGCGAGGGTGAAATCGTGGATCGCCGCTACAAGGTTCTGCACATTGGCCCCATGTCAGTCGAAATCGAGGACGTATTGACCAATAACCGTCAGAGCATTCCGCTCACCCAGGGTTGAGGTTTTCCAATTGGCACTTGGAACCTGTAAATCGGAATTTTTCATTTGCCCATTGCCAACTTGCAATCGACGAAGCCATGAAGTTATTTAGACCATCACGCTACGCCAATCGTCGCCGCAACGAACGCGGCTACATGCTCATCACCATCATTCTCTTTGTGGCGCTGCTCGCCATTGCCATGACTGTAGCGGCGCCCTCGATCACTCGGCAGGTGAAGCGCGATCGCGAAGAGGAAATGATTCATCGCGGCGTGCAGTACTCGCGAGCCATCCAGCACTACGTCAAGAAGTTCGGCCGCTATCCCACCAAGCTTGAAGACCTGGAAAACACCAGCAACGTTCGCTTCCTGCGCCGGCGCTACAAGGACCCGATCACCGGAAAAGATTTCAAGCTTCTGCACATGGGCGAAGCTCAGACAGCTCTCGGATCGAACATAGCCGGAGCAACTTCTGTTTCTAACCTGGCCGCCGCACAGGCCGGCTCAGGCGGGCTCGGTAGTAGCAGCGCATTCGGTAACAGCAGTAGTTTCGGAAACAACAGCGCGTTCGGCTCAAGCACTTTTGGTGGAAATAGCGGAAGCACATTCGGCGGAGCCAACTCCGGCTCCAGTTTTGGTGGAAGCACTTTTGGAAGTAGCAGCTTCGGTAACTCGCCACAGTCGGCAACCAACACCAATCAAGGCAATCAAGCTCAGAATGCAGGAACCGACGCCAGCAGCGCAGACCAGAAAGTCGCAGGTTCGGGCGACGAGCCTACCGATGCGGGTACGAAGGTCTTTGGTGGAGGACCTATCATTGGCGTCGCCAGCCTCAGCAAAGACAAATCAATTCGCGTCTTCAGCAAGAAAGATCACTACAACCAGTGGCAGTTTATCTATGATCCGACCTTGGACCAGGGCGGTTTGATCACCACTCCATTTCAACCGGGAATGCAATCGGCTGGCGGGATGCAACAAGGAATGCAGGGTCAGCAAGGTACGCAAAATTCGCCCTTCGGAACGCAGGGCTCTTCCTTTGGACAAAGCTCTGCATTCGGTCAAGGATCGTCTTTCGGCCAAGGCTCCTCTTTCGGATCCCAGGGTGGCGGGGCCACGTCGTCGCCGGCACCACCCCAGTCACAGCCGCAAGGATTCCAATCTCCTATGCCGCCGGAACAAGGTCCCCAACAATAGAAAAGCCCCATCAGCTTGATGGGGCATTTCAACGCAAAATTTCGGTCCAGATCTTAGACGTTAAACGAGGATCCGCAGCCGCAGGTGCTCTTCACGTTCGGATTCTCGAACTTGAACCCAGCGCCCTCCAGGGTCTCCACATAATCCACGGTGCAGCCTTGCAGATACATCACCGAGGTACCGTCGACATAGATTTTTAAGCCGTCCATATCGAAGGTCTTGTCCATTAAACCCGCGTTGTTCTCAAAGCTCATGGAGTAAGAAAAACCAGAGCAGCCGCCGCCGACTACACCTACGCGCAGCCCGGCAGGAACCGGGTCCTGTTGCGCCATAATCTCTTTCACCTTCTTGATGGCGTTGGGAGTCAATGTTATCGGGGCTGCTTTCGGCTTGGTTTCCGGGGTGGTCGGGGTGGTTGTTGTCGCCATGTTATCTCCTTGAAATCGTTGCTTATTATAACAAACGCGGTCAAAAGATCCGCGAGACCCTGCTTAACCTTTAGATGACCCTACCCGTCCGGCGGTCGCGGACCTAAACAAAAACATTTCCCCCTTCCATTCTGGAGCTATAATCCGTGCGTGGGGCCCTTCCTGCTGGTTGTGCGGGCCATGACCAGCGCACGCCAGGGTCTCAGGATCGACAGATCAGCACCGAGGTGGCATATGATGTCCATGCTGATGTGGCCACTGATTCTCTGGGGCGCATTGACCGCCGTCCTGATCGTCCTGCTCATTTATCGCAGTACTCTCACCATGCACGAGGACGATCAGCTCTTTCTGGATGAATCCGCTTCCGGGATGGCACAGGAGCAAGCGGAGATCATGGCCAAGCTCAACAAGGTGACTCCATTCGTCAAGTGGCTGGGCGCAGCCTCCGGAGCCTTGATCCTGGTGATTGCAGGACTGGCAATCTACCAGGGTCTCAATCAGGTTCAGTAGCTTTCTCTGAGGTGGAAGCTTTCGCAGATCGTCGCCACGGGTTTGCGCAGCTCTGAAGTTTAGAGGGGATACCTTTCTTCATAGGCTCGAGCCTCGATCGGGTGTAATGCGCCGCCTCAGTAATGCTGAGATCAGAGAATCCGAGAACAATCGCGGTTGTCGGTGGAGGCCCGGCGGGCGCCTTCGCCGCAGCCCTGCTCGCTCAGGCAGGACGTAAGACGATTCTGTTCGATGAAAAGTTGGCGTGGGAGAAGCCCTGTGGCGGCGGGATCACCCACAAAGCCATCGCTAGCTGGCCTTTCCTGGGCGAAGCCAACGTCGACCGGAATTGGATCCGGCAGTGTGAACTGGTAAGCCCGAGTCAGCGTGCGGTCTCGTTTCCCCTTCGGCAACCCATCGCCATTTTCTCCAGACGGATCCTGAATGGCCTTCTGCTTGATCGCGCACGCAATGCTGGCGCAGAAATCGTGTGCGACAGGATCGTTCAAATCGCGCGATCGCAAGACCGTTGGCGGCTGCAATCGAATCGCGCCTCGTGGGAAGCCGATTATGTGATCCTCGCGGCTGGCGCCCGCAACGTCTTTCGAAAACAATTCACCAGACCGTTTGCTCCTGAAGATCTTATGGTGACCGCCGGCTACTTCATCCCGGGGCACAGCCAAACCATGAGAATCCAGTTTCTGCCAGGCGTGCACGGCTACATTTGGATCTTTCCCCGTTCCGATCATTTCTCAGCCGGTATCTGCGGCAAGATGCACCACCAAAGCACCGCCGCATTACGCAGAATGTTGGAACGTGAACTCGATCGTTTCGGCCTCGATTACTCCGAAGCCCAGTTTTATTCGCATATTCTGCCGTCTCTGCGCGCAGAAACTTTTTCCAAAGTTCCCGTGGATGGCGAAGGCTGGGCATTCATCGGCGACGCCGCCGGCTTTGTGGATCCGATCACAGGCGAAGGTTTGTACTATGCAATGCGCTCGGCGGAATTGCTTTGCCAGGCTTTGCTCGCCGAAGAACCTGAACACTACCGCGAACTATTGCGCGCGGATTTTCTGCCGGAGTTGGAGCTTGCAGCGAAAATGGCTGACCGGTTCTACACCGGTTCCTGGATGGGTGAAACCGTGTTGGAACGCACGATTCAATTCACGGCCGGGAGCGTCAGTTTCCAGCGGTTGATGTCTGACCTTTTCGCTGGTACTCAAGGCTATCGCGACCTGCGGCGACGGCTTTACCTTATACTGCCCAGAATGCTGGCCGAAAGCTTGGCCAGTGCCCTCACTCTGCCCGGGATATCCCGGAGGGTTACAAGCGAACCGAAAAAGGAACTCACTCGCGTTTAGACGACAAAAGCCTCAAGTCCCTTTTCACAGCGGGTTTAACGAACCCGAAACTTTGGTCATTTGCCCAGGTGATCTGGATCACATCCCTTCTGTGTCACAAACCGTTACAGTGTGCCTTGGTGGCCCTCCCTAATCCCCCAATTCTTGGAGTCGACAATGGCTGCACATCAGGAAGCTCTGAATCCACTGATCAATTCCCTCCTGCCCCAGGCGAGCCCCGTACCGATGTGGGTATTCGACCGAGAGACTCTTGCCTTCCTGGATGTGAATGAAGTCGCAATCCGTAACTATGGTTATTCTCGCGATGAATTCCTCAGCATGACAATTCTTGATATCCGTCCGCTGGAAGATGTCAAGCTCCTGCTCCGAAACACTCTGAACGGGCGATATGCGGGTCCAAGCTCAAAAGAGGTTTGGCGACACCGCAAGAAAAATGGCACTCTTTTTCACGTGGAGATTACAAGTTGGAAAGTCGAATTTAACGGCAGGCCTGCAGAGATGGTCGTTGCTCAGCGAAGGCACGAAGTGCAAACTTGCGAGCACGAAAAACGCTTCGTTATTTGAGAATTGGTGGAACAGGACTTGAACTTGAGGCGCTTTGCGGGTGTGAGCGAACTCCGCGAGCGGGAGCCTGCTGGCGAAATCCCGAGCGCAGCGAGGGACCTCGGCCCAGAGATATTTCGGGCGAGCACTGGTGCCGGGAACAGGACTTGAACCTGCACGCCTTTCGGCACACGGTCCTAAGCCGTGCGCGTCTGCCAATTCCGCCATCCCGGCGAGGGTGGGTAGCTAAACTCTAGCTGGCCTCCTTGCCGATTTCAACCCGCCGATTTGCCCATCACTTTTTCCATCCACAACACGTCGATGTATTTGCCGAATTTCTTACCAACCTGAGTGAAAGTCCCAACTCTCGTAAACCCGAACCGTTCATGCAACCTGTTCGACGCCTCATTCGGCTGCGCAATTCCTGCCACCACCCGATGCACATTTTCTCCCCCGAGCAATTTGAAGAGTTCGCGATACAGTGCACCGCCGATTCCCTTGCCCATTGCTCCGGGACTGCAGTAAACCGTTACTTCGACGGTCGTCTCATATCCCTTTTTGCTTCTGAACGGCCCGCTTGCCGCATAGCCCAGGATTTCGCCCGCCTTCTCCTCAGCCACGAGCAATCGGTGACGACGCCCATCAGCGTGATCATTAAACCATCCCCGGCGCTGTTCGGGCATGAACGGCTGAAGATCAAACGTTGCGTCGGAATTTTCGACGTAGTAGTTGTAGATGTTCGTGAGCACTGGCAAGTCCGCCAGCGAAGCAGCCCTGATGATCATCGGCTAGCTCAACCCTCCATCCCGTTGTCATTCCGAGAAGCGCAGCGACGAGCATCCTCCGGATTTCGCGGAGTGATTAGCTTAAAACTCGATCATCTCCAATATAGATTTGTCCCGACCATCTAGGCACCCACTAG
>Ga0209579_10000807_pt1 | contig 28143 bp, 25 predicted proteins | sample Coa_R1_2_FD_187152 | JGI IMG/M metagenome (GOLD analysis project Ga0209579, IMG submission 187152) | Surface soil microbial communities from Centralia Pennsylvania, which are recovering from an underground coalmine fire - Coalmine... | ecosystem: Environmental > Terrestrial > Soil >... | reverse complement strand
TCGGCGGTTGAAACTGGCCGACGCCTCGATAGAACAAAAACTTCTCTTTCTCGCCTCCGGCCGCTATTGGTGCGGAATCTGTTGACCGTGCCGCGTAATAGCGGCTCGATTCGAACTGAAAAGCATATTTCGGTTCAGCCAGGGGATCGACCTTCACCTGCGGCCACTCGATCGAGTCCAGTTCGCCGTTGCGCGGTTCGCGAATGTTCTTGTCCTGTTTAGGCGGGTTGGGGTAATCGAAAATGCTGCCCGATCCGAGGTGGCGTGCTACTTGTCTCGCTTGCGGGTACCACTCGGTGATGTACCCGTTCGGAAACGTCACATGGACGCGGGCGGTTAGTGCCCGTGGCGCGTAGAAATAGATGACCGGAGTCTCCATGCGAACTTTGCCAGCGAGATTGGCTTTAAAACCGACCTGGAATCGATGCACAAAGCACGGAAGGTCCGATGGACCACCAAACGGTTGCCATTCGAGCGCCTGACCGTTTGTTCCTGCAATAGAGGTGAACGTGCCCCACTCATGCACGGTGTAGGTGCTCTGTACGGCGTTGCTGTCCGCCCCCCATCCAAACAGGCACCCGAAGGGAATTAGAGACGCAAGAAATCTCATTTGGATCCTCCTTCAACCAAACTCTTTAACGAGGCATCGACCTCGGCAGCCGTCGCCGGCCGCGAGAAGAATTTTGCAGATTCCCGGATGAAGCCCTTTGGACCGATGGGCACGATCGCTCCCGCGGTCTCGGGTCCGCACACACCTTTGAGCACAATTACCCAGCGACCCTCGTCTCCCCAAGTCTGAAAGACAGCGTAAACTCCAGGCTTCTCCATCGCTGCGACGTTGAGCACGGTCGACCGCCTCGTTCCGCGCACAATTCCTTCAGCACCTGCTGTGATTTGGGACTTCGAGGGTTCCGAACAGCCTCGGGCGCGAAAAGCGAACGCGGCCGTTTTTGCCGCCGGCGCCTGCGCCGCCACCGGGCTTCCGATCTCAAAGGTAAAGCCGCCGGCCATTGCCAGGACCGCAAGGACCGAGGTTGCTACAGCAATTCGCAACATGAGAGGAACTCCTTTTCGAAACCTTAGACGGACGCCAACAGATTTTCTTCTTTTTTCACCATGTCCAGGCCAATTCGTCTTTCCAACGAGTTAGCGTTTCCCGATCGAGACTTAAGACTCGGTCTCGCGAAACTCCCGCCGGGACCGGCGTCAAGACGGCGATACGGTCATAGACACGTCCCCGATCGGCCGCGGAAACGCGCGAGAGCAGGTGCCACAGGGTTAGAGTGTCTCGGACGCGAGACGCGGAGAGAATTGCGCCCAATGCATCGAGGCTAGATGTCTCGTCGAACGTGTCCAATGCCCGCTTCAATATGTCCGAAGCGTCGTCAAAGTATGGCGTTCCTGGTCCGGCATGCGTTCGGGTCCGGCAGCTTGCACCGGCTGGCACCAAGGACTCTCGTCCGTTCCTCTGAAAAGAAACCCACCCCCGGGTTACGCGCATCAACCCCGATCCATCTTCTTCGGCGTACAGGGAATATTCACAGCCAAGATCCACGGCCGTCCCAGATGCAGTATCGACGAAAAACAACCTTGGCGGCGCGGAGATCTCAGCGTGAATCTCTCCATGTGCCAGGGCGATACGGTTTTCCTGGGGGCGCGTCGCGACCACGCGTGCACGCGTGTTCGGCGCGAGCACGACCGATCCGATGTGGCCAATCTTGATTCGGGCGCTGGAGCGAGCGTCTGTTTCGATCCATTCCCCCGGGGCTACGCGACCGGCTCGGCTGATGTGCCTCGTTCCGACTACTGGTGAACCTGATAGTCCGTCGACATCCCACGGAGCGCCTGACCGCATTACGATCCAATATGCAAAGCTTGCGACGATCACTGCGCTGCTCAACGCGAATCCAAATTTCCACGGATTGAACGTCGGCCGTTTCGGCGCATCGAGAACGGATTCGATCGAGTTCCAAACCGAAGCCGGCGCTTCGACGACCGGAAGATTTTCGAGCGCGGCCATTCCTTTCTGCACGTCAGCGTACTCGGCTCGACAACGTTCGCACTGAGCCAGATGGCGCCTGACCAGATTCGCGTCGATTGCCCCTTCGACATACGCCGCCAGCCGATCGGAAACGTGTCTGTTGAATATCCTCACAACTTCCCACCTTCGAAACCCTTCAGCCGTTCCGCCAATATCCGGTGCCCCCTGCTTAATCTGGAAGCCACCGTGCCCAGGGAGCAGCCGAGTGCCTGCGCCATCTGCTCATAAGAGAGACCCTCAAAATAGCGTAATAGAATCGCCATCCGATACTTTACTGGCAGTGCCGAAACGGCCTTCCGGACGATATGGGCCGCCTGAGCCTTTGCGTAGTCCTGCTCCTGCGAGCCTGGCCTAGCGAATGCTTCCAAGTTGGAGTTTGCTGCGATGGGTTCTGACTTGTGTCGTCGAGTCGCATCGAGGCAAACGTTCACCACCAGGCGATAAAGCCACGTCGAGAACTCAGCGTCCCCGTGAAACTGGTTCACGTTGTTGATCAGCTTCAAGAAAACATGCTGCGTGATATCGGCTGCGATCCCGCTATCTCCATGAAAAAAGTAGTGTGCAATCGAATAAACCTGGTCCTTGTACAACCCGTAGAGTGCACGAAAGGCGTCCCGGTCGCCGGCGCGACAGGCGTCGATGATCTCTGTGCTGATCTCGCGATCAATCAGACGAACTACCAGCCAATGAGACGGGTCATCGGCGTCCTTTATTCCATTTTCTCGACGATCGTTGAGAAGAGGGGACTACCGGGCAGAGGCGCGGGGAAGTGGACGTTAATGACGGACAACAGGCGGGTTCAGCAGGTCCTATCCGTCGCATTCAAGAGCGCAAGTTTCCCACTGCATCGCTGTTGGGCGTGACGACTTCATTCAGAGAGGATATTTTCACGGCGATGGACTGTTAGCAGGCAAGTTGCTTCCACTAGACGTTCATATAGAGTACAATCCATGGGTAATGGCACGAAACGCGAAGCCTGAGGGAGACATGCTACAAGGCACCCTCGATATGCTTATCCTCCGGACTTTGGTGCTCGGACCTGCTCACGGGCACTCGATAGCCCATGCCATCGGGCGAAGCTCCGATGACATTCTGCAAGTGGAGCACGGCTCCCTTTATCCAGCTCTTTACCGTCTCGAAGACCGAGGATGGATCGCGGCTTCCTGGGGTGTGTCAGACAACAACCGGAAGGCGAAGTATTATCGCCTGACGCGAACCGGCAAACGCCAACTGGCCACGGAAACCGGCAGGTGGGATCGATTGGCAAAAGGTATCAGCCGAGTTCTTCGTCCTGCGGATTGACGCTGATGAGATGGCCTCGTTGGTTTCGTCGCGCACGACGTCACGCCGAAAGCGGTCAGGAAATCCAGTTTTATCTCGATCAGGAAACCGAAGACAATGTGGCGCGAGGCATGCCGCCTGACGAAGCACGCTCAGCGGCGAGGAAGAAGCTCGGTAATCCAGGCCTCATTCAGGAGGAGATCTATCGTATGCACAGCGCCGCGTTCTTCGAAACCATCGGTAAGGATCTGCGCTTCGCGCTGCGGACCATGCGTAAAAACCCTGCGTTCGCGGCGACGGCAGTGCTCACACTGGCTCTCGGCATCGGCGCGAACACCGCGATTTTCAGTGCGATCGACGCGGTAATGCTACGCACTATTGCAGTCGAGCGTCCACACGAACTGGTCCAGGTTCAGCAATGGCTGCCGGAATATAACCCGGGTTGGGCCTGGGCGATCTTCACTTATTCCGACTTCACCCTGTTCCGAGATAACAACCAGGTTTTTGCGGATATGGCCGCGGCGTCGCGGCGCATCGCAAATGCGCGCATCGGCGCGGACCCCGAAGCAGGCAAAGGAGCATACGTCTCCGCAAATTTCTATTCAATGCTCGGCGTGCGTCCCTATATCGGGAGCCTCGCGATCGACTGGTCGACCGCCGTTCTTGATTACCGGTTTTGGGAGCGCGTCTATGGCGGAGACCCCTCCGTGATCGGACGAGCGCTCGTCGTCGACGACAAGTCATACACCATCGCCGGGGTCGCGGCGTTGGGGTTTGATGGAATCGACGCAGGCGAACCGCTCGATTTCACTGTGCCGATCGAAGTTTCCGGGACCTCGGCGGTCAGTCACGGACAATTCGGGCCTAATTCACCGTGGCTTCAAATCGTCGCCCGACTCAAGCCAGGAAGATCCATTTCTCAAGCAGCCGCCAATTTAAACGTCATCTACGCTCCGATCTTCGCCGATCGTGTGGCACAGTTCGCGGCTCAGCACAGGCACGCCCCCATCGACTGGATCACGGTACGGTCAGCCGCAAGCGGCATTTCGCGCGTACGCGACGACTACTCCCGCGCGTTCCTGATTCTGATTGCGGTTGCGGGCGCCGTCCTGTTGATCGCCTGCGTGAATGTCACGAATCTTCTGTTGGCCCGCTCGGCAGCCCGGACGCGCGAGTTCGGCGTCAGGCTCTGCCTCGGCGCGGGCCGCGCGCGAGTCGTATCACAAATCATGACGGAATCCCTCACGCTTTGTCTGGCAGGAGGAATCGCGGGCATGATGCTCGCGCGATGGATCGGCGCGAGCTTGGCCGGAATGCTCGCCAGCGGCCGGCAAACCGTCGAGCTCGATCTGCACCTCGACGCGCGCGTACTCGTGTTCACCTTCGCACTCACTACATTCGCGACAATAATCGTCGGTCTTGTTCCCGCGCTGGGGGCGACGCGCGTCTCGCCGAACGACCTGACGCGCCGGACCTCGCCGTTTCAGGGCAGCCGATGGATTCGAATCGGATTTCTGGTCGCGCAAGTTGCCGTATCGCTGGTGCTGGTCGCCGGCGCAGGACTCTTTCTGGCGACGTTACGCAATCTCGAAACTCTTGATGCCGGGTTTCGCCGTGATCACATCGTACTTGCCACGATTCAACCTGAGAAGGCGGGCTATGATGGCGCCCGGCGCAACGAATTTTATCGCGAATTTCTCGATCGTCTTCGCCAAAGCTTCGGAGTTCGCTCGGCGAGCCTCTCACTGATCGCTCCGATGATTGGCATGTCTCTCGCCGTGCCGATTCAAATCGAAGGCTACGCTCCCCAGCCGGAGGAGCAAATGGCGGTCGCCCTGAACGAAATCTCTGCGCATTACTTCGAAACCACGGGGACGCCGATTATCGCTGGGCGCGACTTTGACGCGCACGACGACGATCCGGCAACGCCTCGCGTTCTGATCAATGAATCGGTCGCGCGGCGATTTTTCAAAGATACGAATCCCCTCGGTCGAATCATAACTTTCCGAGCGAACGTCAGCCATCGCGCAGAAATCATCGGCGTCGTCGGAGACGCAAAATATGCGAACATGCGCGGTCACGCACCCCTCACGATGTATGCCAACCTCCTTCAAACGGATGCGCGGATGGCTCCATGGGTGGAAGTCTACGCCAGCGATGACGCGCATGCCGCCGCCGCGCTGCGCCAGACCATTACCGCCGTCAATCCGAACGTTCCGCTCACTGGTCTGACCACGTTCAACCGCCAAATCCAGGCCTCTCTCGTTTCCGAGCGCCTGATGGCCACCATCACCGCGATCTTCGGCGCTCTTGCACTGCTCATGGCGGCAATTGGCCTCTACGGGGTGCTGGCGTACTCTGTCACGCAGCGTACCCGGGAAATTGGTATCCGCATGGCCCTCGGAGCCCAACGCGGGCGTGTAATTTCGATGGTGATGCGCGGCATGGCGGTAACGCTCGTAGGCGGCCTGGCGCTGGGAACGGCGGTCGCGCTCGCTTTGGGACGTTTCGTTGCCAGCATGCTTTACGACGTGAAACCACACGACCCCTGGACGCTGGCGGTCGCCATCGGATTGCTCTCAGCCGCGGCGGCACTCGCCGCCTATCTGCCGGCACGCCGTGCTTCGCACGTCGACCCAATGATCGCGCTGAGATACGAATGATGCGCTGGCTCGATCATGTGCTATTCGTGTCCGTGTTGCTAACTACTGCTTCCTGCGTCCGACATCCTGTTCGATCGGTGCAGACTCTTCGCGTCAACGCGGCAGCGAGCGGTGGCGTCGACCTTGTCCCGCAGATGCAACTTCGGGTTGAAAACGCCTACTATCGGCAGGGCGCTCTGAAGGGCGGATCTGAAGGCTTCCTAGGTACGGAGATTGCTCATTTTCAGGTGGTCGCGAGGGGAGGATTGCGGCTCGTTTCTGTTCAGTCCACTCTGACCCAGCGCCGAGGCGACCTGCCCCCCGTTCAGAACCTGATCCCAAGGTCCCAACTGCATTACCGCTTTCATCGCTTCTTCCACGCCGTGGTTTTCAATCAGAAAGGGAAGAAACAGGGTTCCATTCTGCTGGGGGCTCGGTCAATGGACGAACTCGATCGACTCGGCCGGCAATTCTTGACTGCGCCGGATACTGTCTGCAGTGGCCAATCGCGCCAGTGTTCGGTTTTCCCCGAAGCTTGCACGGTTTCGGTCGACATTGAGATCGTCGTCAATGGAGCTCCCCGCACGGTCCTCTGGGGCAGTCGTATTTCAAGTGTCGCTCCAGGTGCTCGGCACATCGAGCTTTTACGCCTCTCTGGAGGACGGTTGACCTCGGTCGAAATCGACCCCCGCGGTCCCGACGCGTCTCTATTGCCTCTCCTGCCCGGTGATCAGGTGAAATGGGATTGATCCGAATGACCCTGACGGATCAAGAGTTTCAGATCATGAAAATTGTTTGGGAGTGCCGCGAAGCGACGGTCCGGGACGTGTACGAGGAAATGAGGACAAGACGGCGCGTCGCCTATACGACGGTGATGACGATGATGAATATTCTGGAACGTAAGAACCGGCTGAGCAGGCGACGTGATGGCAGCGCGTTTATCTATGCGCCAGTACGTTCCAGAGATGAAGTAGTGATCGAGATGGTGCAGGAATTTGTGGACCGCGTATTTGATGGGTCAATCTCGTCGCTCCTGGAGGTAGTCAATACGATGCCGCGCCCCCGTTTGAAGTCCGTCGCCAGCCCTCGGTCTAGGCACCTTCGATAACATCCGATAATTCGTCACAACAGGCGGTCGTTGGTAGCTAGATCAGCAACAGCTTTGTGATTCAGCCCTGAACTTCACCGCGCGGATTCAGTGGAGGTGATTACTGCCGCTTAAGTGTGATCGTGAACAAGTCTTTCTCGTCGACGACTATGTAGTCGGCGGGAAGTTGGAATAGAGACTGATCCGGCTCCGCGCGGCTGACGTTCGTGAGCCTGATAAGGGTTTCGCCATCGCGTGGGTTAGCGAATCTTGAGAGCACCATCTCGTGCAACTCAGTCGAGATCCACGTTTCAATCGTGTCCGTTATTGAACGATCATTGCCTTGCGAGCCGATCGGCCAGATTCTCGTTTCCCGTGTGCCTTCAACGATCAGTCCCTCCATATTCTGAGTGGCTAGTTTTTCGCTCGAACACTGCGGCCGTGAGGCGTCGCCGGGTGTCGGACTTAGGCACGGACTGGCCTTCCTCGGCACGACCGCTAACGCGAACCGATGCGCGATCTTGTTTTGATCGTCCAGAATGTAGGTGAAACCCACCATCGGATCTCGGACTTCGGTAATGGGCGTCCAATTCTCCGTCTGCTGACGCATCGCCAATGGCCGTTCGGTCCGGGTTCGGCCCTGAGAATCACGGTACAAGTGCACGGTCCGCCTACCTTGAGTAATATGAGTGCCGTCCGCCAAAGTCTGCAACTGCTCGGTTATCTGATCGGCGGAGTAAGGTGCGCGGGTCACTGGCCGCACAGCCCTTCCGCTCGTGGGCGGGCGCATCGTGACGGTCACCGTATCGTTCTTGATATCGATGCTCCCGATCGGCGTCTGCGCACAACAGAGCCTCGCTACTATGCAAGCTAGGCCCACGATTAAAATCCTCATTCCGCGTCCCTCCAAGGCAAGCTTAGTGCTGGAGTTTGTCAAGAGCAATCCCCGCACGCCCCCCTGGCCGATAATGCGCGATAACGCGGCTATATTTCGCTAGTAACTGAAGGGCCTTTACGCGCTCTCAAGAGTAAACCACGGGAGCACTACGCCTGTGCTTCCTGTGCAGCTAGTACTAGACCCGCTACGAATACGGCGCACCCCAAGACGGCGGGTCCTAGGTGACTGACGCTCAGATAACCGATCGCCGGATGAACACCAATTGCCGTGCCGAAACCGACGACACCGGCGATCGTCAGCGCCTGCCACAGCGCTCGTGACGGTCGGGCATATCGCAGGCATCCATACATTGCTATGCCGAAGCTTGCCAATGCACCTCCGAATCCCGCCCGATCGTGCGCGATTAGCGGCACGAGATGTGGATTAATCGCACTGATCGCTTCGCGCGTTACGCCGATGAATTCGAGATCCTGCGGGACGAACACCCTCGTCATTCCCACCGCCATGATGGTCAATCCTGCCGTGCTGATGCCCACACTCGACAGAAGGAGAAGCACACGGCCGAGTCCCGGACCGGAACGCGGGTTCAGCGGCCTGGACACGACCGGGCCGCGACGCAGCCCCCGTGTACGGACCATGCCAATGACGAACAGTGGCAACAGCGCCAGCGTAGCCGCGCCATGCCATGTGTCGAGATACCCGTACCCAAGATAGGCCAGAAAACTAAGGAAGCCGGCCAAGCCACTCAGCGCAAGCGTCCACCATGCCCATGATTCCCTTCGGCGCAGAGGAAACAATGCCAGCCATAGATACATCACGCCGATGGAAACCAGAACTCCCCCAAACGACACACGATCGTGAATCATGAAGTGCAGGAGACGGCAGCCTTGAAAGGCGCAGAGCTGGGACGCACTCATACCGAGGTAGGCGACATCATGCGGCAGGAAGTGGCCAGTCGCCGCCTGAAAAATGGCGAAGGCTCCGCACGCCACCAGAAAGACGGCTGAGAGGATCAGCAGCGGCCTGCCATCTCCAATCCCTGTCTCAAGGAACCCACGGTCCTGGTGTGTCAGAAGAAGAGCCTCACCGGGCGCAACCCAGCCCGAGCAAAATGCGGGTCGAGCCTGCGCGCTAGTTCCGGCCAATTGTGATGAGGCACCTGAGGATACAGATGATGCTCGAGATGGTACAAATGCTCAAGCGCCACGATCGAAAGAATCCGACCCCGAAAGAGACGTGTGCGCCTCAGCTCCGTTTCCCCTTTCGGATCATGGGGGATGTAAGAGGTAATGAACGGAAAAAGCCAGCTTCCGAGGATCATGAGCGCCGCGTAAATGATTGGCGCGATCGTCCTAGGAATCGCGGCTATTGACGCCGCGAGGAATACAAGGACACCGACCCCTTCCCCGACAATCCAAGAACGGTCCCGGCCGCGCCGGAATGCGAACACCCACAGCCGCGGTTGAAGCGTGACGCCGTCCAGGAGCGCGCGCCACCAAGGCATACCTGCTGCCGATCCTTCGAGATCGTCAAGCGCTGGGAAGCGAGCATGATGATTGAGATGGACAACCCGATACGCATGCCCGCTGCGAAATGAAACCAGTTCGATTGCACAGAGAAGGGCTTCATTCAGGGAGGGCGGTAGACGAAGCGTTCGATGCACGAGATCGTGCGAGATCGACCCGTATGTGAGGAACGTCAAGAGCATGGTACAGCCGATCGATCCGATCCACAGGCCACTGGCTGCGAAAACGAAAAATGCGATTGTCAGCAGGAACGGTGTCGTCAACGACACCGCACGGCGCCACTTTCGAACTGTGAGCAGATCCCGTCCGAGAAGGTTGAGCGATGGAAGATCTGCGTCTCGCATAATCGTTTGTCCGAGCACCAGACTCAGCAATGCCCCGAAATCGTAAACGCTGGAAACATTTGTGTGACCACAAAGATTTCAGCTCTCTTTAACGTGGACAGCCTTCAGCGCAGCCCGAATACTGAGAATAACGCGACAGAACCACAGAGCATGCTGCCAAACTCTTCTATCGGCAGTGCAATTTTGTGACTGTAGCGGTCGAATTGAGTCCCGCCAAGGCTCTTGGGGCGTGAATTCACGATGTACTTCGGAGTAATCCGCAATTCCGTTGCTCGCTCAACCGAAACAGCCGCCCCGTTGAAGCATCGGAATCCGGTCGTATTACTGGCCAAGCAACGGTCTCGCGCGCGTTTCTCTTGGTGGTGTGAACCGTCAGCCCCGCTCCCGTCTACCTCCTGCGCCTGAACAAGAACTCTGTCGCCAGCCACAGCACCGACGCTGCTACTAAGAAGATGATCATCTCTGCCCAATCAACCACGGAAGTCGTCACGACCTCATGAACGCTCCACGTGGCGCTTGATTGCCAGTTCTGTTCTGCCTGCGAACCGTTTTCGGGATTGGCGTATGTCTCGGCTAGGGATGGTTTCCGCGAAGCGTTCAGGCGCGACTAAGGCTCCAATCTGCTTGATGTGTCCGCGGTTCAGAGGTAATGTCCAGATGGCCGTTAATGCTCAACAACAGGACCAAAATGAACGAACTGATTGCAGTGGAAAAGATCGCTCAGTGGGAGAAATTGAAGGCGCTCGTCCTCGATAGCGTTTCGTCTCCGATCACGAAACGCGTGTACAACATGGCGCTGAACGAGTTTATGACATGGTTCCAGCAGGCTCCGCGGTCCGGCTTCACCAAAGCGACCGTCAGCGCGTGGCGGGTATCCCTCGAAGAGCGCCGACTTGGGTCGTCGTCGATCATCATCCGGATGTCCGCGATCCGCAAGCTGGCGGCCGAGGCGGCGGACAACGGGCTGCTCGCGCCTGAACTGGCGGCTGGGATCAGCCGGGTCAAGAGCGTGAAATCTACTGGAATCCGAGTCGGCAACTGGCTGTCCGCCCGCCAGGCGCAGAGCCTGCTAAACGCGCCCGACACCAGCACCGTACGAGGGCTGCGCGATCGCGCGATTCTCGCGGTGCTGCTCGGGTGCGGTCTCCGACGTTCCGAAGTGGCAGCGCTGACGTTCGCGCACGTCCAACAGCGCGATGGTCGGTGGTGCATCGTTGATCTTGTCGGAAAGCATGGCCGCGTCCGAACCGCGCCCATGCCCACGTGGGTAAAGGTGGCCATCGACGCTTGGACGTCGGCGGCCGCAGTGACGGACGGCAATGTTTTCCGGCCGGTGAGTCGCGCCGACCGTGTCCGAGGCGAACGCCTGGGCGAAAAGGTCGTCTGGCAGATGCTCCGGGCGCAAGCGGCCGACCTTGGGATTCCCGGCATTGCGCCGCATGACCTGCGTCGTACGTGCGCCAAGCTGTGCCGGGCGGCCGGCGGTGAACTTGAGCAGATCCAGTTGCTGCTTGGGCACGCGTCCGTCCCAACGACCGAGCGCTACCTCGGTACCAGGCAAGATCTAGTCCATCCTCCCAACGATGGAATCAAGTTACGAGTAGGATTTGACAGCTTTTCCGCTCCGCGGGTTCCGCCGTGGAATCGAGGGCGGCCGCAGGCCTAAAAGATTTGTTGCGGAATGGGTTGATGCTGTTTCGCAGAGGCGCAGCGTGCTCGCTAGCCAAGGACATGTCCTTCAGAGTGAGGACGTTCGCTCGGGTTCAGCACCTGCCCTGCCTGCCGTACGGCTTACGACATCCCTCCGCACGTGTTCCCGACGGTTCATGCTAGCTTCTGGAGAAAATCCACGGCCTGCCTGGCTCGGCCTCATGAACCGAGTAAACGGCTTTCCCGCCGGCTGGTAGGCCGTCTTCGATCCTCTGAGCGGGTCAGGCGGGGACTTGGCAATCAGAAGGCGGACGACGGAAGACGGCATCGCCCCCTACAGAGCCTTGAATAACTCAAGTTTGACGTGGCGCTCGATCCGCAATTGCTCCTCCGTCACAGTTTCACGCGCAGGTGCTCCGATGGGCCGCGCAAGGGACTATAACCTTCGCCGGGCGGGACGGGAATCTGCTAGATTCACCGAGGTGGACCGACGGAAGAAATGCCGACGTGGGCTATGACACCGAGAGGATTCGCTCCACGGCCTGCGTCTCATAATCTGAAACCGGCCGATCGTTCTCACATTCTTGTGGCCGGGATTACCGATAAATCTCTGCGGCAACGAAATCACCTCCGAAAGCCTGATCACGTGACGGCGGAGATTGAGGATCGATGGCGTGAGATCGAGGGGTTGAACCTTTCCGAGAACGTCCGCCGCAGAGATGGGACGATGGCACCTGGAGATATTGCCCGACTTGTTTTCGGCAGCGCGCGACTACAACACCGCTGACAGGTACCAGAAAGTTGTTGCATACCAGAAACGAGACCAACGCCAGAAGGCCGGAGAGCGCCGAGAAGAAAATAAGGGTCCAGGTCAATGGCGTTGCTAACGTTCGGCCACTTTCTTCGTGCTCTTCCGACGATTCCGCTTCGGAGTGACCGGCTTAGGCGGAGTTGCTACCAGCTTCGATATAAGAGCGTCGAACTGGCGTTTTGGAACTTTCTCCATGAAATCGATCATCCCAAACTGGGGCCTTGACATGTTGGGCGAAATCGTGTAATTTTATTACACAATTGGAGCACACACTGGAACCTACTGATTTTGCTAAACAATCACTGAAGATGTTGGCACCGCTGGGGCCAATTCTTCATCGGGCAATGGAGCCAAGTGTCGAAGAGGCTCGGACATATCTCAATGGTCGGCGATTTGATGGGTATGTCTTTGCCGATCTCACTCGCTATCATACTTGCTGCCGGTTGGAGCAGTCCAATCTCCCGAAGGGCATCGCATTCAATCGCCTCCCGAACAACGGGATCTTGTTCCACTGTGACGGTTCCCAAGCCAGGGTGTGGAAGGCGGACGAGGGCGGAGAATTGCAAGGCCCCGGAACATCTAAATCCAAGCAAGCATTTTTCGACCAGAGCAATCTGTTCTCGCAAGACCCGAGATCGTATCGATACGCTATAGTCTGGCAATACGACTTTCAAACCGGGCTACTGACTTTGTCTCTGGCCTGTCCAAAACAGTACGACGAACAGCGCCCCTGGAACAACGTGGAGTGCCATTTCTACATTCCGTTCCAGCATGCCGCTTTCGAAGTGTCGGCCGCTCCTGAATTTAGCTCTCCGGAACCGTCTGTTGATGATATCGACCTGAAGCCCAGACGAAAGATTCAGGAATCGGGCGACGACGGTAGCAATGATTAATGGCGACAGGATCAGACAGGCTCGCGAAATCGCGGAATTGACTCAAGAGGAATTGGGTGAAGCGTGCGGAATCAACCAGTCCCACGTCGCCCTTTTCGAGCAGAATCTTCGCCAACCTCAGGATGACACTCTAAGATCGATTGCATTAGCGACGGGCTTCCCAATCAGTTTCTTCAAGAGGGAGCAGGCTCCGGATTTCCCACTGGGATCATTGCTTTATCGAAAAAGGAAATCGATGAGCAGTCAAGATCGGGACAAAGTCAGGCAGACCGGTAGACTTGTCTTTGAAGCAATCGCTAACATGTCCGAACGCTTTAAGCCCATCGATCTCCATCTTCCGCGAATCAATAGCGTTGAACCAGAAGAAGCGGCCAGGATGACCCGAGCAGCGTTGGGCTTCTCCCCTGACACCCCCATCACCCACCTCCTAACCCGGTTAGAGAAAAACGGCGTTGTCATCGTCAGTATTCCTTACGACATCGAAGACCATGACGCTTTTTCCGTATGGGCCGATACAGAGCCGAGACGCCCCGTCATTGTAATGACAAGCGGAAAGCCTGGAGATCGTCAACGTTGGAGCGCTTCGCACGAACTTGCGCATTTGGTCATGCATCATACGTACACCGGTTCGCCGTCCGATTTAGAGAGTCAAGCAGACAGATTCGCCGGGGAGTTTCTATTTCCAGAGGAAGCAGCCCGAAAAGACCTGGGGGGCAGCCCAATCACCCTGATGATACTCGCTGATCTCAAAAGCCGATGGGGAATTGCAATCTCAGCTCTCGTTATGCGTGCCTTTAACCTCGGAATCATCACAGATGGACAGCGGCGCTACCTTTTTCGTCAACTTGCAGCCAAGGACTGGCAGCGAAACGAACCGGTTCCGATCCCGGACGAAAAGCCTAGACTGCTGCGAAAACTAGCGGAGTCCATCTACGGCCCAAATTTTGAAACCAAGGACGTTGCTGATCCACTGGGAATCCCATCTCAAATGTTGAAGCCGATCATCGCTTCCTATGCTTCACCAGCCGATTTACAGGGGACAGCCCGAACCAATCCACCAAAAGAGAAGGCGCGTGGTGGACTGGTGACGATGCTACCGAGGCGGCCATGATTTCATGGAGGGCGTCTAGCTGGTCGCTAGGAGCGGTCTTATAAACCGCAAATGTCTGTCCGGGCGTTGGGGTCCGATCCCAACGTCTAAACCAACGGTCATTGGGCTTGACACCGGTTTTTGCTTGCGACAGTATCGGATGCGCTTGAGCGCTGGTATTGGGAGGGCGGCACTCATGCGCCTTTCGGTCCTGCCGTCGTGCGTGGGCCGGGGCCGGTGACCGGACCTGTTAACGTCCGGTTATTTCCGTCAATCACTTCGGCGTCTTCAGAGTTGCCGCGCGAGAATGAAGCTCTTTTCCGTCGGGCGCGTCCTTACCGCTTGGGAACATCCACTTGGCGACCAGCACAAATAACCCCACTACGTAGCGAAGTAGAGTCTCACCAAACCCCCATTGACAGTGACGCGCCATCATCATGGCCGAATCCCTTAAGACGGACCTCCCGGCGAGGCCCGGAATACAGACGACTTTGTCAATTATTCGGGTCGAGGTTTCTGATACACTACGTCGATTAACCCATTAGGAAAGGCGATTTTTCCGTCCTCGAACCGGCCTATCGGATCGATACCAAGCGAGTGATTAGCAAACAGAAATGTTCGTATCAACAGCGAACTGTTGATCTTGCAGAAAACAGCCGATTTATACGGATTCAGGCACCGAAGAATGCCAGACGCAGCCAATAGGGTACCCGTCGAACAAGCCGCTCCAAGCATTAGCGCTGATTTTTTTACGGGAAGTACCGAGTTAGGCTTGGAGCGCATCCGCACCCGGTTGCTCGATCTAACCAACCGCAACAAACTTCTCAATTTTCGGCATTCTCCAGCATCGTCCCTTCGCGTCGTGGATGTGCCCATCGATACCGTGTTCCGTCAGCTACGGGAAACCGAAAAGCTTTCATTCCGCCCAGTTCCGGAACCGCACGGCGTCGCCCGTGACTTACCGCCGGCAGCAGATCATGCGCGGGAGCTCGGGTGGAACATCTCTTTTGATCTCCGTAACGCTGACGGGAAAGCGCAAGCGCTCCCGGTGCTTCACTACCACGAACACCTCGACACGTTGAGTCGCAAAATCGCCAGTGCTGCGAAGACCGCGATCGAGGAATCCGGCACGAATATGCTGTATCTCGTGTTCGGATTCCTGGAATGGTACGAGTCGGACGACTCTGAGCAGCCGCATCTGGCGCCCCTTGTGGTCCTGCCGGTAACGATTGAGCGCGCGGGGGGTAAGGCGAGGGCCGTCGAAGCGGTCGTGGAGTATTCCGGAGAGGACGTCGAGACCAATCTGTCTCTCGTAGAGAAAATGCGTCGGGACTTCGGGCTCGAGGTGCCAACCCTTGAAGACGAAGACTCACCCGAGATCTATTTCGAGAAATTCGCCGACATTCTCCAGACGAAGAACACCTGGAAGATCCGTCGGCATATCACCCTCGCGCTCCTGAGCTTCGGCAAGCTCCTCATGTATCGGGATCTCGATCCGAAAAACTGGCCCGCCGATCAGAACCTTTCCAACCACCCTTTGGTCCGCGAGTTGTTTGAAGGCACAAAGAACCCAGAGATTGCACTCGCCGAAGAGTATCCGATTGACGCCCCTGAGCTAGTGAACGACGTCCCACACCTCATACGTGATGCTGACAGCTCACAGCACAGCGCTCTCATACACGCGCTCCGTGGGCAGAATCTCGTTATTGAGGGCCCGCCCGGAACCGGCAAGTCGCAGACCATCACCAACCTGATCGCGGCGGCACTTGCTAAAAGTAAGACCGTCCTCTTCGTTGCTGAGAAACTCGCCGCGCTGGAAGTGGTCCGTCGGCGGCTGGATGATGCAGGACTCGGCGTGTTCTGCCTGGAGGTTCACAGCCACAAGACGAAAAAAGGTGCACTGCTCGCCGATCTCGAGCAGCGTTGCAAGGCGCGCGGAACTTTCAGGGAACCCCGTGATCTCGATCGGCACCTCTCAATCGTCGACGAAAAGAAACGGGTGCTTACGGAATACGCATCATTAGTGAATAAAAATATCGAACCCTTTCGGGCAACGGGTTTCGAGATTCTATGGGCGCGAGATCGCTGCGGCCAGGACATCGCTAAACGTCTAAGCACTCTCGGGCACATTATTTTGCCGGTGGTTGTGCAATTCACGCGGACCGAGTTTACGCAGGCGGAGCACTTTCTATCCGTTTACGCGCAGCATCTCGCTGCCGTGCTAGCACCATGCGATGCGATTGACGGGCATCCTTGGGGATGGATCGCGGCCCCCCTCCAATTCGAGGCAGAGGATCGCGTGACCGGCCTCCTCAACGAGTTTCTCGACGTGCTTCGAAAAGGGGACGATTACTGTGAGCGTCTCCAACAAGTTGCAGCAATAACGCTCACGCGCACGCTGAGAGGCCTCGAACACGCAGGCGCTATGCTCACATTGCTGCCGGAGTCGGAAGACACAATTGTTGAGCAATTGCTAGAACCGTGCAAGTCTCCTGCAAATCGTCAGAAGCTCATGGACTTTGCCGCGCACGTCGACTCCTTCCGTGGCGGTTTCGAAAAGGTGTCGGCATACACAGCAAGCGTTATTCCTCTTCTCGACGTGCAAACGGCGAGCGGGCTCTCCGCTGCCCTCGACTGCTTCCGGCAATGGGGGCTTGAGTGTCACGCCAGCGCCGACGTCAGAAAGTTTTTATCCGCCAGCGCCGAAACGGCGAAGCACCTCGAAGAAGCGCGCTCCTCCTTTCGCGTTTTACTCACGCTCATTGGCTGCGACGCGGCTGCAAGTTTGTCAAGTGCAGGTTTTCTGCTCGAGACCATTCGCCTTGTGAAAACTGCGCCTATCGAATTACTGCATCTCCGCTTGCCAGCATTTGAGCACGAGCTAGCCAGATCACTGTTGCAAACGGCGCAGGAAGAGGCTTCCGCCCTCAAAAGCGCAGAAGCGCTTCTCGGGCGAGATTTTGATCTAACATTGTTGGAAAAGAATCACTCTCCATCTGGGCTACGCCGATTCGCTTCAGTACTGGAGGAAGCTCCCATCTGGCGCAGGATTCTTGGTGATGAGTATCGGGAGGCGGTCAATGCCTATCGCGGTGTCGTGCGTAATCGCAAGAAAGCCCCGCGACGGAAGATGAGCCGGGCGCTCACGTCACTTGCCGATTATGAGCAGCAGCGCATCCAGTTCAATAATCACGCCGTATACAGCGAAATGTTGGGCGTTCACTTTCGCGGCGTTGCAAGCCAGTGGGAAGAATTGCAGGTGGTTCTGGATTGGTACGAACAGGTTTTTGTTGCGTTGCCGGAGCATCAGGCACCTTCCGAGCCGTTCCGCCGAATGCTGTTTACAGCACGGACCGAGCGCTTCAAGACGATCAAAGCCAACCTCGCCTCGGCCGAGGAACATCGCGCAACGCTTCAGCAGATTGTGGCCTCGGCTCCGGAGTTGACGCGAATAATAGTTTCGAGTCAAGGCTCCCCCATTCTCTCCGTTTCATTTGAAGAAATCTCCACTTGTCTGAAGAAACGGCTTCATGAAGTTGAAAGCGCTCTTCTGAGCGTCGAGCGCGTCGCGATCCGCGAAGATGTGGCTCTCCGGGAACTGACGAGTCTTCTCGCGGCTGCGGAACAGTGCCGCAGTGCGATTTCCGCGACGCAAACCTCCACCGACGTGCCCGCGCTTATTGGCTCCGCCTATCACGGCGTCAACACGGATGTGCGGCCCATCAAGGCTACCGTCCGGTTAGCCGAATCCATTTCCTCTGGCAGCCTGCCGCCAAATACAATTGACTGGCTGTTATGTCCTGAATACGCGAGCCGGTTTGCGGACCTCCGCAAGTGGCTTCGCGAGGCCCAGCATTGCGCGGGAAAGATTCGGACAATCGGGGACGACCTGGCGACACTATCGGGCGCCGCGTTCTGGAGCAGTGCCGCCGACAATGCCTGGGGCAGTCTGCAGGCACTTGCCGAATATTCGCTTCAAAACCGAGATGAGCTGGACTCGTGGAATCATTTTTTGCGCCTGCGAATCCAGAGTAGGGAGAGCGGCCTAGAGAAGCTCACGACTCTGGCAGAAGTTCGCACGCTGGAGCCGAACGAGCTCGTGCCCGCATTTCACTTCACTTTTTACAACACGCTGGCCCGTAGCGTATTCACAAATCATGCGGGGCTTTCACAAGTAACCGGCCTCACGCAGGAGCAATTGCGCCATCAGTTCGCGACGGCTGATCGGGAGGCTATCCGCCTTTACAGCGAGCGGGTAGCGGCGATTATTGACCAGCGCCCAGTGCCGTACGGAAACCAGAGCGGCCCGGTACGCACCTGGACTGAGATGGCTCTGGTCGCGAATGAAATGAACAAGCAAAAGCGTCACATCCCCATCCGGCAACTGGTAAACCGTTCAGCTAATGCGCTGCTGGCGCTCAAGCCTTGCTTCATGATGGGTCCTTTGTCTGTCGCGCAGTACCTCGCGCCCGGCCAACTCAAATTCGATCTGGTCGTGATGGACGAGGCTTCCCAGCTCAAGCCGGAAGACGCCATCGGGGCACTCGCGCGGGGCGGGCAGATTGTGATTGTGGGTGACCCCAAGCAGCTGCCACCAACGACTTTCTTCCAACGTACGTCCGTCGATACTGAGGACGACGAAACGGAGGATGACCGCACGGCAGTTGAAGAAGGCGAGAGTATTCTGGACGTAGCGAGTACCTTATTCCAGCCTGTGAGGCGCCTGCGTTGGCATTATCGTTCGCGTCATCACAGTCTAATCGCCTTCTCAAACAATGAGTTCTACCAGCGCGACCTGATCATCTTCCCATCCGCGTATCACGACGATCCATCCCTCGGGGTGAAGTATCATTTCGTACCCGATGGCGTCTTTGAGAACAGCCGAAATCCGTGCGAGGCAGCGGTAGTGGTCGAAGCTGCCCTCGAACACATGCGCCAACATCCCGATGAGACGCTGGGCATTGTGACGCTCAATTTTGACCAGCGAGAGCTTGTTGAAGAGTTGCTCGATCGACAGCTCAGAGACGATCCGGCCGCGATCGCCTACCAAGAGAAGATGACGGGCGGACAGGAATCCCTGTTCATTAAAAACCTTGAGAATGTCCAGGGCGATGAACGGGACGTGATTTTCATATCGACGACCTACGGGCCCGACGCGCGAGGAAATCAATATCAGCGCTTCGGCCCGATCAACGGCCCAAGCGGTCATCGCCGTCTCAACGTGCTGTTCACACGGGCCAAGAAGCGAACGGTTGTTTTCAGCTCGCTTGACGCCGAACGCATCCAGACCACTGCCAGCAGTCCATGGGGCGTCCGCGCACTGAAGCAATACCTGATCTTTGCCCGTACCGGCATTCTGCAGCAGGCAGACGACGGCGGTGACCAGCCTACCAACGACTTCGAGCGTTCGGTCGGAACCGTCCTCAAGGAGAGTGGGTACGAGATTGTTCCTCAGGTAGGCGTTGGCGGCTTTTTCATCGATCTTGGCGTCAAACATCCAGTCAAGGCGGGTGCATTCCTAGTCGGCATTGAATGCGATGGCGCAAGCTATCACTCGGGCCGTTCGGCGCGCGACCGCGACAGACTTCGCCAAGAAATTCTCGAAAATCTGGGGTGGAAGATCCATCGCGTTTGGTCCACTGACTGGTTCAAGAACAGAGAAGGGGAGATTAAGAGAATGTTGCGGTACGTCGAAGGTCTTCTAGAAGGATGACCCTGCCTAACCGCTCCAAGAGAGACCAAGGTCCCGATATGGCAAGCGAAGATTACGCCGAATCCGCCGAGCGGTATCTCGCGGCCGCCGAACAGGGGGATGCTTCGGCCCAGTATAAATTGGGCGTGATGTATGGAAACGGGAATGCTGTAAGGCAGGACTATGGTGAGGCGATTGCTCGGTTTCGAAAGGCCGCAGATGCAGGAAATGCTGAAGCCCAATATAGGCTAAGCGCTTCCTATTTCGAAGGACGGGGTGTCCCGCAGCACTACGCCGAAGCAGCAAGGCCACATAGATGCGCAGTATGTCCTCGGTGCGATGTATCACAACGGCCAAGGTGTAGCCCTCGATTACGGCAAGGCTTTGCATTGGTTGCTCAAGGCCGCCGAACAGGGCCATGCCGATGCGCAATATGGTCTTGGTCTTTTGTACTGGAACGGCCATGGGCTAACTCGAGACTATGTCAAAGCACACATGTGGCTCAACCTGGCGACTTCCCGAACGAACGGGGATGGCTACGAAAAATACTCTAAAGTGCGAGATGACCTGGCATCGGAGATGACCCCTCAGCAAATCAGCGATGCGCAGCGACTCGCATATGAGCGGAATCCGGCCAATCCCCCTCGACGATCCGCCGTTTCAAAATCGGCATACGGATCACAGGAGTCTGTGCACGAACGGCACAGCCACCGTTCAGTTACATGCTCAAGCTCCTCACGTTTCAGTGTGCCGGATGCAGCAAATTAGAGGTAACAGAATGGCACGCTTGATCCGCGAGTCCCGACGAGACATCCTGGTACTATGAGTGGGCATGGATCTCAAGATCGACGACAGAACTGACCTCGGCCTTTCCGGTTTTGATCACGAGAGCCACTGCCGGGAAAGCAACGTGGATGTTTACTTTTCAGCCGACGTTGAGACGGATGGGCCGATCCCCGGACCGTTCTCGATTCTCTCTTTCGCGATCGTCTACGCCGGATCGTTTGACGGCAAGCGTTTCAATCGCCCCTCAGGATATGGGCGAACGTTCTACAAGGAATTGAAGCCGATCTCCGACGGTTTCGACTTGGAGGCGCTCCGAATAAACGGGCTCGACAGATCGCGGTTGTGCCAGGAAGGCGAGCTTCCCGAGAGAGCAATGACCGACGCCTGTCGGTGGATACGAGAAGCGGCTGGACCCGGTCGCCCGGTTTTGGTTGCCTATCCGTTGAGCTTTGATTGGACATGGCTGTATTGGTACTTCATTCGATTCTCTTCAGAAGGCTCGCCCTTCGATTACTCCCGCTGTTTCGATATCAAGACGGCCCTTGCCGTCAAGGCTGGTATTCCCATTTCAGAAGCGGGTCGCTCCAGGCTTCTTCCTTCTTTGCGATCAAATCACGCTCACACTCATCACGCTCTTGACGATGCCATTGAACAGGCAGAGATATTCGCTAACGTTTTTGAATGGGAAGGAAACGGTGGGCGAGCTCGCTGATCGCCGAATCGAGACTAGAGGACGCATTGAACGGCTGCGCGCCGAGCTTGGGAGCGCTGAGACCCTCGCGCGCGGCAAGGCCTGTGCGTACGCGACAGGGTCATTCGGACGCTGTGAAGCAAGTGGGTACAGCGATTTGGATCTTTTTATCGTTGGCAAGCGGGACGGAAAGGAGGGCCGCGATGGCAAAGAGGGGAGTCTTCTCAAACGCCTCGACGAAATCTGCATCAAGGCCGATCTGATCGAGGTGACCCGCGGGCTAGGGATCCCGGAGTTTTCCGGCGACGGCCGTTATCTCGTGCACTATTCCGCTCACGAGTTTACGAAGACGCTCGGAACGCCGGAGGATGACGTTACCAACACATTCACGGCACGGCTTCTTCTTCTCTTAGAGAGCTGCCCCATTCTAGAAGCAGATGTGTACCGCGACGTGACGGACGAGGTGATAGCGGCATACTGGAGGGACTTCGAAGACCACAAGAGCGATTTCATGCCGGCGTTTCTTGCTAACGACATTCTGCGCCTCTGGCGGACATTCTGCGTCAATTACGAGGCCAGGACGGCGAGAGTGCCCGACGTCGAAAAGGCCAAAGGCAAGCTGAAGAACTACAAATTGAAGCACAGTCGACTACTGACGTGCTATTCAGGTCTTCTTTATCTTCTGGCAGTCTATCGTAGGCAAAAGACGGTCAGTCCAACCGATGCCGTAGCCATGATCAGAATGACGCCGACTGAACGCTTGGAGTGGCTCCTTTCCCAACCGTATTTGGCCCATGCGCATGGACAGATTGGAAAACTGCTGGAACAATACGAACGATTCTTACAGGCCACGAATGCCGAAGAGAACGACCTGATAAGACGGTTTACTGACAAAAGGACCAGCCTCGAATACATGGGTGCTGCGTACGGGTTTGGTGACCTCGTCTTCGAAGTGTTGAACAGCATCGGCGAGGGGGATCGTTTTCATCGGCTCCTAGTAGTCTAGGTTTTCGAAGCCGGTATCGTTGAACCGATGCCAAGCCGGGGCTTGGCTGGACGACAACGGTATGCAAGCAAGTCCGACAGAGAATTATTCAAACTTATGGAACAGAGTCGTGCTGGGCGAATTTGGTAAGAAGCATAATCGAGTGTGCCCAGTTTTGTGACGACCTTCCGCATAGAAGCATTACGCAGCATTGCTCGCCGAAGAACTTGCATCGCGTCGAAATCTTTGATAACTCGCAACAATGCGCACTGCTGAACAAGCATTGTGTCCACTGCTAAGTTATAGAAAAGACGTCCGTTCGTGGCTACGAACCAGAAGGTCGCATGTTCGAGTCATGCCGGGCGCACCACTAACTCGCTAAGAATCAGACTGTTGGAACAAGAGCAGCAGTGCTCTTTTTATCCGCTTCACGCCCGGTATGCCTGAAAGTATGCCCACCGTGATCCTCCTGAGCGCGGTCCATTGCTGCGCGTATGGTCTGCTCCTGTGGATGTACGTAGCGTTTGGTGATGTTCATGTCCCGATGTCCGGCGAGATAGGCAAGCGTCCACGGGTCCATGTGCGGTGCCCACCGGGTTAAACATGTGTGGCGTAAGGTGTACAGATCGAATCCTTTGAACGTCTGATCGAGGCGTTTACTTTTCTTACGCAGAATAAGCGTCGCGATCTCGATCGCAGCCGCGTGTTGCTTCTTGAGACTGGACGGTTCAATATGGCCGCTCTTCGTGGGTGCGGGAAAAATCCAGTCGCTAGCGGCTGCTTTGGAAATCCGCATGTCCAAAATCGCTCTGACACGAGAGGTCATCGGAATGCGGCGGCGAGCATTGTCGGTCTTGCCGAAATGAATCTCGATTTTCGATCCTCTGACGTTCTCCTGACGCAACCGGAAACATTCCTCCGGTCGCAGCCCACAGTCGAGCAGGATGCTCGCCACATCGGCCAGTAGGCTGGGATCGGCGTGTTTCTTCATGGCGTCCGATTTCGCACCCGCGAAATAAAGGGATTCCTCCTCGGCTGTGAGGACTCGTTCGCGGTGGTTTTCACCAGGAAGCATACGCACCGTCGGAAGGGCCTTCTCGACCTTGCCCCACTGAGGCCAGGTGGAACATCCGCCGGAGCGCCTGAAGTTCGCGGTTGATGCTGCTGATTTGAATGTCGGCTTCTTTACGCATCGCGGCATATGCGCCGATCGTCTCCGTCGTGATTGCGTCGAGGCGCACCGATGCCAGTCTGTCGAACGCCAGCAGGGCCTTCACGCCGTTTTCGTAATGCTGTTTGGTCTTCACCTTGGCGGTGAATGTCGAGCGGACGAATGGCAGAAAATCCTTCTGGGCGAAGTCCCTGAGGGTTGGGGCCTGTTTTCTTTCGCGTATTCCGACCTCACCTTTCGCGAGGGATGTTCGGTGGGCGGCTTCCATTTGTTCGGCAACCCGTTTGTTGGTTTGCTTGGTGCTCTCGCGGATTGCCTCACCGTTCCAGGTGAACTTGTACCACCAATACTTGCTCTTGGGCTGTTTATAGATCGCCATTGGTCACGCCTTCCTTCTGCGCATGAGCGACGGTAAAGCCGCTACCCCTGGTTTGTCAATAGAACGCGGTGCTGGTGTAGTAGAACCATGGCCAAGTATGTGGAGCAGCTTCGCCGGGTGGAACGCTGGTATGAACGATTTTCCAAAATTAACGCCGGACAGCCGCACGAGCGGGACACGGAATTTCTGCGAGACGATGTCTACGCTCTCTTTCAAAACTGCTATCACCTGAAGGATTGGATCATCCAAGACCTTTTCGAGAACAAGAAGACCGTGGTCGAAAGGTTTATCAACGACAACATCTACATGAGTGTTTGCGCGGACGTCTGCAACGGCCTCAAGCACCTGAAACTGGACCGCGAACCCCGGAGCGGGGCCATTCCTGAGTTCACGTCGGCGCACTATGGTCTTGATATAAATCAGCAGACGCTCTCGGCGAAGTACTTGATCGATACGGGGACCGCTGAGCTGCGAGTTATCGACGCGTTTGAGCTTGCGACGACATGCGTCAAAGCTGCCCGGCAATTCCTCGGAGGCCTTCCAGCTACTCCGTGACCTCACCGTCCTTCCTCGTGGCCACAAACCGTGATGAAGGAAGAGGGGCCTTAGGCCCTCTTCCTTTTCGGTGTGGCTGGGAATCCTGAAGTTCCATACTCTATAGGGCGGGAAATCGGGAGATCGTTCTTGATTCATGCGGCCTCAGCCTCCCTTCTGAGCGGGTAATATCGTCTTGCGGCCCTCGCCTGGGCTGCTCTCCCGGCCCTTGAGGTAAGCGTAGACTGCATTCTTACCTGCCCGGCCCTGGCGCGTTCCACGACTTCCTTGCCGATCAGACCGTCGGGAAAAGGGGAGATGATTTCCTCAACGATGGAGTCGACGGAGTCGCGTGGTCCGTCAACAGAGACGAATCCTTCCCCCGCCCGAAACTCCATCTCGATTTTGTCTGGAGCCGCAGCGAACCGCGATTTGAAATTCTCCAACGTCAATCGATGCAGCTGATTGTTCTGTGGGGAACCTTCCAACTTGTAAGCCATGTCCACCGATGCTGGTATGTCGCTGGACCCGCGATACTGCTTTGAGCCTTTGGTTTTGCCGGTGTGGTGCAACACGATCACAGTCGCACCGAGGTTGGCCAGATCGCGGAACTTCGTCATGAAGGCCCGGGTCTCGGTTGAAGATTGCTCGTCGCCGTCGTGGAACCGCACCAGACGGTCCCAGATAAGGAGCGGTTGAAAGCGCCGAGCGAATGCCACCACCCGTTCATCGTCAGGCGGCGGAGGTGGCTCATCGAGCCATCCTCCCCAAATCCCGAGGTCCGAGGTTTGGCTAATCGCCTGACTCTCGATACGGGTTTTCACCACGGCGGCAGGATTCTCACCGTCGAAGTAGACCACTCGACGTTGCTGGACCGGGCGGCCCAGAAATGAGTTTCCATTTGCCACCGATCCGGCGAGAGCCTGAGCGACCCAGGTTTTGCCTGTTCCGCTGGCGGCACTCAAGAGCGTCACACTGCCCAACGGCAACAGACCTTGGATCAACCATTCGACGCGGACGTTAAGGGACCAGATCGAAGGAATACGATCAAGGTCCATCAGACGTGCGCTGTCATCTCGGGCGGGCGCTTCAAATGGAAGAATGGGAGAGGTGCTCATAGAGCACCTCCTTCCATGCGCATTTCAGGTTGGAACACGAAGAGCGGAACCACTTGCGGCCGCCATGCGAGATCAATTCTGGGACTAGGAACTTCATCCCAGGTACGGCCATCAAGCACTCTGCCAGCGGCCTTCTTGCCGAGGCGGACCATCTGATGGCCGTCAACGACTGCTCGCTGTTTCGTCGGATTGCTTCCATCGTCCGGCGCAAACTCGCCCCACTGCTTGAAATGGAAGCGCACCCCTGCTTCGATGCATTGATCGCGCAGGTACCGCGCCCAATCTGGTGACATCGGACTTGCCGCGTGACCGGATTCACCGCCGACGATGACCCAACCTCGGTTTCCCAGGGAGAGGAAGTCGTCTGGCAGCGTGATCCTCTCGAATAGCGGCTCAATGCTGAGCCAGTAGACCGCCGCTGGCACTTGACGCAGGAATGCCCAACGATTGTCGACCCAGTCCTGGGTTTCCGCTGTTGTGCCCATCCAAACGTTGAGCGGCGGATTTTCCTGCCACGCTCGCGGATACAGCCTTCGGATGGATTGCGGGCGCTTGGTCAGCATAAGCCAGTCAAGACCGGGTGTCTGTTCGATCACGTTCCACAGACGCTCTCGGTGTTCGCGCTGGTCTGGGCGGCCCTCCGCCCAGTCTCCCATCGACATGCAGAAGACGCGACGCCTCTGACCCGCTTTGAGGGCGGCACGATTCCAGCTGACAGGTTGCTTCCACGAGCCTTCCTTGAGGAATCGACGTTCCGTTCCGTTTCCCCAGACGTCGAATCCCCGGCGGCTCGCCAGCGTTTCGGCGTAACAATTCTCGCAGGCGGGCGAGCCGCCGACTTTCGTGCAGCCCCACCATGGGTTAAAGGTGTGATCGGTCCAACTGATTCCAGTTATTTTTCCCATGGTTATTTCACCTCCTTTCTGCAAGCGTTCATGAAGGACCTCAGATCGTCTGGTGCGTAGCGCAGCGACCGCCCAACCCTGTGATAAACAGGGCCGGTGCCCAGCCTCTTCATCTTGCGCATCATTGACACAGAACAGCCCAAACATTGAGCCGCCTGTTTAATATTGAGCATTGGTTGAATTTCAATTTCCAGATTCATTGTGAGCGGCCTCCTTAGCCGCGAGTTGAATTGTTAATAAATGCAACACCAATCGGTGCCGCCAGAAAAAACGAAAAGCCAGGCCAAGGCTTGGTAGCCCTGAACCCGGCTCACAATGGGTGGCGCGACGCCGCCCACGTCACACGCGACTAGCTAATTAATCTGGTCTGAGGCCACCTCCCAGCTGGACAGCCTCAATAGCATGTCCTCCAGTTCGACTGGAATCATACTGACTTCCCCAACGCGACCCGGGACCACAACGACGCGGGTGTCAACCGAGTCCTGGTATCCGCTAACAATCCACGCATCGGGGGTGGTCGCTCTGTAGCCCACTGGAGAGTCACGGGGGCCGACAAACTCCCAATCGCCGTAGAATGTGATGGAGAAGCCTGCGGCCTTCCGGAGTGTCCTCCACTCATCCGGGGATGGCGGCTGTTGGCCGCCTTCAACACGAGCAATAAACATGGATCGCTCGTCTTCCGCGCCAGTTCTTGGATGAACGAGGAGCGTTGCTCCTGTTTCGCCGCGCACGATTTTTTCAAACATCTAAATTTATCTCCTAAACAAGCCTCGCCTGCTATCAGGGGAGGGCTGAATTGTCAATATTTGCAATACCGTCGGGTATCGCCACAAAAACAAAAAACCGGGCCAAGGCTGGCTGCCTTAGACCCGGTTGATCTACAAACGAATTGTTATTTGCTAGCTACGCATAGGCGTGTTCACACATTGGCTCCGTATATGACAAGCCCACGTAAAGTACTCAAGTGGACTCTAACGCTTCTGATAGGCAGGCAACTACACGAGGGACCCGAGGTGTCTTAGCTATACGGTAGGATTGTTAGGGACAGTGTTCTATATACGGTATGTATATATCCCTACAGTATATGTATATATCCCTACAGTAGGCGTGAGTGGTCGCACTACTCACACCCTCCTGGCAGCCCCAGGGACACCAGGCGATGCTGTAGCATCACTCGCAATGCCTCGTATCTAAGGCGGGGAGAGGATCTGTATCGGCTAGACGAGGCTAGACGGTTGTACTCTCCACCTGACCCAAAGGGCGGGCATCGTGGTGGACTAGCAAAGTAGAGGTAGTGTCAAGAGAGTAGCCGTGAAGTACTCTTCCCGCTAGCTCCGATTCGCGGAGGGGAGGGAGGCGACACGGCATCGGCTAAAGGCTATGCTCTAGGCTAGACAACAATTCCAAAACTGTAAAAGATCAAAGCCACCAGGCCCGAAGCCCGGCGACAACTTCGCCTTCGGCAGATGCAAGTTTGGAGCCAAATCGCCAAGTCACCAAGTCACACTGCATCACACTGCGTGGCACTTCAGCACACAATCGCTGCGAAATGCGGTGATAATTACTGCGACTTTGTGACCTAAAGTGGGACACTTTTTCCACGTTGCGCAGAGCCCTCG
>Ga0209579_10000806_pt1 | contig 28144 bp, 26 predicted proteins | sample Coa_R1_2_FD_187152 | JGI IMG/M metagenome (GOLD analysis project Ga0209579, IMG submission 187152) | Surface soil microbial communities from Centralia Pennsylvania, which are recovering from an underground coalmine fire - Coalmine... | ecosystem: Environmental > Terrestrial > Soil >... | reverse complement strand
AGAGCCGCGTCTTCGCCTGCCGCTGGATCAGCAGCACGTCGCGGAAGCCTCTGGTCGTCACCAGGCACGTGCGCGCGCCCTTGTGCTCGAGGACGGCGTTCGTGACGACCGTCGAGCCGTGAATCAACGCGGCGATCTCCGGCGGCGCGACGCCGCACTCCGACACCGCCGCCAGCACCGCGCGCTCGGGGTCGGACGGGGTCGACATCACCTTGCCCGTCGCTTCGATCTGGTCCCCGCGGGACAGCACCCAGTCGGTGAAGGTACCGCCGACTTCGATGCCGAGCCGCAGTCCGGTCGTGTCGAGATGCCGTGTCTCCATCGAGCCTCCCGTTCGCCGCTAGCGCGATCGAAAGCGCGGATCGAGCAGGTCGCGCAGTCCGTCGCCGAGCACGTTCATTGCCAGCACCAGCGTCAGAATCGCCAGCCCCGGAAACGTACTGATCCACCACTGGTCGAGGTAGTTGCGCCCGGCGGCGATCATCGAGCCCCACTCCGGGATCTGCGGCGGCGGCCCCAGGCCGAGGAAGCTCAGCGACGCGAAGGTGAGGATCGCGTGGCCGACGTCCAGCGTGCTGAGGATCACCACCGGCGAGATGGTGCCCGGCAGGACGTGCCGGAGGAAGATTCTGAGGCGCGAGCCGCCGACCGCCCGCGCGGCCTGCACGTACTCGCGGTCCCGCAGCGCCAGCACGAGCCCGCGCACCAGCCGCGCGTAGGACGGCCACCACGCGACCATGATGGCGATGATCGCGTTGCGGATGCCGGCCCCGAGCGCGGCCGTGATCACGAGCGCGAGAATCACGGTGGGAAAGGCGAGCATGAGATCGGTGCCCCGCATGATGGCCTCGTCGGCGGCTCCGCCGAGGAAGCCGGCCGTGCCGCCGATCATCGTGCCGAGGACGACCGCCAGCGCGACCGCGATCACGCCGACCGGGATCGACAGCCGCGCGCCGTACAGGATGCGGCTCAGGATGTCGCGCCCGAGCGGATCGGTGCCGAGCCAGTGCGCCGGGCCGGGCGGCTGCAGGCGGCCGGCGATGGATTGGGCGAGGGGCCGGTACGGCGCGAGCGACGGCGCCAGGACCGCGACGGCGATCCATCCCGCGACGACCGCCAGCGCCGCGAGTGCCAGCGGCGAGCCGGAGAGCTGCCGGGGCAGCAGACGGCGCCGCCGGACCGGCCGGGGCACGGCCGCCGCCTCGGGCGTGGTAATGGCCGCGTCCATGCTCAGGCGACCCGGATCCGCGGATCGAAGAACGCGTACGCCACGTCGACCACTAGGTTGACGAGGACGTACACCCCGGCGACGATGATGCCGCTGCCCATGATCGCGGGGAAGTCGAGCGACGTCGCGCTGCTGAACGCGTAGAGGCCGAGGCCCGGCCAGCTGAAGACGGTCTCGGTCACGACGGCGCCGGAGAGCAGCCCGCCGAAGCTCAGGCCGACGATCGTGATGATCGGGATCAGCGCGTTGCGCGCGGCGTGCCTGACGACGACGGCCCAGCGCGTGACGCCTTTGGCGCGGGCGGTGCGGACGTAGTCCTCCCCGAGCACCTCGAGCATGCTGCCGCGCATCATCCGCGTGACGATGCCCAGGCTGTAGGACGACAGCACCACGGCCGGCAGGACCAGGTGTCCCAGCCAGTCGGCCGCGGCGTCCCAGCGGCGGCTCAGCATCGCGTCGACGAGCACGAATCCGGTCACAAACGGCGGCGGGGTGATCGTGGGGCTGAGCCGTCCCGGCGCGGGCGCCCAGCCGAGGTGCGCGTAGAAGACGACGATCGCGACGAGCCCCAGCCAGAAGACCGGTGTGGAGACGCCGACCAGCGACGCGACCCGGGCGGCCTGATCGATCGGCCGCTCGCGGTTGACCGCGGCCAGCATGCCGAGCGGGATGCCGGTGACGAGGCTCAACAGCATCGCGGCGACCGCGATTTCGATCGTCGCCGGCAGATGCTGCCGCAGATCGAGCAGCACCGGCTGGCGCGTGGAAATGGAGATGCCCATGTTCCCGTGGACGAGATTCCAGAGATAGATCAGGTACTGCCGGTACAGCGGCTGGTCGAGGCCCCAGTGGTGCCGGAACGCCGCGACGATCGTCGGGTCGGCCGCGGCCTGATCGCCGAGGTTGGCCGCCACGGGGTCGGCCGGCACCGCGTGCGACAAGAGAAAACTGAGCAGCGTGATCCCGACCAGCATCGGGAACAGCAGCAGCACCCGCCGGGCGATGTATCGGTAGAGCGTCATAAAATGCCGGACGGCGCCGTCTTCGCCCCGCTGGCGCGGGACTAGGCGGCGGGATGCGCCGCCTTCGCCGGCGCCGTCCGGCCCGCGCCGCCTTTCGCTACGTCTTGCTCACCGTGTAGTAGTCGACCATCCAGGCGCTCGCGAACGTGACGCCGCGCACGTTGGACCGGAACGCGTACGGCGTGACCGGCTGGAACAGCGGCGCCCACGGGCCGTACGAGGCGATCATCCGGTTGAGCCGCTGGTACAGCGCCACCCGCTTCGCCGTGTTGATCTCGGTTTCCGTCGTCTTGGCGAGCTGCGTGATCTGCTGGGCCTCCGCGCTGGCGTCCGGCATCCAGCCGGTGCGCTTCGCCACCGTGCGGCCGGGCACGAAGACCAGGTAGTCGCTCACGTCGGGGTAGTCGGCGGCCCACTGCCAGATGCCGAGCTGGTTCTTGCCGTCGCGGTACTGCTGGATCGCGACGCTGTACGGCAGGCCGTTCAGGTTGATCTTGATGCCGACCGCCCCGAGATCTTCCTGCACCTTCTGGGCGATCAGGTTCGCCTGGATCCCGTAGAAGACGAGGTCGCTCGCGAACGTGAGCGACCCGCTGATCTCGCCGAGGTTCGCCTCGCGCAGGAGGCGCTTGGCGTGCTCGCGGTCCGTCCTCGCCGCCTCCGCGGCCGGCAGCGCGCCCGGGAAGTTGTTCGGGATGATGCCGGCCTGCCGAAGCGCTCCCTTTCCGGCGAGGGCCAGCATGCCCTGATAGTCGAGCGCGGCCCGGACCGCCTGCACGACCTTGGGGTTGGCGAACGGCCCGCCGACCTGCGGGTTCTGGTTCATCATCACGTACACGAGCGTCGACGCCAGGCTCGTTTTGACGGTCACGCCGGGAACGCCCGCCAGGCTGCGGACCTGATCGGCGCCGATGCCGGTCGCCACGTCGAGGTCGCCCTTCTTGATCATCAGCTCCTGCGCCGACGGCTCGGCGACGTTGCGCAGAACAACGCGGTCGATCCTCGGCGCGCCGCGCCAGTGATTGGGGTTCTTGACGAGGACGATCTCCTGCTTCGGCGTGTAGCTCTGAAGCATGAACGCGCCCGTGCCGGCGGAGTGGGCGTTGAGATAGGCTTCCGCCTGGTCCTTGGTCCTGGCGTCCGGGCTCGCGTCGCCTCCGTTTGCCGCGACGAGCTTGCTGTCGACGGCGCTCAGGACCGGGCTCGACAGAATCGGCAGGATCGCGGGATGCGGCTCCGTCATCCGGATGACGACCGTGAGGGGGTCCGGCGTCTGCACCTCATCCAGGCCCTCGAGCAGAAACGCGGCGTTGCCCTTCAGGTACCGCACGCGGTCGATCGACCACTTGAAGTCCGCCGACGTCAGCGGGTTGCCGCTTGCAAACTTGACGTTCGGGCGCAGCTTGAAGGTGTATGTCTTGCCGTCCTGCGAGACGGTCCAGCCGGTGGCGAGCGACGGCTTCGGCGTCCTGAGGTCCTCGCCCTCGAACGTCACGAGCGAGTCGTATGTCGCGTGATCGATGTTGTTGGCGCCGTTTTCGAGTTCCCGGCCCGGGTCCAGCGTCTTGATGTCGAATCCGGCGCCGCCGATGGTGAGCGTCGACGACGACGCGGCGCCCAGCGCGGGGCGGGCGTCCTTCAGCATGCCGAGGAGCGAAAACCCGGCGCCGGCGCCGGCCAGGCGCAGCAGATCGCGCCGCGAGAGACCGTCTTTCCGATCGGACCTGTCGTGCCTACGTGCCATTGTTGTGCCGTCCCCCTTAGCGGATAGTCGCCGCATTATCAAAATGCTATTTCGTTTTTCGGGACGAATACGGAGATAGTAGAGGGGTTGTTTCTCTTTTTCTCGAACGATCTCCTTGCTCGTTTCCGCGAGAGGGGATGATCATGGCGCGCGAGGCACCCGTCCGAGAGATCCGCTACAAACCCGTCATGACCGACGAGATGATCGACGCGGCGACCCGTGTGCTGCGAAGCGGCAAGTATATTCGCAGCTTCCCGCTCGAAGAGTCCGAGGGCAAGCGGTTCGAAGACGAGTTCTGCGCCTATATCGGCGCGCCGCATGCCGTCAACGTGTCGAGCGGCACCGCGGCGATGCACATCGCGCTGCTGGCGATCGGCGTCGGCCCCGGCGACGAGGTCATCACGGTCCCGAACACGTTCTCCTCGGTCGCCGACGTGATCATCCTCTGCGGCGCCAAGCCGGTGCTCGTCGACGTCGAGCCGGACACCTACAACATGAACGTCGCCCAGGTCGAGGCCGCGATCACGCCGCGGACCAAGGCGATCATGCCCGTGCACATGAACGGGCATCCGGTCGACATGGACCCGCTGATGGCGATCGCGCGCAAGCACGGCCTCAAAGTGATGGAGGACGTCTGCCACGCGGCCGGCGCGAAATACAAGGGCCGGTATCTCGGGACGTTCGGCAACGCCGGCTGTTTTTCGTTCGTGCAGAACAAGTGCATCTCGGTCGGCGGCGAGGGCGGCATGATGGTGACCTCCGACGCCCGCGTCTGGGAGACCGCGATGATGCTGTGCAACCACGGCCGCGGCCGCCGGTGGTTCGAGGGCCACAAGGCCTACCATATCTACCGCGCCCAGCAGATCGAGATGGTCGGCTACAACTACCGGCAGAACGAGCTCCATTCGGCGATCGGCCGCATCCAGCTCAAGTATCTCGACGGCTGGAACGCGCGCCGGCGCGAGAACGCCGCGCTCTACGGCACGCTGCTGAGCCGGTTCCGCCACGACCTGACCCTCCCGGCCGCGAAGCCCTACGCGGAGCATGCGATGATGCGGTTCGTGGCGCAGACGCCCCGGCGCGACGAGCTGCGCGCCCATCTCGAATCCCGCGGCATCCACGTCATGGTGGAGTACGGAACGCCGATTCATCTCGATCACGCCTACCAGCCGCACTGCGGAGCGCCGGAGGGGACGTTCCCCGTCACGGAGCGGCTCGCGCAGACGATCCTGACGTTGCCCTGCTACCAGACGCTCGACGCCAACGATATCGGCTACGTCGCGGAGGCCATCCGGCAGTTCTACAGTGAATAACGGGGACCCGGACGCCGGCGGACCGGCTGACGCCGGACCGCGCGCCGACTCCGCGGCGCGCAACCATGAAACTAACGCCGGCAACGATGTCATAGAAGCCGGGGCGCCGACGCCGGTGAAGTACCGCTGTCTGTGGACACCGTTCGACGCCGAGATGCGGGACGCGATGCTGCGTCCCACGCCGGGTCCCGTGTACTACGACGGCCCGGAGGTCGAGGCGCTCGAGCGTGAAGCCGCGGCCTACCTCGGCGTCGCGCGGGGCGTGGGGGTCTCGTCGGGCACCACGGCCCTGTACCTGGCGATGCTGGCGATGGGCATCGGCCCCGGAGACGAGGTCGTGTGCGCCGCCAACGGCTACCTGTCCGGGCCGGAGTGCGCGATTCACGCCGGCGCCAAGCCGGTGTACTGCGACGTGCTCGAGGCGACCGCCAACATGGACGCGCGCACGGTGGAGCCGGTGCTGTCCCCGCGCACGAAGGCGATCGTGGCCGTCCACCTCTACGGGCATCCGGTCGACATGGACCCGCTCATGGAGCTCGCGCGGCGGCGCGGCATCTTCGTCATCGAAGACCTGGCGCACGCGTTCGGCGGGCGCTACAAGGGCCGGCCGCTCGGCTCGATCGGGGACGCGAGCTTCACCAGCTTCGCGCGAAAAGGCGTGACGGTCGCGGGGCAGGGCGGCATGGCGTTCACGTCCGAGCCGGAGTGGGCCCACCGGATGTCGCTGCTGCGGCGGCACGGCTGGGAGCGCGGGCACGCCTACCGCAGCCGGCTCAGCCTGGTGGGATTCAATCACACCCTGAGCGAGTCGCTCGCCGCGGTCGGCCGCGTGTCGCTGTCCCGGCTCGATCGGTATAACGCCGTCCGCCGCGAGAACGCGCGCCGGTACACCGCGGGCCTCACGGCGCGCGGGCTCGGCGCGGCCGTCCCGGTGGAGATGCCGTGGGCCTCGCACGCGTGGCTGCATTACGTGATCCGCGTGCCGCGCCGCGACGGCCTCATCGCCTTTCTATCAGAACGCGGCATCGGGGCCGGCATCCACTACAAGCACCCGGTATACCGCGAGCCCGCGTACGTCGCGCGCACCGGCGAGGATCCGGGGCCGCGGCCCGTCACGGACCGCATCGTGACGGAGATCGTCACCCTGCCGTCTCACCCCGACATGGGCGACGGGATCGACTACGTCCTCGACCAGGTCGCAGAGTTCTACGGCGGGCGCCTGGACGCGGCGGGCGAACCGGCCGCCGCGGCACGGTAGCGGGCGTCATGGCCGTCGATCTCGCGTACACCTCGCTCACGGAGCTTGGGCGCCTGCTCGACGCCCGCAAGGTCTCCCCGGTGGAGATCGTGCGGGCGGCGCTCGAGCGGATCGAGCGGTACAACGGCCGTCTCGCCGGCTACATCACCGTCTGCGGCGAGGCGGCGCTGGCCGCGGCCCGCCGGGCCGAGCAGGAGATCACCGGCGGAGGCGGCCGCCGCACGCGGCTGCACGGCCTGCCGATCGCGCACAAGGACATCAGCCTGACCAAGGGCGTCCGCACGACCGCGCACTCGCGCTGTCTGATCGAGCACGTGCCCGATCGCGACGCCACCCACGTCCGGCGCCTCGCCGAGGCCGGCATGATCATGCTCGGCAAGACGAACACCACCGAGTTCGCGTGCGGCACGATGGACCTGTTCGGGATCGCGCGGAACCCCTGGGAACTGAGCCGCTACACCGGCGGGTCGAGCGCCGGGTCCGCCAGCGCGCTCGCGGCGGGGATGGCGCCCGCGGCCACCGGCTCGGACACGGGCGGCTCGATCCGGGTGCCGGCGAGCTTCTGCGGCATCGTCGGGCTCAAGCCCACCTACGGGCGCGTGAGCCGGTACGGCCTCATTCCGCTGAGCTGGAGCATGGATCACGTCGGGCCGATGGCTCGCACGGTGGCCGACTGCGCGCTCTTGTTGAACACGATGGCGGGCCACGATCCGCTGGACCCCACCAGCGCGCGAACGCCCGTCCCGGATTTCACCGATGGACTGGACGCCGGGGTGCGCGGGATGGTGCTCGGCGTCCCCAAGCAGCACTTCTATGAGAGGCTCGAGCCGGAGGTCGACGCCGCCGCGCGCGCGGCGCTCCGGCACCTCGAGGGGGAGGGCGCCCGGCTCGAGCCGGTCGACCTGCCGCTCGTCGGCCACATCGCCGGACCGGGCGGCATCCTTATCATGGCCGAGGCCTACGGCCTGCACGCCCGACAGCTGCGCGAGCGCGCCGCGGACTACGGCGACCGCACCCGGCGGCGCATCGCGTCGGGCGCCTGCTACACGAGCGGGGAGTACGAGGCGGCGACGCGCGTTCGCGTGGCCTGGACCCGGCAGGCGGCGCGGGCGCTCGAGCGGGTGGACGCCATCGTAACGCCGACGCTGCCGCATGCGGCGTTTACCGTCGAGGTGCAGAAGGCCGGGGAGCCGCCCGACACGAGCTGGGGCACCCGCCATTTCAACCTGTCGGGGCACCCGGCGCTCACGCTGCCGTGCGGTTTCACCGCGGCCGGGCTGCCGATCGGCATGCAGCTCGCGGGCCGCTATTTCGACGAGACGACGCTGTTCCGGATCGCGCACGCCTACGAGCGCTCGACGCCGTGGCACGGCCGTCGCCCGGCGGTTGGGGAGGCGGTGTCATGAACGGCGGTGCGGACCAGATCCGCGCGGAACTGGCGCGGCAGGGCATCGCCGTGACCGACGACGACCTCGCCATGATCACGACGATCGTGGCCGCCAACCGCGCCGCCCTGGCGCGGGTGCCGGCCGGCGCCGTCGAGGACCCCGAGGTAAGCCATGGGTTTTTGCCGCCGGCGCCGCCGGCCGAGCCGCCCGCTGTTCCGGCGGACGACGCGGCGCCACACGCCGGACGCTGAGAGAGGCGCGCGATGACCCCGGAGGTTCGGGCGAAGATGGAGATCCCTTACAAGTTTCCCTATCCCGTGACGGACGAGATGCAGCGTGTCGTGGCGGACGTGCTGCGGCGCCGGATTCACTACTTCGGGCCGTACACGGAGGCGCTCGAGACCAAGCTGGCCGCGCTGAGCGGAGCCCGCCGGGCCGTCGCGGCGTCGTCGGGCAGCGCGTGCCTGCTCCTCGGGCTGCACGCGTGCGGGGTGCGGATGGGCGACGAGGTTATCATGCCGGCCAACATTTACGCCGGCGTGCCGGAAGCCGCGCTGCAGCTCGGCGCCACACCGGTTCTCGTCGACATCGACCCGCGCACCTACAATATCGCCGTAGATCAGGTGGAAGCGGCGCTCTCGCCCCGCACGCGCGCCATCGCCGTGCAGCACAGCTACGGACACGCGGTCGACATGGATCCGCTGCGGCGGCTCGCCGAGCCGCGCGGCGTGCGGATCCTCGAGGACGCCGCGCACGCCCTCGGCGGCCGGTATAAGGACCGGCCCACCGGCGCGCTCGGCGACGTCGGGGTGTTCGCGTTCAGCAACAAGGGGATCTCCGCGTGCGGGGTCGGCGGCGCCGCGACGGCGGCCGACGAGCGGCTGGCGCAGGACCTGGTGGACCGCCGCTACCACGGCCGCCGGGACGGCTACGAGACGCACGTGCTCGGGTACAATTTCCGCCTCACCGAGATGGTCGCCGCCGTCGCGTCCTGTCAGCTGGACCAGCTGCCGGCGTGGAACGCGCAGCGGCGGCGCAACGCGGACGACTACACGCGGCGGCTGGACGATGCCGGCGTCCCGCTCGGGCTCCCGGTCGAGCTGCCGTACGCCGGGCACACCTTCTTACATTACGTCGTCCGGCTCGACGCCCGCGACGCGCTGATGGACCACCTGCGGGTCGGCGGGGTGACGACGTCCGTGCACTATCCGGTGCCGGTGCATCGGCACGAAGCGTTCACCGGCCGCCTGCCCTACCGTGAGGGCCAATTCCCCGCGGCCGAGGCGGCCTGCCGGGAAATTCTCTCGCTGCCGTGCCATCCCGCCGTCGGAGAAGCGGAGATCGAGTACGTCGTCGCGGGCATCGCCGAGTTCTACCGCGGGCACCGTCAAAAAGGACGGAGCGGGGAGGGACGGGCATGAAGATTCCGTACCGCGCGCCGGTCGTCACGGACGAGATGCGGCGCAAAGCGCTCGAGGTGCTCGAAAGTGGAACGACGTTCGGCGGGCCGGAGACCGAGGGCTTCGAGGTGGAGCTGGCGCGGCTGTGCGGCATGCGCTACGGCGTCACCGCCAACTCCGGCACGTCGGTCACGATGCTCGCGCTCGACGCGCGCAGCATCGGGCCGGGTGACGAGGTGGTCATGGCCGCGAACGCCTACATCGGCGTCCTCGCCGCGGTCGTCAAGCTCGGGGCGACGCCGGTGTTCGTCGAGGTCGAGGCGGACACTGGCAACATCTCACCGGACGCGGCCGCCGCCGCGATCACGGCGAAGACCCGCGCCGTCGTGCCGCTGCACATGTACGGGTTCCCGTGCGACATGGATCCGATCGTCGCCGCGGCCGGGGCGCGGGAGGTGTTCGTGCTCGAGGACGCCGCCCACGCGCTCGGCGCCGAGTACAAGGGCCGCCCGGCGGGCGGGCTCGGCGACGCGGGGTTCTTCAGCTTCTCGGGCAAGATGATCACGGTGTTCAGCACCGGCGGCGCCGTCGTGACCAACGACCGCCGTCTCGCGGAGAGCGCCTCGAGTCTGCGCGATCAGGGCCGGCTGCGGGACGAGAAGGTCAGCTTCATCCGGCGCACGGACGCGACCTGGTACGACCAGCGCTGGATCGGCTACAACATGCACCTGTCGGAGATGGCCGCGGCGCTGGGCCGGTTGCAGCTGCGCCTGCTTCCGACGTTCACGGAGCACCGCCGGAACGCGGCCGCGTACTACACGAAGCGGTTCGGCGACGCGGGGCTGCCGGTCCGGCTGCCTCCGGCCAGGCCGTGGGCCAACCCGTCCTACCTGCACTACGCGATCTGGACGCCGAAGCGCGACGAGATGGTGGAGTTCCTGCGCGAACGAGAGATCGGCGTGGGCGTGCACTATCCGCGGCCGCTCCACCTGCTCGAGCCGGTGCAGGCGCGGTACGGCACGCGCGAGGGGCAGTTCCCGATCGCCGAACGGCTGTGCCGCGAGAACATGTCGCTGCCGGTCGGCCCGCACATGACCGGCGAGATGCTGGCGCGCGTGGCGGACACGGTGATCGCGTTCTTCAAGGAGGGCCGCGCCGCCTGACGGGGCGGCGCCTCGTGCCGCGGGCGCGCGGCCGCGGACGCGTATCGACTCGCTAGGCGCCCGCTACGGGAACAGCCGTCCCTGCCACGGCGTCAGCCGCTGGAACGCCTCGGCGAACTTGATGCCGGGATCGCCGGCCACGTAGGCGGCCTGCGTGCCGCGCTGCTGCGAGCGGGTGCGGTAGCGCTCGACGTGGTACGGCTGCGCGCGGAATTCCGCGGTGGCGCGCATCTTCGCGTCCATCACATCCGTGATGTCGATGAAGTGATCGGGGACGAACCCGGTCATTTCCGTGAGCGGCTGCGTCGGCTCGCAGGCGAAGATCTGCGTCGGGGCCAGCACCGGCAGGTCCGGCTCCACGCCGGCGAGACTCGTGTAGTAGGCGGCTTCCATCGTCGCCTCATACGTCGTGGTGTGGTCCGGGTTGTACGGCTCCTTCGCGGGGTGCGTGATGATGACCCGCGGCCGGAATGTCCGGATCTCCCGGACGAGCCGCATCAGCCGCTCGTAGTCGAACGTGAGCGGCTGGTCGCGGTAGTCGTAGAAGACGAGCTCGACGCCGAGAATCTCCGCGGCCGCGCGCGCCTCCCCCCGGCGGACCTCCGCGACCTCGTCTTCCGTCGTCTTGCCTTGACGGGCCTTCCAGAACTCGTTCGACTCGCCGCGCGCTCCCGGGCTGACGACGACCACCCGCACGTCGGAGCCGGACGCGGCGTAGCGGGCGAGCGTTCCGCCCGCGCGCACGCAGAAGTCGGCGGCATGGGCGCTGATGCACAACACGCGATCCTTGGCCACGATCTTCCCTCCTCTGAGGTCCCGGCGGTCAGCGGGCCGGCCGCTCGAGCACCTGGCGGTTGACGAGAAACGCGGGCGGACGGCCTTCCATCGCTTCGACCACCTGCTCGGCCGCGTCGCTCTGCGCCTGCTGGATCGATTCCTCCGAATAGAAGCCGATGTGCCCGGACACCGTCACGTTGGGGAGCGTGAGCAGCGGGTGATCCGTTCGCAGCGGCTCCTGCTCGAACACGTCGAGACCGGCGCCGGCCAGACGGCCCGACCGCAGCGCCTCGACGAGGGCGGCCTCGTCGACGACGGGGCCGCGCGACGTGTTCACCAGCACGGCGCCGGGTTTCATCAAGCCGAGCGCCTCCCGCGAGATGATGCCCCGCGTCTCTTCCGTGAGCGGCAGGTGGATCGAGAGCATGTCGGCTTCGGCGAGACAGGCGCGCAGGTCAACGGCCCGGACGCCTTCGTCGCGGAACACGGACGCGTCGAGGTACGGATCGTACGCGATGACCTCCAGTCCGAGCGCCCGGCCTTTGCGGCCCGTGGCCCGGGCGATATTGCCGAAGCCGAGCAGCCCGAGCGTCCGCCCCGCGATGCGGTGGAGCGGCACGATCGGCTTGATGTGCCAGGCGCCGGCGCGGACGGCCCGGTCGGCGGCGACGATCTTCCGGGCGACGGCCAGCAGCAGCGCGATCGCGTGGGACGAGACTTCGTCGACGGCGTAGCGCGGTCCGTTCGTCACCCAGATGCCGCGCGCGGTGGCCGCGGCCACGTCGACCCGGTCGACGCCGGTGCCGTAGTGGGCGATGATCCGGCAGCGGCTGAGCCGGTCGATGCGCGCCGCGTCGAGGACCCCGCGGGAGTGGAGCACCGCGTCGACGAGCGGCGCGGCCCGGTCGAACGCCTCCGGGTCGTCCATGTCGATCGATTCGACGCGGGCACCCTTCGCTTCGAGGATCTTCCGCTCGACGCGAATGTCGTACGACGGCAGACGCCGCGACTCCGTGCGAATGCAGAACCAGGACGTGCCGGTCACTGTTACACCTTCCTTGACAGTCGCCGCCGGTGAGCCGCTTGTGGAACTGGTGTGTGAAACCGAGGCCCGAAATGGCGATGCGCGGAACGACGTTTCAAAGTACGCAGGACTTCGGTGTAGACCACCTGAACCCTCTTGACATCACCGTACGAGCGATCACAGGAGGCTTGCATGGCCACCCGCACCGTCGCCTTCCGGCCCGTCGTCGACCAGGAAATGAAAGACGCCGCGTGCCGGGTGCTGGATTCCGGGCATTACATCCGCACGTCCCCCTTTGAGGCGTCGGAAGGGAAGGCGCTCGAGGAAGAGTTCGGCGCGTTTCTCGCGGCGCCCGGCGAGCCCCGCCTCCACGTGGCGAACGTGGCCAACGGGACCGCGGCGATGCACCTGGCGTGGCTCGCGCAGGGCGTCGGACCGGGCGACGAGGTGATCATTCCGGCCAACACGTTCGTCAGCGTGGCCCACTGCGTATCGCTCGTCGGCGCGAAGCCGGTCCCGGTCGACGTCGATCCGGATACGTACAACATGGACCCGGCGTCGGCGGCCGCCGCGATCACGCCGCGCACCCGCGCGATCATGCCGGTCCACACCGCGGGGCATCCGGCCGACCTCGATCCGATACTGGCGCTGGCCCGCACGCACCGCGTGCTCGTGATCGAAGACGCCTGTCAGGCGATCGGCGCGCGCTACAAGGACCGCGCCGTCGGCACGCTCGGCGAGATGGGCTGCTACAGCTTCGTGCAGAACAAGGCGATGACGTGCGGCGGCGAGGGCGGGGCGGTGGGGTCGTTCGACGAGGTGCAGGTGCGCCGCGTCTTCACCCTGGCGAACCACGCGCGCGGCGAGCAGTTCCACCGCGGCCACGACGACGAGGCCGTCCCGGTCGCGCACGACGAAATCGGGTTCAACTACCGCCAGTCGGAGATCCTCTCCGCGATCGCGCGGGTCCAGCTGCGCCGGCTGCCGGGGTGGATCGAGCAGCGCCGCCGGTGGGCGCGGGCCTATCGCGAGTTGATCGCTGTCCGCGATCTCCCGATCGACCTGCCCGGCGAACGGCCGTGGGCTTACCACTCGTACGTCCGGTTTGAGGTCCGGGTCCGCGCGGGCGAGCGGGCCGCGCTTCGCCGGTACCTCGCGGAGCACGGTGTCCGGACGCAGGTCCACTATCCGACGCCGATCCATCTCGACACGCCGTACCGCGCGCTGCTGGGGATGCGCGAAGGCGCGCTGCCGGTGAGCGAGCGGCTGGCCCGCGAAATCATGACGCTGCCGCTGTATCCGCAGATGACCGAGGACGACGTGGCGTACGTGGTCGATCATCTCCACAGCTTCTTCCGCGAGCGCAGGCCCGCCACCGCGTAGGTCCGCTGGGGCTGCGCCGCCGCTGCCGCGCCGTTACTGCCACTCCGCGTGGAAGAGGGCGCGCACCTCTTCGCGGGCGAGGCCCGCGCTGAGGAGCGCCGTCAGCTTTATGCGGGCCTTGAGGCCGGACGTGCCCGAAAAGATCATGCCGAGCGACAGCAGGTGGGCCTCGGCGCCTTCGTGCCGGTAGGTATCGCGGTGCAGGCGCCCGCTGACGTACGGATTGGCGACGACGACCATCGTGCCGCCTTCCATCGCGCGCGTGAGCAGCGCGACCTGCCCGGCGCTCAGCCGCCCGGAGTCGACGACGATCCCGTCGGATGCGGCGTCGAGGGCCGCGCGCAGCAGCACGTCGCTCGAGTCGGCCGCGAAGGGGATGCGCTCCACGCGCGCGGTGATGGCCGGGGGCATCACCGCCCGGATGCGCGCGAACGGCCGCCGGGCGAAGAAGACGTGGTCCTCGTCGACCGCGCCGAGCGGGCCGAACTCCGGCGACTGGAAGGCCGCGGCGTTCGCGGAGCTCATCTTCGTGACGTCCCGCGCGCAGTGGATCGTGCCGTTCATGACGACCAGCACCCCGAGGCCGCGGGAGCGTTCGCACGCGGCGACCTGAATCGCGTTCAGCAGGTTGAGCGGCCCGTCGTCGCTCGGCAGCGTCGGATTCCGCATGGCGCCCGTGAGCGCGACCGGCCGGTCCGTGTCGAGGGTCACGTCGAGAAAATACGCCGTCTGCTCGAGGGTGGCGGTGCCGTGGGTGACGACGACGCCCGCCAGGTCCGGATCCGCGAGCGCCCCGCCGATCCGGGCCGCGAGGGCGAGCATGTCATCGAAGCGGATCGCGCTGCTCGGGACTTCGAGCCACGGGTCCACCTCGCAGCGCGCGTAGGATGCGGCCGGAATGCGCGCCAGGAGCTCCGCGGGACCGAGGCCGGGCTCGACGACGCCGGAGGGGCGCAGTGTTCCGGCGATGGTCCCGCCGGTCGTGATGACGAGGACTCTCGGGAGCGCCACCGGGGCTTAGACGAGGTAGCCCAGGCGGCCGGACAATTCGTACGCGGCGTCCTGCAGGAGGCGCGCGAGCTGCTCGATGTCCTCTTCGCGAATTTGGAACACCGACCCCGAGAGGCTCAGCGCCGCTTCGACCGTGCCGGACGGGCCGCGGACCGGGACGCCGATGCAGCGGATGCCGGCGAGGAACTCCTCCTCGTCGACGGCGTAGCCGCGCTCGCGGGTGCGCCGCAGCTCCTGCGCGAGCGCCGCGCGATCGGTGATCGTGTGGGGCGTGCAGACGGTAAGGTCGCTGCGGAGAATGCGGTCCACCTCGTCCTGCGGCAGAAACGCGAGCATCGCCTTGCCGAGCGCCGTCGCATGGGCCGGCGCACGCCGCCCGACCGGCGTGTACATCCGCGCGCTCTTCGGGCCGTCGATGCGCGCGATGTACATGACGTGCTGTTGATGCAGAATCCCGAGATTCGCGTTGCAGCTCGTCGCGGCGACCAGCCGCTCGAGCAGGGAGATCGCCTGCTTGCGGATCTCGAGCTGGTTGAGGGCCGCGCCGGCGAGGATGATGCCCTGGAGCCCCAGCCGGTACTTCTCGGTCCGGGGGTCCTGTGCCACGTACCCTTCGGCCGCGAGCGTGGAGAGGATCCGGTAGACGGTGCTCTGGCTGGTCTTGAGGCGCTTGCTCAACTCGATCACGCCGACCTGGCGGCCGTCTTCGGCAAGCAGATTGAGAATGTCGACGGACCGCTTGACCGTTTTGACGGAGTCGGATTTCGGCATCTGGCCCCCCAAGCGCTGCGGCGATCCCGGCGCGACACTGGGCCGTTCACCTTCTGAAATGAAATCCCCTTCCGTTCCCGAACCTTCTAGAAATAATAGCGGCAGGAACCGCTAATTTGGCCACAAAATACGAAAGATCGTTTTCTTTCCGGGCTTCGAGGCGTCCATGAGAGGGGAGGCGGTCGCGGGGATGGATTGCGCTGAGCCGGTACGGAACTCCACCACCCGTCTTCCGACGCTGGATCTCTTTTCGCTGGCCGGCCGGGTTGCCATTGTTACGGGCGGCAACCGCAACCTCGGCCTCGGCCTGAGCCGCGGACTGGCGGGCGCGGGCGCGCACGTGCTCATCGCCAACCGGGACGCGGAGGGCGGCGCGGCCGCGGCCGAGGCGCTGCGCCGGGAGGGCTGGAGCGTCGCCGCGTGCCCGACCGACGTGAGCGACCCGGCGGCGTGCGAGCGGATGGCGGCCGCCGCCGCGGACCGGTGGGGCCGCGTCGATATCCTCATTAACAACGGGGCCGTTCGCGTCGACAAGACCGCGGCGGAGCACACCGCGGCCGATCTCGACCGGATCCTGGGCGTCAACGTCCGGGGCGTCTTCCACGCCTGCCAGGCGGTCTATCCGTTCATGCGCCGGCAGGGCAGGGGACGCATCGTCAACATCGGCTCCATCTCCGCGCGCAAGGGCATGGTGCGGCGGACCTCCTACAGCGCCTCGAAGGGCGCCGTGCTGGCGCTGACGCGCGGGCTCGCGGTCGAGTGGGCCGCGGACGGCATCACGGTGAACTCCATCTCGCCCGGATCGATCGCGTCCCCGGACCGGCCCGCCGATCCCGCGTCGGCCCGCCACAAGATGACGCTCGACCTCATTCCGCTCGGGCGCGTGTCGCGGGCGGAGGACATCGTCGGCCTCTGCGTGTTTCTGGCATCGGACGCCTCGGCGTACCTCACCGGTCAGGATGTGCTCATCGACGGCGGGTGGTCGCTCGTGATGCGTCCGATGTCGATGCCTTAGGGAAGTCCACGGCAGACTCGGAGGGACAGTCCATGAGCCGGCATGCGGTGAAGCAGACGATGACCCGAAGGGATCTCCTCTCCGCCGGCGCGCGCGGCGCGTCGCTCGCGCTGCTCGGCGGCGGCGTGCTGTCGATCGAGAGCGCGCCCACGCTCGGCGCGCCCGCGGGGAGCGCCGGACGCGTGCTCAGCGTCGCGACGCTCCTCAACATCAAAACCCTCGACCCCGGGCGGACCCTCGAGAACGGCACGAACAACATCGCCCACGTGACATACGACACGCTCGTCACCTTCGCCGGCGAGGACCTCGCCACGATCCGGCCGTCGCTGGCGACGAAGTGGTCGACGTCGCCGGACGGTCTGACCTACACGTTCACCCTGCGGCCCAACGTGAAGTTCGCGAGCGGCAACCCGATGACGTCGGCGGATTTCAAGTGGTCGTTCGAGCGCCTGATGCACATCAAAGGCAACGGCGCGTGGCTGCTGGACGGCGTCGAGGCGGTGTTGGCGCCGAATCCCACGACGGTCGTCCTGAAGCTCAGCCGGCCGGTGCCGGCGCTGCTGCCGATTCTGACGGCCCCGCCGTTGAGCCCGGTGGACACGAAGGTGGTCGCGGCGAACGGCGGCGACGCGGGGCCGGACGCGAAGGACAAGGACACCGCGGAAGGCTACCTCAACGCGCACTCCGCCGGCACGGGCGCGTTCGTCCTCACGAGCTACGTACCGAACCAGGAGCTCGTGCTGGCGAAGAACCCGACCTTCTGGCGGGGGCCGTCGGATCTGGACCGCGTCGTGATCCGCAACGTCGCGGAGCCGAGCGCGCAGGCGCTGATGGTGCAAAAGGGCGACGTCGACATCGCGGTCAACATTCAGGCCGACCAGGCGCTCCAGTTGCGCCACGTGCCCGGCGTGACGGTCAGGACCAGCCCCGCCCTGAACGTCGTCAACATCATCATGAACAGCAACCCGCAGGTCGGCGGACCGTTCAGCCATCCCAAGGTCCGCCAAGCGATCCGCTACGCCATCGACTACCAGGGCGTCATGGCGCTGGCGGCGCCCGGGTCGGTCCGCTCGGCGGGCATCATCCCGCCGAGTTTCCCCGGCGCGCGGCCGCGCGGCGAGGCCGGGAAGACCGACCGCGAACGGGCGCGGGCGCTGCTCAAAGAGGCCAACCTCGGCAACGTCGAGGGGACCTTCATCTACTCGAGCACCTACGCGTCGTTCGGCGTCGACACGAGCATCCTGTCGCAGAAAATTCAGCACGACCTGGCGGCGGTCGGCATCAAGGTCAAACTCGTCGATCTCCCGTACGCGGTCCAGGTGCAGCAGTACCGCGACGGCAAGATCCCGATGGGCCTCGGCGGCTGGCTCGCGGACTACATGGACATGAGCGACTATCTCGTCTTCCTGCCCGGGCGGACGGTCGGCAAGCGGCTGCAGTGGTTCCCGGATTCGAGCCCCGAGGCGCAGGAGATCGTCAAGCTCGGGGCGCGGACCGAGACCGAGGTCGACCGCGCGAAGGCGATTGCGCTCTATCAGGAGCTCGACCGGCGGATCTCCGACGCGGGGCCGTACATCCCGCTGTACCAGCCCGCGGTGCCCTACGCGTTCCGCTCGAACGTCAAAGGCGTAACCTACAACACCGGCTGGTACGTGGACTACTCGACGATAAGCAAGACGTGAGGGGGAGAGCATGACCATCTCGCCAGACCGCACCATCGCCGCGCGCGCATCGCAGCGCGCAGCCGGCATACGCTCCGGCGACCGCGAGCGCCTCTTGGCGCTCGCGCAGAATCGGCGGGACATGGTGTCACTGGGGCGGGGCGACCCGGACCTGCCGACGCCGGCGCACATCATCGAGGCCGCCAAGCGCGCCCTCGACGGCGGCGCGACGCACTACACGCACTGGCAGGGCCGGCCCGATCTTCGGGACGCGGTGGCGGAGAAGTGCCGGCGGGACTACGGGGCGGACGTGCACGGCGGCCAGGTGATCATCACCGCCGGCGCGCAGGAGGCGATGTACGTCGCATTCCAGACCCTGCTCGACCCCGGCGACGAGGCGCTGCTGGCGGATCGCCACTACACCTCGTACTCCCGCGCGGTGCGCCTCGCCGGCGGCGTGCCGGTGTTTCTGCCGACGCGCGAGGAGACGGGGTTCGTCATCGATCCGCGCGACGTGGAAGCGCGGATCACCCCGCGCACGAAGCTGCTCGTCGTCGTCTCTCCGGAGAACCCGACGGGCGCGGTGATCCCGCCGGGGACGATCGCGGAGCTGGGCCGCATTGCGCTGCGGCACGACCTCATGGTGATCGCCGACGACATCTACGAGAAGTTCGTGTACGAGGGCCCGCCGCACGCCAGCATCGCCGCGGAGCCGGATCTGTTCGGCCGCTCGATCGTCATCAACGGGTTCAGCAAGACCTACGCGATGACCGGCTGGCGTGTCGGCTACATGGTGGTGCCGCAGGAGCTGATCCCCGCCGTCGAGATCGTGAAGCACACGCTGACGATCTGCGCGCCGGCGGTCTCGCAGGCCGCGGCGCTCGCCGCGCTGACCGGCCCGCAAGACTGCGTCACGGAGATGCGGGACATCTACGCGAAGCGCCGCCGGATTCTGCTCGACGGCTACGCGCCGCTCGGGATGGGAGGACGGTGGTCGCGCGGGGCGCTCTACGTCTACGCCAGGGTGCCGGACTCGCGCCTCAGCTCGTATGAGTTCTGCGTGAACCTGCTCGAGCAGGGGAACGTGCTGGTATTTCCGGGAACCGGTTTCGGCAGCGGCGAGGGCTACGTCCGCACGACACTGCTGCAGCCGGAGGCTGTGCTGGTCGAAGCGGTGTCACGGATGTCGGCGGTGCTGCCCGTACGGGCGGCGGGAGAGGGGGACTCGCATGGACACGCACGGTAGGCGGCTGTCCCGGCGCGATCTGCTGCGGGGCACGGTCGCGGCCGGCGCCGGCGGCGCGCTGGGGATCGGGGCCGGCGCGGGCTGGCTGTCGCGCGAGGCGGGGGTCGCGACGGCGCAGCGGGCGACCTCCGGGACGCTCCAGGTGGCCTGGGATCAGGTACAGGACAATCTCGATCCGCAAACGGCCCGCGGCAACCGCAACTGGTGGGTGCTGACGGAGCTGTACGACACGCTGACGTACCTGCCCGGATACAGCCTCGAGGCGAAGCCGCTGCTGGCCGAGTCGTGGGCGGTCACCGGCAACGGCACCGTCTACACGTTCAAGCTCCGCCGCGGCATCAAGTTCACCACGGGCTCCGACCTGACCGCGGAGGCCGTCAAGTACAGCATTGACCGGATGCAGGCGACGAAGCTCGGGCCGCTCTTTCTCACCGTGGCCTTCGACCGCGCCGAGGTGGTGGACCGCGGCACCGTCCGCTTCGTCCTCAAGTACCCGTACGCGGCGTGGCCGGTGATTCTCTCCCATCCGGCCGTCTGCAGCATCGTCGACCCGAAGGTGGTCGAGTCACACGGCGGCGTCCAGGAACGGAAACGCAACGACTACCTCTCGGCCAACACCGCCGGCATCAGCCCGTGGCTGATCGACCGCTGGGACCAGGGGCAGCGCATCGTGCTGGTGCGGAATCCCCAGTACTGGCGCGGCTGGAACGGCCAGCATCTCAACCGCGTCGTGCTGGAGACGGTGCCGGAGCAGGAGACGCGCCTCCTCCGCCTCGAGAAGGGCGACGTGGACATCGCGACGGTGAACGCGGCGAATCTGCCGGGGCTCGAGCAGCGGATCGCGCGCGGGCGGCTGCCGGTCGCGATCGAGAAGACGAAGAACGGGCAGGCGCTGCTGAGCCTCTCGACGATGCAGATTAACATGAACAACAAGATTCTGCCGACGAGCGACGTCAACGTCCGCAAGGGCCTGAGCCACGCCTTCAACTACAACCTGTTCATCGGCAAGGTGCTCAATGGCTACGCCGTGCGGATGGCGGGGATGATTCCGCGCGGCATCCTCGGGCACGTCGCCGACTATCCGCTGGTCGACTTCGATTTGAACAAGGCGAAGCAGGCGTTCGACGCGGCGGCGCCGGCGGCCAAGGCGGAGCTCGCCAAAGGGCTGACCTTCCGGTACGTGCCGGGCTACGTGCTCGGCCAGGAAGGCGCGTTGATGTGGCAGCAGGACCTCGCCAAGATCGGGATCCGCCTGAGCCTTCAGGAGATCGACCAGGCGACGCTCAGCGGCATGCAGACGTCGGTGCCGGGCGTGCCGCTGATCGAGGGGCGGTGGGTCGGCGACTTTCCCGATCCCGACAACTTTGTGACGGCCGCGCGTCCCGACTACTGGCCGCCGAACGGGTTCGGCGCCGCGTTCGCCGGCGACGCCCGGACCGACTCGCTGGTACAGCGGGGCCGGATGGAGCAGGACCCGGCGCGGCGCAGGGCCATCTACCGGGATCTCGAGGTGTACTTCCGCGACCAGTACCCGATCATCATGGTGGCCGAGCCGTCCGGCGTGCTCAACGAGTGGAACGCGCGGGCGAACTGGGTGGCGGGGTTCGAGTTCAACCCGATGTTCCACCCGCTCTACTACAACGCGTTCAAGCAGGGGTAGAGGCGCGGCGCCGGCGTGAGCGCCCTTCGGCGCCCGCGCCGGGTGCCGTTCCGGCCGCCGGAGGGCCGGCCCGCCCGCCGATGATCGCCTACCTGACGCGCCGTCTCGCCATGCTGGTCGTGGTGGTGTTCGGCGCCATGACCGTGACGTTCGTGATCGCCCGCGTCATCCCGACGAACGTCGCCCAGATCTGGGCCGGCGTCCAAGGCTTCAAGGTTACGCCCGACGTCATCGCGCTGGTGAAGCGCGAGTATCATCTCGATGATCCGCTCCTCGTGCAGTACGGTTACTACCTGCGGGACGTGGCAAGCGGCCGGTGGGGGACGTCGCCCGTGACGGGGCGGCCCGTCGCGGCCGATATCCTCGCGTACCTGCCGAACACGGTCGAGCTCGCCGCGGCGGGCCTCGCGCTCGCCGTGATCGTCAGCGTGCCGATCGGCATCGTCGCGGCGCGCGCGCGAAACTCGCCGCTCGACCACCTCAGCCGCGCGCTCGCCCTCGTGGGGGTCGCCGCGCCGACGTTCTGGGTAGGACTGCTGCTCCAGTTGGTCTTCTACTATATGCTCGGCTGGGCGCGCGATCCGGGCGGGATGCTCAGCTCGTCTGTGCTCGCCACGGCGCCGGTCCGGCACGTCACCGGGATGCTGGTGCTCGACGCCGCGATGACCGGCAACGGGGCGGCGCTGGCCGACACCCTCAACCACCTCGCGCTGCCGGCGGTCAGCCTCGCGCTGCCGCTCGTCGCGCTCGTCAGCCGTATGACCCGCGCCTCGATGCTCGAGGTGCTGCATCAGGACTACGTCCGCACGGCGCGCGCCAAGGGCGTGCCGGAGTGGCGGGTGACCTGGCGCCACGCGCTCCGCAACGCGATGCTGCCGACCGTCACGGTGCTCGGGCTCTCGACCGGCTGGCTGCTGACGGGCTCGGTCGTCACGGAGCTCATCTTCTACTGGCCCGGGGTCGGACGGTACGCGGTCGGCGCGGTGACGTCGTTCGACTTTCCCGCCGTGACGGCCTACACGGCGCTCGCGGCGGTGATTTTCTCGCTCGCCAATCTCCTCACCGATCTGACGTACGCCTACCTGGACCCGCGGATCCGCTTTGGCTGAGCTCGCGAGGCCGCTGCGCAATCCGCTCGTGCTGTTCGGCGGCGCGGTGATCGCCGCGCTGTTTCTCGTCGCGGCGCTCGCGCCCGTGCTCGCGCCGTACGGCCCCCAGGCCGGCTCGCTGCTCGACCGGTTCCAGGCGCCGGGGCCGCGGCACTGGTTCGGCACCGACAGCTCGGGCTTCGACGTTTTCAGCCGCGTGCTCTACGGCGCGCGGCCGGCCATCGGCAGCGGCCTCATCGTGCTGGCGATCTCGACGTCGGTGGGGACCGCGGTCGGCCTCGCGGCCGGGTACGGCGCCGGGGCGTGGGGCGAGGTGCTGCTGCGGACGACCGACGTCTTCCTCGCGTTTCCGGGCCTGCTGCTGGCGATGGCGGTCGTCGCGGCGGTCCAGCAGCGGACGCTGTGGGCGATCGTCGTCGCGATCTCCATCCGCTGGTGGGCGCCGTACGCCCGCATCGTCACGGCCCAAACGTTGAGCATCCGGGAGCGCGAGTACGTGGAGGCGGCGCGCTCGATCGGCGCCCGCCACCTGCGCGTACTCGTGAGCCACATTCTGCCGAACGCCCTGAGTCCAATCATCGTGCAGGCCACGCTCGATCTCGGCGCCATCATTCTGACCACCGCCGCGCTGAGCTTCATCGGCTTCGGCGCCGAGCCGGGCGCGCCGGATTGGGGCCGCATGGTCGCCGACGGCCGTCAGTACATGCGGGACCAGTGGTGGGTGGTGCTGTTTCCGGGCCTCGCGATCTTTTTCGCCGTCGCGGCGTTCAACCTCGCCGGCGACGGGGCCCGCGACGCTTTCGATCCGCGGCTCCGCAGCGAGTAGGAAGCCGCACCGCACGGACGGGACGAGGACGCGCGTTGCGCGAACCGGCCTCTCGTGATAGAATGACGTTTGTTGTCCTTTCGACCGCGGGTCCGTACCGACCACCGACCTGCCCATCGAAGACGCCAAGGAGCCAGTGCAATGAAAAAGGACATTCATCCCAATTACCGCCAGACGACCGTCACGTGCGCCTGCGGCGAGTCGTTTACGACCGGGTCCACGCGCGAGAACATCCGGGTGGAGATCTGCTCGAAGTGCCATCCGTTCTACACCGGACAGCGCAAGTTCGTCGACTCCGAGGGGCGCGTGCAGAAGTTTGCCAAGAAGTACGGTCTGCGGATCTAAGGCCTTGTGCGGCAGGAATACCTTGCCCGGCTCGCGGCGCAGGAGTCCCGCTACCAGGAACTGACCCGCGCGATGGCCGATCCGTCCGTGCTCGGCGACCCGGCGCAGTACCGCCGGGTCGCCCGCGAGCACTCCGGCCTGGCCGAGATCGTCGACGCCTTCACGGAATACCGCCGCGTCTCCCGTGAATTGGAGGACGCCGAGCAGCTGCTCCGCACCGAGACCGACCCCGAGTTCCGCGCGCTCGCGGACGCGGAACGGGCGGCGTTGACCGCGCAGCGCGCCGCGCTCGAGCAGCGGCTCGAGGCCCTGCTGGTGCCGCGCGATCCCCGGGACGAGCGCGACGTCATCATCGAGATCCGCGGCGGGACCGGCGGCGAGGAAGCGGCGCTGTTCGCCGGCGCCCTCGCGCGGATGTATGGGCGCTACGCGGAACGCCGCGGGTGGCGGTCCGAGATTCTGTCCAGCAACCCCACCGGGCTCGGCGGCTTCAAGGAAGTCGTGCTCGGGATCGAGGGCCGCGGCGCCTACAGCCGCCTCAAGTACGAGAGCGGTGTGCACCGGGTCCAGCGCGTCCCGGCGACAGAGGCGAGCGGCCGCATTCACACGTCGACCGCCACGGTCGCCGTGCTGCCCGAGGCCGAAGAGGTCGACGTCGTCATTCGCCCGGACGAGCTGCAGATCGACACCTACCGTGCCGGCGGCGCCGGCGGGCAGAACGTCAACAAGGTCGAGACCGCGGTCCGCATCACGCACCTGCCGACCGGGCTCGTGATCGCCTGTCAGGACGAGCGCTCGCAGCACCAAAACCGCGAAAAGGCGATGCGAATCCTCCGCGCCCACCTGCTCGAGCAGGCGGTGGAGAAGCAAAAGGCGGAGATCGCCGAGACGCGGCGCAAGCAGGTCGGGTGGGGCGAGCGCAGCGAGAAGATCCGGACCTACAATTTTCCTCAAGATCGCGTGACCGACCATCGCATCGGCAAGACGGTGCACAACCTGCCGGGCGTCCTGGACGGGAACCTCGACGATCTGATCGACTCCCTCGCGGCCGCGGACCGGCTCGAGAGTCTGACCGCACCCGCCGGCTCGTGACGCCCGGCCGGGGCGGCGTCGCGGACGTGCGCGCGGACCGCGCGGAGTATTCGACCCGCGAGGACGCGCGGGCGTGGGGTCTCGCGCGCCTGCGTGAGGCCGGCCTCGATGCGCGGGAGGCGTGGGTGGAGGCCGATCTGCTGCTCCGCCACGCCGCCGGGTTGACCCGCGAGGAGACGCTGCTTCGCCCGTCGGCGCCCCTCGGGGACGAGGCCGGCGAGGCCTACGCGGCGCTCATCGCCCGCCGGGCGGCGGGATGGCCGTCGGCGTACCTCACCGGCCGGTGCGAGTTCTGCGGGCTGCTCCTCGACGTGGACCCGCGGGTTCTGATTCCCCGCCCGGAAACCGAGCGGCTCGTCGAAGTGGCCGTGGCCGCGCTCGCCGCGCGCCCGGCCCCGTTGATCGTGGACGTGGGTACGGGCAGCGGCGCGATCGCGCTCGCGCTGACGCATCTGCTGCCCGGGGCGCGCGCCGTCGCGACCGACCTCTCGGACGGCGCCTTGGCCGTGGCCCGCGCCAACGCCGGCCGCCTCGGTCTGGCCGGCCGTATTATCTGGCGCCGCGGGGATGCGCTCGACGCGCTGGCCGGAGTCGTGCCGCCCGCGGGCGCGGACGCGATCTGCGCGAACCCGCCGTACGTGCCGACGGCGGACCTCGCCGCGCTGGCGCGTGAGATTCGCGAGCACGAGCCGCGCGGCGCCCTCGACGGCGGTCCGGACGGTCTGGCGGTCCACCGGCGCATCGTCGGCGCCGCGGCACCGTACCTCCGTCCGGGGGGCCTCCTGGTCCTCGAGACGTCCGCCTTAGGACAGCAGGCGCGCGCCGTCGCGGCGCTCATCGGCGCGGAAGGGACCTTCGCCCCGGCGGAGATCGTCCGCGACTACGCCGGACTCGACCGGGTGGTCGTCGCCGCGCGGCTGGCATCGTTCAACGGCGGCGTGCCGGCGGACCCGCCGCCGGCAATCACGATCTCAACGCCGGCGCGCGGCGCCGCGGGACGGGGGGACGCACCGTGATCAGAGGACATCCGACGCGCCCGATGCAGCTGATCGGCGTGCATCCGGCGTCGCAGGACGTACCGCGGCAGGCCGTGCGCACCTTGCTCGACGGCGGCCTCGTCGCGTTTCCCACCGACACCTACTACGCGCTCGGGGCGTCCGCCTTGGACGGGGAAGCCGTGGCGCGCGTCTTCGCGGCCAAGCGCCGGCCCCACACGGAGCCCCTGCCGGTTTTCGTCGCGGACACGGGACAGTGGCGAATGCTCGTGTCGGAGCTGCCGGAGATCGCGCTGCGGCTCGCGGAGCGGTTTTGGCCCGGTCCCCTCACGATCGTGTGCCGGCGGGCGCCGCATCTACCGCCGCTGCTCGCCGGGGGCGGTGAGACGATCGGGGTGCGCCAGCCCGGCTCGGTCCTCGCGGTCGCGCTCTGCCGCGCGCTCGGGATGCCCATCACGGGGACGAGCGCCAACACCCACGGCGTGCCGGCGCCGGTGACGGCCATCGAAGTGGGGATGGACCTCGGCGGCCACGTCGATCTGATCCTCGACGGCGGCACGTGCCCCGGCGGCCATCCGTCCACGGTCGTGGACATCACCCGCACGCCGCTCGTTGTCGTCCGCGCCGGCGGGGTCACGCCGGAGGAACTACGCGAGGTGACCGGTCCGCTCGCCGTCCCGGCGACGCCGGCGCCGGCCTAGGCGTGAGCCGGAGCGTCCCGCCCGGCTGGTCCCGCCTGCGCGGGACCTAAGGATTTGCCCGCGGCATACCGAATCTTGGACGGGAGAGCCCGGAGTGGAAGGAGTGACGCGCCGTGGATGAGCTGCGCCGCACGGATCCCGAGATTGCCGACGCCATCGCGAACGATGTCGAGCGCCAGCGCTACTACGTCAACCTGATCGCGTCGGAGAACTACGCCAGCCGGGCCGTGCTCGAAGCGCTCGGCAGCGTGATGACCAACAAGTACGCCGAGGGGTATCCCGGCAAGCGCTACTACGGCGGCTGCGAGTTCGTGGACGTGGTCGAGCAGCTCGCCATCGACCGGGTGCGCGCCCTGTTCGGCGCGGAGCACGCGAACGTGCAGCCGCACGCCGGCGCCCAGGCGAACATGGCCGCGTACTTCGCCCTCATCAAGCCGGGCGACTCCGTGCTGGCGATGAACCTGGCGCACGGCGGGCACCTGACCCACGGCAGCCCGGTCAACTTCTCCGGCCAGCTCTACCGCATCGTTCCCTACGGCGTGCGCGCCGACACCGAGCAGATCGACTACGACGAGCTCGCGCGCCTCGCGCGCGAGCACCGGCCGAAGCTCGTGGTCTCCGGAGCCACGGCTTACTCGCGCCAGTTCGACTTCGCGACGATCCGCGCGATCTGCGACGACGTAGGCGCCATCATGATGGTCGACATGGCGCACTTCGCCGGCCTCGTCGCGGGCAAGGCCCACCCCGACCCGGTGCCCTACGCGGACGTGGTGACCTCCACCACACACAAGACCCTGCGCGGCCCCCGGGGCGGGTTGGTCCTGTCGAAGGAGCGCCACGCCGCGGCGATCGACAAGGCGGTCTTCCCCGGGATCCAAGGCGGGCCGTTGATGCACGTCGTCGCCGCGAAGGCGGTGTGCTTCAAGGAGGCGATGCATCCCGACTTCCGGACGTACGCGGCGCGCATCGTCGAGAACGCGCGGACGCTGGCCGAGGAGTTCGTGCGGCGCGGCTATCACGTCGTCTCCGGCGGGACGGACAACCACCTCATTCTGCTCGACGTGCGCAGCAAGGGCCTCACCGGCCGCAAGGCCCAGCGGGCCCTCGACGCCGCGCACATCGTCGCCAACAAGAACATGATCCCGTTCGACCCGGAGAAGCCGATGACGACAAGCGGCCTCCGGATCGGCACCCCGGCGCTGACCACACGCGGCATGCAGGCGGCCGAGATGCGGCAGGTCGCCGCCTGGATCGACACGGTGCTGAGCGCGCCCGAGGACGCGGCCGTGCAGGCGCGCGTGCGGGACGAGGTGCGCGCGCTGTGCGCGGCGTTTCCGATCTATCCGGAGCCGGTCGAAGCGGTGCGGTAGTGCCGCGGCCGTCCTGGGACGAGTACTTCATGAGCCTCGCGCATCTGGCGGCGACGCGGTCGACCTGTCTGCGCCGGCACGTGGGCGCCGTAATCGTCAAAGACCGAATGGTGTTGAGCACCGGTTACAACGACACGCCGCGGGGCGTGCCGAACTGCGGCGAGGGGGGATGCGCGCGCTGCGCGTCGGAGGCCGCTTCCGGCACCGCGCTGGACACGTGCCTCTGCCTCCACGCCGAGCAGAACGCCATCGTCCAGGCGGCATACCACGGCGTCTCGATCGCCGGCGGTACCATCTACTGCACGCACCAGCCTTGCCTGACCTGCGCGAAGATGATCGTGAACGCCGGCCTCGTCCGCATCGTCTACGACGAGCCGTACCCCGACCCGGTGGCGGAACGCCTCTTGACCGACGCGTCGATCGCCTTCAGCCGGTTTGCGCCCGTGCCGGCGGACTCGCCGCCGGCAACGATGTCATCAAAGGCGGCCGCCGCCGGATCGTAGCGTCGTACTGCGCACGTGTCTAGGTTCAGATAGATCCGACTACACTTGACACTCGGTGCAACGGCGGCATCGGGGCCGCTTCCGGCCGTTGGGCGGTGGCTATACTGGCACCACCATGGCCATCCTCAAGCCGTTCCTA
>Ga0209579_10000802_pt1 | contig 28195 bp, 25 predicted proteins | sample Coa_R1_2_FD_187152 | JGI IMG/M metagenome (GOLD analysis project Ga0209579, IMG submission 187152) | Surface soil microbial communities from Centralia Pennsylvania, which are recovering from an underground coalmine fire - Coalmine... | ecosystem: Environmental > Terrestrial > Soil >... | reverse complement strand
ATTCGGCTGCTCGGTTTCGGCAAGGCGCGTCTTCGCCGCCGCCCCCACCGAGTTCTCGGCCGAGCTCGTGAGCCTGGCTGGCTCGGCGGTGGCGGATGCCGGCGGAGGCGACGGGTCACCGATCGCGTCCGGGGCGCTTCATGACGCGACGGAGGTCGGGCGAGTCGTCCCGACGGTGATGATCTTCGCTCAGTCCGACCCACCGGTGTCGCACACGCCGAGCGAGGATTCCACCCACGCTGCTCTCCGCGTCGCGATCGACGCGTTTGGGCGGACGGTCGGCAGCGTTCTCGCTGACATCACCAGCAGAAACTGAACGCCACGTCAGGCACCTCGGTCTAGCGCTTCCTCCAGAAAGGGAAAGGCGGCAGTTCCGGTCAGGCATGCGTGGAGCAGCAAGGCCACGCCGAGATCACCCGTGTAGAGCGAGTAGCGCCCGCGGCCCCGGCGGGCCCGCGCTCGATCCACCTCGGCCGCAGCGTCCATCGCGAAGGCACGAGCTCGCTCCAGCCATCGCTCCTCGCCCGAGCGCTTGAACAGGGCGAGGAAGGCGTAAGCGTTGCCGGCGGTGCCGTGGCACAGCCCGGCTCCCTTGCGCAGCGGCCCCGCGGCCCAGGTCAACTCTCCGCCGGCGCTCAGCAGCCGGTCGGTCTCATGCTCCCGGGGAAGGTGCGACAGGGAGATGACCATGCCCGGAGCACCATGACACCACTGGATCGGCTGGCGGTGGCTCTCGGCCCCCACCAGCGGGAGCCACTGAGCGCCCTCGCGGTCAACATGGGCGAGCTCGATGAGGACGCTCCGGACCCGCTCGGCGACGCGTTGCGCGCGCTCGCCGAGCAGATCGGAGCCACTTAGGAGCGCGAACGCATTCCCGGCGAACCCGTGCCCGGCGCCGACGAAACGCTGTCGGCTCCCGTAGAGGTCCTGAACCCAGACGAGCTCGCGCCACTCAGCGAGGAGATGTTCCGCCGAGGCGAGCCAAACCTCACGCCAGCGGTCGTCTCCGTAATGCCGCCAGAGCGCGAGCGCGGCCGTCATCGTCCCGGGAGAGCCCCAGCACAACTCGAGCGAGGGATGGGTCGCGTTGCGGCGAACACATGCCGCGAGTGCCGGGAGCGGCGTGCCGTCCCGCAGGATCGCCTCGCCGGCGAGCAGAATCCCGCTTTCGCCGAAGAAGAGCGAAGCCGCGGGCGGGGGTTCGAGGGCGGTCAGCTCCGGCGTTTCGAGGTAATCCGCATGCAGCCTTTGCGCTAACTCTTGCACTCCCGGCAGTTCGGGCGCCACGGCATCGCGCGCCAGGCGATCCAGCGCCCACGCGACGCCAGCGGCGCCGAAGTAAACATTGCGATAGGGGACGTCGGCCTCGCCCTCGAGATCCTCGGCGGCGTTCGGCCACGGCCGCTCGGCTCCCCGGTAGGCGGCGATCGCATCCTGCGCGATCCGCTCGATGGACGCCCTGGCCTCGGTCTCGCTCCAGCGCCGGGTATCAAGTGGCCGGTGCTCGGCAGGGTCGTACAGCATTCCGCCCCAGCCCCCCACCAGCCGCTCAACCGCCACCCGCGCTCCGGGCCAGGGTCTCGTGCGCCGGGTCGTGGCCGCGGCCGGGACGCGCGGTCAGGGTGGCCGCAGCGTCACGGATCTGCTCATGGGAGCCGTCGCGCGACAGGGCCATTTCGGTGAACGTGAGCATGCGCCGTTTCGTGCTGTCAAGAAAGGCCTGACGCTCACGGTGGCGGAGAAGATGGAAGCCCAAGCGGATGATTGGATTGTGGATGTGGGCGACTCGCGCCACCGCGTGAACGTGAAACTCGACGCGTCCGTCCCGGAGCCACTTCCAGACCTCCCAGTCCATCTGACCCATCTCGAGATGGCCTTCAAGCGTTCGGTAGTTCCAGCCCCAGACACAGACGCGCTCACCCTCGAGCTCGCGTTCCACCTCGTAGACCTCGTTCACCCGCACCCCGACGTACACGTGGGCGACGCCCAGGGCCTGGAGCTTGAGGAGCATATTTCGGCCCTCCAGCGGGGCTTCGGGGTCGTAGTAGGCGCGAACGATGGACGGGTCGGCGAACTCGTAGCCGCGCATCAGCCGTCGAGCGATCTGCCAGCTGCCACCGTCGACGGGTGGTCCGGGCGGCTCGGCGGGCAGCGGCTGGCAGAGATCGGTGACCATCCAGCCGTTGGCGGGCGAGGCATCGACGAGGCTCGCCGGGTCGAAATTGAGAGATTTGTCAGGCAGTGCGGCCAGGCGACGCCGAAGCGCGGGAGACCCGAGCAGGGAGGGATCGCTCACCGCGAGAGCCTCTCGTAGTCAATCCGCTCGGTCAACACGTCGACTCCGCCGGTCATTCGCCCCCCCGACAGGTCGACCACGCGCTCGAGAAACGAGATCCACATATGCGCCTGAACCTCCTTGGCCATGCGCAGGCGGTGGTAGAGGAGGTCGACGAGCCACGTGCTGCTCCGAGCCCAGGACTCGATCTCGAACACGAGCAGCTTCCCCTCGGGTCGGGCCCGGAACTCGATCTGCCCAGCTTCCAGATGCCCGTCCAGGGTGGCGAGGCGGAAGGATCGCGGGTCGACGGCGATGACCCGCACCGGGCCGTCCCACGGCCCCGGCATGCGGACCACGAACTCGTCACCGACCCGGAGGCTTCCGCGCACGCCATGAGTCATTTGAAAGCGCGCGAACTTGGTCGGCGAGGTGCGGTTGGGATCGGACTGGACCTTCTCCATCAGCTCTTCGGCGCTCATCGGCGTGTCGCGGATCCGGGTTCTGTAGCAGCGGTGAAAGAGCAGACCGGCTCCCTCGCCACAACCCTGCACCTCGTCCTGGGAAACACCCGGAGGGTAGGTGAGGAGCTCGGGCAGGGTTCCGGGCGGCGATCCCGGTACTTCCTGGCGGCGCATCGGGGTAGTGCGCCACAGATAGTCCCAGGAGGTCAGCCCGATCCCGACCGGCCAACTCGCCGCAGTCAGCCAGCGGCGCGTGGCGGTGGGGCGTCGTGGCATGACCGTGGGCTACCCAACGACCATCCTCACAATCAGTCGAGGTTCAGCGAACGTGCGCACAACTCAGCTGCTCCACCGCGCGGGTAAACACGATCCGCGCTTGACCCAGCGCCTGTACGACGCAGGATTCAGGGCCTGGCATCTGCAGTGCCTCTCCCTCGGCTCAATCGGCCTGTGCATCGGCCTGTGGATCCGAGCCAAGACAGTCGACCAGGACGAACGCGGCAACGCCGAGCGACGGGCACTGTTCGTCGGACTCTGGCCGCCGACGATCTGGCTGATCGGAGACTCGCTCGAGCAGCTCGACTCATAGACGGTCACGGCGCGGCTTGTGCATCGGCCTGGCGCCGGGTGTCCGCGCCCGCATGCCGTAGTCTCCCCGCTCGATCGCATGGACGTGGAAGCTCAGCCCATCCCCGCGCTCGACTCGCTGGGCGTGGTGATGGAGGCCGCGGCCCGGGCTGACGAGACGCTTGACCTGGCCGCCACGCATCTCGATGCCTCGCTGGTCGAGGTCTTGCGAATCCTCGGCTTCGACAGGGATTACGTGTCGGCCCAGGGGTCGTATCTGTATGACCGCGAGGGGCGCGCGTATCTCGACTTCCACACCGGTGAGGGGTTCGCCAGTCTCGGCCACAACCACGCCGACGTCGGCGAGGTTCTCCGGTCGGTGATCGCCGCCGGGCTCATCGACGGGGTGCAGATTCACTACTCGCCCCTGGCCGGAATGCTCGCGGAGGAGCTCTCGCTCCGTCTGCCCAAAGGGCTCGATGCCGTGTTTTTCGCCAACAGCGGCTCCGAGGCGGTGGACTCGGCTCTCAAGTTCGCGCGCGCGGCCACACGTCGTCCTCGGCTCGTGTCCTGTGACAGCAGCTTCCACGGTGTGTCCCTGGGGCCGCTGTCGCTGGTGGGCGATGACTTCTTCACGCAGGGCTTCGGGCCCCTCCTGCCGGGCTGTGATCGCGTCCCGTTCGGCGACCTGGCCGCGCTCGAGGCGGAGCTGCGAAGCAAGGACGTGGCCGCCTTCATCGTCGAGCCGATCCAGGGCCGCGCGATCACGCCCCCGCCACCCGGCTACCTGGAAGCCGCGCAAGCGATGTGCCGCCGGTACGGCACGCTGTTGATCGTCGACGAGATACAGACCGGGCTGGGTCGAACCGGGAGATGGTTCGCGCTCGAGCGTGATGGCCTCGAACCTGACTTCGTGCTCGTGGGCAAGGCGCTCGGCGGAGGCTATGTCCCCGTCGCGGCGATGGTGACGACGCGCAAGCTCTTCGACAAGGCGGTGGGCACGCTCGAGCGCGCCTACGTCCACCAGTCGACCTTCGGGCGCAACCGGCTGTCGATGGCGGCCGGTCTGGCGGCGCTGCGAATCATCGAGCGCGACGGCCTGGTCGAAAGAGCCGAGCGAGTCGGCGCCCTGCTGCTCGACGGGCTGCGTGCACTGCGAGACCGCTACGAGATCGTCGCGGATGTCCGCGGCGAGGGCCTGATGCTCGGAATCGAGCTTGGCCCGCCACGTTCACGCGTGGCGCGCGTGAGCTGGCGGCTCATGCAGGCGGCCAGCGAGGGGCTGTATCCGCAGCTCGTGGTGATCCCGCTCCATCGTGACCACGGCGTGATCACGATGGTGGCGGGCAAGAACAACGTCATCAAGCTGCTCCCGCCGCTCACGCTCAGCGAGGGGGAGGCGCGCGACTTTCTCGCCGCGCTCGACACCGTGTTGGGCGAGTGTCAGTCGGAGGCGGGAAAGAACTGGGCCGTGGTCCGTCAGATCGCGCTCACGACGCTGTCTCGCCAGGCGCGCGCGCGGTGAACCTCGGCCGTGGCGGCTGAGCCGCCCGCGGCTGGCGATCGGCCGGCCGACGGCCTGTGCCTGGTCACGGGCGCCACCGGATTCATCGGCGGTCACCTGGCGGAGCGCCTCGTTAAGTCGGGGTATCGCGTCCGGTGCCTGGTCCGTCGAACCAGCGAGACGACGCGGCTCGAGGAGCTCGGTGTCGAGCTCGCCTACGGGGATCTGACGACTCCGGGGTCACTTGACCAGGCCGTCGAGGGATGCGGGTACGTCCTGCATTGCGGGGCGCTCGTGTCGGACTGGGCGACCGTGGCCGAGATGCGGCGGATCAACGTCGGCGGCACGAAGCACCTGCTGGAGGCGTCGCTCGCCGCCTCAACACAACGGTTCATCCACCTCAGCACGACCGATATCTACGGCCATCCCGGCGGCCGGGCGATCGACGAGACCCACGTGCCGAGAGGCTTTCGGAACTGGTATGCGCAGACGAAGCGTGAGGCCGAGCAGGAAGTTCTGCGTGTGAGCCAGGGCGGTGCATCGCAGGTTGTGATTCTCCGTCCGGCCACGGTGTACGGCCCGCGCTCCACGGAGGTCATCGGTCAGATGGCGTCCGCCCTGCGGCGCGGTCAGATGTTGCTCGTCAACCGGGGGCGTGCCGTCGCGGGCTTGACCTACGTCGAGAACCTCACCGATGCCGCCGTCCTCGCCCTGACCCGGCCCGAGGCGGTCGGCCAGGCGTTCAACGTGACCGATGGCCTCGCGATCACCTGGCGGCAGTTCCTCGACGACCTCGCGGATCGGCTCGGGTGCCGACGGGCGCGCTGGAGTCTCCCGCCGGGCGTGGCGGGCGCGCTCGGGGTCTCGCTCGAGCAGGGCTACCGGCTCCTGCGACGGGCGCTGCGAGTAACAACTCCGCCCCTGCTCTCCCGTCAGGCCGTGGATGTGCTCGGCCGCGATCAGGATTTCAGCAACGAGAAGATCAGAGCACTGCTGGGCTGGGAGCCGCGCGTCGGATACGCCGCCGGGCTGGACGCGACCGTGTCCTGGCTCAAGGACGCGGGCTTCTAACGATGCGACCTGCGCCGCCGGGCGACCGAGCCTCGGTCACGAGTTAGAGTCGCGTCATCGACCCACGCTATGACGTCCTCGATCTGACGCACCGGCTCGCCCGCGAGTACATAGACGGCCTGCCGGAGCGTCCGGTCAACGCGCCGGCCGAGATCGACGAGCTGCGCTCGCGGCTCGGACGACCGCTGACGGCAGCCGGAGAAGATCCTCACATCGTCATCGAGGAGCTGGCGCGCGATATCGCGCCCGGGCTGATGGGCTCGGCCGGACCGCGGTATTTCGGGTTCGTCATCGGCGGCGCGGTGCCGGTGGCCGTGGCGGCGGATTGGCTGACCGCGGCCTGGGATCAGAACACGGCGGGCGCGGTAACCGCGCCGGGCGTGTCGGTCGTCGAGGAGATCGCCGCCGACTGGTTGCGTGACCTGCTTGGTCTGCCCAAGACATGCGGATTGGGCTTCGTGACCGGCGGGCAGATGGCGAACTTCACCTGCCTGGCGGCGGCGCGTCATGCGGTGCTGCGCGACGTCGGCTGGGACGTCGAAGCCGGTGGCCTGCAGGGGGCACCGCGCCTCAGCGTGATCGCCGGCGAGCAGGCTCACGTGACGGTGGGCGTAGCCTGCCGGATGCTCGGCCTGGGTACCGAGGCCATCACGTGGGTCCCGGGCGATGAGGGAGGGCGGATGATCGTCGCAGAGCTCGAGAAAGCGCTGGCCGAGCACGAGCCGCCGATGATCGTCTGCGCTCAGGCGGGGGAAATAAACACCGGTGGCTTCGACCCGCTGGCTGAGGTAGTTGCCGCGTGCCGCGCCCACGGCGCCTGGTGCCACGTCGACGGCGCCTTCGGACTCTGGGCCGCGGTGAGCCCTCGACGCCGGCACCTCCTGCGTGGCTACGAGGGGGCTGACTCGTGGGCGACGGACGCTCATAAGTGGCTGAATGTCCCGTACGACTGCGGGATCGCCGCGGTGGCGGACGCGTCCGCTCAACGCGCCGCGCTGAGCTCGACCTCCGCCTACATCCCACCCCACGAGGATGGTGTCCGGTGGGGCGTCGATTGGGTGCCCGAGTTTTCTCGCCGAGCGCGCGTTCTCCCGGTCTATGCCGCGCTGCGGTGGCTCGGGCGTGAGGGCGTGGCCAGTCTCGTCGACCGGTGCTGCGAGAACGCCACGCTCATCGCCGACCGGCTTCGCCAGGCCGACGGGGTCGACGTCCTCAACGAAGTGGTCCTCAACCAGGTCCTGGTTCGCTTCGAGGACGATGACACCGCCACCAACGAGGTGATCCGGCGCACCCAACAGAGTGGGACGTGCTGGGTGAGCGGGAGCACGTTCCGCGGCCTGGCTGCGATGCGGATTTCGATCGTGGGCTGGCAGACGACGGCCGCGGACATGGAGCGCTCGGCGGAGGCGATTCTCGACGCCGCGCGGACCGTGGGGGGCCAGAGGCTGGGGGTCTAGGCGTGGCTGTGGTTCTGTACTGGATGGCGATCTCCCACCCCTCGCAGGCGGTGAAGAAGATGCTTGATCTCAAGGGGGCGGACTACGAGCGGGTCGACGTCCTCCCGCTCAACCAGCGCGTCCATCTCCGCCTGGCCGGATTCCGCGGGGGCACGGTTCCCGCGCTCAAGCTCGACGGCCAACGGCTTCAGGGATCGAGAGCGATCGCACGTGCCCTGGATGAGCGATGGCCGGATCCGCCGCTGTTTCCCCGTGACGCCGCGCTGCGCGCGCGGGTGGAAGAGGCCGAGCGGTGGGGCGAGAGAGACCTCCAGCCCGTGCCGAGGCGGCTGTTTCGCTACGGCGCGGGCAGCGACCCGCAGCTGCGTCGAGACGTGCTGCGGCGTCAGGGCTTTCCCGCCCCGCGGCTGCTGGCCACGGTCGCGCTCCCGACGATCCGCTATTACGGACGCACCGTCGAAGCTGACGGGCTACGCGCGAACGTACAGGGCGTCCGCGCTGACCTCCGGGCTCTGCCCGGCATGCTGGATAGGGTGGACCGTCTGCTCGAGGAGGGCACGCTGTCGCTCGACCCCCCGAACGCGGCCACGCTCCAGATAGTGGTGACCGTTCGTGTGCTTGAGACCTTCGAGGATCTGAGCGCGATGGTCCGTGCCCATGCTTGCGCGGAGCCGGCGCGAGAACTGTTTGCCGACTACCCGGCCGCACTACCGCGCTTCCTCCCCTCGGAGTGGCTGGAGCCGATCCGCGCCGCCGCCCGGGCCTGAACTCGCTCACGATCGAGCCGCTACCTCGGCGGGCGGGTCCCGCGCCTCCGGCGCCGCCAGCGAACTAGTCTCTCCCCGCAGCAACCGACACGAGGAGAACGATGCCGCTAGAAGGTGAATACGAGCCAAGCACCCAGAAGTGGGTTCGCGACCAGGTCGAGGAGTATGAGAGCTCCGGGGGAACCCGCGGGACGACGCTCCGCGGCGTTCCCGTGGTGGTGGTCACCTCGAAAGGCGCAAGGTCAGGGAAGCTGCGCAAGAACCCGGTCATGAGGGTCGAGCACGACGGCGTATACGCGGCGGTGGCGTCGAAGGGCGGGGCTCCCGCCCACCCGGCGTGGTACCGAAACATCGTCGAGCAGCCTCTGGTCGAGCTCCAGGACGGGCCGGCGAAAGGTGACTATCGCGCTCGGGTGGTCTCCGGTGATGAACGCGCGCAGTGGTGGGAGCGAGCGGTGGAGGTCTGGCCTGACTACGCCGAGTACCAAACCAAGACCGACCGGGAGATTCCCGTTTTCGTCCTCGAGCCGGTGGGCTCAGGCTGACCGGCGACGGCTACGATCGGTCGTATGGCGCCTGGCGAGGCGTTATTCCTGGAAGGCGATGGGGAGGTCCGCGCGCTGATCCGCGCGATGGATTGGTCGCGCAACCCGCTCGGGGAACCCGCGAACTGGTCACTGCCCCTCCGCACCACGGTCAGCACCTGCCTGGCCTCGCGCTACCCGATGTTCCTGTGGTGGGGCCCGGACCTGATCAACATCTACAACGACGCCTACGCGCCGTTGATGGGCAGCAAGCATCCCGAGGGCATGGGACGTCCGGCGTGGGAGGTCTGGGCAGAGATCTGGGACATCGTCGGCCCGCTGGCCATGGGGGTGATCGAGCGGGCGGAGGCCACCTGGTCGGCCGCGCAGCGGCTGGACATGGAGCGGGCGGGCTACGCCGAGGAGACGTACTTCGACTTCGCCTATAGCCCGGTCCTCGCCGAGGATGGATCGGTGGCCGGAATCCTCGGCGTGGTCTCGGAGATCACGCAGCGAATCCTCGGCGAGCGCCGGCTCCAGGCGCTGAGCGAGATCGCGGCGCGGACTCACGGCATCGACGGGGTTTACGAGGTGGCCCGGGCGGCGGTCGCCGCGATTGAAGCGGACCGGGCCGATCTACCGTTCGCGCTCCTCTACGAGCGCGCCGAGCCGGCCGAAGGGCGCGTCATCGCCTCGATCGGCGACGGACCCGGCGGGAGAACCGGTCTGGGGTCGCTGGGGGCAGCACTGCTCGGCCCGGGTAAGGCGGTCGAGTTGGCGCTGACTGGCCGCGAGCCAGTCGTCCTGGACCCCCTTCCATCGGGTCGCTGGGCATCGGAGGGAACGTCTCACCCTGATGCCGACAAGGCTCTGGTCCTCCCGATCGACGAGCCCGGCGAGCCGGCGCCGACGCTCGCCCTGGTCTGCGGGTTGAGCGCGCACCGGGCGCTGGACGCGGACCTACTGCGGTTCTGCCAGCTCGTCGCCGCCGCGATCGGGAGCGCCGTCGGTGACGCCCGCGCCCTCGAGGAGGAGCGAGCGCGGACCGAGGCGCTGGCCGAGCTCGACCGCGCCAAGACCGAGTTCTTCTCGAACGTCTCGCACGAATTCCGCACTCCCTTGACGCTGCTGCTGGGGCCGCTCGAGGAGGCGGCTCGCCGTCCGAACCCTGACCCCGAGCTCGTGATGGCTCATCGCAACGCGCTGCGCCTGCTCCGTCACGTCAACACCCTGCTCGAGTACTCACGGCTGCAGGCGCAGCGCACCGAGGTCAACCCGCGACCCATCGACCTGACCGGGACGTGCACCGCCCTGACCGGTGTCTTCCGCTCGGCCGTTGAGCGGGCTGGGCTCGAGCTCGAGCTCGAATGCCAGGAAGGCCCGGTTCCGGCTCTGGCCGACCCGGACCAGCTCGAGCAGGTCATCCTCAACCTGCTCTCCAATGCGCTGAAGTTCACCCTCCGCGGCAGGATCACGGTCCGCGTCTTCTCCGCCGAGGACCACGCCGGGATCGCGGTCAGTGACACCGGGATCGGGATCCGGGCTGAGGATCTGGGGCGGCTGTTCGAGCGCTTTCACCGAATCGAGGACGCCGAGGCGCGGTCGCACGAGGGGAGCGGGATCGGCCTCGCGCTCGCCAAGGAGCTGGTCGAGCTTCAGGGCGGCGAGCTCGAGGTGGCCAGCGAGGTGGGACGCGGCTCGACCTTCACGGTGCGGCTGCCGGCCGCCGCGGGGGAAGACGAGTTGATCCGGCCCGTGGCATCCGCGCATGCTGAGGCGTTTCTCACAGACGCGCTGCGCTGGAGCGAAGTCGTGGAAGCCGAAGCAGCGGAGAGAAGACCGGCCGCCGAGTCGCGTCCGGCGGACGCGGCGACGGTGCTGGTTGTCGACGACAACGCCGACATGCGGGAATACCTGAGCCGCCTGCTGAGCCAGCGCTTCGAGGTCCGCGTGGCCACCGACGGAGCCGAGGCACTCGAGATGCTCAGCCAGGACCCCGCCGACCTCGTGCTGAGCGATGTGATGATGCCGAGGCTCGACGGCTTCGGCCTGCTCAAGGCGATCCGCGGGGACGAGTCGCTGTCGGCCACGCCCGTCGTGCTGCTGTCGGCACGGGCGGGCGAGGAGGCCGCGGTGGAGGGGCTGGATACCGGCGCCGACGACTATGTCGTCAAGCCGTTCACGGCGCGCGAGTTGCTGGCGCGAGTGCGGGCAAACCTCGAGCTCGGGGCGATGCGCAACCGCGAGGCCAAGCGCGCCGCCGAGTACGCCGAGCGACTCGAGGAGCTGCTTCAGCGGGAGCGAACGATCGCGGTAACGCTGCAGCGCAGCATGCTGCCCGACGAGCTGGATGCCGGTGCCTTCACGCGCATCGCCGCCCGCTATGAGCCGGCGATGGAGGCGATGCAGGTGGGCGGCGACTTCTACGACGTGCTCACGTTGCCCGACGGCGGCCTGCTGCTGTTCATCGGTGACGTCGCCGGGCATGGGCTCGAGTCGGCGATCGTCATGGGGGCGATGCGGGCTGCGCTCCGCGCCTACGTGCTCTCCCACTCCGCCCCGGACCGGGTTCTGGCCGACATGAACACGTTCGCCGTGACCCACCAACGAACACCCATGGTGACCTGCCAGTGCGTCGTCGTCGACGCCGACGGGCGCGGAGCGACGTACGCCACGGCAGGCCATCCGCCGGGACTGATCCGCCACCCGGACGGCCGGGTCACCCGAATGGATGCCAGCTCAGGGGCACCTCTCGGCGTGCGTCCCATGGCCCGTTTCAGCGCCGTGCGAGTTGCGCTCGAGGCGCAATCGACGATCGTCCTCTACACGGACGGCCTGATTGAGCGCCGTGACGAGATCCTCGATACCGGGATCGAGCGTCTGGAGCGAAAGCTGAGCCTCCAGCCCAGTGACGACGTGGAAGGGTTGGCCGAGGCGCTACTGCTCTCCCAGCGCGACTGGCGCGGTCACGACGACGACGTCGCGCTGCTGGTCGCGTCCCTCGATGCCCCGAGATCGGAGCTGAAGCTCGAGCTTCCGGCCGGTCCGCACACCCTGCCGAAGCTCCGACACACACTGCAACGATGGCTCGCGGCCCAGTCTGTCGATTCCGAGGATGCCTACGACATCCTGTTCGCCACCAACGAGGCGGCGGCGAACGTGGTCAAGCATGCGTACGGGCTGCGTCGGGGCCCGCTGGACGTGGAGCTGCGCGCGCAGGACGGCACCATCGGCATCGTCGTCACCGACCGCGGACAGTGGCGCCCACCGCGAAGCGGCGCGGGGGGGCGCGGGCTCGAGCTGATGCATACGGTGATGGATGAGGTCCAAGTGGAGCAGCGCCGCGATGGCTCGGTGGTCAGCATGTCCAAACGCGTCCGCCGACGGCCAACGTGAGCGCCGCGCCTCAGCTCTGGGTAGAGCGTGAGTCCGACGTCCTGGTCGCCGGCCTGAGCGGCGAGCTCGACCTGGGCAACCGCGATTTCGTCGAAGAGGCACTGCGAGAGGCGTTTCCGAGCGACGCGTCGGCGATCGTCATCGACCTCACGGAGGTGAGCTTCCTCGACTCAAGCGCGGTTGAGATGCTGTTCGCCCTGCATCACGACGTTTCCACCTCGCGGCGGAGAATGGGGGTCGTGGTCACGCGCGACGCGCTGATCCGGCGGAGCATCCAGATCTATGACTCGAGCCAAGTGCTCGATCTGTATCCAACCCGCCAGGAGGCGCTGAGCGCGCTGACCCGCGGCGCGTCAGCCAAGCTCACGTGAGGGCGCGTTAGCTGCGCGACCCTGCCGGGTAGATCCAGCTCGACGCTAGTCAGGACGAGCCTGGCGGCAGGTAGACAAACCCGTGGACGCCCGGACGAGCGTGATCGGCCAGTGCCCACGGAGGAGCGCGATGGCGTGAACTCTGCCGAGCATCGTCCTGACTAGCGCCGTCGGTATGTGGGAAGCGGCGCGCGCCGTCGGGCCCGGAGTGTTGCCGCTACGGTGCTGGCCTGATGCGGATTGCCAGCTGGAACGTCAACTCGATCAAGCAGCGGTTGCCCCGGTTTCTGCCCTGGCTCGACGAACGCGAGCCCGACGTTGTGTGTCTTCAGGAAACGAAGCTGAGCGACGAGGCGTTCATCGAAGCGCTCGGGGGAGAGCTTTCAAAGCGCGGCTACGAGATGGCGGTGCATGGCGAGGCGACGTGGAATGGGGTGGCGATCGTCTCCCGCGCCGGGCTCGAGGACCCGGCTCCGGGGATCCCCGACTCTCCGGGATTCCCACACCCAGAGGCCAGAGCGGTTTCCGCCACGTGCGGCGGGATCCGGGTGATCTCCGTCTACGTGCCCAACGGCCGCGTTCCGGGCTCGGAGCACTACGCGTACAAGCTGGCCTGGCTGGAAGCCCTGCGCAAGATGGTGATGGGGGCGCCGGCGGCCACGGTCGTGTGCGGCGACATGAACATCGCGCCGAGCGATGAGGATGTGTTCGATCCCGCGGCCTATGCCGGTCACACGCACGTTACCCCGGCGGAACGGCAGGCGCTGGCCGGGCTCATGGGGCTCGGTCTCCACGACGTCGTGCGCGAACGCTGGCCGGGGAAGCGGATCTTCACCTACTGGGACTACCGGGCCGGGATGTTCCATCAGGACCTCGGCATGCGGATCGACCTTGTCCTGGCCAGCGACGCGGTGGCGCAACGCGTCAAGGCGGCGTGGATCGATCGTCAGGCCCGCAAGGGGACCGGGCCCAGCGATCACGCGCCGGTGATCGTCGACCTCGACGAGGCGCCGGACGGCGACATCGGGCCGGTGGTGCCTCCGCCGTCGCGCCCGGCGACCCGGCGCGGTGCGGTCAAGCTGCCGCAGTCGCGGTGAGCGCGCCTCCCGCGCGGGCAGCCGCGGGCAATCAGTCGCGGGGCCGGTCGCGGTCCCGCGAGGGCTGAACACGCTTGGGCTCGCCGGGCATCTTCGGATAGTCCGGGGGGTAGGGCATGTCCCCGCGTCCGGCAGCTTCATCCCGCTCGTAGAGATCGAGCAGCGGCGCGAGCGAGTGGGCGACCTCGTTGATCTCCGCGTGCAGGTCGCCGACCTCGGCAAACCGCGCCGGCATCGTCGCCACCGTGAAGTCCTCGGGCGCCACCTCGGCCAGCTCGTCCCAATGCACGGGCGCCGATACGGGAGCCCCCGGTTTGGGCCGGATGCTGTAGGCGCTGGCGATCGTGCGGTCGCGCGCGTTCTGGTTGTAGTCGACGAAGATCCGCTCCCCGCGCTCCTCCTTCCACCAGTTCGTGGTGACGCGGCCGGGCAGCCGGCGCTCGAGCTCCCGCCCGAACGCGATCGCCGCGTGGCGCACGTCGGTGAACGTCCACCGCGGCTCGATCCGAACGTAGATATGCACCCCCCGTCCGCCCGAGGTCTTGGGAAACCCGCGGTAGCCGAGCTCCTCGAGCAGTCGCCGCGCCTCCGCGGCGACGCTGACAGCGTCGATGAAGTCGGTCCCAGGCTGGGGGTCGAGGTCGAGGCGAAGCTCGTCGGGATGATCGACGTCACCGCTGCGGACCGGCCACGGGTGGAACGTGATCGTGCCCATCTGCGCCGCCCAGCCGACGACGGCGATCTCGGTCGGGCAGATCTCGTCCGCGGTCCGGCCCGAGGGGAAGCGGATCTCCACCGTCTCCACGTAGTCCGGCGCCCCGCGCGGAACCCGCTTCTGAAAGAAGGCATCGCCTCCGCCCTTTTCCCGCGTGGAGAGGACGATCCCGGGGTGCACCCCCTTCGGCCATCGCTCGAGCGTCGTCGGCCGCCGGAAGACGGCCCGCATGATCCCGTCCGCAACTGCGAGGTAGTAGTCGACGATGTCGAGCTTCGTGATCTCGGGTGATCGCGCGCTCGCGGGAAAGATCACGCGCGACGGGTTTGAGACGCGCAGATCACGGCCGCCGGCGTCAACGGTGACTTCCTCGGTCCTTGGCATCCCATCCGAAGTTCTACGGCAAGCGCGGCGCGCCTTCTAAGGCGCGAGACTGAGTCAGGTGAAGAACCGGGAAATCGCGGACCGGCTCGAGGCGTTCGCGGCGTTGCTCGAGCTGGCCGAAGCGAACCCCTACACGGCGCGCGCGTACCGCCGGGCGGCCGAGACGATACGGGTCGCGCCGGTTTCGGTGGGCGATCTGGTGCGGGCTCGGCGGGTCCGGGACCTACGGGGGATAGGCCCCGGGATCGAACGTCGGCTCAGCGAGCTAGTGAACACGGGACAGATCGCGGAGCTGGCCGAGCTCGAGAGCGAGCTCACGCCAGAGCTGATCGGTTTGGGTCGCTTCCTCGGCCTGAGCGCGAAGCGTTCGATGGCGATCGCGAAGGCACTCGACGTCAGGACCGCGGAGGAGTTCCGTGAGGCCGTGAAGGCAGGGCGGCTTCAGGAGGTGCCCGGCGTCGGGCCCAAGATGGAGGCCCGCCTGCGCGAGGCCATGGCGCGTGAAGCCGAGCCGCGGCCGTCCCGCGGATTGCTGCTGAGTCGCGCCTGGGAGCTCGTGGGCGGGATCGCCGAGGCGCTTGGGGGCGAGGTGGCCGGAGACGTTCGCCGCTGGCGTGATTCGTGTGAGCGCATGGCCGTGGTCTGTGCGGCGGCTGATCCGGCGCCAGTCCTCGATCGATTCTCCGAATTGCCGCAGGTCGTGGCGCTGATCGAGCGCGAGCGGCGCGCTGCGGTCGGGGTGACGGTCGACGGAGTACCCGTGGAGGTGATCGCCGCCCGGCCTGCGGAGTTCGGCACGGAGCTGCTCCGCGCGACTGGATCGCCAGCGTACGTGGAGGGCCTCGGCCCGCTGCCCAAGCGCGCCGAGGAACAGGCCGTGTACCGCGCGCTCGGTCTCCCCTTCTGCCCACCCGAGCTCAGGGAGGCGCCGTTCCACGGCGAGCCTCCGCCCCTGCTGGCGCTGGACCAAATCCGCGGCGACCTGCACTCCCACACCCACTGGTCAGATGGCCGCGCCACCGTCGAGGAGATGGGGCGCGCGGCGCGCGAGCGCGGCTACGAATACCTGGCCATCTGCGACCACACCCCCGCCGTGGGTGCGGTTCGCGGCCTGAGCGCCGACGACGTCCGGCGCCAGGCCGAGGAGATCTCGGCTGCGAACGAGCGGCTGGCGCCCTTCCAGATCCTGCGCGGGATCGAGTGCGACATCCTTCCGGACGGCCGCCTCGATCTTCCCGACGCGGTGCTCGCCGAGCTCGACTGGGTCCAGGCAAGCGTCCACGGGGGGCAGCGAATGCCGCGCGGCGAGATGACGCGGCGCGTCGAGGAAGCGCTGCGGAACCCGTTCGTCCGATGCCTCAGCCACCCGAAGGGTCGCTATATCAACCGGCGTCCTGAGAACGCGCTTGATCTGGAGCGTGTGTTCGAGGTCGCACTCGAGGGCGGCGTCGCCTTCGAGGTCAACGGGCTGCCGGATCGGCTCGACCTGAGTGGCGAACACGTTCGAGAGGCGCTTCGCGCGGGCGTTTCGCTCGTTTGCTCAACCGACGCCCACTCCGAGCGCGGGCTCGGGAACATGATCTTCTCGGTGGCGACCGCGCGGAGGGGTTGGGCAACCGCCGCCGACGTGCTGAACACACGGCCGCTGGATGCCCTCCTGTGAGTTAGCAACCTCTCACGCCGCGGATTAGACCGAGTTAACCGCCCGCGGGTAGGTTCGCGTCGGTGCCGCGATGCAGCCGCAGGTCCGCTGGTGTGAGGTGGTGGCTGGCGCCCGCGCTCGCCCTGATCGCCGGGCTTGCAGCCGCACCCCCGGCCTCCGGTTTCGATCTCGAGTCGGTTGCCGGCGCCGAGCTCACGAATCTCCTGTCCCCGGCGCCGGGCCGGGGGGCGACGCTGATCACCGTCCACGACGCCACGGTGGGCCGGCCGATTCCGCCGGGCTTCGTCGGACTGTCGCTCGAATACCCGACCATCGAGCCGTACGCAGGGGGAGACCCAGCGGCCGTAAACCCGGTCCTCGTGCATCTCATTGCTGGGCTCGCCCCCGGCCAGCGCCCGGTGCTGCGGATCGGCGGCGACAGCACCGACTGGGCGTGGTGGCCGTTCGCGCACATGCGAAAGCCGGTGGGTATCAGGATCGTCCTGACACCGCGGACGGCCGCCGTGCTCGGGGCCCTGGCGGGAGCCCTGCGCGCCCGGCTGATCCTGGGCATCAACCTCGAGGCGAACAGCCAGAGGCTTGCCGCGCTCGAGGCCAGGCAGCTCATCCGGCGCGTCGGGCCGCGGTGGGTCGAGGCGCTCGAGATCGGAAACGAGCCTGAGCTCTACGGGCGGTGGCCGTGGCTTGACCGCCACGGCCACCGCGTGATCGCCCGGCCGGCGGGCTACGACCTGGCCGGCTACATCCGAGACTTCCGTGGTGTCGCGGGCGCGCTGCCCCCGGTCGGCCTGGCTGGGCCGGCGCTGGGGGGACCGAGATGGATTCGCAGCATCGGCGAGTTCATCGCGGGTGCGCCCCGCCTGAGAGTGGTCACGGTGCACACCTATCCGCTCCAGCGGTGCTACACGCCGCTGGTTGCGCCGACGTACCCGACCATCGCGCACCTGCTGGCGCCGAGCGCATCACGGGGGCTCGCGGGGCGGCTGGCCGCGGCGGTCGCCGTGGCACACGCTCATGGGCTCCCACTCCGAGTTGACGAGATGAACAGCGTCTCGTGTGGCGGTGCCCACCGCGTCAGCGACACCTTCGCCTCGGCGCTGTGGGCGCTTGACACGATGTTCGCCCTGGCGCGGGTGGGGGTCGACGGCGTCAACCTGCACACCTTCCAGACCGCGACCTATCGCCTGTTTGGCACCGCGCGCCGAGCCGGCCGATGGCGGGCAAGCGTGGCGCCGGAGTACTACGGCCTGCTTCTGTTCGCCAGGAGCGCGCCCCCCGGTTCCCGGCTGCTCCGCGTCTCTGGCGCCGCCGGGAGCCTGCGCGCGTGGGCCACACGCACGCCGGCGGGGAGTGAGCACATCGTCCTCATCAACGATTCCGAACGGGCTCGAGTAATCGTGGTGCAGATCCCGGGACGACCTGGATGGGCCGCGTATGAAGCGCTGCGCGCGCCTGGATTCAGTTCGAGGAGCGGGATCTCGCTCGGCGGTGTGGGCTTCGGGTCCTTCACCGAGACGGGCGTTCTGCCCGCGCCCGACCCGGTTCGCCTGCACCCGGTCGACGGAGGCTACGTCCTGCGGGTGCCGGGCGCGAGCGCGGTCACGCTGAGCCTCCCGGCGCGCTCACCCGGGCTATGACGCTTCCGACGAGCGGTGCCTTCCGATCAGCGGATCGAGCTGCCGATGAGCGATCAACGCCGGCGTGGCGGCAAGGACGAAGTTGAAGATCCGGTAGGCCACCACGGCGGCCAGCGCCGGGGCCAGCGGCTCACGAACCCAATAGAGCGAATAGGTCATGAGGAATTCGGTCACACCGGCGCCGCCGAGCGGCAGCGAACGCCGCGTGGCGGCATATCCCGTGGCGTAGGCCAGGATCACCTTCCCCGCATTGGGGTCGAGCCCGAACGTACGCAGACCCCCGTAGAAGGCGGCGATGTCGGCGGCCCAGTAGAGCGCCGTACCCAGCCAGGCCCCGGCGTAGCGCAGCGGGCTGCGGCCTAGCTCGTGCAGGACGCTCATCCCCTCGAGGAGGTGGGCGATCATCCGACGCCACCGCCCCTTGCGCAGCCAGGCGAAGCGCTCGAGGCGCTGGGGCTCACTCAGCCAGAGCCCCACGGCAAAGCCCGCAGGGACAGCAAGCGCCCATGGCCAGAGCAGCGACGGGAGGATGTTCGCGCCCGTGGCCAGGAACACGATCGAGACGACGCATGTGGTGGGGGCGAGGACCGCCCACTCGAGCGTCCCGAGGGCGATGACCGTGACCCGGGCGCTGCGCTCATCCTGATGCAGCGCCTCGAGGTACTTACGGTCGATGCCGAACCCACCGCCGATGGCAAAGGGGCCGAAGCCCGCGACCACGAGCCGGGCCACGAGGGGCAGCGCCACGCTGCGCCCGCGCATGTTGGCCAGCGTTCGATAGGCCAGCGCGTAGGCCGGGTAGGCGAGCAGCTCCGCGCCGGCGATCAGCCCGATCCACGCCGGCTGGAAATGATCGAACGCGCGTCCGACGGCATCCGCGCCCGTGATGCGGGCAATCACCAGGACGGCGATCGCCGCGATCCCCGTGGCCACGGCCGAGGCGACGACCGGACGGATGCGGATCCTGCTCGCCAGCGAGCCGAGCTTGTTCCGGCGGGAATCGAATGACCCGGCTGGCCTGTCCACTCTCCCCCACGTTACCTGGGGGTCACCTCCGGGCCGGGCACCACGGATTCGCGGGCACGCCGGTGCACGGGTTGGGCATGCTCGGCAGGTGTCGCGGCAACTGGCGCATCGGCGGGGCGCCATGGGCACGGGGGTAGCGGCCGCTCGGACACGGCGGCGGCCCGCTGGTCAGCGAGATCCCGGAGTTACACAGGACCTCCGGAAGGAAGGTCAGGTTCTGGTTGGCGGCCGTACTCGAACCGTCGCAGGCCGGGTGAGTCCTCTCGATATCCGAGGGCGAGGTGACGGCGGGGCCGCCGCCCAACTCAGTGTTGGCGCTGAAGCACGGCGTCGGGTGGCCACCCTCGAGATTCAGCCATGCGATGTCGCCGTTGCTGGGATGGCCGTAGGTGCCGTTGCCGCTGAAGGTGTTCCCGACCACGGCGTCGCCCCAGTCGTCGTAGAGGCAGGTGCCAGGGCCCAGGCCGCCGAGGGTGCCACCCCGGCACGGTTTTCCGGAGTCGACGTAGGGCAGGACGATCAGCCCCCAGGCGTCGTTGCGCACGAACCGGTTATTCATGATCGTGTCGTTTCGCCCGCCTGAGACCGACATCCCGGTGCCAACGGGGCCCGACGCGGCAGCGCCGACCTGCGGCACGTTCGGGTTGTTGTTGTCGTGGACGTAGTTGTTCATGAAGACCCAGCACGAGTGGGTGTGGGTGATGGGGCTGATGCCGTTGTGGGGGCAGGCGCCGTTCTGCGGCGGCGGGTTGTCCCCGTTCTGGCTATTGGTGTCGAACCCGTCCTTGTTGTGGTCGAATTGCGAGTTCTCGATGACCAGGCGACCGCCCGAGTTGGAGCCCGAGTAGCCGAGGGCGCTGTACTGCGCCCACACGTGGTTGACCGTGTTGTCGCAGATCTGGCGGCAGGCGCCGATGTAGAAGCCGGAGTCGTTGAAGTTGCTCGCGTAGTCCTGCGTCCAGGTGCCGCCGCTCCAGTTGCTGGCGAAGATGCCGTACCGCGCGGCTGTCCGCTCGCCCTTGAAGAACGTGTTGGTGGTGTTGAGGTAGGAGCCGGAGAATCCCCAGCCTCCGATCTTCCCGCTGCCCGAGCCGCCGTTCCACCAGACCTCGTTCCCGGTCACGCCGTCGCCGCCGGAGCCCCCGAGGAAGTTGCAGACGGTCAGGTTCTGCACCGCCACGTTGTCGGCCTTCCAGACCATGATTCCGTTCAGGCCCTCGGTCTGCTTCTTGCGCCTGGGGCCGAAGTTCTGCGCCGCGCGCTTGCGGCTACAGGCGCTGGAGCCGGGGCGGGTGCCGTCGACGATCACACGATTGCGGTTCATGCCACGCAGGTGAAGTCCGGGCTTGCTGATCAGGATGCCGGCGGGAAACTGGCCGCCGCCGCGCGGGGTCCGGATCGAGCTCGTCTTGTAGTCCCCGGGGCCGATCAGGATCCAGTCGCCTGGCTTGGCGGCATCCACGGCGGCCTGGATGGAGCTGAAGCTGCCGCGGGTGCCGTGGTAGGTGCCGACGAGCAGCACCCTGGCGCTGGCGGCAGGGACCAGGACGAGGACGAGAGCGGCGAAAGCCGCGAAAGGCGTCAGACGGCGTAGCAAGGGCTTCCTTTCTCCGGGAAGGGCGCGCACTGCGCGGGGCAAGGCGATCTTTACGTGAACGCCGGCTCTAAGCAACCCCGCCGGCAAGCCTATGTCCGCGTGGCGCGCCCCACGGAGACCGCTAGCAGCAGCATCGTCGCCACCGGAACGAGCCACCAGGCGGCGATCCCGGCCCCCGCGACGAGCGCGGTGACCGCGAGCGCGACGGCGACACCGACGGCGATCCGCCAGTCGTCGCCGACGACGAAATCCCAGAGGAAGCGACCGAATGCGGCGAGCCTGGTCATGTCCCGATGATCGCCTCCTCGGAGCTCGGAGCGGCGTCCTCGGACGCCCGCCACGCTTCGGATCCCTCGCCGTGCGGGGAGGGAGCGCGGCGGGCTCGCAGGAGGGCGACCAGCCCAAGGGCGTAGAGCAGGACGACCGGCACGATCACGAGCAGAGCCGCGTCACCACCCGGCCAGTGGGCGCCAGCTCCCTCGGCACCCCAGAACGTGCCGAATGAGGTCAGCATCACCCCGACGGCGAACTTCATCGTGTTCTCGGGAACCCGCGCCAATGGGGCGTGCACGGCGATTCCGGCCAGGATCACGACGGCCACGGCAACGCCGGCGGCGGCCGCGGCCAGGCCGACGTTGTGCTGGTTGGCGCCGAAGGTCAGGACGATGAACACGACCTCGAGCCCCTCGAGCAGCACGCCCTTGAAGGCGATCGTGAACGAGTACGCGTCGAGGCCCTGGTGGACCGTTCCCGCCTCCCGGGCCGCGACGAGCTCGCGCTCGTAGGCCTGGCGCTCGTCATGAAGCGCCTTGAGGCCGGAGGCTCGGAGGATCGCCTTGCGCAGCCACTGGAGGCCGAAGATCAGAAGCAAGGCGCCGACCACCACGCGCAGGACGTTGATCGGAAGCGCCGTGAGCGCCGGGCCGAGGGCCGCCGTGAGGGCGGCGAGTACCAGCCCCGCCGCCGCGACCCCGGTCATGCTCGAGCGCCAGCTGCGGGAGTAGCCGACCGCCAGCACGATCGTGAGAGCTTCGACGGCCTCGACCGCGCAAGCCAGGAAGACTGAGACGGCCAGGCCGAGTTCGGTCCCGGTCATTTGGTGAGAAAGCGCCCGATGGCGTCGTGGGTCTGGCGGGGCCGCTCGAGCTGCGGAACGTGGCCGCAGTCCAGGAACAGATGCTCGGCCCGGGGCAGGGCGTCGCGAACGTGGTCCGCGAACCTGGCCGGGACGATCACATCCTTGCGGCCCCACACGAAAAGCGAGTCGACCCTGAGCGATGGCAGCCGGGTCCAGAAGCCGTCGGGGCCATGGGGTTCCTCGAGGTAGATGTTCCGAGCCGCCGCGTAGAAAGCCGCCCGTCCGGTCGGCGTCAAGTAGGAGCGCAGGAACTCATCGATGCCGGCCGCCGTCCACTCCTCATCGGATCCCGGGATGACCCAGCGGACGATCGCCTCGACGATCGGCCGAGGGGCGGGCTGGAGCGCGCCGAGCTGAGTCGGCACCCAGCGGAGGTACGGCGCCCAGGGCCGTGAGCGAAGCCAGGCCAGTGAGGGTGCGAGCAGGACCAGGCGACCGACGCGGTGCGGGTAGCGCAGGCCGAGCTCGATCGCCACCCGGCCGCCCATGCTGTTTCCGATCACGTGGGCGCGCTCGAGGCCGAGCTCATCAAGCAGAGCGATCATGGCGCGGGCGAAGAACGGGGCGTCATACGACCCGCGAAGCGGTTTGTCCGAATCCCCGAACCCCGGGAGATCCACGGCGATGGTTCGGTGTCCGGGCGCCAGCGCGGCGACGGTGGGCAGGAAGGACGCCTTGGTCGCCCCCAGGCCGTGAATCAGGATCACCGGGTCGCCGCTCCCGGCGTCCAGGGTCGAGATCGAGCCAACCGAGGTTGAGACGCTGCGGATCCGGAGGCGGCCAGGACCCGTCGGCGACGCCGTGGCGGCGAGGAAGCCGACCCCGAGGTGGAGATCCCGCCGGACCCGGAGCCGCCCGGAGCGAAAGGCGGCCATCCCATCGCGGAGGTCATTGGCCAAGGCCTCCCAGCTCCGCGCGTCCGCGATCAGCTCGGCATCGGGTTCGCCGGACGCCGCCTCGAGCCGCGCCCGGCCGTGCTCGATGAGGACGTCCTGTGGGTCGGGCGTCGCGCCCTCGAGACGTATCCGGGCCTGCTTTCGGCCGACGTCGAAGACCTCGGGGTCGAAGCGGTCAACCAGCCTGTCCAGGGGCGAGACACTGTCGGGGCCGCCTGGATCGGCCCGCGTCTCGGAAACTGTCATACCGCTCCTCATACCCGGCTGCGGCGCCAGGTTACGGCCAGGAGGAACGTGGCCAAGGCCGCCGGAACCCTGGCTTTTCGGATCAGGGCGACGAGATCGGACGCGTCGAGGATCGTCGTGGTCTGCCATTCGCCGAGGCGGCCCAGCACCTCGAGGTGGCCGTCGCGAAAGGCAACGCGCTCGACGCGGTAGTCGTACTCACCGATCGGCGAGCTGATCTTCACCGGGAGATCCGGTGCATGCCTGCACCTCGGCAGGGGCGAACTTCGTGAAGATGCGAGCCAGAGTGGCGACCTCCTGATCGCTCAGCTGCTCGAAGAACCGGTTCTGGACCGAGGCGAAGTGGGTCCTCTGGGCTTGCCGAACCAGCTCGAGGCCGGCGTCGGTGAGCTGGGCCTGAACCGCCCGCGCGTCGGCTTCCACGGTCCGGCGCGTGACCAGCCCCCGCCGCTCGAGCGAGTCGATGATGCGGGAGATCCGGCTGAGGCTGAGCCCGCAGGCACCGGCCAGGGCCGAGAGACCGAAACTCCGATTCTCGCCCCGGGCCAGGCGGCCGAGGACCTCGAGGGCGCTGAAGCTCAGCCCGTGCTGGGCCTCGAGTTCGGCGTCGAGCGCCCGCGTCAGGCGCTTGTGGGTTTCAAGCAGCCCGATCCAGGCCTCGGCGTGGACTGGCTCCCAGCTCGCCAGGCCGTCGTCCTGGAGCTCGTAGCCGCATCTGCAGGTATCGGTGGAGGTGGTGGCTGACATATGCTTGCTCTAGCAATTTTAGCCCGGCGAAAGGACCTTCCGGATGGCGAGCGAGCAGATCATCGAGGAGCTTGAGGACGGGATCCTGACCGTCACCCTGAACCGGCCGGACCGCCTGAACGCGTGGACCGAGCGCATGGCCCAGGAGCTGATCTCGGCGCTCGACCGCGCCGACGCCGACGACGACGTGCGCGTCATCATCATCACCGGCGCCGGGCGGGCGTTCTGCGCCGGGGCCGACCTGGAGCGGGGGGGAGAGACCTTCGACTGGCGGACGCGAGAGGACGCCGCCGCTGTTCCGCGGGACAACGGCGGCCGATTCACGCTGCGGGTCTACGAGTCGATGAAACCGGTGATCGCGGCGATCAACGGGCCCGCGGTCGGCGTCGGCGTGACCATGACGCTGCCGATGGATGTTCGACTGGCGGCCGATGACGCACGCTTCGGGTTCGTCTTCGCGCGCCGGGGCATCGTCCCCGAGGCGGCGTCGAGCTGGTTCCTGCCCCGGGTCGTCGGGATCAGCCAAGCCCTGGAATGGGTCACGACCGGGCGTGTGTTCTCCGCGCAGGAGGCGCTTGCCGGCGGGCTGGTGCGGAGTCTCCACTCCCGCGACGAGCTCCTGGGCGCGGCCCGAGAGCTGGCGCGGGAGATCGCGGACAACGCGGCACCGGTGTCGGTGGCCCTGGCTCGGCGGATGCTCTGGCGAGGACTCGGGGCGGAGCACCCGATGCTCGCGCACCGGGTCGATTCACGAGCCATGTTCCACCGCGGCCAGTCGGCGGACGTGGTCGAAGGCGTGACCTCGTTCCTGGAGAAGCGACCGGCGCGGTTCACCGACCGGGTTAGCGACGGCCTTCCAGACGTGTTCGCGGGCTGGAGCGAGCCAGAGTTCGAGTGAGTTTGCGGGGGGGCTGAGCTGGCTTAGGTCGGCGCGGTTGGAGGCGGTGCGACGCCGAACTTTGGCGATTCAGTTGAGCTATGACCAACTAAATCGCCAAAGTTCGCGGGGGCGGAGGCGACCGCGGCGGGTCGCCGGGCGCGCTTGCTAGACTATTGCTTGCCGATAGGCAAGTAATCTTCTCTGGAAAGCGTCTGCTGAGGAGCGCCCTGCCCAGTCTTGCTTTGACACCTGACCTCGATACCGCCCCGCGTCTGCGGACGGTGATCGGGCGCCTTTCCCGTCGCCTGCGCGCCACGCGGGCGGCGCGCGAAGCTGGACTGACGCCGACGGCGATCGCGGTGCTCCTCAGCGTCGTGCGCAGCGGCCCCACGCGGCTCTCGGAGCTCGCCGAGGCCGAGGGCATCAACCCGACGATGCTCTCGCGGGTCGTCGCGGGGATGGTCGACGATGGCCTGCTCGAGCGCGTGAGCGACCCCGATGACCGGCGCGCCGCCTGGGTCGCGACGACGGCGGCCGGGCGCAAGCTCGCGCAACGGATGCGGGGCGAGCGTACGAGCGCGGTCAACCGCGCCCTGGAGGCTCTGTCCGAGGAGCAGCGGCAGAGGCTTGAGGAGGCGCTCCCGGCGCTCGAGTCACTGGCCGAGGCATTGAAGGGACGCCAGCCGTGACGCGCGTGATCGCCGCCGGGCGCACGACCTTCGCCGCCCTGTCGGTGCCGAACTACCGCCGTTACTACGGCGGCCAGGCGATCTCGCTGATCGGCACATGGATGCAGATGACCGCGCAGGCCTGGCTGGTCCTGACCCTCACCCACTCCAGCACCGCCCTGGGAGTCGTGATCGCCCTCCAGACTCTCCCTGTCCTGCTGCTCACGCCGTACGGAGGCGTCTTGGCCGACCGTGGCGACAAGCGCCGGATCATGGTCGCGCTGCAGAGCGCGATGGGCGTCCAGGCCCTCGTCCTCGGGCTGCTTACGGTCACCGGGAGCGTCCGCGTGTGGGAGATCGGTGCGCTGGCGCTGATCCTCGGGCTCAACAACGCGTTCGAGAACCCCGCCCGCCAGTCGTTCATGCTCGAGCTCGTCGGGCCGGCTCACCTGCGCAACGCGGTCAGCCTGAATTCGGTCCTGGTCAACGTCGCGCGCGTCGCCGGGCCAGCAGTGGCCGGGGTCCTGATCGCCACCGTCGGGGAAGGCGTCTGCTTCCTGGCCAACGCGGCGAGCTTCGTCGCCGTCGTCGCCTCGCTGGTCACGATGGACCGAACCACCCTTCAGCCCAGCCCGCCGGCCCCCCGCGCCCGGGGTCAGCTACGCGAGGGCTTCGCCTACGTCCGCCGCACCCCCGGGCTCGCGGTCCCGCTGCTCATGATGGCGGCGGTGGGGTGTCTGACCTACGAGTTCCAAGTCTCGCTGCCGGTGATGGCGAGCCGGGGGCTGCACGTGGGGGCGACGGGCTTCGGGTTCATGACCGCGGCCATGGGCGTCGGCGCGGTCGTAGGGGGGCTCACGCTGGCCGCGCGGGGGAAGACGGGGCTTCTGCCGCTCGTGATCGCCGCGTGGGTGTTTGGCATTGCGGTTGGGCTGGCGGCGCTGGCTCCGAGCCTCGGCCTGGAGCTGGCCGCCCTCGGGCTGGCCGGCGCGGCCAGCATCTCGTTCATGGCCACGGGCAATTCGACACTCCAGCTGACGGCCGACCCATCGATGCGCGGACGGGTCATGTCGCTGTGGTTTGTCGCCTTCCAGGGCTCCACGCCGATCGGCGGCCCGATCATCGGCTGGGTGATGGCGGTGGTGGGGGCGCGGGGCGGACTCGGTCTGGGCGCGGTCACGTGTCTGATCGTTGCCGCGGTGGGGTTGCTGGCCTGGAGGCGGCAGCGTCATCCGCTGGAGTTCGCGAGCGCGTGAGGGTCGCGCCGCGGCCTGGGCGTCGGGCCGAGCGGTTCGTCGCTCAAGCCTGAGATCGCCCCCGGGCGGGTGCCGCTGCTGGCCGTATGATCGTCGCTCACGTGAGGCGCACAAGGTTCGGGGTCCTCGCAGGCGTCTGCCTGCTCTTCGCCATCGTCTGCGGGAGCGCCGCAGCGGCGGTTCCGGCCTGGACGACCTATCGGCACGACGGCGCGCGCAGCGGGATCGATCCCGACTCAACATCTCCCGTCGCCCCGGCTCAGGTCTGGCAGACGCCGGCGCTCGACGGCTCGATCTATGCCCAACCGCTGGTCTACCAGTCCCGCGTCTACGCTGCCACCGAGAACAACACGGTCTACGCGCTGGATGCCGCGAGCGGCGCGGTGGTGTGGCAGCGGCACCTGGCCACCGCGGTCGATGCATCCGCGTTGCCCTGCGGGGACATCTCGCCGACCGTAGGTGTCACGAGCACGCCCGTGATCGACCCCACGACCGGGAGGATCTACGCCGTCGCCGATACCTGGGACGGCAGCAACGTCTCGAGCATCCACCATGAGATGTATGCCCTCAACCTGGCTGACGGGAGCCTCGCGGGTGCCCCCGTGAGGGTCGATCCCCCCGGTGCTCCCGTCGGCGACACGCCAGACACGCAGCTCCAGCGGGCATCGCTGGCCCTGGATGCGGGGAAGGTGATCATCGGCTACGGCGGCAACGCGGGGGACTGCGGGCCCTACCACGGCTGGCTCGTAGCGGCGCCGGAGGCCGGCGGGGCGCTCCAGGCCTTCGAAGTCGATCGTGCCACGAGCAAAGGAGCGATCTGGGCCTCCGGCAACGCCCCTCCGGTCGATTCGAGCGGCGACATCTGGACCTCCACCGGGAACGGCGTGGGCGGGCTGGATCGCCAGGAGTCGGTGATCAGGCTCGACGCCAACCTGAACCTGCTGGATCAATGGACGCCGGCGAACTGGTCAACGCTGGACGGCACCGATCAGGACATCGGCTCGAGCATGCCGGTGCTCCTGCCCAACAACCTGGTCTTCCAGATCGGCAAGGCGGGCCGCGGGTATCTGCTCAACGCCTCCCACCTCGGCGGCCTGGGCGGCCAGCGCTTCTCGCAGTCGGTTTGCAGCGGCAGCTGGGGTGGGGGGATCTACCGCAGCGGCGTCATCTACGCGAGCTGCGCGGACGGACTCCGCGCGCTCTCGCTCAACCCAGCCGCACCGAGCTTCACGCCGCTGGCCGGGTGGGCCGTGAACAGCGACGCAAACGGGCCGCCGATCTTCGCCGGCGGTCTCGTCTGGGCCGTCGGGTGGAACGGCGCCACCCTGTACGGCCTCGATCCGGCGACCGGCGCGACGAGGTTCTCGGCCAACCTCAACGGCTTTGAGCACTTCACCACCCCGAGCGCGGCGGGGGGCCGGCTATTCGTCGCCAACAACGACGCCAGCGCGGCCAGCGACGACATCACAGCGTTTCAGATCGCCACCCCGCCGCCGCCCTCGGCCACCGCGACCGCCCTCGGGTCATCGGCCGACCCCGCAGGTCCCGGCCAGGCAGTCACCCTGACGGCAACCGTCAGCCCGACACCTGACGCGGGCACGGTGGCGTTCACAGATGGTGGCGCGCCAATTGCCGGCTGTGGCGCGGTGGCCGTGAGCGTGGCCTCCGGTCAGGCGGTGTGCAACGCCGCATTCAGCGCGTCCGGCAACCATGCGATCGAGGCCGCCTACTCGGGCGATCCGTACTACCTGAGCTCTCGCGCCGGGCTGACCGAGGCCGTGACCGGGTCAGCTGCGGGCGGCCCGCCCGGGTCCCAGGCCGGAGCGTCGCTGCCGGCGATTTCGCACCT
>Ga0209579_10000801_pt1 | contig 28201 bp, 21 predicted proteins | sample Coa_R1_2_FD_187152 | JGI IMG/M metagenome (GOLD analysis project Ga0209579, IMG submission 187152) | Surface soil microbial communities from Centralia Pennsylvania, which are recovering from an underground coalmine fire - Coalmine... | ecosystem: Environmental > Terrestrial > Soil >... | reverse complement strand
AGCTCAACAAGCGGCGCACACCTCTTCAAAACAAAAGGACGAGGACAATGAAAAAAATAGCTATGAGCTTGTTTATCGGGCTGCTGGCAATCCCAGCACTCATGTGGGGACAGCAAAACGCTTACAAGCAGACCAATCTGGTGTCGAACGTATCGGGCATCGCCAAGACTACCGACTCACAATTGCTGAACCCATGGGGTGTGGCATTCGCTGCGGGACAAGACTTCTGGGTCGCCGACAATAACAGCGGCTTCTCCACGCTCTACGACGGGCAGGGTAACAAGGACATGGGGTTGATTGTGACGATTCCCGGTGCTTCACACAATCCCAACGGCAATTGTAGTCCGGGCTGCCCGACGGGCGTTGTCGCAAACGGCAACGGCAGCTATTTCGGCGGCGGACAATTCATTTATGACACGGAAGATGGCATCTTCGCGGTGTGGACGGGAGCCAGTAACACCGCGTCAATCGCCTTCGACAATTCTGCCAGTGGCGCTGTCTACAAAGGCCTCGCCATCCTCAATAACACGTTTCTTCTGGGGGCGAACTTCAATAGCGGGAAAGTTGACGTGCTCGATCGAGATTTTACTCTCACATTCCTGAGCGGTTCGTTCACGGATCCGCACTTGCCCGCTGGCTTGGCTCCACACGGTATCACCGTGATTGGAAACCAGGTATTTGTTGCCTACGCGATGCAGGATTCTGCCAAGCATGACGCGCAGCCCGGCGCGGGAATTGGCCAGGTTGATATTTTCGACAGCAACGGCAATTTCGTGAGTACTTTTACGAGCGGAGGGAAGTTGAATGCGCCGTGGGGTATCGTGGAGACGCCAGCTGGCTTCGGGTCATTTCCGAACGCAATTCTCATTGGAAACTTCGGCGATGGCACCATCAATGCCTTCGACAACACCGGCAAATTTCTTGGTCAGCTAAGTGACACGTCTGGCAAGGCTCTGGTAAATCCTGGACTGTGGGATCTGGTCTTCGGCGGTGGCGGCAGTTCCGGTGATACCGGTACGCTTTACATCACCGCGGGTGGAGGCAATCAGCCCAACTTTCCTGCGGGAGGCAGCGCGACCGCCGTATTCGCTAGTATTGTTCCTGCAGCTGCGGTCGGCAGCCCCGATTTCTCTCTGAATCTATCCGCCCAGAGTGCGACGGTAGCGCAGGGAGGTTCGGCCACGGTCATGGTCAGCGCCAGCCCGGCGGGAGGATTCAACGGGCAGATCTCGTTGTCTTGTTCCGCGCCGGCAGGCTTGACGTGCGCCTTCAATCCAAGCAGCATTTCTCCTGGATCGAGTGCTTCGTCATCCACGTTGACCATCAGTGCAGCATCCACAGCACCGCCAAGTGGGTATGTCGCGAACGCGATGATCACTCTTCTGCCCGGCTTTGGGGTCTTTGGAACGCTTTTGGTTGGCCGAAGAAAAAAGCTGTTCAGTCGCAAAAGTGCCCTATGGATTTGTCTCGCCATAGTGCTTCTGGCCTCACTCTTTCCGCTGGGATGCGGCGGGGGTTCAAGCAATAAGTCAATGAACTCCACTGGAACTCAGGTGAACTTGATGGTGACGGGTACTTCGGGTGCCATTACTCACTCCAGCGCCGTTACAGTCACAATTCAGTGAATCAACACCGTCGGCAGGGCGCACAGTTGTGCGCCCCTGGCCTTGTTACTTGGAAACCTTGTAACCATCTAATCTCGACTGCCCATTGCTAAGCTCTTTGCGGGTTGGCAACTCCTCGGCGTACCACACTCGAGCTCGCTTCTGAGTAAATACTCCTTGCCGGCGCCAGTTTTCTGTTGTCGGTGCGGGTGAGGCGAACACGAATCAGCCAGAAAATCATCAAGAGCAGGGGCAGGAAGCTCAGGAAGTACAACATCCCGGTTTTGCGCATGAAGACGGGAAACACGTGCGCCCGCGCCAGGAATATGGAAGCTGAAGCAATGAACCAGGCAAAACACATGCGCCAAAGATGCCGCGCAATCCGTTGTGGTCCGGAAATTCCTCCGTGCACCAGCATGCGAATGTCCCCCACGGTTGCCAGCACAGCTACGGAGCCCATGAAAAAGAACGGTCCCGGAGGATATCCAAACTTATGCCCTGTCGGACTGAACACCGCCTGAGTGCCATAGGTTACTTCGAACGCTGCGATCCCAAGAACCAGCAGAAGCGCTGCCCAATCAAAGATATATATGTTTTCGGATCTGCGCCTGGCAGTCAGCCACGCAGTCATCACCAGATAGAACGTGATCGTACCGCCCAGAATGTTGCCCGGCTGCGATTTCAAGATGGCGAGGTATGTGCCGGTCGCTGACAGACCGAGCATTGAAATTACGAATAGGTCCCCGGCCAATCCATGCCCGCGCGAACCCTTGCGGAAAAACATGGCGACAAATCCGGACAACATTCCCAATGTTCCACTCGCAATGTGAAGCATCAATATCGGTGTACGCATAGCTTCGCTCCCATTAATGCCAGCAGTCGCTTTCATTTGCGTTGATAACGACCAATCAGACCGGGTCCTGATATCTGCGCAGGCGCACCGCCACGAAAAGAAATACTGCAGCCACTGCCAACCCCACCCACAGCGAGGGTGCACCCAGATACCTGGCGGGCGTCAGGTGTGTCATGGGACCCGTCGGGAACATCTCTCCCGAGGTGATGTCGGCCGGCGCCCCTCCGCCGATCAGGCGAGTGGCGATGATGTGAACGAAATGAGAAGTATGGAAGACAAGCTTCTCGATGCCTCCGATTGCGACTACGGGCAATGCTGCCCATAACAAAGTTGCGCGGCGGGCCCAACCGGAGATCAGCAGCAACCAGCAGTAGACCGGAAAAGGCCATATGGCATGCACCAGGAATATGTGGTAACCCAACAATCCCCACAATTGAAGTATCGATAACTCTCTCCATAGCGGAGCTACACTCATGCCGCTTGCGGGCAGCACGACACTACTGATCATCAGCATGAGCACGTGCATGGCAATGGTGACTGCAATCGTGAGCAGCGGCAGGAAAACCAGCGGAATGCTTGCTTTCGCCAGCACGACGCTGACATCGGAAACCGGCAGCGATTTCCAAAACAGAATGCTGCGGTCGCGGCGCTCGCCATACAGCGCATCCGCAGAATAGAAGAGACTCATCAGAATCAGCGTGCCCATCATCACGCCAGCCCCAATGTTGTAGGGAAGGGCAACAATCTCCCAGTACTTTTCCGGATCAGTAGTTGACAAGCCGCGCATTTTAGTCAGCCACACCGTCATGTTGATGAAGAACACCAAAAGAAAAACAGCCGCAACCGCGAGTTGCCCGACATAGATCCAGCGGTTTTCCCACAATTCACGCCGCACCGACCAATAGAACGGGTGCATGAGAGACAATGTTGCAGGCGCGACTTGCTGCGCTTCAAAAGATTCCGAAAGCGCACTGGTTTCCATATTCATACAGCCGCTCCTTGTGCATTTTGCTTGCCGATGACGGCCACGAATAAATCCGCAATGCTGGCAGTGCGCACGTCACCAAAATCGGTCAGCCGCTGACGCTCGACACCATCGAAGAGAAAGATGCTGCGCCCGAGCGCCGGTCGTTCGTGGATCGGCTTGAGATCCCGGGCCGCGGCGACCCTATCCGGACTCACCGTTACTTCGAGATACCGGGATTCGAACTCGTCCATGCTGCAGGCCAGCACGATTTTTCCCCGGTCGATAAACATCAGATCCGTGATCACATGTTGGATCTCTTCCACCTGATGCGTTGTCACAATAATGGTGCGGGTTCTGTCGAAGTAGTCATTCAACAGCGAATCGTAGAATTGTTTGCGGTAAAGGATGTCCAGACCAAGCGTGGGCTCATCCAGCACCAGCAATCTGGCGTCGATGGCCATTACTACGGCGAGGTGGAGTTGCGCCACCATACCCTTGGACAATTGCCGTACTTTTTTGTCTGAACGAATGCTGGTTCTCGCAAGAAAACTCTCCGCCTTGGTGCGATCGAATCGTGGGTGCACACCGGCCACATAATCGAGCAACTGGCTAACTCGTATCCAGCGCGGCAAGACGGCGACATCGGCTATGAATGAAACATCACACATGAGCTGCTGGCGCTGATGCCAGGGGTCGCGTCCAAGGACGTTCAGTTCACCCTGATATGGGGTTAAGCCCAGGATTGCGTTCAGCGCCGTGGTCTTTCCCGCCCCGTTTGGACCAATGAGTCCCAGGATGCGTCCCTCGTGCACGTGCAGGTCAATGCCGTCCAAGGCGACGGTCGAGCCGAAGTTCTTGTGCAATCCGCGTGCTTCAATTACCGCCATAGCTCAACTCTCCCTTTCATGACCGTCGTTTTGTCCCGTTCAGCAGGTCTTCGGGCGTGAGCCCAAGCCGCTGAATAGTGGCTTGAATTCGCGGCCATTCCTCCGCCAGGAATTTTTGACGCTCGCCCCGTAACAGGACATTGCGAGCGCCGGCCTTGATATACATACCAAGGCCGCGCCGCTTTTCGACCAGTTCTTCATCCACCAGTTCTTGATAACTCTTCAGAACCGTGAGCGGATTGACCCGGTATTCGGCAGCCACGTTGCGCACAGAAGGTAAAGGATCGCCCTCCTTGAGCACCCCGTCCAGGATCATCGCAATCACGCGATCGCGAAGCTGGCGGTAAATCGGCTGATTTTCATTCCACTCACGGTCCATGTTTTATCCGTTACTTGCTGTGTATCCGATCAACGATTTCGAGAATTTTGTTGGCCGTCGCCAGGAACTCGAAGTTTCTGTTTTCACCACCTGGCGGGTTCGTTACGTGCAAAGAATCGAGATTCATGCTTGCGCGGTTTGGTGACGATGTTTGGGGCACGCTCATCCCACTCCCGTTTTCGGCACGCGACATGCGGCTTCTTATGTAAACTGCGCTGCAGCCCAAAATCTCGCCCGTGCGAGACTTCAATTTCCCCACGGCGATCATGGCGTTCGGTATGCAAGTCGCAGCAATCAGGGTGAACAGAATGGAAACCGCGAGACGTGATTTCATTTCGGTGCTCCTTTCCTCAGGCCTGCGCTGCGATCACTTCACTCGCTGCAAGTCCATGTGGGCATGCATCGGCTTGTTTCCCGGTGTCAGGTAGGTCCAGTCCTCGATGTGATGGTTGGCGTCAATCATCGTGAACACCGCATGGTACATATGTCCGTATTCGTTGCCACCGGAAAGGTCCGCGAAATCAAATTCCACTTTCCTGCCGTCCGGCGATAGCTTGCCGGTCATCCGCGGCCGGTTTCCCGCGTCGCAATAGTGAACTAACGTGAGGCGATCACCGTCCAGGTAAAACATTGTGACCGGATGATCGTACTTAGCCGCATCCAAGGGTTTTCCCGCTTCTTGCATCTCGTGTACAAGGGCGTTTCCGCGCGAGGTCACGCGCATGGTGATCTCGCCAAGTGTTCCAGGCTTAACATCTTCCCGCGGCGGGTCGACGGTAATGGGGCCTTGCCAAATTCCCGCCAGGGCTTTCATCTGATCAAAACCCTTTTGCACGTCGGTTTCCGCGAAGCTGAAGGTGTAAAGCGAAATCACAATAATGGGCAGCATCAGCCGAAGACATTTCATTTTGCACTCTCCTTTGAAGCGCGTTCTCCGCTGGCTTGGCGGGCCCAACCAGGCTCAGTTTGTGGCGCTGTACTGTTATAGTTAACTATAACACTATGATTCTTGTCAAGTAGTTTCTCGAAAAAATTATTCTTGGCAAACGACCAGAAATTGCTGCGCCGCCGGAGGAAGCAGTTCAATGAACCGCGCATTCGAAAAAATCCATGCCATGAATCAAAATTCTGGATTGTACTTCCATCGCGTTCAGCCATTACAAAGAGGTCGATGAGTTCAGAGTTTAACTTTGTCGATCACGATGCGTGCGGAGTCGGGTTCATCGCTCAACTCGGCCGCACCGGCTCGCGGGAGGTGATCGAGCGCGGCCTAGAAGCGCTGCGTCGGCTGGGGCATCGCGGGGGTGTTGACGCTGACGGCCGCAGCGGCGACGGTTCGGGATTGCTCAGCGCTATACCGGACGAATTCTTCCGTAGAGTTGCACAGGAATCTGGCATTACATTGCCTCCAGTGTTCGCGCTGGGTATGGTTTTCCTTCCACCCGATCGGGCCAGTGATGCCCAACGACTCATCGCCCAATCAGCGGGAACCCGGGGCTTGGAATTTCTTGGATGGCGGGAGGTGCCCACCGATGGGAGTCTCATCGGGCCCCATGCGTTGCGGACCTTACCCATAATCCGTCAGTGCTTTTTCGGAAACCGGGACTATCGGTCGAGATTTGAATTCAACCTGTTTGCTTTTCGCAAAGAAGTGGAATCGCAAGCGCCCCCTGAAACATATTTTTGTTCTCTCTCGTCGCGAACGGTGGTTTACAAAGGGCTGTTAACTCCCGAGCAGTTGACGGCGTTTTACCCCGATTTACTTGATCCGTCCTTTATTAGTCCGTTTGCCATTTTTCACCAGCGCTATTCCACCAACACGCGTCCCAGTTGGTCGCTGGCTCAGCCGTTTCGTTTCGTGGCCCACAATGGCGAAATCAATACCATCAGCGCCAACCGGCGATGGCTCCGGGCAAAACAGGCAGACTTGCTTCGAAAGCTCGGGCTTTCGGCTCCCGTAAATCTGCTCGAACCGGGCGTCAGCGATTCTGCAAGTTTCGACAACGCATTGGAAATTTACCTGCGGCGTGGGTATCAAACGGAAGCCGCGATGTCCTGCATGGTACCTCGTGCGTGGGAGAACGATAGGAATCTGGCCCAAGAAACGCGTGCGTTTTTTCAGTCGCACGCCCACGAGCAGGAGCCCTGGGATGGCCCGGCGGCGTTGATTTTTACTGATGGGGTAAAGGTAGGAGCCAAGCTCGACCGTAATGGCCTGCGTCCGGTGCGATACATGCGTACTGCAGATGGCTTCGTAATCGTCGGATCCGAGGCTGGCATTGTCGATATTCCGGAGAACCAGATTCTGGAACGGCAGCGGCTCGGGCCCGGTGAAATGCTGATTGTCGATCCTCGAGCTGGAGATTTTTGGGGTCCGAAAGAAACTCTGGGAGCCGGTCGCTCACCTCAGGCCGTTTCTCTCCCCTGCAGCGAGATTGACGCGACTAATAAAGCGCCCGGCGGCCCGATTGCGTCTCCGCAGGTGATGGCGGCTCTCGGCTGGAGCGAAGATCAATATCGATTTCTTTTCCGGCCACTGGTCGAATCGGGGCAGGAATCCGTCTGGAGTATGGGAGATGATGCGGCGCCGGCGTTTATCTCGGATTTGCCGCGGCCGCTGTGGGACTTTTGCAAACAGCGATTTGCGCAAGTGACCAATCCGCCGATCGATCCCCTCCGCGAGTCGCACGTCATGTCCTTGAAGGTCCATCTGGACCATTCGACCGTTGTCGCTTCTCCAGTCCTCGATTCCGGCCAGCTACAAGAAATCCTCCGAAAACTGGCGCCGGTCGAGCGGTTGGACTTGACCTTCCGCGCGGCGGATGGAATCGAGGGCGCAAAACGGGCGCTAGGTAGGCTGGAAGACAAAGCGGCAAACCTAGCGGCACGAAAGATGAGGTTGGTTTTGCTGAGTGATTCGGCGGTATGTCCCCAGCGTGCCGCACTGCCCGCATTGCTCGCGCTCGCTGCGGTCTGGAAATCTATGGTTACCGCGGGCACATGGAATGTGCCCGTGATTGTGGAGACAGGTCAAATCATTGACACCCATCATGTCGCACTATTGATTGCTGCGGGTGCGAGCGCAGTCGTACCTTCCATGGCATCGCAGCAAGCGGCCATGCTGGCCCCTGACGGGATCGCGACCTATCGTAGGACACTCGAAAAGGGATTGCTCAAGGTGATGGCGCGGATGGGAATCTCCAACATCGCCAGTTATCGCAACAGCCAGCTCTTCGAGACCCTGGGCCTCGATGCCGATTTCTGCCGGCGTTTTTTTGAGGACGCCGGTCACGCGCTAGGCGGCACCGGGCTGGATGAGCTTTTGCACGATTGTCTTATCCGCCACCAGGCCGCATTCGCTCCCGAGACGAGCACGTTAACCGATCACGGCCTGTACCGCTTTCGCCATAAGGGAGAACGCCACGCGGCATCTCCCGAGTTGGTGAGACGTATGCATCGCTACATCAAATCGCCGACTAAGGAAAATTTCACAACGTTCTCCGAACTTGCCCAAGAGAGGGATCCGGTTGCCGTTCGCGATCTTGTCGATATTGTGCCTGGAGATTCATTGCCGCTTTCCAAAATCGAATCTGAGGCCGCACTGCTCAGTCGCTTCAGCACACAGGCAATGTCGCTAGGAGCGATTTCTCCGGAGACGCATCGCACACTGGCTGTCGCGATGAATCGCCTTGGCGCACGCAGTAACACCGGGGAGGGTGGGGAGGACCCAGAGTCGTATTGCGGCGTTGGCGAGGCTAATAATCGAGTGAAGCAAGTGGCATCGGCTCGATTTGGCGTTACACCAGAGTATCTGGTTGAGGCTGATGAACTGGAAATTAAGATCGCCCAAGGCGCCAAGCCCGGCGAGGGCGGGCAACTTCCGGCAGGGAAGGTGAGTGCCTACATTGCAAGGCTAAGGCATGCATCGCCTGATATGTCCTTAATCTCACCGCCTCCGCATCATGACATCTACAGCATTGAGGATCTGGCCCAACTGATCTACGATCTCCGATCGATCAATCCCCGTGCGCGGATCGGAGTGAAGCTGGTTTCGAGCACTGGCGTGGGCATCATAGCCGCCGGGGTGGCAAAAGCGGGAGCGCATGTAATCACCATCAGCGGCCACGACGGTGGAACCGGAGCATCGCCGCTCACATCTATCAAGAACACCGGGCTGCCATGGGAAGTTGGCTTGCGCGATGCGCATTGCACTTTGCTGCGCTGTGGTCTGCGCCGCCGTGTTCGCTTGCGTGCCGACGGTGGTTTCAAGTTCGGGCGTGACGTGGTGGTTGCGGCGTTGCTCGGGGCGGACGAATTTGGATTCGGAACCGCCGCCTTGCTCGCTTTGGGATGCGTGATGGCTAGGCAATGCCACTTGAATACCTGCCCAGTCGGTATCGCGACACAGGATGAAAAACTCAGGGCAAGATTTGCGGGCGAGCCGGAAATGGTCGAGAACTACTTCCGCAGCGTCGCCGCCGAAGTGCGCGAACTCTTAGCCTCGATGGGAGCACACTCCATCGATGAAATCGTCGGTGCGGTGGAGAGACTCCGTCCGCGAAATGAGCAAGCGGCGAGGGCAGTTGATTCCATTCTGCGACCGGTGCCCGTCTCCGAACAGATTGGTTTTGCCCACGAGCCGGAGAACATTTTGCAACGTGCGTTGAGAAACAGCCTTGATGAACTCTACCTGCCGACACGCGGCACGCATCGTTTCCGCATCACGACCGCTGACCGGGCGGTTGGCGCGCATTTAAGCGGAGAGATCCTCCGCAGAAGAAAACAATCTGAGGTCGTTGGTCCGGTCGATTTCGAATTCCACGGAGTCGCAGGCCAGAGTTTCGGTGCCTTCCTGATCCCTGGCATGAACCTGCGGCTGGTCGGCGAGGCCAACGATTATGTGGCAAAGGGAATGGCCGGTGGCAGCATTGCTATCTCGGGCGGCACTGACGCCTGCCTTCGTGGGGATGTGCTGGCGGGCAATACTGTCCTCTATGGAGCGACGGGTGGCGAACTGTACATCGCAGGACGAGTAGGCGAACGCTTTGCCGTTCGAAATAGCGGAGCTCTGGCGGTCGTTGAAGGCACCGGTGAACACGCCTGCGAGTACATGACGGCAGGCATTGCGTTAATTCTTGGCACGGCTGGGAACAACGTGGGTGCGGGCATGACCGGCGGCCTTACCTACATCCTCCAGGAATTTCGTCACGCCGATTTGTTGAACCACCAGTCGGTGCGGGTGGTGGCCATCGAGAGCGACGAGCAAAGATGGCTCCGTCGTGTGTTACACCGGCATTTTGGTCTGACCGCAAGTATGCGGACTCAAGAGCTACTAAGGCAGACTCATGCACTACCGTTCGTACGTATCGAACCATTGTCCCGACCTTGTTCAGTGGCGGAAACCTGGGCTCCAATATTGAAGTATTTCCCGCGAAGGCTAGCGCCAAGCTATGCGCCGATCCCAACTTCTGTTCCTCCCCTTTACTATCGGCGGCAGCGGATTCGCTTATCCAATCAATAATTTTCGATCGCAGGTCATGCTGGCAAGGGCCTGAAAAGCCGACTAAAACGAGAGATCCGGCACCCCCGATGCGAATGTCCGCATGATGAGCACCGGTTCTGGTTAAATTCGGAGGATTTTACAAAATAGCTGGACATTCGAAAGCGCCGCGTCTACTACAATGGCGTCTGGGTTGGTAGGTTTGTCCCGTAACGCTTTCTAGTTATGCGCCGTAATCCTGCTTCGTCAATCATCCTGACTTTTGCCGCCTCTCTGGTGCTCTCCGGTGCGGCCGCAGGCCAGATTCCCACGGCGGGGCAGGGCAATATAGAACTCCGCATGAATGACGTTGACATCAACCCTTTCTGTGATGAATTGTCCCGGCTCGTTGTCACTGTGATTGGCGAAGGTAATACCCATCTGGATCGCCAGGCAATCGTCAAGCTCCACGACAAAAAGCGTGACATTACCACTTGGGAAAGTACTTCGAATGAGTCCAAGGTGACCTTTTGCAACATCGATTTCGGGGACTATGACCTCGAGGTCAGCGCCGTAGGCTATCTAAGCGCCAAGAAAGATTGGCATGTTGCCGGAACGGTGCAAGAGCGGCAGTTCAAGGTGGCGCTCTCCCGGGATCCGATGGCGGTCGATTTGGAAGCCCATGCGGATGACACTCCGCCCAATGCGCGCAAAGAAGTGAAGCGGGTCGTATCCGCGCTCAAATCCGGGAATCTTAAGGACGCCCAGAAGCGTCTGGAAAAGCTTTCCAAGATTGCTCCCTCCAGCGCGGAGGTCAACTTCCTGTACGGTTTTCTCTATTTTCAACGAAGGGATTTTCCGAAAACCGAAACCTACCTGGCTCGCGCCGTTTCCTTGAATCCGAACAGAGTGCAGCCCATGGTTTTGCTCGGCCGCGTGCAGTTGCAGCGGCAAGAGTATGAAGCCGCCAGGAAGACGCTTGAGCTCGCGGTGCAAGCGGATTCCAGCAGTTGGATGGCGCACAATCTGCTTGGAGACGCTTATCTGAAGCACAAGGAATTTGAGAAGGCACGGGAGCAGGCGCAGATCGCACTTGACCAGGGCAAAAGATCTGCGAGTGTCGCCCAGTTAGTGCTTGGCCAGGCCTTGGCAAGTCTCGGACGCGACGAGGAGGGCATTAAGGCGCTGAAGACTTTTGTAGAAACAAATCCCGACAACCCGGTTACACCGCAGGTGAAAATCCTGATCGGAGAAATCGAAAAGCGCGACGCCGGCCTGACTACGTCGGCAGATTCGCAGTTGAACTCTGACTTGACGCTGGCTGCATCCGTACCGTCGCTTCCTGAGAGCGCGTGGGGACCACCCGGGATCGATGATGTGAAGCCAGCGGTCGTTGCCGGCGTAACCTGTCCATCCCAGCAAGTAATTGAAGGCACTGGTGACCGTGTGAAGCAGTTAGCGGATAACATCACGAAATTCGCCGCTGTCGAAGATATGCTGCACGAGCAACTGGACAAGTTCGGGAGGCCTATCAGCAAAGAAAGTCGCAAATTCAATTATGTTGCTTCGATCAGCGACGATCCGCCAGGCTTTCTGAAGACCGACGAATACCGCGACCTGCGTTATGGCCTTACCGATCTCCCCGACCACATCGTTACTACTGGCTTTGTGACGTTAGCCCTGATTTTTCATCCCGACATGCGCGACAGTTTCGACATGGCGTGCGAAGGATTGGGACAGTGGCACGGCGAGACCGCCTGGCTGGTTCATTTTCAGCAACGTGACGATAAGCCGAATCGCTTCGCTGAGTATGTCGTGGGCACCCAACGATACCCGGTGAGGTTGAAGGGACGTGCCTGGATCACCGCGAATAATCTTCAGATCGTGCGGATTGAATCCGATCTTGTGAAACCACTGCCTCAGCTCTCGGTCGAACATCAGATCGCCGACTACGGCCCTGTCGAATTCAAACAACAGAACGTGCAGTTGTGGCTACCTCAAGCAGTAGACATCTATCTGGAACTGAACCGGCACTACTATTACCGGCGGCATAGCTTCGATCACTTCATGCTTTTCTCCGTGAATTCGATCGATAAAACGAAAATGTTCAAGTCTCCCGAACAATCGCCGGCGATGAATCCGTTGCCGGAAACCGTTTTGCCGACTCCAAATTAGAGCTTTGTCCCCGGCTGTGAGCCTTTCCGGGCTCCCGCAGGTCTTCCAAAACCGCGTTGGTTCATGTACTAATAAGTTCTGCGATTTGTCCGAAGCAGTTCCCGCCGGGGTGAGCGCTGCCATAGGGTATGGCTGAATTTCAATATTATCGACCCACAACACTCAATGAAGCACTGCACATCCTCGCCCAAGAAGGAGGAAGGATACTCTCCGGAGGCACTGACTTTTTCCCGTCGCTTGGCGACCGGGCGGTGACTGGCGGAGTAGTGGACATTTCCGCCGTTGGCGGCCTGAGAGGAGTTGGGTCGAGCGCGAACGAGCATCGCATCGGGGGGCTAACGACCTGGAGCGATGTGATTGCCAGCCCTCTGCCATCTTGTTTCGATGCGCTCAAGGAAGCAGCCCGTGAGATCGGCGGCATTCAGATTCAGAATCGTGGAACCGTAGCCGGCAATCTGTGCAATGCCTCTCCTGCGGCGGACAGCATCCCGCCCTTGCTTGCGCTTGATGCCGAGGTAGAACTTGCGTCGGAACGGTCGACTCGTCGAGTGCCACTCTCGAAATTCATTATCGGGAATCGCAGAACGATGTGCCGTTCGGATGAAATCTTGTCTGCGGTAATTGTGCGGCGGACGGTGGACGATGCCAAATCCGTGTTCCTGAAACTCGGTGCTCGTCGATATCTCGTGATCTCGATTGCGATGATCGCCGTAGTGATCAAAACAGAACAGGATGGCCGAATCGCCGATGCCCGCGTCGCCGTGGGATCCTGCTCGATAACTGCGCAGCGCCTCGGGACGCTCGAGCAAGAACTGGTGGGTGTTCAGGCCAGTAGTGAAATTGGGCGCTTGGTTCGTGAGGAACATGTGTCTACCCTCACCCCGATTGATGACGTACGCGCCACCGCGACGTACCGAACTGATGCAGCCCTTACGCTCGTCTCGCGTGCCTTGGATCATTGTGGGCGGAGCTGCTGAGACATGGCGACGACTACTCCCATCAAACCAACGATGCAAACAGGGCTAAGTCTCACAGTAAACCACCGTGAGGTCAGTTTGTCGGTCTCACCAGTTGAACGATTATCTAAGGTGTTGCGGGAGGGGTTAGGTCTCACCGGCACGAAGGTCGGCTGCGACGCGGGAGACTGCGGGGCATGCACGGTCCTGCTCGATGGATCTCCAGTTTGCTCCTGCCTCGTGGCTGCCGCGCAGGCGGAAGGACATGAAATCACCACGGTCGAAGGGCTAGCCGCGCGTGAACCGTTGTTTGCTCGACTACAGAGTTCGTTTCTGCAACACGGAGCCGCGCAGTGCGGAATCTGCACACCCGGCATGCTTGTGTCCGCTACGGCACTGCTGGAACGCAATCAGAATCCTTCGGAAAGAGATGCAATGGATGCCATCGGCGGCGTGCTCTGCCGTTGCACCGGTTACCGTAAGATTGTCGCCGCCGTCCTGGATGCGAGTTCCGCTTCCCAGGTTAAATTGGAAAACATTGCGGGGCCAGCGGTTGGCCAGCGGTTGGCGCGGCTTGATGGACAACGTAAAGTAGAAGGCAAAGAGATCTTCGGCGCCGATGAATTTCCTGCCGACGCACTGGTGCTCCGTGCGATTCGTTGTCCTTACGACTGTGCGCGGTTCGCATTCGGCGATTTCGATGCGTTTCTGTCTGCTCATCCGGGAATTGTGCGTGTGTTCACTGCGAGAGATGTTCTCGGGGAGAACTGCTACGGAGTGATTCCTGAGTTTGCTGATCAGCCGGTTTTTGCCGAGAACGAGGCCCGTTTTCGTGGAGAAGCGGTAGCCGCGGTGGTTGGAGATGCAGACGCAATCGCGAGTTTTGATGCGGCTCAGTTTCCAGTTTCCTGGGAACGACTGAGTTCGATTATCGATATCGACAGCGCACTCGCGAGGGACGCGCCTCGCATCCACCCTCATCGCGAGGACAACGTACTTGTTCGCGGTCGAGTGGTTCGTGGAGAGGTTGATCGAGCTCTGGCAGAAGCGGACATAGTGCTTGAAGGCGAGTATGAAACTGGTTTTGTCGAACATGCGCATATCGAGCCCGAGGCTGGATTTGCACGCCGCGTAGGTCATCAGATTGAGGTGCAGGCGTGCACCCAGTCTCCCTACATGGATCGCAACGATCTCGCAAAGATATTGGGCATTCCCCCTGAATCGGTGAGGATCATTCCGACCGCTGTCGGGGGCGGTTTCGGAGCGAAGTTGGATTTATCGGTTCAGCCGTTTATTGCGCTTGCCGCCTGGCATCTTGGGCAACCCGTCCGCATGGCGTACTCGCGGACGGAATCGATCATGACCACCACTAAACGACATCCTGCTCGTATGCGGATACGTGCAGCCGCGAATCGTGACGGCAAATTGGCGGCCGTGGATTTTACCGCCGATTTCAATACCGGCGCATATTCCTCCTGGGGACCTACGGTGGCGCGCCGTGTGCCGGTACACGCCTCCGGACCTTATTATGTTCCGCACTATCGTGCTCTGACTCGCGCCATTCATACGCATTTGGTTCCGGCGGGAGCATTTCGCGGCTTCGGTGTTCCGCAGACGGCGATTGCTCAGGAGCAACTGTATGATGATCTCGCCGATCGCCTGGGCATGGATCGTCTTGAATTTCGTATCCTGAACGCGCTGACGAATGAAACACCTACCGTGACCGGCCAGGTGATTGGTGTTGGAGTGGGGATCCGAGCCTGCTTCGAAGCCCTGCGTCCGAAGTGGAAAGCAGCGAGTACACAAGCCGCAGAGTTCAACGCGAGCACCACCGGACCCGAACGACGCGGGGTGGGAATTGCAGGCATGTGGTACGGGTGCGGCAATACATCGTTGCCAAATCCATCCACCATTCGCTTGGGACTAAAAGCAGACGGACGAATTGCGCTGCATCAAGGAGCGATTGATATCGGCCAGGGGTCAACTACCATCATTACGCAGATCTGTGCGGACGCCCTCGGCGTGCCTGTTGATTCTTTTGACCTGATCTCGGGCGATACTTCGATCACGCCGGATTGTGGAAAGACGTCGGCATCCCGCCAAACGGTTGTTACGGGCAAAGCTGCACACATGGCCGCTACCGAGTTGCGGCGCGAAATTCTACAACTTGCGGGAAGCTGCGAGTGCGCATCCATAACTCTGAGCGATGACACAATTACTATCACTAACGGTGACAAGCAAAAGAGAATTGATCTGCGGTCGCTCCCGGTAGACAGTCACGGATACGTCCTCACACGTGAGGCCACATTTGATCCTCCGACCACTCCACTCGATGAAAATGGGCAGGGAGTTCCTTATGCAGTTTATGGCTTCGGTGCGCACATGGCCGAAATCGCGATAGACACTGAACTGGGCACGGTACGCGTCTTAAAGATTACAGCTGCGCACGATGTTGGCCGCGCTATCAATCCAACTCTTATCGAGGGGCAGATCGAAGGCGGAGTGGCTCAAGGTCTCGGCCATGCTCTGATGGAGGAATTCTTTCCTGGCAAGGGCGAGAACCTCCACGATTACCTGATTCCATCGGCCGGTGATGTGCCGCCGGTTGAATCAATCCTTATTGAGGATCCATCGCCGGTCGGGCCGTTCGGGGCAAAGGGAATTGGCGAGCAGGCCGTCATTCCGACAGCCCCCGCGATTCTGAACGCGATTCACGACGCGATCGGAATTCGTATTCGTCGAATTCCCGCCACGCCTGACCGGATTCGCGCCGCAATCCTGGCTGCGAAGAAGGATAAGCCGAGTGCCTGAAGCCGACGCGATTCGCTGCGACGCCTGTCCGGTGCTGTGTTACATAAAGCCCGGACGTGCTGGCGCCTGTGATCGTTACGGCAATCGTGAAGGGCAGTTGGTGCGCCTGGATCCGCACGTCGTGCTGGATCGCACCGTGGCCCGCGGTGAGTCGGTAGTTCCGTTCCTTGAACGCGAGCGCGAATGGGATGGCAACGTGGTCGGCGGTCCTTCCACCTTCGTGACCGCCATCGGCGCAGGAACCACATATCCCGATTACAAGCCTGCTCCGTTCATCATCTCCTCCGCGGTCGAGGGCGTCGACATGGTGACCGTCGTGACTGAAGGAATCTTCAGCTATTGTGGAGTAAAACTAAAAATCGATACGGATCGTCATCTCGGACCGGAAACTAGCACTGTGCGTGCGCACGGTGAGCCAGTCGGACACGTAACAACTTCCGAGTATGGTTCGCAAATGCTCTCCTTGGGAGGTGTTCGTCACCTAACCGGTGGGACGCGGCAAGAGGGAACTGTCACCTGCGAAACGTTGCTGAATCTGTGCAATGGCAAAGCGGTCGAACTTTCAATCGACGGCGGTGCCACGGTCACGGTACAAGCCGGGAAACCGCCGGTCGTTGACGGCATGCAGGAAGAGCGGATGCGCGTGGGTTGCGGTTCGGCCACCATCGGCATGTTTGCCAAACAATGGCACAACAAAGTCGATGAGGTCGTGGTGGTTGATGACCATATCACCGGAGTTCTCTCGCAGCACCAGGCGGGGAAGCTCCTGGGTATTCCGGAGACCGGCATCCGAATGAAGGGCCGGCGCTCAACGCCTGGGCGTTATTTCCAGGTTGCAGAGCCGGGGACCGCCTGGGGTGGAACGAATATCCAAGATCCGTTGTCGATCTTGAAGGATTTCAATTCGAAAGTTGCTTGGCCGGGACTTCGTCTCCTGATGGTGAGCACCACCGGCGAGCATCATGCTTATTACGAATTGGACGAGGCTTTGCGCCCCGTGCAGAAGGAATTGCCTGGCACCTTGAGGGAATCGGTTGCACGAATCAAAGAGAACTGCGAGCCGGCATTGTGTTCGGTGCTCTTTATGGGCGGCGCCGGCGGGTCGTTGCGGGCCGGTGTCACGGAAAACCCGGTTCGGCTGACACATTCCGTGCGCGACGCGCTTACTCGTGTTACTTGCGGCGGCGCGCCCGTTTATGTTTGGCCGGGCGGCGGAATCACTTTCATGGTCGACGTAACGCGCATGCCAGAAAACGCTTTCGGATATGTGCCGACACCCGCATTGGTGGCGCCCATTGAATTCACTTTGAAGCTTTCCGATTACGCGTCGCTCGGAGGGTATGTCGACCAGGTGCGTTCGCTAAGCTCGATTCTGTCGGATGAAACTCGACGTCATCTCACCGCGCAAGACAACAATCCCTGGCCGCTCGCGTCCGGGAAACAGCAGGGACGATCATGAGAGCGCGAGCCAGCATGTTACCGGATGGCCGACGACTGCACTTGCAGGACGGCCCAATCGATCTGATTATCGAAGCATTTGGTACTTCAGCTTCGGTCCACACTGCTTATGACACTGCCGTAATCCGCTTTCAATCTGTGCTGGACGAACTCTGCTCGGAATTGCCACTGTTGCGAACCGCTGCTGCGCCCCTCATGCAAATGCCAGAAGGTACAATCGCAAAGCGGATGGCAATCGCCGTTGCTCCTTACGCAGAGAAAATGTTCATCACGCCTATGGCGGCTGTCGCTGGCGCAGTGGCGGAAGAGATCCTGGACTCGATGACATCGGCAGCGGAGTTGTCCAAAGCATACGTAAACGATGGTGGAGACATCGCCATTCACCTTTCGCTGGGAACGGCCTTCCGTGTCGGTATGATCAATAGACCGGACCAGCCATCGTTATTCGGCTCAGCAACCCTGTACGCTGGTGATCCCGTCCGCGGGATTGCAACCAGCGGCTGGCGCGGCCGAAGTTTTTCATTGGGAGTTGCGGATGCCGTGACCGTGCTTGCGCGCACCGCCGCCGTCGCCGATGTTGCAGCGACAATCATCGCCAACAATGTCGATATCTCCGGCAGTTCGAAAATCCATCGTGTACCCGCTCGCAGTCTGGCTCCCGACAGCGATCTTTGCGATCTGTTGGTGACGCAATCTGTCGCGGAATTGTCGCCAGGTGAAATCAACTGCGCGCTCGATCGAGGAACCAGGGCCGCTGATCAACTCAGAGCGGACGGGCTGATTCATTCTGCTGCATTGCACCTGCAGGGAGAGACTCGCATCGTGGCGCCCCGTCATGAACTCCCTTCTCGGATGAAAGAATTAGAATTCTCGCGGAGCTTCGTACATGCCTGACGTGCAAATCAGAAAAAAACTGATCATCGTGGAAGAAATTTTTCACGATGGTGGCCAAGTCTCAACGAAGCCATTACGCCGCGCGGCCATTCTCGCCGTGATTCATAATCCGTTTGCTGGTCGATATGTGGAGGATATTGCTGGTTTCATGGACGACCTCAAACCGCTGGGCGTGGACATGGCAAACTCCTTGATCGCCAGCTTGGGAGGGGCAAGAAGCGTTGAGGGCTTCGGCAAAGGCGCGATTGTTGGCGCTGCTGGGGAACTCGAGCATGGTGCGTTGTGGCACGTTCCGGGGGGGTACGCTATGCGTCGACTCCTGGGAGATGCCAAGGCGATTGTCTCTTCAACGAAGAAAGTTGGAGGGCCGGGTACCCGCCTTGATGTTCCGATCACTCACATCAACGCGTCCTACGTGCGGAGTCATTTCGATGCGATGGAACTTGGAGTGACTGACGCTCCGCGTTCCGATGAAATCGTCCTCGTGCTGGTGATGACGACCGGTCCGCGTATCCACGCTCGCGTTGCTGGCCTGAAAGCTTCCGAGATCAAAGGAGAAGACGGGCTACGATGAAAGCTCATATCCGCAAAATCGCAATTTTCCTGGAAGAAACCTGCGAAGAAATGGGGCGGCGCATTGACCCGGCCACTCGGCGGGCTGCCGCCGTCGCGGTCATCGAAAACCCGTGTGCCGGAAAGTATGTTGAAGATTTATCCGAACTCATGGAAATCGGCGAAGAATTAGGCGAACTGCTCACCCAGCGGGCGGTGGCAGCGCTCGGCATCCCGGGTCCCACTGCGGAAAGCTACGGCAAAGCTGCAGCGGTTGGGGAGAACGGCGAAATCGAGCATGCTGCAGCAATCCTGCATCCCAGGCTCGGAACTCCTGTTCGCAAAATGCTTGGCAAAGGCGCGGCCCTCATCCCTTCATCGAAGAAGCGAGGCGGTATGGGTGTCGTGCTCGATATTCCTCTTGGTCACAAAGACGCAGCCTATGTTCGCAGCCATTTCGACGGCATGGAAGTTCGCATCAACGATGCTCCGCGAGCGAATGAGATTATGGTCGCCATTGCGGTCACCGACAGCGGCCGACCTCTGGCACGTGTTGGCGGGCTAACGAAAGATCAGATTAAAGGCGAGGACGGATTGCGGTAAGGATTGCTTTAACACTTCGCAACCTCCGGAAGTCTCGTTGCCGGGGGTGTATTGCGGCTGCGCTGGATGCTTACCGCGCCATCGATGATCACCATTCCGATTCCCGGCAAATCGCCGCGCTGAATGCTTTCCAGAACTGTTTTGCCCGAGGAATGTTGGGCCTTGTCGATCAACACAAATGTTGCTGCCCGTCCAACCTCAACAATTCCACAATTAAGCTGGCGAATCTTCGCTGTGTTTCCTGTGGCAAAGCAAATGGCAAGTTCCGCGGGCACGTCTCCAAGAGAAGACAACATCGAAATCACGCGCAAAATTCCCAGAGGTTGCACTCCGGAACCGGCGGGAGAATCGGTGCCCAGAATAACGCGGCTCAGTTGTTTCAATTCTTTGGCGGTGCGGAGTGTGAGCAGTGCAGCCTTTTCGTTTCCGTTGTGAACGAGTTCGAGAGCGCGAGTTGAACTCTCGCACAAGTTCACGATCTGATCATCTGGCAACGCGGTATGCCCACCGTTGATGTGTCCGATGACATCAGCGTCGGCCGCAAGAACAATATCTTTGTCGATCAGACTCGATCCCGGAATCGATGGCCCGCCCGTGTGAATTGTGCTCTGCATTCCGTATTTGCGCGCCCAAGCAACCATCTGCCGCGCTGTGGCGCCGTCCTTCACGCTACCTAAGCCAATCTCTCCCAGCATGTTTACGCCCGCGGCGGCCAGTTCCTTGAAATCCTCCTGCACCATGCCATGTTCGAGCACCGGAGCGCCCGCGAGCACGGTCACGCCGCCGGGCCGAAAGTTGGAGAAGCTGCGCTGCGCCGTAATCGCCATTGCCTTCAGGCCAACCACATCTTTCGGCCGTCCGGGGGTATGGACCTCGCCCGCGGAGATCATCGTTGTCACTCCACCGTGCAAACAACTATCGATCCATCCGAGTTGGTTCTGCCGTGGTGTCCAATCTCCCGCGACCGGATGCACGTGGCTATCGATCAGTCCGGGAACAAGGGTGGCGCCGCTAGCATCGACGACGATGTTCGCGCCTTCGGTTTCGAGGTCCTTTCCTCTTCCGATGGCGTTAATCTTTCCATCGACGGCGACGATTGTGTCGGCATCAAGAATGGGTCGATTGAGATCACCGCTGAGACATAATCCAATGTTGCGAATAACAAGTTTGCGAGTCCCGGGCTTAACGGCTGGTTCTAGTGGCACGTGTCCCTCCCAACGCACAGACCATGCCTTTGTAAACAAACCAGGGCGCCGGCGCAACTGGATGTGGCGCAATTCAGCCGAGTGCTGCCTGGGAAAATAGGAGGCCCGACCAGAAAAGGCCAGGCCCGGGAAGCTCGTCTTAATAGCTATTGCTGCAAGGGAGATAGGGAGTGAGGGAGCCGCTGTCCAGATTGTTGATCTTTGATTCCTGTTGCAGCACCCAGCTGCCGTTTTCGTTCAGATAATATTTCCAGTCATACAAGCCGATGTGGTAGCCAAGCGTGAAAACTTCCTTGTATTTACAGTTGCCGTAATTTGAATCGCAGCTGTATTGGTAATTGAACTCTCTGGTCTGCATCGTCCCGAGGTTGCCCTCAGTGTTGATCATGGCAGGCGCCGAGATTTCATTTAGAACATACCCCAGGTTTTGTGTATGGGTGACCGAGCAGCTCTCGTAGAAGCCGAAGTTGGTTTGAGCCGCCGCCACTTTAATCGGCGCAGCCGCTTTTCCTATGGGAGCACACCGCGGTGACATGGGCAAATCGTTGTTGAACCGCTTGAAACTGGTGGCATCAGTCCAGCTTAGTTCGGTTGTGCGATCGTAAATGTAATTCTGATCGAACGTCTTCACATCCCAGGGGTAGCGAGCCGAACTCTTCGTCCAAACCAAGTATCCGGTTTTGGCGTAGCTTGCGCCGTAATCCGGAACAACGGTCGTGTAGATAGGATTCGCATTTCCCGGTCCCATGAACTTCGACTTCCTCATCGGAGAGCCCATGCTGAAATAGTTCATCATGTCTTCCGTTCCGCTAGGACAACTCATGGCGTTTGAATTAGCGCTCGTGACCGTAAGCACGATAGGTGTTTTCGTTGCACCGCCGCAGTTGTCCCACTCCTGCACCACCACGTTATAAGTGCCAGGGCTCAAGCTCAAAGATGTGTTCAGGCTCGCGCCATTGACCGAGTACGCGAGGACGTACGGTGCGGTGTAGATACCCATCGCAGAAACACCTTTGCTGCACGTGGAAGTTGCCGTCGCGACAAAATGTACCGGACTGGTAGAAGATGTATTGGTTGTAGGAGTATTCACATACACTGTCGCAGACGCGAGGGAAACGACAGCCAAGACGAAAGGCACGCAGACAAATTTCTTCAAGACCCCTCCCGAAGCGCTCGTAAACGGAGAACTGCGAGGCACACAACAGCAACCTCTCGGATCTCTGACCGAGCCAGAAAATTTGTTCTTTCGGACTTACGCGAAGGAAACTTGCCGCAACTGTAACCAGCGGTGACAGAGGCTGCAAGGGAAATCTATGTTCCTCACTAATCAGAAGTGCACGTGAATAGATCTTCTGCTACTCAGAACAACTCTCGTCTGAATGCCTGTGAGCTGCGTGAGTCACCGTAGAGGTTGTCGGCGTCCGTCAGAGGCGGTGCCACATTTCTGGGTCACGGATTCTTACTGCGGCAGCGGCTGCACTATGACCACAGATACATGGAAGCTGGACACAACAACTGGTGTCCCCGGCGTACGTCTGAAGCGGAGATGGAGAATGCGGCCTGCTCGCCCGTTCGGACCCGTCAGGAAAGTTTCTTTATGAGATTGGCAATACACAGGATGCCTGGCGGTAGCTCTGGAACTGCATCTGGCCTTTGGGGGTTCAGCGTAAATCGAGCCAACGGCGGCTTGAACAACATTTCGGATCGCCGTGGCAGTCGGCCAATTCGAACAGCGAATTCGGCGATGGATTGGCAATAACACCGTAGATGCATCTGAAGCTTAGACTCGCATCGCGAATTCGGCTAAAGTATGGCCGATGAAATTCTGCGCCTTAGCTCTTGTATTGATTTGCGCGACTTTTGCTGCCACCCAAGACGAGCGCCAATTCGACGTCAAGTCTGCCGATCGTTTTGCGAAGCTTGCGCTTGCCTGCGTTAACAAAGAGTATCCCAATCACATCAGCCACACACTGACGAGCGACGCCGACGTGGCTCCGCCGCGAAAACTCACGCCTGCGTTCTACGGTTGCTACGACTGGCATTCTTCGGTTCATGGGCACTGGTTGCTGGTGCGGCTGGTCAGAACTTTTCCGAACGCCGATTTCGTGTCGCAAGCGCGTGAGGCACTAACTCAGAGCTTGACAGCAGAAACTATCGCTCAAGAAGCTCGGTACCTGAACGCAGAAGGCCGCGCCAGCTTTGAGCGTCCTTATGGTCTCGCCTGGCTTTTGCAACTCGCGGCCGAACTCCACGAGTGGGATGATCCGCAAGCGAAGAAAATGACCATCGACCTCCATCCACTGGAGGAAACTGCATTGAAGCGATTATCCACTTGGCTCCCGAAGCTTTCGAGTCCCGTGCGAATTGGTGAGCATGATCAAAGCGCCTTTGCTCTTGGCCTGATGTTGGATTACGCGCGAACGTTGAATAATCAGGAATTCGCGGCAGTCGTAGAATCCAAAGCCAAGCAGTTCTACTTGAATGACAGGAACTGTCCCTTGGCCTATGAGCCCTCAGGCGAGGATTTCCTGTCGCCCTGCCTCGGTGAGGCCGATGTGATGCGACGAGTGCTGGCGAGCGGCGAGTTTGCTTCCTGGCTCGGTACTTTCCTTCCGCAAATTGCCAGAAATGGCGATTGGCTGCGGCCCGTGATCTCACCGGATCCGAGCGATCCCAAACTGGCACATCTCGACGGCCTAAATCTCAGCCGTGCCTGGATGCTGGAAGGCATTGCGTCAGCGCTTCCCAAAGGCGACAAACGGTTACCATCAATCCTCAGCGCCGCCGACGCTCACAGGCGTGCTGGCCTGGCCGCGGTCACGGGCGAGCATTACGAAGGCGGACACTGGTTGGGCAGCTTCGCCGTCTACCTCGTGACACATCGTGGTATCTCAAGCCGTTGACGGAAGCACGCGAAAGAGCAATCTAGTCGGCAAAGCTTGTTTTCAAGCCGAGAACTCGGCTGCGGGCGGGGCAGAATAGCTGCTGTAGGACGGGCATTCGTCCTCGCCTGGCGGACAAGAATGTCCTCCCTGCATGTCTGCACGAAAAAGCGGCCCCATTTCTGGGGCCACCATCTCAAAAGAGGCAAGTTGGAAAGGAGTCAGGAAAGGCGATGCAAGGGGCCGATCCATCGAACGGAGCGGCAAAGGAAATGTCGATCAAAGAGAGTGAAGGTCATTCGTCGGCGGCCTCTTTCATTGCCTTCTGAAAGGAGCACTTTCTGCTCCAAAGAGTAGCCCCTTTGACCTTCTCGCAGCTTCCCAATGTAAGTCTTTTATCTAGCAAGAGTTGAATAGATACCCTTGAAGTCGTTGCACAACTATGGGCTGCTCCCGCGGGAACTCAACTGCAGACTCCTGCACATTGATTGCAGGTCACGTGCGCTGGGTTGCAGAGCGAAGATGCGACTACGAATTTCCGGCAACCGTGCGAAGCTTGCCAGGAAGGAAATGATATGGCGGCCACGGACCGCTGACCGTCAGTTCGCAATTTTTCAACTGCTTGGCCGCGCTGCTATAGCGGTTTTGATATTTTTCCACGGATTTGGAGTCGATCAGGTGCGCGATATCGATCAACATCCCATCGGTGTTAACTCGTTTGCAACTAATCTCTTCTTCCAAGGGATTAAACATCTTATGCACCTGCACGGAGAGAGCCCGGGCCTTGGTCTGGCGCTCGCGCTCGCGGGAGGCTTTCTCCCGCAATTTCATTAAGTACTCCCCCCCCACAGTATCCGGGAGTTGAACGTCGAGCAACGCTTCACGCAACGATCCGTCCCGTACCATCAACTTCAGGTGCATTTCGGCCTTTCCCCGCAACCGGGCCACGCTCTGGCCAAAGGCGCGGCGATTGGCGCGTACGGCCTGTCGCAGCGCTTCATCGCTGTCGAAGATCGTCCCAAAGCGGAAGGGAAGTACGGTCGACGTGCGGAAACAAACGCTGACCACCCGGGCGTGCTCCAAAACCGCTTTGTCATCGTCCAGGCTTCCGGTCGCTCGGTCAAATTCGCTTACCACAACTGAAAATTCACCACTGGGGTAGCTCAAAACTGAAGCTGAGTTCACACCTTGAATGCCTTCCAGCAGGAAGGGGCGCCGCGCGCGTGTTCCGTTGGGGGTTTGTTGCTCAGTTATGCAATAAGCGTACCACGCCATACAGGTATTCTCCGTACCTCATCGGGACAGATATCTCCATCCCGAAGTGAGACAGTTGGTTACGGCATTTGAACCTTGGAAGAAAGGGCGGTACCACGACTAGAGAACGCGTGTTGCTACGTTCGATAACATATTACTTCGGTACTCTCGAATATTGCAACCATTTTGTTGCACGTCGCATCGTCCGCAGAGAAGAAATTACGTAGTTGGCGAGAATAAGGCCTAGAAACAAAGTCCCCCAAGCGCAGGTCGCTTGGGGGGCGAAAAGCTCTTCTGATCCGTCGGCTAGCTGGCCTTGGCCTCGGCCATGCCGTCAACGACTCTGACGTGCCCGTTACTGCCGAGGACATTGGAGCCATACGGCCAGCCTCCTGTCGGTTGCCCGGTTGTCCCGGCTGTGATGGTTACTACATTGCTGCGATCCGGCAGTGGACCACTGGCCGGACCCTGAAAACTGATCGAGTTCGGAGTGAACCATTTTGTGTTATTTGGCCCACCTACTGCCCAGACTTGAATGGTTTGCCCCGAGATGTTCGTAACAAACGCAAATTCCGTGGCTTGCAAAAGTTCCTGCTGATTTTCGTACCCATTGGTGATGTGACCCGATGCTACATCAGTGGTTGCCATTGGCATAGATGCCTCCTTAACTTCTCGTCGACCTTTTATCTTTTACTTTCCCTGCATCAAGGCCTGGTAGCGCGGATTGTCGCGAAGGTTCTCAAATTCAAGAGTTTTACTCACGACCGATCTCGAATATCCCGCAGCCAGAGCCTTGCTCAACCACTCCAGGGCGGTGCCGGTTTCGCGCAACTGGTTGTACACCAGCGCCGCCTGGAAAAGCAACTCTTTGTCTTTTTCTTTGCCGGCAAGAGCGCGATCAAGGTAGTCCAGTGCGCGGTTTCGATCCCCCAGGATCGCCCAATAATTGGCCAGATCGACCAGAACATCGGTATCGCGCGGATTCACCTTGAGATTCTGCTCGGCGATGGAAACGGCTTTTTTGTACGCATCCAGGGCCGCCGCCTTATTTCCGCCGTAATAATACGCTTCGCCCAGATTGCCCCATGCCGGATAATAATTCGGCTCCAAACTTAAAGATGCGCGAATCGTCCGCACCGCCTGATCGAACCTGCGTAGTCGCAAATAGGCTTCGGCAAGGTTTTGGTAAGCAGCCGCGGTTGGTCTTATGCCGATCGACTTTTCAAGCGCTTCTGCCGCCTGTTCATCCTTCCCTTCATAGAGCAATACGGCACCGAGATTAGCGTAGTCGGAATAATCGTTCGTTCTGAGGGCCACCGTCTTTTCAAACAGTGCCTCAGCCTTATCGTATTCAGCCTGATCGAAGTAAAAGACTCCGAGTGCGTTGTAGGCTCGCCAGTAGTCAGGGCGAATGTCGATCGCGCGCTTAAAGGCTTCCTCTGCCTTATCGGGATGGTTCAAATTTTGATAGGTTTTGGCGAGCTTGCGATAGGCCTCATCGTTCGCCGGTTCGAGCTGCACTGCCTGCTGAAATTGTTCCGACGCCATTTCGTATTGCCCGGTACCGTTTTCAACTGTGCCCAGGCACAAGTGTCCCTCGGCGCCTGCATTGCCAAGTTCGATGGCCTTCGCACAAGCTTGCTTGGCCGCCTCAATCCAGTGCTTCTGTTTTGTCAGCTCATACCGATACCAATAAGTTTCACCCAAACCCGCCTCGGTCGGGCCATAGTTCGGATCGAGTTTGAGCGCCTGCTGGAATACAGTTTCCCCGCTTGTGAGCGCGTCGGGGTGGGCGTTCGCCTGAATGTAGCCCACGCCTTCCAAGTAGAGTTGATACGCCTGAGGTATGGTTGTGGCGTGCGCGCCGAGAGCTTGCCGCTCCTCATTCCGCAGCGAGATATGCAGGGCGTCGGCAACGCCATTCGTCAGCTTGTCTTCAATCGTGAACAGATCGGAAACTGGCGCCGTGATCGAATCGCCCGCCAAGATTTTTCCGCTTTGTGCATTCGTCAAGCTATACGACGCGCGCACCAGGTCGTTGGATTGTGCCAGTGACACCGTCAGCCCCAGATTCACACCCAGTTCTTTTGCAGCATCGCTCAGCGTTGCAAGTTTCTTATCTTCCAGCGTCCGGGCCGGAACCACTTCAAGTTGGTGATTGGCGCTCAATTGGGAGAGCTTCGCCGCCATATCCTCAAGCAATCCTTTGCCGAAGGCAGCGAGCTTCGGATCTCCCTGGACCGCAGCCAGCGGCATGATGGCGATACTGCTCCGCTCGCGCGCTTGCGAAAGTTGTTGCGCCACTCTCGCGCTCGTCAGCCGGCGCAATATTCGCGGCCCGGCAACCACGGCCGTCACCAGCAAAATTGCGGCAACCGCACTCAAGGCTAGAACTAATTTTCGTTGCGGCGACCAATTCGCCGCAGTGCGCACGGTTCGCAGCGATTTTCCTGATTCGAAGTCCTTTTTCAGTTGCAGCAGATCGCGATGAATTTCAGCCGCGTTCTGGTAGCGCATGTCGCGATTCTTCACCAAAGACTTATCAATAATCTGCTGCAGGCGCTGCGGCAGGCCCGGTACGGACTCATTTAAGGAAACCGGAGCCTGGCCCAGGATTGCATGCACGGTCACAGCCCAAGTTGGTCCGGAAAATGCCTGTTTCCCAGTCACCATTTCGTAGAGCACGACGCCGAAGGAGAACAGGTCAGTGCGCACATCCAGTTGCTCACCCCGCGCTTGTTCGGGCGACATATAGGCGACCGTGCCAATCGCCGCCCCGGTCCGGGTCAAGGAGTCACCGGTGGAGAGGGTCACTTCCGAACTGGAGAGTTCGGCCGCGGTCAGCTTGGCTAAACCAAAGTCGAGAATCTTTGCTTGCCCGCTCTCGGTAATGAAGATGTTATCGGGCTTGATGTCGCGATGAACAATGCCCTTGGTGTGCGCGGCTTGTAGCGCATCGCTGATCTGCAGCGCCCAGTCCAGCAATTGCCCCAATGGCACGGGTTTGCCTCCGATCCGCTCGCGCAGAGTATGTCCCTGAAGCAACTGCATCGCAATAAAGGGACGTCCTTGGTCCTCGTCAATTTCATAAATCGTGCAGATATTGGGATGATCCAGCGCCGAGGCCGTACGCGCTTCCCGCTTGAAGCGTTCGAGGGCACGAGGATCACGAATGGATTTGTCGGGGAGAAACTTCAAGGCGACCAAGCGGCCGAGGCGAATGTCCTCGGCTTTATAGACCA
>Ga0209579_10000800_pt1 | contig 28231 bp, 28 predicted proteins | sample Coa_R1_2_FD_187152 | JGI IMG/M metagenome (GOLD analysis project Ga0209579, IMG submission 187152) | Surface soil microbial communities from Centralia Pennsylvania, which are recovering from an underground coalmine fire - Coalmine... | ecosystem: Environmental > Terrestrial > Soil >... | reverse complement strand
CGCGTCGGCGGAGAGTTTTTGCATCTCGGCGCGGACGCGCGCGAGTTTTTGCTGCGCTTCCTCGCCCGCATAGCGCAGATCGTGCAGCACGACCGGGCCGAGCGGGGGGGCAGGCCGGTCGGTCCAAACGCCGTCGATGGGGTTGTCCGCGACCGCAACAAGGCTTGCGCCGGCGGCCGCGCAAGCCTTGGCGAGCCGCTCGGCGCTATCCACCGTATGCAGCCAAGGCGAATAGCCGAGCTTCTTGCCGGGCGCGAGGTTGGCTTCGATCCACGCCGGCGGCGGCCGTTCCACCAGATGCTCGACGGCAAAAATCTTGCTGTCGACTTCTTCGACCACCTGCACCTGGTAGCGGCCGTCAACAAAAATGACCGCGCGATCGGCCAGCACGATCGCCAAACCGGCCGATCCGGTAAAGCCGGTGAGCCAGGCCAGCCGCTCGGCGGAAGGCGGCACGTATTCATTCTGGTACTCATCTGCACGCGGCACGATGAAGCCATCGAGCCCGCGCCGCGCCAATTCGGCGCGTAGCGCCGCAATCCGTGGCGCACTGGCGCCGCGCTCACCACGATCATCGAACGATTGGAAGCGGGCTTCGAACATTTCGGCAATTTATGGGCCGCGGCGGCGGGCGGCAACGGCGCGATGCGGCCGCGTGCGCCGCGCCAACACCAGGGTCGTCCAGCCCCCGATGTCGATGCGGCGTTCGAGCGCCAGCGGGCGATAAGCCGCAATGGCGGCGTTTGCCTGCGACGATAGTAGACCGGACAATATTATGCGCCCGCCGGGGGCCGTCATTTTGATGAGTGGCGCGGCGAGCCGTTGCAGCGGCCCGAGCAGGATGTTGGCGAAGACAAGATCGAACGGCGACTGCGCGCGAACGCGTTGTCCGGCGACGCCGTCCGCTTTCACGACGTTGACGAATGCCCCGACGCAGTTCAGCCCGGCATTGGCGCGGGCGACGCGCACCGCTTCGGGATCGACGTCGGTTGCGAGCACGTGCTGACGCAGCGCTCGGGCTGCGGCAATGGCGAGCACGCCGCTGCCGGTGCCGACATCGAGAACGCGCCACTGCCGCCCGAGCCGCGACCGGCAAATCCGATCGAGAGCGAAAAGGCAGCCGCGCGTCGTACCATGGTGGCCGGTGCCGAAGGCCAGCGCTGCCTCGATCTCGATGCCGATCCGGTTGAGCGGAACGCGGCCGCGATCGTGCGCGCCGTGAATGAAAAACCGCCCAACCTGGATTGGCCTTAACCCTTCAAGACTGGCCTTGACCCAATCCTGCGTTGCGAGGCGCTCGAAGCGAAGCTGCTTCGCCCTGGCCGATCCGATGGCGGTCGCGATCAACCCTCGTACCTTCTGCTGGTCAGGTATGCTGTTAAAGTGGATCGCGAGTTGCCACCGGTTTTGACCGTTATCCACAAGAGTCACTGCCGCGGAATCGGCTATTACTGACTCGCTGAGCCAGATGCTCAACTTTTCCCCCGATTGTTCATCGGTCGCGAGCCGGGCCACCCAACTGGCGGCGGCGTTCACAGGGCTAGAAGACATTGAATAACAGGGCGTCTTGAAGTTTATGCGGACAATTTTCAATCATTGGGAATAACCCACCGCCGTCGGGGTTCTTGCCGTTGCTATCACGCCTAATTGTGCGCTGATCACCCGCTTTAGACGCACGTTATCAACAGTTTATCCACAGAGTTATCCACAATGCGGCTGAGCGATTGCGCATCATCCGCATGGCCTCCGCCGAACAAAATATCGGCAGCATCGTCATGGTACGAGCCAAGGTTGAGCCATCGCTCGAGCCTGGAGAACACAACAATGGCAAAGCGCGTGCTCCGAACATTCGCTGTGTGTGGTTTGCTTGCTTTGCTTGCTGCCATCCTTGGCCCACTCGGTTCGCAGGCACAGCAGCCCAATTATGCCGCTCTCCTCGCCGCGTCAGACCGGCGCCGGACGGCATCGTCTACGGGCAGAATCCGCCCGGCCTCGGCGAAAGGGCGAAAGCGGTCTTTGAGGCGCGGTTGAAAACTCCGGCGATGAAAGACGCCGTCGCCGACATACGGCCCTTCGACGATCCGATCCCGCCGGACGTCCGCGATCTCGATTTGATCACCTTCCTCTTCTACTACCACGACACGACCTACATGAGTGTCGATCGCGCCGAAATGGATCGCAAAATGTTTGCCGCGCTCAAGCCCGGAGGCTTTTTGGTGCTGGCCGACCATGCGGCGCTGGCGGGGCAGGGGACCTCCGTCGGCCACACGCTGCATCGGATCGAAGAGAGCACCGTGCGCCAGGAGCTCGAGGGGGTGGGATTCAGCGTCGTCGCCGAAGGCAACTTCTGGCGTAACTCCAACGACACCCACGACTTTCCTAGCTTCAAGTCGGACATGCCGGTGGATAATTTTGTGCTCAAGTTTGCGAAGCCATGAGCTGATCTGGATTCGCGCCGCACCGAGAATTGATGCCGCTCCCTGTTCCTGTAAGATACCGGAGCAATCGGAATAGCTTTGGAGTGGCGTCATGGAGGTCATCGTCTTCGCGTCGCGCAAGGGTGGCTCGGGCAAGAGCACGTTGACCGCCCATCTTGCTGCGCATGCGCACAAGCCGTCGCGGCCGTGCCTGCTCATCGACACCGACCCGCAAGGCTCGCTCGCGCTTTGGCACAAATTGCGGCTTGCGGGCGGCGGGGCTGACGATCTGCCGATCAAATCGGCGCAGCGCAACATCGCCGACGTCGTCAAGCAGGCCAAGCAGGACGGCGTCGAGTGGGTTTTCATCGACACCGCGCCGAACCTGTCGGCGAGTGTGACCGACGCCATCCGCACCGCTACTCTCGTTGTCATTCCATGCCGGCCCGGCGTTTTCGATCTCGACGCGGTCAAGCACACCATCGAGTTCGCCCGCGAGGCGCGCCGGCCATATGCCGTGGTCATCAACGCCGCGCCGCCGAAGCGGCAAGACGTGGAATCGCCCACCGTGACTCACGCTCGCGAAATCCTTGGCGCGCTGCAAATCCCCGTGTGGGGCGGCCAGATCACCCAGCGGGCGAATTTTTCCGCGGCTTTGGCCGAAGGCGAGGGCGCCAAGGAATACGACTCTGGCTCTACCGCCGCGGCCGAAATCGCACGGCTGTGGCTCGCCATCGAGAAGTCGGTGAAAGCAATCCACGGCGCCCGCGACGGCGGCATGCACCGCGTCGCGGCGTAATGACTCATTCCGGGGCCGGCGGCACTGCGGAATCCGGAGGCAGCATAGTTTGAGTCCTCCGGTGAGAAGGCGTCTCGGTTTAGCGTGGCAGCCGGTTGTCGCACTTCACGGAAAATTCGCGAAGTCCTGCGCAAAATCCAGCGGTATTGCTCGAGCAGTACTGAGAGAACCTCCGCCTTCGACTAAAAATTGGCCGCCACTTCAGGGATTTCGGCAATGCGCAGAAAAATTCTGTTTGCGGTCACGCTGACTGCCGTCGTTGGCACAACCGCGCTTTCGCCGTGTGCGGCGGTTGCCAACGGCGACGTCGTGGCGGTGAAGGACAATTTTGCGGCGGGCACCATCGTCGTGCGCACAAGCGAGCGCCGCCTTTATCTGATGCTCGGCGGCGGACAGGCGCTGCGGTATCCGGTCGGCGTCGGCCGCGCCGGCATGCAATGGGCGGGAACGTCGATCATCGAGGGCAAGTACATCGAGCCCGCATGGTCGCCGCCGGAATCAATCAGGCGCGAAAACCCGCGGCTGCCCGACGTCATCCCGAGCGGCTCGCCGCACAATCCCATGGGCGTCGCGGCGATGACGCTGGTCGGCGGCGAGTATGCCATCCACGGCACCAACGATCCGGCTTCGATCGGCCATTTCGTCTCCCACGGCTGCATCCGCATGTACAACGCAGACATCACCGACCTTTACCAGCGCGTCGGCGTCGGCACCCCGGTGGTGGTGACCAGGTGACAGTAATCAGTAATCAGTAATCAGAAGGCGAGCCGCACGGATTCTGATTGCTGACATCTGCCTCCTGACTCCGGTCACCCGCACCAGCCGGCTCTACGTCCGCCGTCGTAGGCGCGCGCCCACCCGCCGCGCAGCATCGCGGCGGATACATCGGCGGTGTTGCGGGTCGACGCCAGCGCATCGACACGGCCGCCATACTTGTCCACGCCAACCTGTGAAACGCTCACGTCGCCTTCGGCGAGGATCGTTTCAAGCGCCGCGCGTGCGGCTTGCGCTTTCGTCAACTCGTCGGCGCAGCGCGCATGCAGTTCTGCGGCGTCGATGCCGCGCAACCGCACCTTGGTGTCGACATCAAGTCCCGGCCACACGCGCACGCGCGCTTCGAACGTGTCGCCATCGATCACCCGCAGCACATCCGCCGGATAGACGATCCGACGGTCGAGCCGTTGCGCGATCGGGGCTGCCACGGACGGGGCCGAAGCCTCGTCGGTCGGCGTCGCCGTGAGTCCGGTTGCGGCCGTCGTCGCGGCGCGTCGGCCGAGAGACTCGCTGAGCGCCGCGCCGGCCACGAGGCCGCACGCAAACAAGATGCCGCCGATCATCAGCGCACCGCCGCGCCGCGGATGGGCGAAAGCCGCAAAGGAGAACGGCGGGTCATATCTCTCCACTCGTGGGTGATGCGAATATTTTCGCATTTATATACTTGACAAAAGTAAGGGAACAGCTTAGGTTTATGGTCATAGGAAGCAACCCCGATGACCAAAGCCGCCACGTTCCAAAACCCTATGTTTCACGACGAGGAAAAGGCCCGCGAAGCCCTAGAGGCTGAGCTGTGGCCCGATGGTCCGATCTGCCGCCATTGCGGCAATAGCGACGCCAGCAAGATCGCCAAAGTCGAAGGCAAGAAGCGCACCCATCGCCCCGGCCTCTACTACTGCAACGAATGCCACAGCCAATTTACGGTCACTGTGGGGACCGTCCTTGAGCGGTCGAAAATTCCGCTGACCAAGTGGCTCATGGCCGCCCACATGTTTAATTCTGGCAAGAACGGCGTATCGGCGCACGAAATTCACCGCACTCTTGGCGTCACCTACAAAACCGCATGGTTCATGATGCATCGGCTGCGCGAAGCCATGAACGAATTGAACCCTGGCGCTATGGGCGGCGAAGGCAAGACCGTGCAGGCGGATGAAACCTACTACGGCAATTCATCCAAACGCGCGAAAGGCTATCGCAAGGGCCACAGTCATAAGGCCGTTGTTGTCGCTCTTGTCGAGCCTGAAGGGCGCGCTCGCGCGATGCATGTTGCGCCCGAGAAGGGGCGTCGTCGCCTGAGCCAAAAAATCCGCGACATGCTCGTTACCAATGTGCAACGCACATCAGAACTGCACACGGACGAAAGCTTGCTCTATACGGAAGTAGGCAAAGAGTTTGCCGCGCATAAGACGGTCGAGCATGGTTCCAGCGGTTACGGTTTTTATGTCGGCAAGGATGGCGCAACGACAAACGCAGCCGAAAATTTCTTTGGCAATTTCAAACGTTCAATGAAGGGCACTTATCGCTTCTGTGGCGAGCAACATTTGCAACGGTATCTGAACGAGTTTCAGTTCAGGCACAATCATCGCGCCAAGCTTGGCTACAGCGACGGAGAACGGACGGCGGTTGCTCTTAAGGGCATTGAGGGTAAGCGCCTGACGTACCGGCCGACTAACTGAGCAAAAGCCTCAGTGGATTCGCTATACCGCTAAGCGGTTTTTAGCGTGGAGAAAGCGCCGGAACCGAGTGTGACTCAGCCCCGGCGCCCGCTATCCTGAGCGCTGCAACACGACTCAGGAGATAAAACGATGAGCGCAGCGGGTCTTAAACGTCCCGGCCTGGAATGCCCTTATTGCCATGAGGCTTTCGCGCTGTCTTTTGCGCAGCCGAATGTGCAGAAGCCTGCGGACCTTCCTGATAAATTCCCGGCAACCTGTCCCATCTGCGGCGAAGCGGCCACTTACCAGCGATCTGATATTGGCATCCTGGCGGCGGTCGGACCCCGATAATTTCGGCGACCGCTTCCCGCCTGCCAAGCTTCATTTCCGAGTGTGGCTTCGGGGGCATACGTAAAAGCGCGCCCATAAGTCTCTTGGTCTTTCGCAGATCGGAGGCATTGTCTGTCATCGCTGTAAGCTCAATGTGCCGAAAGCCAACTATCAACCGCAGAAATCAGGTCCCATCCGCGTTGCATGACAGGGGAAACCAGATCAGACGTAATTGGGCCGGTCAACGGCAAAGGATCTCCGATATCGCCGAGAATGGCCGGAGGCAAATCGCTCTTTCGGCGCAAAAACTGGTCATCGATGATTCCGCCATTATGGACGATAACGTGCCTCGTCAAAGACAGCGCATCGAGCGCTCGATCCGTTATAATCTCGTTGATTGTGGCATCGCCATCGAAGGAGGCTTCCTGATAAGCGCGTCGTACATCCTCTATCCGATCGAATGAATATCTACGGCTCAACACAGTGCCCATGTGGGTCGAAAGGTCATAGCCGTATTTTTGCAGATCGGGCAAATCTATTTTCTTTTCCTCGCCGCCGCCTCTTTTGGCTCCGCTGAGTTCTGCTAAGCCGCGCGGATGAGCATTAACCGCAGCAATCCAGATTTCTTCCGCGAGCGCCTCGAATGCCGTCCAAGTTCCGGTTATTTGGGCTGACAACCAAGCATCTGCGCCGTGCCTGAGGTTCCTGCTGAGCATCGCTGTCAAAACCCCAAAGCCATACCTAGCTTCATTTTGCAACAACTCTGCCGCTGCGGGACCGCCCGCGCCTAAAATTGCCTCTCTTTCGTTGGCATCGCGATCAATTGCGGCTTGCACGACTGCGGTAAACTGCTCTTTGGTTATTCTTCCCGTTCTGATTTTTTGCCGATACTCAAGCCGCTTTTCGTAGGTTCGTTTTTCAATGATGTGCGTAGCATTGATCGTCACTGCTGGGAAAATCGTGAGCGACCAAACACGTCTGACGTTCCGATCATAGGCGTTTGCGGGACCCTTTATTGGATCGTTTCGCACTTCGCTGAGATTGGGTGCCTTTATGGTTGTCCACGGCTTTAGGCACGCTTCTAGCTCCAGATCGACGGATGCGGTCATGGGGGCCAAAATCGCAAAGGTGCGCGCCAGTCAAAAAAAACTCGCTGCGCACGAACGCCTGAGCACCTGTAATCCAATCGCGAAAGATCGGATAGTCCTTGTAGGGATTTTCGTTGTCCACGTCGTATCGCAATCATGGCGACCGCCATTGATCACAACACGCATTAATCCCCGCTCGCATTCACACGGGGCCTTTCAAGGGCTAGCGGGGCGGTCGATCCCCGCCAGCCGATTGAGAGATACACCTGACTTGCCCTTGGTGGGCGCTGGCCTGTCACGCTTGCCAGCTATGGGACTTTAGTCCTTCTTTTGTCAAGTATATAAATGCGAATATTTTCCTGTAGCATAGGAAAAATGTCAATGCCTGAAGAGGCGTTCGCCGCCAGCAAAATCAACTGGGACTCCTGGGGGATTTGTCCACCGCCGAATTTGCGTTGTTGAGCACCCGGATTATTTTGATTTCACCTCTGCACCAAGTGGAGGCCACATGGATGTGGGGGTCCCCGTAATCATCGCGGCCGTCGTTGGAGCCATAGCAACGCTTACTGTCGCGTGGATCGTCGCCCGCGCGCGCGAGTCGGCCGCACCGGTTTATCTCGATGCGACGCTGGCCTTATCGACGCCTCTTGCGACGCACCGGGTCGCCAACGCATTCGTCACCATGTGCCGCGCATTCGTGTGGGTGCTCATCGGCCTCAGCTATTTTTTGGCGTTTTCCGGTCTTACCGGCGCGTCGTTTTCAATAGGGGTTGTTGCCGTGAGGGCATTTGCGTCCCACGCGGTCAGCCTCACCGATTCCTTCGTGCCCCAGTTCGCCGTATTGAGCGCCTTCGGTTTTTTCTGCGGGAGTGTGTTGCGCACGGTCTTAGGCCTTTTGCCGCGAGCAAACCGAGGCTCGATCGATCACCCCCTGCCAGCGCTTCAAACTGAAGCGCGATGATCGTCAAAAATCGGACGTGAGGCCCTTGATCTCCCAGTCGCCGTAGCGCGTCGGCTCGGGGCCGTCGCGGCCGCCGACTTCCTTCGGCCGGTCGGTGGCTTTGCGCTCGCGCTCAGCGCGCCGGGCCGCTGCTTCGGCGAGCGCGCGTTGCGCGGCCGGACGAAGCGCCGGTGTTTCGCCTGCGGGACCGGGCGTTGCTCCGCTCGCGGGCCGCTGCGGCGGCCGATCGGCATCGCTTGGCATAGCCTCTGACTTGGCGTAGCCGTCCGAAAACCACAAGTGGCTCGTCCGCAAGGAGCAGTAACCCGATGAAGCGCGCGCGGAAAGCGCCGGCTCGCACTGGTGATCCCGGCACTGCGCCGGGCTTCGCGGTGCGCCGCGCCGCCGCCGAGATCGTCGACGGCGTGCTGCGCCGCCGCCGCGCGCTCGACGCATTGCTCGACGGCGCGGGCGCCCAATCGACCGGTCTCGCCGCGCTACCCGAGCGCGACCGCGCACTGACGCGCGCGCTCGCCGCGACAGTGCTGCGGCGGCTCGGCACGCTCCGGCACATCGTTTCGCTTTTTCTGGAACGCGGTCCGCCGGCGCAGGCGCCGCTCGTGGAGACCGCGCTGCTCCTTGGCGCCGCGCAAATTCTGTTTCTGCAAATTCCAGATCATGCCGCAGTTGATCTCTCGGTAAGATTGGTGCGGGCCGACCGGCAGGCCATGCATTTCGCCGGCCTCGTCAATGCGGTGCTGCGGCGCGTGGCGCGCGAGGGCGCGGAACGCCTCGCTGCACTCGATCCGATCGTTCTCGACACGCCGGGCTGGCTGCTGGCGCGCTGGATCGAAACCTACGGCGAGCCGACTGCGCGGGCCATCGCGGACGCCAACAGCAAAGAGCCGGCGCTCGACCTGACGGTGAAGAGCGACCCGCAGGCGTGGGCCGCGCAACTCAACGGCCGTGTACTGCCAACCGGCACCGTTCGCACCAACACACATGGCGCGATAACTTCATTGGCTGGTTTCGCCGAAGGTGCATGGTGGGTTCAGGATGCCGCGGCGGCGTTGCCGGCGCGGCTGTTCGGCGATCTTGCCGGACGCTCCGTTGCCGATCTGTGTGCCGCGCCCGGCGGCAAGACCGCGCAGCTTGCCGGTGCCGGCGCGCTCGTTACCGCAGTGGATCGATCCGAAGCGCGGCTCGGTCGTGTGCGCGAAAATCTCGCGCGGCTGTCGCTGAAGGCCGAGCTTGTCTGCGCCGATGTGGCGGCATGGACCACGGAGCAGACGTTCGATGCCGTGCTGCTCGATGCGCCGTGCTCATCCACCGGCACCATCCGCCGCCATCCGGATGTGCCGTGGCTCAAGCGCGCGGCCGACGTCACCGCGCTTGCCCGCGTCCAAGCACGGCTGATCGAGCGCGCGCTTGCGCTGACTAAAAGCGGCGGCACCTTGATCTACTGCACGTGTTCGCTCGAACCCGAGGAAAACGAGAATGTCGTCGCCGCCCTGCTCGCGCGTCACGACGGCGTGCGGCGGGCGCCGATCGCCGCCGGCGATGTTTTCGGCAGAGCCGAGTTCATCAGCAAGGACGGCGACCTGCGTACGCTACCCTGTTACCTGCCCGACGCCGATTCGCACTTCGCCGGCCTCGATGGCTTCTACGCGGCTCGACTGGAAAAACCCTAGCGGCATCAGCTAGCTAGGCCCCGATTTGGCCGCATGCCTCGGGTTCACTATGGTGCCCGCGGTCAGGCGCGCCCGGCAATCGCGGGCAGAAAGGGGCGGGCGCCGCGATGGCGCGCGTAGGACTAGGAAATCACGCCAAGCTGTCCTGGCTGCTGCTGCGCGGCGGAACGCGGCGGCTTGCCGGAAGGGTCAACAGCCATCCGGTTCTGCGCTGGCCGCTGCCGCCATTCCGTGGCGATCGTCTGTTGATCGCTCCACCGGACTTGCGCACCGCTGACGCCACGCGCGCCGCCGAAATCTATTCCGGCCGGTTTGCCTTCGCCGGCAAGGTCGTGGTCTGCGACGGCCGCTCGATTTTTGAAATGGACCCGCCGTCGGAAGACTGGGCAGTCGAACTGCTGGGCTTCGGCTGGCTGCGCCATCTGCGCGCCGCCGAGTCCGCCATCACGCGTGCCAACGGGCGCGCGCTGGTGGACGAATGGATCAGCTTGCAGGGCTCGTGGCACCCGCTGGCGTGGCGGCCGGACGTGCTGTCGCGGCGTATCATCTCGTGGCTCAGCCAAGCGACGCTGGTCCTGCAGGATGCCGACGTGAGTTTCTATCGCCGCTTCCTGCGCAGCCTTATTCGCCAGGTGAGTTACCTGCGCCACACCGCCGGCGACGCACGCCGCGGCGTGGCGCACCTGCAGGCCGTCATCGCGCTCGCCGATGCGGCGCTCTGCATTGCCGGCCAGCGGCGCCGGATCAAATCGGCGACCGCGGCTTTGCAGCAGGAACTCGAACGCCAGATTCTCCCGGACGGCGGCCATGTCGGCCGTGACCCCGGCGCGATCGTCGAAATTTTGCTCGAACTCTTGCCGCTGCGCCAAGCGTACGCTTCGCGCAACATTGCGCCGCCGCCGGCACTGCTCAATGCCACCGATCGCATGATGCCGATGCTGCGATTCTTTCGTCATTCCGACGGCACCTTTGCGCGCTTCAACGGCATGGACGCGACGCCGGGTGACCTGTTGCTCACGCTCATGCACTACGATGAGGCGCGCGGCGCGCCGGTATCGAATGCGCCGCACTCCGGTTATCAGCGGCTGGACGCCGGCGGCGGTGTGCTGATCGTGGACGTGGGCAAAGTACCGCCGGTCGAGATGAGCCTCGACGCGCACGCGGGCTTCCTGGCCTTCGAATTCTCCACGCCGAAGCACAATTCGCTGATCGTCAATTGCGGCATGCCGCCGACCGCGCGCGAAGACTGGCGGGCGCTGGCGCGCACGACGCCGTCGCATTCGACCGTCACATTCAACGACGCGTCTTCGGCCCGCTTCGTCACCTCCGTCGCCTTTCGCCACGTGCTTGGCGGCGCGCCGATGCTGGACGGCCCGGGCCATGTGACGGTGGTCCGCGAGGACCACGCCGGTGGCACTGTGCTGCGCGCGACCCATGACGGCTACGCGGAACGCTTCGGCATCCTGCACGAGCGCACCATCTCGCTCTCAGCCGACGGCACGCGCATCGAAGGGGAGGATGTGTTTCGTTCCGCGGATGGCGGCGGGCAGGTGCAAACCTCCCGCGACAAATACGCCATTCGCTTTCATTTGCATCCGACCGTGAAGGCAACCCGCCTCTCCGACGGCCATGGCGTCATGCTGACAGCGCCGGACAAGGACGTATGGACCTTCATGGCGCGAGAGGGGCGCGTCGAACTCGAAGACAGCGTCTATCTCGCCGGCGCCGAGGGCCCGCGGCGTACGACGCAAATGGTCGTCTATGGTCACGCCGGCCACGCTCCGCGCGTGCAGTGGAGCCTGCAAGCCGGCGCCGCCATCATGGCGAAGAGCACGGCGCGCAGCGTCCGCGCCGAAGAGCCAAAGCTGCCGTCGTGAGTCGCCTTCTTTCCTCCCCCTGAAAGGGGGAGGGTTGGGTGGGGGTCCGCGGCCGCAACGCTTGCGCAGGCGACGAAGATTGACCCCCACCGGCTCACTTCGCGCACCACCTCTCCCTTTCAGGGGGAGGGTTAAAAACGGAGCGAGATGGTCTAAACAGACACTATGACCAACGGGCTCCGCCGTGCGACGCGCGCTCTGATTTCGGTGTCGGACAAATCCGGCGTGGTCGAATTTGCCCGCACGCTTGCGGGTCACGGCATCGAGCTTGTTTCGACCGGCGGCACCCGCAAGGCGCTGAGCGATGCCGGCCTGAAGGTGCTCGACGTGAGCGACCTCACCGGCTTTGCGGAGATGATGGACGGCCGGGTGAAGACGCTGCATCCGGCAGTGCATGGCGGATTGCTTGCAGTGCGCGGCAACGCCGCGCACGTCGAGGCCATGCGCGCGCATGAAATCCGGCCGATCGATATTCTGGTCGTCAATCTCTATCCATTCGAGGAAACCGTCGCGCGCGGCGCCGATTTCGCCGATTGCATCGAGAATATCGATATCGGCGGCCCGGCCATGATCCGCGCCGCCGCCAAAAATCACGGCGATGTCGCCGTTTTGGTCGATGCTGCCGATTATGGGGCGCTGCTCGATGAGCTTGCGCAGCACGGCGGCATGACCACGCTTGTGCTGCGCCGGCATCTCGCCGCCAAGGCCTTCGCCCGCACCGCAACTTACGACGCCGCGATCGCCAATTGGTTCGCGCGCGAGCTCGCCGACCCGGCGCCGGACTATCGCACCTTCGGCGGCCGTCTCATCGAGAAGCTTCGCTATGGCGAGAACCCGCACCAGTCGGCCGCGTTCTACCGCACGCCCGATGCGCGCTCCGGCGTTGCCACGGCGCGCCAGGTCCAAGGCAAACAACTCTCCTACAACAATCTCAACGACACCGACGCGGCGTATGAATGCGTCGCCGAGTTCGATCCAAAGCGCGCCGCGGCCTGCGCGATCATCAAGCACGCCAATCCTTCCGGCGTTGCCGAAGGCGAAAACCTCCTCGACGCCTATCGCAAGGCGCTGGCCTGCGACCCGGTGTCGGCGTTCGGCGGCATTGTCGCGCTCAACCGCACGCTCGATGCCGAAGCAGCGCGCGCCATCACCGAGATTTTTACCGAGGTCATCATCGCGCCGGATGCGACCGACGAGGCGATCGCGATTGTCGCCGCCAAGAAAAATCTGCGGCTCCTTCTCGCCGGCGGATTGCCCGATCCGCGCGCCGCTGGGCTGACGGCAAAGACGGTCGCCGGCGGCCTCTTGGTGCAATCGCGCGACAACGCCGTGATCGACGATATGGACCTGAAGCCGGTGACCAAGCGCGTGCCGACCAATGCGGAGCTGCGCGATCTGCGTTTCGCCTTTCGCGTCGCCAAGCACGTGAAGTCGAACACGATCGTGTATGCCAAGGACTCCGCCACGGTCGGCATCGGCGCCGGCCAGATGAGCCGCATCGATTCCGCACGCATCGCCGCGCGCAAGGCGCAGGATGCCGCCCGCGCCGCGGGTGCAAAGGAGCCCGCGACTAAAGGCTCCGTGGTCGCCTCGGATGCCTTCTTTCCATTTGCCGACGGGCTTCTGGTCGCGATCGAAGCCGGCGCCACCGCGGTCATTCAGCCCGGGGGCTCAGTGCGCGACTCCGAGGTGATCAAGGCCGCCAACGACCACGGCATCGCCATGGTTTTCACTGGCACGCGCCATTTCCGGCATTAGTTCGCTGAAGCGGGTCCCGCTCATTCCCGCGCAAGCGGGAATCCAGAACCGCTAGCCCCGACCGTGGAGGTGGATCCCCGCTTTCGCGAGGACGAGCGGTTGGTGCGGCGTGACCAGAATTTGCTCTAGCGCTTTTTTCGCCCGGTCTTCCGCTTGGACCGGCGCACCATCACCTTGATGCGGCACGCCGCGCAGCGGCAGCCGCCGTTGTCGAGGAAGTATTCCAGATACTCCTCGCCGTAGCTGTAGGTGATCTCCTCGCCGGGCGCGATCTTGCGCAGCGCGACGATGACGATCTTGCCTTTGCGGATGACCGGCGTCGCGTTCGGATAGCACGAGTGGTTGATGTAACGCGCAATGTTGTAGCGCGGGGAGCCGTCGATGGTCCAACGGCTGGTGAGTTCGAACATGTAGCGGGCGCCGCGCGCTTCGCGCCGGTCCGCTTCTTCGGCGGTCAGGCGCGGGCCGCGATAGGTCGCGATGTAGGCGCTGCGTTTAATCGGCCGGACAGCAAACAGTCCGAGACCGGTCGTCGAACGGCCAAGGCGGAAGCGGGGCGATGGCATGACTTGCGATTACTCGCTGATTCGGGCGATGTCATCCCCTAACCGCCGCATGTGTACAGCTTGGCGGGCCATACGATGCAGACCAAGGAACAACGATGCGAACCATAACGCTTGAAGAACATTTCGCGCCTCCCGGATTCCTCGACGGCCCCGGCCGCGAGCTCAAGGAGCGATTTCTGCAATCGGGCGAGCGCGGCCGCGGCATCCTGGAGCAGATCGTCGACGTCGGCGAGAAACGAATCGCCGCAATGGATGCAGCCGGCATCGACATGCAGGTGTTGTCGCTGAACGCGCCGGGCAACGAGCAGCTCGAGTCCGCCGAGTCGGCGGCGGTGGCGCTGGCCTCGAACGATTTTCTTGCCGCGGCTGTGAGCAGGCATCCGGCGCGCTTTCAAGCGCTTGCTGCCCTGCCGACCGCGACGCCGGACAAGGCGGCGGATGAACTGGAGCGCCGGGTCCGGCAGCAGGGCTTCAAGGGCGCGCTGATCAACGGCCACACGCGCGAACGGTATCTGGACGACAAGTTCTTCTGGCCGATCCTGGAGCGCGCCGAAGCTCTCGGCGTTCCGATCTATCTGCACCCGACGCTGCCGCCGCGGGCCGTCATCGCAGCCCAGTACAGCGGCTTTTCACCGATCGTCGACAGCATCCTGATCAACGGCGGCTGGGGCTGGCACATCGAGACCGCCATTCACGTCATCCGCATGATGCTCGGCGGCGTGTTCGACCGCTATCCGCAATTGCAGATCGTCATCGGCCACCTTGGCGAGGGACTGCCCTTCATGTTGCCGCGGCTAGACCGCAATCTGCCGCCCGGAGTGACAAAACTTAAGCGCTCGCTCGGCGACTATCTGCGGCAGAACGTTCACTACACCTTCGGCGGGTTCAATTTCCCGGCGACGTTCCTCAATCTCCTGCTCGAAGTCGGCGCCGAGCGCATCATGTTCTCGGTCGATTATCCGTATGGCTCGATGGCGCAGGCGCGCGCATTCCTGGAGCAGCTTCCGGTCAGCGCCGCCGATCGGGAACGCATCGCCCATGGCAATGCCGAGAAGCTGTTCAAGCTGTCGCTCCGCTTTCGTCATTGCCGGGCTTGACCCGGCAATTCATGCAGAATTTTGGTATGGGCAATTGATCGACAAGGCTTCGCCGAGCCGCAATTCGGCATGGATACGCGGGTCAAGCCCGCGTATGACGAGGTAAATTGATGCGCACCATAACGCTTGAAGAACACTTCGCCACGCCGGGATTTTTCAATGGTCCCGGCCGCGAGCTGAAGAACCGCGCCGAGACCGTCGGCGGCCGCTATGCCAATCTCATCGAACGGCTGTGCGATATCGGCGCGAAGCGCCTGGCGGAGATGGACGCCGCCGGCATCGACATGCAGGTGGTGTCGCTCACCTCGCCGGGCGTCGAGCAGTTGGAGGCGGCCGAGGCCGTTGCGCTTGCCCGCGACACCAACGATTACCTCGCCGACGCGGTGAAGAAAAATCCGGCGCGCTTTGCCGGCCTTGCCGCGGTGCCGACGCCCGCGCCCGACAAGGGCGCCGCGGAGCTGGAAACGCGCGTGCGCGCCGGCTTCAAGGGCGCGGTCATCAACGGCCACAATCGCGGGCGCTATCTCGACGACAAATTCTATTGGCCGATTCTCGAAAGCGCCCAGGCGCTGAACGTGCCGATCTACCTGCATCCGACCCCGCCGCCTAAGGCGGTGCTCGACACGTACTACGGGGGCTTCGCCCCCATGCTGACCGAAATGCTCGCGGGTGGGGCTTGGGGCTGGCACATCGAGACCGCGGTCCATGTCATCCGCATGATTTCGGGCGGCGTGTTCGATCGCTTTCCGCAGTTGCAAATCGTCATCGGCCACATGGGCGAAGGGCTGCCGTTCATGTTCCAGCGCTTCGACATCATGCCGCCCGCGGTGACCAAGCTGAAGCGCTCATACAAAGAGTATCTGCGCGAGAACCTGCACTACACGTTTTCGGGCTTCAACTTCCCGCCCACGTTCCTCGATCTGTTCCTCGAACTCGGCGGCGTCGAGCAGATCATGTTCTCGGCCGACTACCCTTATCAATCGATGCCGCAGGCGCGCGCCTTCCTGGAGCAAATTCCCGTACCGGCCGCCGACAAGGAACGCATCGCCCACGGCAATGCGGAGAAGCTGTTCAAGCTGTAGCCCGGATGAAGCGCAGCTCGGGCCGGCCACTTCGGGCCGGACCCGTTGGCTCCATCCGGACTACGCTCGCTCCTTCGTCATTGCCGGACTTGATCCGGCAATCCATCCGGCGGTTCAGCATGGATACGCGCGTCAAGCCCGCGTATGACGAGTTGAGGCGAGTTGCAATCGCCGGGAGCTTCTTATGACCAATTCGGAACCAGCTGCCGCCCCCGTTCTCCTCGACATCGACGATCGCGCCGTCGCGCACGTCGTCCTCAATCGTCCGGAGCGCAACAACGCCTACGACGGCGATTTGATCCGGGCGCTCCTGGATACGCTCGACACGTTGGAAAAAACGAGCGGCCTGCGCGCCGTCGTTATCAGCGGTGCGGGACGGCATTTTCAGGCCGGCGCCGATCTCAATTGGATCGCCGCTGTGCGTGCGTCGTCGCGCTCTGACAATATCGCCATTTCGCGGGCGACCGCGCAGGCGGTGTGGCGGCTCAATCGCGCGCCGGTGCCGACCCTTGCGCTGGTGCACGGCGCCTGCTTCGGCGGCGGCACCGGGCTCGTGGCCGCCTGCGACGTGGTCATTGCCGCGGTCGACGCGACTTTCTCCATCGCGGAAGTGCGATGGGGCCTGACCGCGGCCATCATCATCCCGCAACTCAACGACGCCATCGGCGTTCGCCAGGTGCGCCGCTATGCGCTCACGGGCGAACGTTTTTCCGCCGCGGAAGCCCGCCGCATCGGCCTCGTGCACCACATCGTGCCGCCGGCCGAGCTGCAGGTGGCCGGAACGCGGATCGTCGACCAGATTTTGCAAAACGGTCCCGAGGCGATCGCGCAAACCAAGGCGCTCGCCCTCGAGTCCGCCTGGGCGAAGCTTGACGATAAGGGTTTCAACCGTCTCGTGGAGGGCCATGCGGACAAGCGGCTGTCGGCGGAAGCCGCCGAGGGGCTTGCTTCGTTCGCCGAGAAGCGCGCGGCAAAGTGGAAATGACATGAGCTCTCGCCGGCCGCCAATGAACCCCGCGCCGCTGGCGGGCGACCAATATCGGATCGATGCCGAGAGGGTCGCCCGGTGCGCGCCACTGCCGTGTTCAAGCTCTTGCTCGCAGTCTCTATGTGCGCCGGCTTTGCGGTTGCAGCTTCCGCGCAAGACGAGGGTGAGCCGCAACGGATAACGCCGGTGACTGCGCCTGCGCTCCCGCAGAATCCGCTGCCGGGCACGCCGTCGCCCGCTTCCGCGCCGCAGGCCGCCGCGCAGGCCGTGCCCGCCGACCTGCAAGCGTGCCTGCAGGAGACCGGCGATTACGTCACGCGCGGCCGAGCGGTCTTCTATGTCATCGCCATAACCAATAGCTGCACCGTGCGGCTGCGCTGCGAAATCTTCGCCAACGTCAGCGGCGTGCGCGGCACGTCGTTGGGTCACAACGTTATGACTCTTGGTCCGGCCGGAAGTGCCGCCGCGAAGAAAAGCTACGACATGCGGGTGAAAGCCGCCGGCGGCATCGCCCAGATCTCGCGCGAGTGCAAGGTGCTGTGAGAGCTCGCCTCTCCCGCGTGTGGGGGGAGGTCGGCGAGCATCTAAGATGCGAGCCGGGTGAGGGGGCTCACCGTAGCCTTGTAGGCTCTGCATTGCGTCGGCGCCCCCTCACCGATTTGTACGCGCGTGGCTTCCGGAAATCGTGCTTTGCGAATCTTCTCGAGTGAATGTGGCTTTCGGTTCTTGCGCCGCGCCGGCGTGCTGGTGGGCGATGCATCTGCGATGCGGACAAAGCGCGCGTCTTTCAAGAACTTACCTGAAAGGCGACGCGCGCCGTCGGCGTAGCATGCTTGACAACCGCACGCGCCAAAGCTTTTAGCAACAGCATCTCGCTCACGAAGGGACGTCACCGGTGACGGCCGACTGACGGAGCGGGTGCGGTTCCTGCGGGCGGAATTCGTAACTCCGCTCCCGGGCGGCTTGGGCATCGACCTGCCGGCACTATGACCGGCGCGCGAGGTGCATCGCTGTAGGCGCGTTCGATGGTGCGGGTAACGCCCGCAGCCTCTCGTTCGCGCGAAGCGCGGCCTGGGCTGAGCCGTGGCATTGATTTGCGCGGCAAGCACCGCGGTAGAGCGCCGAGAGGCGAGCGGTCCCCGCTGGGATCGCTTCCGCGCCCGAAGCATCCTCGGACGGTAACGTCTGCGGGTGTGGCGTGGACAATGGATGGATGCGCCTGTCGGCGCTCTGCCTCCCCTTTTTTGGCGCAGGAGGCGAAGCTTTTCTTTCGTGCCCAGTGCCTCGGATGCGACCGCATCGCGAGAACGAGATTGTTTGCGCAACGTGCGGAGGACGGCGAATGCAGAGCGGCAAGAAGAAATCATCGGGCTGGCGGCCTTCAGGCAAGCGCCGCACCCCGGCGGAGCATCAGGCGCGGTACTTCGCGCGGCAGGAAGCGGCGGCACAGCACGAGTCCGGGCGGTTCGGCCGCTGGCGTTCCTGTCCGGCGCGGCGATGCCGGCGCCTCGGCCGCTGCGACAGCGAAGAGCTGCAATGTGAAAGGCGCTCCCGGCCGGCGGCCGCGGGCCCTCGCAGCGCCGCACCGAACGCGTCCGATGCCGCAAGGGCGGCGGCGGCGCCGGAGCGCAAGACTGCGCCGGTCATCTCCGCAGCCGAAGCGGCCGCCGCCATCAAAGCCTCCATCGCCACAGAACCGCCCGACGCCTTCAACCGCGACGATCTGGAAGCGCTGAAGCGCGCAGGCCTGATCTAATACCGGCCGCGGCGGCGGCAGTGAGGGTGGCGACCAATCTGCCCCTCCCCTGGAGGGGAGGTGAAAAGAAAAGTTGCGTCGCTGTTTGACATTGTGGATCGGAAAATCCCGCGAAGCGAAGGCCTCCCCACTTCGTCATTGCCGGGCTTGACCCGGCAATCCATGCGGTAGGAAGGCTCGTTCAGAACATTCGCTCCTGACAATGCAGCACGTCAGCATGGACCACCGGGTCAAGCCCGGTGGTGACGAACGTGATTGCGTCGCTGTTTGACATTGTGGATCGGAAAATTGCGCGAAGAGCGCCTTCGTCCATCATTGCCGGGCTCGACCCGGCAATCCATGCGGCGGGAAGGCTCGTTTAGAACATTCGCTGCTGACAAAGCGGCATGTCAGCATGGACCACCGGGTCAAGCCCGGTGGTGACGAAGGTGATTGCATCGCTGTTTGACATTGTGGATCGGAAAATCGCGTGCTGAGAGCGCCTTACCTCGTCATTGCCGGGCTCGACCCGGCAATCCATGCGGCGGGAAGGCTCGTTCAGAATTTTCGCCGCTGACAACACGTCACATCAGCATGGACCACCGGGTCAAGCCCGGTGGTGACGAAGTGATTGCGTCGCTGTTTGACATTGTGGATCGGAAAATCGTGCGAAGAGCGCCTTCGTCCGTCATTGCCGGGCTTGACCCGGCAATCCATGCAGCAGAACGGCTCGTTTAGATTATCCGCTGCCCACAAAGCGGCATGTCAGCATAGACCACCGGGTCAAGCCCGGTGGTGACGAAGAAAGCGGGCGGTGAGGCGGCCCTTGCGCTCGTCATGGCCGGACTTGTTCCCGCCATCCACGTCTTCCTCGCCTCGGTCAACCAAGACGTGGATGCCCGCGACAAGCGCGGGCATGACGGCTGGAATGCCGTAGCCCGGATGAAGCGCAGCGAAATCCGGGACGTCGCGTGAGACTAAGTTGCCGAAACCCGGATTGCGCTTCGCTCCACCCGGGCTACGCTTAGCGTTTGCGAAAAAGGCGTATCACTTTACCATAGTTACATGGGCGATTCTGAAGCCAAACGTTTCGAAGCGGCACGTGCGGATCGACAGCGCCATGTTGACGCTGTCCTAAAGTCGAAATCTCGAAATAGAATCGTGGTTGCCGGACCTGGGACGGGAAAGACGTTCCTTTTCAAGGAAGTCCTACGAGGCAAAAGCAGCTCCCTAACCCTGACATTTGTGAATTCGCTAGTCGAAGATCTCTCGCTAGAACTGTGTGGATTGTCCGACGTGCGGACGCTCCACAGCTTTGCACGAAGCGTAATGAGCAAGACAAAGGGAGGTGCAAGAGTCTATCCAAAGCTATCGAAGATAATTGCACGAGACCTTCAACTACTCAGCGGCGAGGCTATCGATTTCGATTCTATATTTCACAAAAGGGATGACCGTAGTCCCCATATCGATGCGTATAAGTTGCGAAAAGCCACTTACGGCTATTATGGTTTTGCCGACATGATATACGCCGCGGTTCGATATTTAGAGGAGAACCCGCAAAGAATTCCGGCTTACGATCAGGTACTGGTGGATGAATTTCAGGATTTCAACCAACTTGAGGTCTCACTTATCGATCTACTTGCAGCAAAGAGCCCGATTTTAATTGCAGGGGATGATGATCAGGCGCTCTACTTCTTCAAGGATGCGAGCCATCGACACATAAGAGAACGCTACAGTGAGGCGAACATCGAGTACGAATCATTCAACCTCCCGCACTGCTCGCGGTGCACTCGCGCGATCGTGGAGGCGGCTAACGACATAGTTGCATCTGCGCAAAAGGAAGGATTTTTGGTGGGCCGCATCAGCAAACCGTATATCTTTTTCGAGGATGAACGCAAAGAATTGGAATGCAGCCGCTATCCGAAGCTCCAGCATGTGAAATGTTTTTCTAACCAAGTGCCATACTTTATTGAGGTGCAAATTCGACAATTGGCTCAAGATAGGCGAGAGAAATTTTCAACGCTTGTTATTGCGCCCACCAAGTCTAGATGCAGGACTATTGTGAGGGGGTTACAGCAGAGGGGTTTCAAAAACGTACAATATTTCGAACAGCAAGACACCCAAAATCCATCGCTGTTGGATGCCTTGGGACTGTTGTCTTTAGATGCCCAATGCAATCTTGGTTGGCGAATTGCGGCCGAATATTTCTTGTCGGAAGATGATCTGAAGTCTCTTTTGCAGAAGGCAGAAAGTGACAAAACGAAAAGTCTCGGAAATATGTTGGGGGACGCGGTCCGAAAAAAGACCAAAGAATTGCTCAAGACCTTCAAGAAGGTCGCGAAGGGCAAGCCCGTCAGTCCGGAGGACTCAGATGAATTGACGGCCCATATAGGCATAGATCCACGCGCTCTCGCTCGGGAGGAGCTGCGGCTGAAGATCAGTCGAGCCGAGTTTGGCCTCGGTGAGCCCGCGACTAGGAACATCCCCATTAGGGTCACTACGATACCGAGTTCAAAAGGCCTAGCTGATGATTATGTGTTTATCACAGATTTCGATGATCGATTTTATCTTGCAAAAGGCGGCCAATGCTCTGATCAAAAGATATTTGACTTCCTTGTAGCGTTGACGCGAGCGCGCAGATGCATCTACCTAATATCAGCGGAAAAGAAGGATCCAAAATTCCTGACTTGGATTGCGCCAGACCGCGTTGACCGAATAGAGTTGTGAATAATTCCTCGATGTTTACGGCCCCGGAGTCTCAATGAACGCCCCCCTCAGCACCCACCCTACGCCCCCCTATAAGCACACGCCGCTCTTCCCCCTGGGCAAGGACACGACGCCGTATCGCAAGATCGCGGATGGCGTGCGCGTCGAGAAGGTGATGGGCGAAGACGTGCTGGTGGTGCCGCGCGAGGCGTTGCGCGCGCTTTCCGAAGCCGCGTTCACCGACATCAATCATCTGCTGCGCCCCGCGCATCTGGCGAGCCTCCAGCATATCGTCGAGGACCCTGAGGCGTCGGATAACGACAAGTTCGTCGCGTATGATTTCCTGAAGAACGCCAACATCGCGGCGGGCGGCGTGCTGCCCATGTGCCAGGATACCGGCACCGCGATCATCATGGGCAAGAAGGGCCGGCTGATCTGGACCGACGGCGACGACGAGGCGGCGCTCGCCGAGGGCGCACGCGACGCGTATCTCAAGCGCAATCTGCGCTACTCGCAGCTCGCGCCGCTGTCGATGTTTGAGGAAAAAAATACCCGCAACAACATGCCGGCGCAGGTGGAGATTTACGCCGAGGGTGCGGGTGACGCGGAGGCGGCCTACAAGCTGTTGTTCATCGCCAAGGGCGGCGGCTCGGCCAACAAGGCGTTTCTGTTCCAGGCGACGCCGTCGATCCTCACCCGCGAGCGCTTGCTGGCGTTCCTGAAAGAGAAGGTGCTCACGCTCGGCACCGCCGCGTGCCCGCCCTACCATCTCGCCATCGTCATCGGCGGCACCTCGGCCGAGCTGACCATGAAGACCGTAAAGCTCGCTTCGACCAAATATTACGACAACCTGCCCGATCATGGCTCCGAGGACGGCCACGCCTTCCGCGACAAGGAGATGGAGGCCGAGATTCAAAAGATGACGCAGTCGCTCGGCGTCGGCGCGCAGTTCGGTGGCAAATATTTCTGCCACGACGTGCGGGTGATCCGGCTGCCGCGCCACGGCGCTTCGCTGCCAATCGGACTTGGCGTGTCGTGCTCGGCCGACCGCCAGGCGCTCGGCAAGATCACGCGCGACGGCGTGTTCCTGGAAGAGCTCGAGCACAATCCGGCGAAATATCTTCCGGACGTGGACGCGACCAAGCTCGGCGGCGAGGTGGTGAAGATCGACCTCAACAAGCCCATGAAAGAGATTTTGGCGCAGCTCAGCAAATATCCGATCAAGACGCGGCTGTCGCTCTCAGGCCCGATGGTGGTGGCGCGCGATCTCGCGCACGCCAAGCTGCGCGAACGGCTGGAGCGCGGTGAGGGCCTGCCCGATTATTTCAAGAACCATCCGGTGTACTACGCCGGTCCGGCGAAAACGCCGGAAGGCTACGCCTCCGGCTCGTTCGGGCCGACCACGGCCGGCCGCATGGATTCGTTCGTCGACGATTTTCAGGCGGCCGGCGGCTCCATGGTGATGCTGGCCAAAGGCAACCGCTCGCCGGCGGTGCGCGAGGCCTGCAAGAAGCACGGCGGCTTCTATCTTGCCTCGATCGGCGGCGCGGCCGCGAACCTCGCCGAGCATTGCATCAAGAAGGTCGAGACGCTGGAGTATCCGGAGCTCGGCATGGAAGCGATCTGGCGCATCGAAGTCGTCGATTTCCCGGCGTTCATCGTCATCGACGACAAGGGGAATGACTTCTTCAAGGCGCTGAATTTGGGATGAGCACGTACGAGCAACTGGTAGAGGCGCGAAAATCATGCACGAAGTGTGCGGGGCTGATAAATCCTGCCGACCCGAGCCATGCGCATTTGGACGGCGATGAAATTGGTCCCTGGTCGCGTTGGTTAGCGTCTCGGCCTGCAAAATTGATTTTAGTAGGGCAGGATTGGGGAACAGCAGGCTATTTTCTCAAATACAATGGTCGCGATTTGACGGAAAACCTCACAAACGGGCGTCTGACCGAATTTCTTGCTTTCCTCGGGTTCAAAGTTGGGCCTGCTGATCGCACAGATAAGCAATCCAGGGTGTTCGCTACTAATGGCTTTCTCTGTCTTAAGCGGGGCAACGCAAAACAATTAAGCGGATCTGTAAAACAAGAATGGTATCGGAACTGCAGTCCCTTTCTAAAGGACACGATTGATGCGGTGGCCGCGCCCGTTGTCATCACTCTCGGCGTGCGAGCGTATCACGCGGTTGCAAATGCATACGGCCTTAGGCCGGAACCATTCCGTGAAGCGGTCGAGCGAGCTTTAGCCCTTCAGTTGGGAGAGCGTAGAAGAGCGTTTGCGGTCTTCCATCCGGCTGCGCGGCCCGTAAGCAGGTCCCACGATAAAATGCGCGACGATTGGCTGCGTATAAGGTCTAGCCTTTGATCGCAAGGGGAGATGGGAAAAAAGGAGAATCGGGTGAACAGAGCAGCTTTATTTTGCGCTGCCGTTTTGTTGGCCACCGCCGCGGATCGAGCCCTCGCGCAATTGGCTGCGCCCTCCGGCGCCGTCCTCTTCACGCTCGGCACCGCGGGCGGGCCGCTGCCGCGCAAGGACCGCGCGCAATCGTCCAATCTCCTCGTCGTCAACGGCACGCTTTATCTGATCGATGCCGGCGATGGCGCGACGCGGCGCATCGTCCAGGCCGGTTACGACTTCCGCAAGGTCGGCAAGATCTTCATCACCCACCTGCACAGCGATCACGACAACGGCCTCGCTACGCTGATCAACTCGCAGTGGGAATATCAGCGCGCCGAGCCGACCGACATTTACGGCGGCGGCGCCGTGACGCTGGTGAAGGGCGCGCTCGATTATCTAACGCCGAACGCGGACATCCGCTGGAACGAAGGCAAGCAGCGGCCCATGGCCGACACCTTCCACGGCCACGATATCGGTCCGGGCCTCGTCTATCAGGACGCGAACGTGAAAGTGACCGCGGTCGAGAACACGCATTTCCACTTCAAGCCCGGCATGGCGGCTTACGGCAAATATCGCTCCTACTCGTACCGCTTCGAGACGCCGGGCCGCGTCGTGTTTTTCACCGGTGACACCGGGCCGTCCGACGCGGTGGTCGAGCTGGCCAAGGGCGCCGACCTCTACGTCACCGAAACGACCTCGCCGGAGGACGTCGTCGATCTCTACAAGAAGAGCGGCGCCTGGCAGCAGAAGAGTGCGGTCGAGCAGGAAGGTTTTCTGCGCCACATGCACGAGGAACACGTGACGCCGGAGGATGTCGGCAAGATGGCCGCCAAGGCCGACGTCAAGGCCGTGGTGATGAGCCACCTCGGCCCGACCATCAATCCGAACGACGATTATCAGCGCTATATCGACGAGGCGAAGAAATATTATTCGGGGCCGATGACGCTTGCGAAGGACCTGATGAAGTTCTGATGTTGTTAGTTCCTGCCCCCCTTGCGGGGGAGGGTTAAGGGGGGTGGAGAGGGAAGTGAATGACTTCGACGCTTTCGAATACCCTCACGACCCCCACCCCTTCCCCTCCCCACAAGGGGGAGGGGATCGCGCGCGGCCCTTTGGTCTGGCGCGACCTCAACCAGAAAGCGCTCGACGATGCCTACGACCAAGACGTCTACGCGCCGAACCGGCCGCTGATCGTCGCGCGCCGCATTGCCGCGAGCGCGCGTACGCGCGCGATCCTCGGCGAGCCGCAGCGCGTTGCATACGGGCCAAGCGAATACGAACGTCTCGATATCTTTCGGACCCCCGCCTCATCCTCCGCCGCAAGCGCGCCGATCAACATTTTCCTCCACGGCGGTGCCTGGAGGCGCAACAAAGGTCCCGATTACCACCTGCAGGCCGAGCCGCTGGTGCGTGCCGGCGCGCATTGCCTCATCGCCGACTTCATCAACGTCGAACAGTCCGGCGGCGATCTGTTTCCGATGTACGAGCAGGTGCGCCGCGCGATCGCCTGGGCGTGGCGCAACGCCGAGACGTTTGGCGGCGATCGCGAGCGGTTCTACATTTCGGCGCATTCGTCGGGCTCGCACCTGGCGGCTTGCGTGCTCACCCGCGGTTGGCGCGAAGAAGGTCTGCCGGAAAATTTCTGCAAGGGCGCGCTGTTGCTCAGCGGCATGTACGATCTCGAACCTGTGCGGCTGTCGAAGCGCTCGTCTTACGTCAAGTTCACCGACGCGATGGTTGAGAGCTTAAGTTCACAACGCCATCTCGACGGCCTGCGCACGCCGCTCATGCTCGCCTACGGCAGCCAGGAGACGCCGGAGTTTCAGCGCCAGACGCGTGAATTTTTTGCCGCCGTGAAAGGGCTAGGCAAGCCGGCCGAGCTGATCGCCGGCGAAGCTTACAATCACTTCGAACTGCTGGAGACGCTCGCCAATCCTTACGGCCTCACCGGGCGCGCCATGCTGCGGCAAATGGGATTGGGGTGAAAGGAACAAACTGGTCAGCTTGCCTTTGACTTGCGGTGCGCGTGCGAATGACCGTGAGTATGGCTGTGCGTCTCTCCTCGCCCGTGCGAGTGCGCGCCGTCGGCTGGGAGATAGACCACGTGACCGTGGCGCACACCGCGCTCGGCGATGATGTGGTCGGCGAATTTCTGCACCTCGGCGCCGCGCCCCTTGAGCACGGTGACTTCGAGGCAGCTGTCGTGATCGAGATGCACGTGCAGCGTGGTGTGCGCGAGATCGTGGCGTTCGTGGAAGTCGCGCGTCAGTCGCTTGGGCAATTCGCGCGCTTCGTGGTCGTACATATAGACGAGCGCGGCGACGCATGGCCGCGCGCCGGCGACTTCGGTCGCGGCCTGCTGCAACCCGGAGCGGGCGAGATCGCGCATGGCTTCGGAGCGGTTGGCGTAGCCGCGCCCAGCCATGAATCGGTCAAGTTCGCCCGCAAGGGCATCGTCGATGGTGATGGTCACGCGCTGCATCGCTGTCTCCCGAATGGCTGCGACGCAACCATATCATCGCGGGTGGTTATTTCGGCGCCGAATTTGCCGCGGGCAGCGGTTCGACCTCGAAAAGGTCCGCGGCATTCATCACCGCGTTGTAACGGCCGAGCGGATCGTAATCCTTGTTCATGGCGATAAGCTTTGGGATCCACGAGGCCGCGATGGTGTACCGCACGCCGGCGCCCGTTGCCTTGCTGCGGATTTCGGCGACGCCCAGCGCGCTTTCGGGCGCTTTGTCGGGCGAGACGTGCAGCGTTCCCTGACCCGCGCTCGCCATGGTGGCGATGGCGATCCCGTCGGCCGGACAAGGGCACGGCGCTTTGGGACCGCTGTAATAGATCACGGTGACGCCGCGCGGCTCGGCATTGAGTTGTTTCAGCGCATCAAGGCCGATGCGGATGCCGACCGGAATGAACGAGCCAAAGGCACCGTGCACGCGGGCGCCGAGCTTGACCCATTCCTCGGGCGTTTCAGCTCGGGCGCCGCTTGCAACGCAACAGGCGACAAAAACAACGGTCAATAGATGGAGTTTGATTTTGCCCATGAGTCGGCCGCTCCGCGTATGCATTATTACATAAAACATCATACTCAATCCGGCAACGTCGCGGCAATGGCCCTGGCGACGCGAACCTTTGCCACGCAGATATTTTCGTGATTATGGATTCGGGACGTGCCCTCGCGCGCGACCGGGAAGCGCGAGGAGTCGGAGGAAGACCAGCAATGCGGACGAAACGTTCCTTTCTGACATTATCTTTCTCCGCTTTGTTCGCCGCTCCCCGGCGCGCCGCCGCGCAGCAATCGACCGTCCCGCCGCCGATCCTCCTCAAGGCCGGCATCTCCGATCCGGTGAATACGGTTCTGGCCTGGTACATGGCGCGCGCGGCCGGCCTCTATGCGGCGCAAGGTCTCAACGTCAACATCCTCAATATGAGCGGCGGCAGTAAGGGCGCCGCGGAATTGCAGGCGGGGCGCATCGACGTGATGCATGTCGGCTTGTCGTCCGTCATCCGCGTCAATCAATCGGGCGGCGACTTGCGCGTGATCGGTTCGCTCTCGAACACCATTCGTTTTACGTTCTTCTCCGCGCCCGGTGTCAAGACCGCTGCGGATCTGAAAGGGGGCGTGGTCGGCGTCAGCACGCTTGGCTCAGAAAGCGATTCGACGGTGACGCTGGCGCTACAAAAGCTTGGACTGACGCGCGACGATGTGATCATCAAGGAATTCGGCGGCGGTTCGCGCCGCTTGGCGGCGGTGAAATCCGGAGAAATCAAGGCCACGGCGCTGAACGAACCGGCGGCATCGCAGGCGCGCGCCGAGCACGTCAATGTCCTGGTCGATCTCGTGCCGGATCATATCCCGTGGCTGTTCAGCGGGATTGTGGTGCGCCACGACGACATCGGCGCGCGCCGCGATCTGCTCGTGCGCTTCCTCAAGGCGAGCATTGAGGGCAATTACGTGGCGCTCACCAGCGAGAAGCGCGCCAAGCAGGTTTTGGCGAAGGAACTGAAGATCAACAACGCGAAGATCCTTGGCATTACCTACGACGACTTCAAGCAGCAATCGCCGACGAACCTCGAGCCGTCGGCTGCCGGCGCGGCAAATGTCCTCAAGCAATTCCCCAAGGTGAGCCAGAAAATCGGCGACTATGTGGATACGAGCTTGATCGATGGGCTGAAGAAGGACGGCTTTTTTGCAGCCATGCAGCAGAAGTATGGCTTGAAGCCGTAAAGCGTCTGCGATCGGGGTTGGAACGCCCGCATCACAATCCTAAAATTGCGGTGGCTTGGAGCAATGAGAGAACAATGAACACTGTGACCGCGACCGCCGCCGC
>Ga0209579_10000799_pt1 | contig 28238 bp, 25 predicted proteins | sample Coa_R1_2_FD_187152 | JGI IMG/M metagenome (GOLD analysis project Ga0209579, IMG submission 187152) | Surface soil microbial communities from Centralia Pennsylvania, which are recovering from an underground coalmine fire - Coalmine... | ecosystem: Environmental > Terrestrial > Soil >... | reverse complement strand
GAGTCCACGACGGTCCGGAACAGTCCGTCGTCGCGCAGATAATGCGCGCGGAAATAACGCATTCCATGCACCGCCGCCTCGCGCGATGGCCCCTGCCAGCCGAGGCCCGCCGCTTCCGCGTACACGAAGCTCTGGCGCGTCTGTACACGTGCGCGCCGCGGCGCAGCGCCCGCCATCCCGTCCTGGTCAAGCAGTTCGTGAAACCCACCGCTCTCGTGGTCAGCGCCAAGTGTCCACCAGAGGGGCAGGGCGGACGTCATGAGCCATTGCTGATAGCGCAAGGCCCAGTCGGACAGGGCTTCGACGCCGGATTGCGTCGTTCGGCCGCGACCGCCTGTGGACAGTTTCTCCGCCACGCTCTTCACCGCCTGGCTCGCGGAAAGCTCGCAGACGAGAATGCCCGAGGGCTCCGCAATGATGGCGAGATCGGAGACTCCAATCGCTGCGAGAGGCACGTGGGTCTCGTTGCGCACGAAGCAACGTTCGGAATTGACGAGCGTGCAATCTCCGCTCGCGGCATTGCTGGTCGTGTCCTTGTTGCAGGCGTCGTGCACTGCATTCCAGGCGCCGAGGTCGGACCAGAAAAAATCGACCGGCAGAACTGCGGCGCAGTCGGTCTTTTCCATTACCGCGTAATCGAGCGAAATCTTCGGAGCGGTTTCGAAGGAGGCGGCGAGCCGCAGGACGTGCCCTTCGCGCTCGCCGTCGCGTACCGAGCGCTTGGCTGCATCGGCGACAAGCGGCGCGTGGCGATCGAACTCATTCAGCATCGTGTCGATCGCGAAGATGAAATTGCCGCTGTTCCAGAGGTACCCCGCGTCGAGATAGTCGGCGGCCTTTGCAGGGCCGGGCTTCTCGACGAAGGCTTCGACTGGCAACACAACCGCACCGGCCGCGATTCGGGGTTTGATGTAGCCGTAAGCGGTGGAGGCGTGGGTGGCTCGGACGCCGAGCGTCACGATCTGCCCCGATTTCGCTGCTTCCGCCGCCTCAAGAACGGCGTCACGGAATGCCGCCTCATCGGGAATGTAGTGGTCAGAGGCCACCACGACCGCGATCGCATCCGGATCTTCCTGCGCGATCGCAACGACCGCCGCCGCGATTGCGGGCGCGGAATCGCGCACGCAGGGCTCGAGCAGTACCGTCGCCTCAACACCAATGTCCGCGAGCTGCGATTCAATCGCGTCGGCATGCTGGATATTGCCGATGACGATTGGCCTCGCGGTCGCGAGCGCCGTCACGCGCAACATCGTCTGCTGGAACATGGTGTGTGCGCCGGTGAGGCGCAGGAACTGCTTGGGACGTGACGGTTGCGAAGCGGGCCACAGCCTTGTGCCGACACCGCCGCACATAACGACGGGATAGATGCTTCGAACCGTCACGGCACCGTTCCTGCCACTCGTCGGGAATCTTTCAAGGGCACTATTCGCGAAGCTTTGCCGCGCCCGCAAGCCGTTCCGGGGAATAAACCAGGAAGTATTGAGAATCAATGGCTTACCGGAAATCGGGTCATGCCGCGCCGCGTGCTTATTTTGCGCTTGCACATGCTTTTGTCGGCATTCGCAAAATATTCGTGCTAATTTGGTCCCAAGGCACCCGGAGCCGGTGCCTGGCGTCTGGCCCGCGCTTCCCGTCCAGAGAGAAAGATTTCGCCATGTCCGACCCGACCGAAAAACGAGACGCCGCCCGCCGCACGGCGCAGAGCCATTTCACCCATACCGAGCGCCGCGACGAACTGGTGCGAGCCGAGATCGCGAAGGAACGCGCGGCGGTCGATGCGAAGACGGCGAAGTTGCGAGCCCTGCGATTGGCCAAGGAAGCAAACGAAAAAGCGGAAGCCGAACGTCTTGCGCAGGAACGCGCAAAATCGGGAGTTGCAGAACCGAAGAAGCCGCGCAGGAAACCGACCCGCGCCGCATGACTTCAGGTTTTCGTCCCGCGAGGGCGTACGTCCCTGCGGGCTGTGTAGGGCTGTACCCGACACAATCTCTATTGTGATTTTTCGCTAGCCTGTTGCACGAAAGCGTGCGTAGGCTTCGACTCAAACGGGGACGCAGGGGCAATACCTATTGCTCTCGCCGTCACGGGGGCGTGACGGCAATCCAAGATAACGCGTGCCCGGTCGAAGGGGGACTTCGCCATGGCGCGCGCCGCGCGTAAAATCACGTTTTCGTTTTCGATCCGCTCCGTCGCTCTCTCGGCCGTTTCCCTCTTTGTCTTGGCGGCTACAAGTCCGGCGGACGCACAAAACCAAGCCCAAACCCAGACCCAAGCCCCGCCTGAGCGGGCCGTCGTCACCGAGCAGGTTGTTGTCACTGGCACCTTGCTGCACAAGGAGACGCCGTCGCCCGTTACCGTAATAACGGCTCAGCAGATCAAGAATTCCAGCCTCACCACGGTTTCCGATGTGGTGCGCGCGGTCAGCGCCGACAACAGCGGCACCATTCCGACCGCATTCACCGGCGGTTTCGCCGCCGGCTCGTCGGGTGTTGCGCTCCGCGGTCTCACGGTCAATTCGACTCTGGTGCTGATCGACGGGTTGCGCACGGCCAACTATCCCCTGGCCGATGACGGCCAGCGCGGATTCGTGGATCTGAACACGATTCCGCTCGCCGTGGTGGATCGCGTCGACGTCTTCAAGGATGGCGCCTCTTCGATCTATGGCGCCGATGCAATCGGCGGCGTCGTGAACATCATTCTGAAACCCGGGTTTCAGGGCGAATCAGGCGAGGCCGAGATCGGTACCTCACAGCACGGTGGTGGAACCATGGGACGCGCCGAAGCGACATTCGGCACCGGCGACCCTTCGACCGATCACTACAATGCGTACATCAATTTCGAGTACGAGAGCGATCAGGCCATCCGCGTAGACCAGCGCGGCTTTCCCTTCAACACCGAGAATCTTTCCTCGATTGGCGGGTTCGATCTGAATTGGGGAGATCCGGCGAGCGACACCGGTTCGATCTACGGAACTGTCACGGCGAAAGATTTCTTGACCGGAAATCCCACCGGGGTTTCCCAACTCCTGCGGCCCTGCGGCCCTTTGGGGGTACAGAAAAACGACGGCGGCAACATCTACTGCGAACAGAATCAGGCGCTCTACTTCGACGATCAACCGTACGAGAGCCGCTTTGGCGTCTATGCCCGGGCGACCGTCTACCCGGACGCCAGAACCACGGGCTATCTGGATGCGAGTTACTTCCAGAACGACGTAACGGCCGATGGCGCGCCGGCGCAAATCGAGAACGGCACGCCCAACAACACCAACAACATTGCGCTGCCCGCCTATCTCCCCACGGGAAAGCGCAACCCCAATGACCCGTTCAACGCCACATGCCCCACGACCGGGACGGAGGGCCTGACGCCGTGCGACGATGCATTCATCAACTATGCGTTCGGCGACATTCCGAGCAAGAGCTACGAAAACAACCACGTAATGCGTGCCGTCGCCGGCCTCGAGGGATCGCTGTGGGATTGGGATTACCAGGCCAACATCGTCTCCGCCCACAGCTGGCTCGATTCGACGACGACCGGTCTCCTCAACTACGACCAGCTGATCTCGGACGTCACGAATGGAACGTACAATTTCATCGCCCCGTCGGCGAACAGCAAGGCGACGCTCGAAGCGCTGGCGCCGCCGGCCAGCAAGACGTCGACCACGGATCTTGATCAGGCCGTGGTGCGAGCCAATCGAGAACTCTGGGCGCTGCCCGGCGGACCGCTCGGCGTCGGGTGGGGAATCGAGGGCCGCTATGAGGCGACCGACGACCCGGACCTCAACCCAAATCTTGAATATCAGGGGCTCGGTGTGGCGCACACGATCGGCCATCATACCGTCTTCTCGATGTACGGCGAAGCATTGGCGCCCGTGCTGCCCACGCTCGAAGCCGACATTTCCGGGCGCTACGACCACTACTCGGATTTCGGAGGCAACTTCTCGCCTAAGGCAGGCGCCAAGTGGACGCCGATCGACCAGTTCAGCCTGCGCGGAACCTATTCGGAAGGCTTCCGGGCACCGAGCTTTGCCGAGAACGGTTCGAGCTCGTCCGAAGGATTCATCACTTTTACGCCCCCGCTCAGCTTTCAGCAGCAGCACGACTTCGACAAGTATTCCCAGCCCTATTCGCTAGCCCTGCTTGCGGCCGCAAATCCCGACGTAAAGCCCGAAACTTCGCGCAGCTACACGCTCGGGAGCATCGTGAAGCCGTTGTCCGACTCATCGCTGGTGGTCTCCCTCGACTATTACAACATCCGCAAGGATCACCTGATCACGCAGGCCGACCCGTCGGTTGCAATCACCGACTATTTTGCCGGTCTGCCCATTCCCGCCGGTTATTCGGTCACGGTCGACAATCCAGATTCGCAGCATCCTAACGCGCTGCCACGACCGCTGATCATCGCGTCCCCCTATGTCAACGCGAATTCGCTGCTTACCGACGGCTGGGACCTGGATGTCACCGCGACTGCGCCGGTGCCCCTGCCATACCCGATCGACTGGACGGGCGAGCTCAACGTGACCGAAATCATGCATTACACGGTTTCATTCCCTGGAATGCCCCCGCAAACCTATGTTGGCCTGCAAAGCCCGTACATTCTCTCCTCGGGCGCAGGCACGCCACGCTGGCGCGGCTCGCTGTCGAACACTTTTACCTACGAGGATCTCACGGTCTCAGGTAGTCTCTACTACGTGAGCGGCCTTGACGAATATGGTGAGGATATCACCGGGCCAAATTCGACCACGCTGCCGAACTGCCTCTACCCGCTCGGCACAAACTGCCGCATGAATTCGTTCTGGGATTTCGACCTGACGGGCCGGTACAAGCTCAGCGCCAATGTCGAACTGTTCGGCGCTGTCAAGAACCTGTTCGACGCCGGGCCGCCGCTCGATCCGGCCGACTACGCCGGCGTCAACTACAATCCAACCTACAACCAGGCGGGGATCATCGGCCGCTTCTTCTCGATCGGCGTACGCGTGCAGTATTGAGTTGTCGTGACGGCGGCAGTCACGGATTCGTACCCGGGGTTGCGGCCTCGTTTTCTCGTGCCGGAGAACCGGGCGATATGCACGCGGCTCCGGCGAAGCGTGCGTTGCGTCTGCGTCCAACCTCAAAACCGAAGGGGACACCATGGGTAAGATCAATCTTGGCCGCGTGATTATGGGCGGCATCGTTGCGGGCATCATCATCGATATCGTCGAGTACGTTCTCAATGGGATCGTGCTAGCCGACCGTTGGACCGCGATAAACGCGGCGCACAGCCTTCCGCCGTTCACGATGAACGCGATCATCGCGTTCAACATTATCGGGCTCGTGACGGGGATCGCCACGGTATGGAGCTACGCCGCCATCCGCCCGCGCTTTGGCGAGGGGCCAGGCACGGCCTTCATAGCGGCGCTGCTGATGTGGGTGGTGACGTATCTGCTCCCGGATGCGGGCAATGCCATCCTTGGACTCTATACCAAGTCGATTACGCTGATTCTGGTGGGCGTGGGTCTGGTCGAAATTGTGGTCGCAACGCTCGCTGGTGCGTTTATCTACAAAGAATAGCGTGGCTTCAGGCAGGCATCCGCCGGCGGACGGCCAATGTCTGACCTAGCTATCAATTCTTGGTACAAGAAACGTTGCCCTTGGGTGGGGGCTGTTCGAGCAACCGGAGAGCCAAAATGAAAACATCTGTCAAGTTGGCGGCAGCGGCCATCATGGGCGTGAGCGCGCTACTGTTTACAGCCTCGGAATCGTCGGCTGCAATCGCTTGCAATCGCTGGGGCGAATGTTGGCGTGTTCGCGGGTCTTGGGCGTTTCCGCCCTCGGCCGGTATCTCGTTGTCCACCCCGACTCATGGCGGTGGGGCCGTGGAGCTCGATTTCGCTGGCGCGCCGGCCGGTCGGGCCGCGGTTTCTGGCGGAACGGTGTCTGGGTCCGGTTCTGACCGGACCACTGCCGAAAGGGAGCCGACGGCGGTAGTTCTCTTCCGCCCGAGTATGGGAGTCTGTTGCTGACCCGATCGCTGAAACGCCATCGGGATGGCCGCGTCATCTCGTGTGACCCACTTGCGAACGTGATTCGTGCACAGGAATCGTGCGCGCAAAGGACCAGGTCGTACAGCCGCAGGGGGTGGCGCTACGGCCCTCATCCGACTATCATTTGCTGGTGCGAAGGTTCCGGACTTGGGGCGGGAACCTGCGCTTAGCAAAAGACGTTGCCGTCACGTTCCCACGAACCTCAACCGGAGAGACAACATGAAAACAACCGCAAAACTGGCGGCCGCTGCAATTCTTGGCGTGAGCGCGCTCGCGTTTATGGCCAATGACGCGGCGGCGGCCATCGCCTGCAACGCCGCCGGCGAGTGCTGGCACGTCCGCCGCGCATGGTCGTATCCGCCGGAAGCCGGCATCGTCATCCACCCGGAGGGCTGGCGGTGGGCGCCTGGCAGCAAGTTCACCTGGCGCGAGCATGTGGGCCGCGGCTATTGGCGCAACGGCGTCTGGGTCCGGTTCTAAGCGGACTGCGGCCTGAACTGACAGAACGGCGGGAGTTCTCTCCCGCCGTTTTGTTTTGTGCCTGCGGGTGGTAGAGCATCCCTCACCACGGCACGAAGGGACACTTCCATGCGCGCATCGACGCTGGCGGCGCTCGCCGCAGCACTTCTCATTTCGGCATCGGCGGTTCTCGCCGCTAACGATACGGCTACATCGCCCGAAACGGCCGCGCCAACGGCAACCGCACCGGCGGCGAAGCCCGCACCCGCGCCCGTGCAACCGGTGACCGAAACCCTGTGGGGGAAGAAGGTCACCGACAATTACCGCTACATGGAAAAGCTCGAACCTTCGACGCTCGACTGGATGAAAGCAGAAGGCCACTACACGCGCTCCGTGCTCGACAGCATCCGACCCATTGCAAGGCTCAAGGATGACGTCGCGAAATTCACCGCAAGCTTCGGTCTCGTACAGGGTTATGCCCGCTACGGCGGCCGCGCGTTCTATGAAGAGCGCGCGCCCGGCTCGGACAATTTCGACCTCATGGTCAAGGACGACAAGGGCGAACGCAAAATCGTCGATGTAGCGGCTTTGCGGGCGGCGAACGGAGGCAAGCCGTTTGCCATCAACTATTTCCTCGCGTCGCCCGACGGATCGAAAGTTGCCGTCGGAGTTTCGGAGGGCGGCTCGGAAAACGCGTCGCTCGCGGTCTATGACGCGGCGAGCGGCGCGGCCATCGCCGGCCCGATCGACCGCGCCGAGTTCGGCGCCACAGGCTGGACCGACGATTCGAAGATTCTGTATTTCAATCGGCTGAAGAGTCTCTCGCCTACGGATCCGGGCACGGAAAAGTACAAGGATTCGACTGCTGACGCCTGGGACATGAAGTCGAATCCCGTCCCCGTCGTCGGTTCGACCGTTGGTCATGGTCCGCCAATCGCGCCGGCTGAATTTCCGGCGATCTCAACCACGCCCGGCGCGCCCGTGACGGCAGTTCTGTCCATCAACGGTGTGCAGAACGAGCTCGCCATGTGGCTTGCGCCCGCGGACAAAGTGACGGATCCGAAGGTTACCTGGACCAAATTCATCACCCGCGACGATGATGTAACGAGCGCCGATGAGCGCGGCGACGACATTTTCCTCCTCAGCCACAAGAATGCGCCGACGTTCAAGGTGCTGACGGTGAAAGCGGGGCAGCCGCTCTCGGCAGCGACCGTGCTCGTCCCGGCAAAGCCCGATCGCGTGATCGAAGGCGTCCACGCAGCTTCGGATGCGCTATATGTACTGGCGCGCCACGGCGCTTATTCGCAGTTGCTTCGCGTGCCGGTGGGATCGAACCAGATCGAGGAAGTGAATCTGCCGTTCGAGGGCCACATCGGTGAAGCGTTTACCGACCCCCGCGCACCCGGCGTCACCATCTCCTTTTCGAGCTGGGTCAGGCCACCAGCGGAATACGCTTACGATCCGCAGACGAAGCAGTTTACCGATCTCCACATCGGTACGCAGGGCGACATCGACTCCGCAGATTACGTCGTGCGCGATCTCGAGGCGCCGGCCAGGGATGGCGTGAAGGTGCCCCTTTCCCTCATCCAGCGGAAGGATGCGAAGGGACCACAGATCACGCTGCTCGAGGCCTACGGCTCGTACGGGATTTCACAGTTGGCGGACTTCTCGCCTCGCAGAGCATCGGCGATGCGCGAAGGTATCACTTACGGCGTCTGCCACGTGCGCGGCGGCGGCGAGCTCGGCGAAGCCTGGCGACTCGGCGGCAAGGACGCGAACAAGCATCACACCTGGGAGGATATGATTGCCTGTGGCGAGTACGCGATGAAGGCCGGCATCACGTCCAAAGGCAAACTGTTCATCATCGGCGGCTCGGCCGGCGGCATCACCATGGGGCGTGCGTTGACCACGCGACCGGATCTTTTTGCCGGCGTTCTCGACCTTGTCCCTGCGGGCAACCCACTCCGCATGGAATTCACGCCGAATGGGCCGCCCAATATTCCGGAATTCGGCAGCGTGAAGACGAAGGCGGGATTCGACAATCTGTACGCCATGGACACGATTCAGCACGTGAAGAAAGGCGTGCAATATCCCGCCGTGATGGTGACGACCGGGCTGAACGATCCGCGCGTGTCGCCATGGGAGCCGGCAAAAGTGTTCGCCGCGCTGCAGGCGAGCGACACGAAAAAGCCGGTTCTCCTTCGCATTGACGAGGAAGCCGGCCATGGTATCGGCTCGACCAAGACGCAGACCGACCGGCTGACGGCGGACTGGATCGCCTTCGTCTTCTGGCAGGCGGGGCTTCCCGACTGGCAGCCCACGGTCGCGAACAGCCAACGCGCGGCGAAGTAAGCCGGCTCAGCTCTGGCAGCCGGGGCAGAAGAAGGTCGAGCGGCCGCCCTGTACGATCCGCTTGATCTTGCCCTTGCAGTTCGAGCGCGGGCATGGCTTCCCCTCGCGATCGTAAACTGCGAACCGGTGCTGGAATTCGCCAAGCGCTCCGTTGGCTTGAGCGTAGTCGCGAAGACTCGAACCGCCCGCTTTGATCGCGGCGCGGAGGACCGAACGGATTGCACGCACGAGAGCACGGGCACGTTCGGCTCGCACGCTCGAAGCCACTCGTTTGGGGGAAATGCCGGCGTAGAACAGCGCTTCGCACACATAGATGTTGCCCAGACCGGCGACGGTGTGCTGGTCGAGCAGCGCCGATTTGACCGGTGTGCGGCGCCCGCGCAGGGAATCTTCGAGTGACTTCGCCGTGAAGCCGGTCGACAACGGCTCCGGACCGAGAGCCTCGAACAGGGGATGGGTTTCCAGCAATGCAGTATCCACCAGCAGCATCAGTCCAAAACGACGATGGTCGTTGAAGACGATCTCGGCAGGCGCGTCGGTCCGGATGATGACGTGATCGTGCTTGTCGCGGCCCGCCTTCGCCGGTTCGTAGACGTAATTGCCGAGCCGGAGTTCGCGTCCCATTGCGTGTACGCTGAACCGCCCGGACATTCCGAGATGCATGACGAGTGTCTCCCCGGAATCGAGATCGGCGAGAATGTACTTCGCGCGCCGGGACAGGCGCTTCACGTGGCGTGAGGTGAGCCGTTCGGCAAAATGGGGTGGAAACGGCACGCGCAGGTCGCCTCGGCGAGTCTCCGCACGCGTGATCCGGCGGTGTTCCAGGACGGGCGCAAGACCTATCCGAACCGTCTCGACTTCGGGAAGTTCAGGCATCGGCCATCAGTATCGGGCGATCGGAGGGAACCGGCCGAACGGTACCACATCTTTTTCTGCCAGCCGATACCTGATACCTGATGTGGCATGGTGAGCTTCGGTTATCGCGAAGTTGACGAGCGCGAAAAGGCCGCGCTGGTTCGGGGCGTATTTTCCTCGGTAGCCCGCCGCTACGACCTGATGAACGATCTCATGTCGGGTGGGGTCCACCGTTTGTGGAAGGACGCGATGGTGGAATGGCTTAATCCTCAGCCGGCCCAGCGCGTCGCCGACCTCGCGGGCGGTACAGGGGACATCGCCTTTCGCGTCGCCGAACTCACGCGATCACGCGGGGGAAACGCAACGGTCGTTGTTTGCGATGCCAGCCTGGAAATGATTGAAGAAGGGTTTCGACGCGCGAATGCGGGCCATGAAACGGACGTGCGATGGATTTGCGGTGATGTCGAGTCGCTGCCGCTCCCCGACGCAAGCATGGATGCGTGTACGATCGCGTTCGGCATCCGCAACGTGACCCATATCGATCGGGCCCTCGCCGAAATCCGGCGCGTGCTCAAACCCGGTGGACGGTTTCTGTGCCTCGAATTTTCGCGCGTGCACGCGCCCGGGCTCGACGCACTGTACGAGCGGTATTCGTTTGCCGTCCTGCCCCGGCTTGGCGAATGGGTGGCCGGGGATGCGGATTCATATCGCTATCTCGCCGAGAGCATTCGCCGGTTCCCGTCGCAGGCCGCCCTTGCGAGGCTGATCGAGCGTGCCGGACTGTCGCGCGTCAAAGTCCGCAATCTCGCGGGCGGAATCGCGGCGATGCATTCCGCCTGGCGCCTCTGACGATGTTGCGCAGCTTTCGCGACATTGCACGTCTCTTCCACGCCGCGCGCGTGCTCTCCCGCCATGACGCGCTCATTCCCCACGAATTGGCCGACCGTGTGCCATCGCAGCTAAAGTTCGCGAGATTGGTGCTGTTTCTCGGACCGCCGCCGTTTCACTCCCGTCCGGCAACAACTGCGACGCCGGAGGAACGCCTTGCGTCGGCGCTGGAGAGTTTGGGGCCCGCCTACATCAAGCTTGGGCAGATGCTTGCAACGCGTCCCGACGTTATTGGTGACGAGACCGCGCGCGCGCTGTCGGCATTGCAGGATCGCCTTCCGGCGTTTCCGACGGAGATGGCGAAAGCCGAAGTGGAAGCAGCACTCGGCGCGCCGTTGGCGACGCTGTTCGCAACTTTCGAGGAACCGCTTGCCGCGGCTTCGATTGCGCAGGTGCACCGCGCCACGACGGCCGACGAGGCACCGCACCGCGTGGCCGTCAAGATCCTTCGTCCGGCTGTGGAAGGGGAGTTTGCCCGTGACCTTTCCGCCTTTGCATTTGCCGCACGCTGGGCCGAGCGGTTCTTTGCCGAGGCGCGGCGATTGCGCGTACGTGCGCTTGTCGACACGCTCGCGGCGAGCGTCGCGATCGAACTTGATCTCCGCATGGAGGCCGCAGCGGCATCGGAGCTTGCGGAACGCACGGCGGCCGATGCGGATTTCCGTGTCCCGGCCGTCGACTGGGAGCGGACCGCTGCGCGCGTGCTGACCACCGAATGGGTGGAGGGCACCTCGGTGCGAACGGCGCAGGAGCTCACGGCCGCGGGTCATGATCCGAAGCGCATCGCGGTCGTGATTGTGCGCCGGTTCCTCACCCAGGCGCTGCGCGACGGCTTCTTTCATGCCGACATGCATCAGGGGAACCTGTTCGTGGACGGTCAGGGCCGGCTCGTCTGTGTCGACTTCGGCATCATGGGCCGGCTCTCGCCGGCGATGCGTCGCTTTCTCGCCGAAACACTCGCCGGCTTTCTCGCCCGCGACTATGAACGCGTCGCCAACGTGCACTACGAAGCGGGATTCGTGCCCCGTACGCATCCGGTGCCGCTCTTTGCTCAGGCATTGCGCGCAATCGGCGAACCGATTTTCGGCCGCCGCGCCGACGCCGTCTCGATGGCAAGACTTCTGCAGCAGTTGTTCGACACCACCAGGCGTTTCGACATGGAACTGCAGCCGCAGCTCGTGCTCCTGCAAAAGACCATGGTGGTAGTCGAAGGGGTCGCACGCGATCTCGACCCTGAACTCGACATCTGGGAAGCGGCGCGGCCGGTAATCGAAAAGTGGATGGTCGATCAGGTCGGTCCGGAGGCCCGGCTGCGCGATGCTGCGGAAGGAATTAACGCGCTTGGACGCCTGGCACGCGAATTCCCACAGCTGCTGCACAATGCGGAAGTCGTCTCCCTGATGCTCGCAGAAGGCGGCTTGCGGCTCCATCCCGAAACGGCATTGCAGATCGCACAGGCTCAGGTTGCACGAACCCGCCACGTGCGCATTGCGTTGTGGATTGCTGCCGGAGCGCTTGTCGCGCTTGCAATCGGCCTCCTCTGAAATCGCGGGTTGTTTGACCTAAGACAACCGGAACATACGCGAGCCCGTGGCGTTGCCGCCAAGTCGAAGACACAAAATTCCGGCAACAGGCGACACGAGGAGCCCCCATGGCACGAACGAAGCGCAAGCAACATCATTCCATGCATCATTCTGCGGTCGGGCATCATTCGTCCCGGAGCCACCATGACGATCAGCCCGAAAATACGCGCCATGACATGGAACGGATTGCGACGGCAGGACGCGAACAGGCCGGGCGCATGCAAAGACGTGCGCGATCGGCGTTCGATGCATTCAGCGGACCAATAGCGCGGATAATGGATCAGAATTTTTCGCTTTTCCAAAAGACGGTTCAGACGATGCAGCAGGAATCGCTCTGGTTCTTCAACCGCAGGCTGGAGCATACCAGTCACATGATGGAGAACAGCCGCGACTTCCGGGGCGTATCCGGACTGGTGCATTTGCACCAGGAATGGATGCTCGACTTCGCCCGCGATTGCTCCGAGCAAGCGACACGCTTCGCACAGTTGATGAGAGACCTGGCGATGGAGTCGGCGGAGCGTGTCACGGAAGCATCCTCGGAAGCGCTGGAGCGGGGCGAAAGCGAGATGGAAGTGGAGCAAGAAGAATACGAAAGCAGCGAGACAGACCACCGCGCCGCGGCTTGAGTCAGACTTTCCAGAAGGGACAGAACATTCTGTCCCTTCTTCCGGCGGCGGATCAACGGCGGGGAAGGAGATTCCGTCCCATGTCGAGCCACGAAATCTTCATATGGCCACCGTCGCAATGCTCGTCATTGGCGGCGCCGACGACATAGACGTCCAAGCCCACCGTATGATCCTCCAGACTGGGAAGCTGCGGGATGCGAACACGCACGGCATCCTTGAGCAACTGCTCATCTGTCGCGAGCACTTTGGCATAACCGGGAGTTGATTCGCCCGGCATCGCCGAGATCGTCAGTACAACGCGCACGTCGGAATCCGCCGCGCGTTTCTCGACTGCATCGCAGGCAATCATGATGTTGTCGCCGGGTGTCACGTCCGGATACGGCTTTGGCTCGCTCTTGGCCGGCAACGCTGTTCCCGCGACTCCGTCGGCAGCCGGCAATTGCGCGACGGCAGTCAGCGCAGGACACATCGTGACCATCGCCGTGGCGATTAGACCCAAAGCTCTGCGCATGGCAGCTACTCCTCCCGCCGACCTCGCGGATTCGGTCGCAGTTTCGCACTTATTGTAGCGCTTTCTTGCGATAACCCCAACAGATTTTGTGGGTTTCTGTCCCGCGTGCGCAACTTCAGGTTCTCACGCTTTCGTGATGACTAACGCTCACGCGCGAGAAACCAGAAGCGGCCACACATGAGCACGGCCGCAAAGAACAACCCGGTTGCGAGTCCGATCCAGATGCCCAGCCCCTGCAGATGGCGGCCAAAGGCGAGCCAAAGACACACCGGAAATCCGCCAAGCCAGTAGCTAAGCCCCGCAATCCACATCGGCATATGCGCGTCCTTGAGCCCACGCAGGCTCATGGCCCCAACCACCTGGAGTCCGTCGAAAATCTGGAAGGCGGCCGCCACGCGCAGGAACACCACGGCAAGCACAATCACGTCCGCGTTTCGGGCGTCATCGGCAAAATAGAGGCTTGCGATCGTGACCGGGAACAACCACAGCAGGACACCCGTGAGTGTCATGAACCCGGCACCCATCAGGAGCGCCGTGTAGCCGGCGCGTCGCAATGCTTCGCCATCGGCCGCGCCTGCGGCGAGACCGACGCGTATCGTCGCGGCCATCCCGATTCCGAGCGGCACCATAAACGTGATCGAGGGCACGTTGAGCGCAATCTGGTGCGCCGCCAAGGAAGCAGTCCCGAACGTACCCATGATGAGCGTCGCCGTATTGAACAGCATCGCCTCGAAGATCATTGTGGCGCCGATCGGCATGCCGAGCCGGAACACCTCGATCAGTTTGCGCAGATGGGGACGGTGGAACCGCCGGAAAATTCGGTACCTTGCGAGAGTCGGCATCAGGCGCACCACGACGACCATGGACAGGAAACCGAAGGCGTACGAGCACGCACTTGCCAGTCCCGACCCGACAAGGCCAAGCCGTGGCAAACCGAAATGGCCGAATATCAACGCATAGTCGCCGGCTGCATTGAACAAGATGGCCATAGCCATCACCAACATTGGCGCTATGGGGCGTGACAGTGCCGTCGAGAAATTTCGGAGCACCTGATAGCCGAGCGAAAACGGCAGGCCCCAGCACAACATCGCCGTGAAGCGCCCGGCACCCACCGCCAATTGAGGCTGTTGTCCAAGCAGCAACAGAATTGGCGTTGTGAAGAGCAGCAGGGTGATCAGCGGTACCGAAAGGATCAGTACCGACCAGAAACCCATGCGTACGGCGTTGCGGACGCCGGCGCGGTCCTTGGGATTGTCGCCGAGGATATGCGCGATAATCGGCGCGACGGCGGCCACGGGCCCGCATCCAATGAGCCACGTGAAGAAGAACACCGTGTTGCCGAGTGCGGCCGCGGCGAGAGCGGACTTGCTCAGCCGGCCCAGCATGACGACGTCGGTCGTCATGATGATCATCTGTGACAGCTGCGTGAGCACCAGCGGCGCGGCAAGCTTCAGGAGCTCGCGCGATTCCCCGATCCATGCATCGAAGCCGCGGCCGGCGATCCGGCGTCCGGCGTGGGTGATGTCAAATTCGGCAATATCGGTCATGACACGGTCTTTTTTCTCAAAGCCCGGGCCCGGCGGCGATCATCGGAAAATAAGCGAAACCATCCGAAGCGCCTTGTCGGGCCCGGAGGATAACGAACGGAACGGAGGCTTAAGCTAGGCCACGTTCTCCCCGCGAGCCGGAACAGCGGCAACGATGCCCGAGAGGGCAAGGTCGGTCGCTGTCATGCGCACCTGGCAATTGGGCGTTTCCATGGGCAGCTCGCATGGAACTTCGTCGACGACATGCCGACGATCGGGCGGCGTTGGTACGCTTCGAAACGTTGCTCTGTCAACTCATGCGGAGCGTCGCACGGCCCGTATTCGCGCGAAACGTGGCCCCGCGGTCACAGTCTACTTTTGAACAGTGATCGTTCCCCGGTCGAAATCGAACGTGACTGCGTACGGTTGAAAAAACGCATGCGCGACGAGCCCGCCGACATGTACCCCGAGCCCTTTCTCGAGCGGTGGCGGAAACGGTCCGTACAGGCCGGTGAGGTTTTTCTCCTCGAGCCCCCCGACCGTCAGTTCTTTGATGGGAAACGGCGCGCTCGGAGCGATCGCGCCGCGCTGTACGCCTTTGGGGGGCGGCACCGGTATTCCGGCATCGCGCAGTGTCGATTCGGGTGCGGCGAAGGCATAGACCACTCCCGTGTCGATCAGGAAAAGCTGGTCGGGAGCTTTGTCGACACGCCCGTGGGCGAGAAGAAAATGGTCGCCAATAAACCAGAGGGGGATTTGTGCAATTGAAGCGCCGGTGCGCAGCGGAGAGTCGTGCGGCTCGAGGATCAGCCGATCATGCGGGTAATCGAGCGTGAAGCGGAAGTGTGATAGAAATTCCGTTCCGATCACGCCGGCAAGACGCTTCCGGCGCGAAAACGCCATCAGGGCCCGCGTGTCCATCATCATCGCCGGAACATCGTCCACTTCGACTCCGGGAAGGATGACTTTTGCCACCCGGCCGAACACGGTCGTTCCTGCGCCGGGCGGTCCGGCTGGCGAGGTCATCGGGACATGGGCGTCCCGCGCGAACTCTGGATCGAGAATCATCTCGGGTGCGCCGGTATCGATCAGAAACAGGCCGTCTAGGTCGTTGACATGGGCGCGCACGACCGGAAGCGGATCCGTCCACTGAAACGGGATCGTGGCCGTGCCCGGTTTGCCCACGATGCGGAAGGGCTGCGATTTACCGAACAGTGCAAATTCCGCGGCGCGATCCGTCCTTCCCAGTTGGCGAAGAAGCTCCGCCATGTCGGAAAATTTGCCTGCACGGACGTAGGTTTCGGCGAGGTGCGAAACTGCGAGTTCGTCGACCGGGTTGAGCGCGCGGGCGTTGGTCAGCATCGCTTCCGCTTCGCCGAGATGATTTTTGTAAAGCGCGATGGTGCCGAGCTGGCGGAGAGCCGTCTCATAGAATTTGGTGCCTTTCGGCACGGTTTGATAAATGGCGCTCGCCCGATCAAACTGACCCTGCTCAAAGAGCTTCTCGGCCTGGCCCATATCGGCTTCGGCTGCGGCGCAGGCGGCGCTGGTCATAAAAAATGCCGCAAATGCGGCGCAAACAACGCGCTTCATGTATCCTCCATGGCCGGGCGGCCAATTTCGGCGCGAACGTTACAGTCGCATCGCCGGCATTCCAAGACTGCCCTCATCGCGAGGAGGCACTTCGCTTGCGACCCCTTGTCCTCGCCCACCGGGGTGGCGCGGCGCTCGCGCCCGAAAACACTCTCTGTGCTTTTGCAAATGCGATCGCGCTGGGCGCTGACGGCGCGGAGCTAGACGTCCATTTGACGCGCGACGGCCGTGTTGTCGTCCATCATGACTATCGCCTCAATCCGGATATTTGCCGGGATGCACGCGGCGACTGGATTGAGGCTCCGGGACCGCGTCTCGTCGATTTGGGTATCGCGGAACTCGCGCTCTACGATGTGGGTCGCCCACGGCCCGCCAGCGCTTACACGTGTGAATATCCCGCGCTTGTCCCGGCAGATGGCGAACGCATCCCACTGCTCGAACAAGTCATTGCCCTTGCCCGTAATGCGCCAAAACCGTTCCGCCTGTTCGTCGAGCTGAAATCATCCCCGTTCGATCCGTCGCTCTCCGGTCCGCCGGAAATACTCGCTGAAGCCACGGTGCGCGTGCTCAGGTCGTGCGACTACATCGATCGCAGCGCGATCATCGGATTCGATTGGCGTGGACTTCTGGCGGCCAAGGCGCTGGAGGCGACACTCGAATGCTGGTTCTCGACCTATCCACGGAGCTGGTTTGGCGAGGGAGAGCCGCCGTCCGATCACGAGCCGCCTCCGAAACCGGCGCTTGCGCTGCTCCGGCAGTGGTACAGAAGGGGCGGTGCCCCGTGGGCGGCCGGTTTCGATGGGGCGCGTTATGGCGGGTCTATTTTGTCGGCGCTCGAAGCTGCCGGTGCCGATGGCTGGTTTCCACATTTCTCGGACGCAACGGAAGATGCCGTCAATGAGGCGCATGCGCGGGGCCTCAAGGTGGGCGTCTGGACAGTCGATGATCCCGCTCTGATGCGTGCGCTGGCGGCGCGCGGCGTTGACGCTATCTGTACCGACAGGCCGGATCTGGCGGATTTGGGCCACTGATTTTTCCAATTGAGCCGCTCACAGACACGACCTAGCTGGTACGCAGGCTGCGAGGTAAGCATGCGCTGCCAATCCGGTTCATCCTCCGGTCGAGCCGAAGCCGCCGGCGCCGCGGGCGCTGCAGGGAAGTTCTGTGACTTCGACAAACTCGGCACGAGAGCAGGAAGCAAAGACTATCTGGGCGATTTTCGTGCCCCGGCTGATGCGGAAGGGCCGCTCGCCGAAATTAATAACGATCGCCTTCACTTCGCCACGATAATCGCTATCGACCGTGCCCGGCGCATTGAGCACGGTAACGCCGTGGTGCAGCGCGAGTCCTGAACGCGGCCGGACCTGTGCTTCGCAATTTTCCGGCAGCGAAAGTGCTATTCCGCAAGGGACGGCAATGCGCGCTCCAGGCGCTAGCTCTACGTCCGTATCCACGGCGGCCAGGAGATCGAGTCCCGCGGCACCCGCAGTGGCATAGGAAGGAAGCGGAAGGTCGCGGGCGTGCGGAAGGCGCAGAATCTGTACTTTCATTCGGCGGCTTGTGCCAGTTCGGCGGCGATGCGCTGCGTGAGACGGCGCGCCACTTCGGTCTTGTCCATCAACGGCCAATCCTCGACGCCGGACGCGGAAATCAGGTGGACTCGGTTTGCATCGCCGCCCATGGCGCCGCCTTGTGCGCTCACGTCATTGGCGATGATCCAGTCCGCCCCTTTGCGGTCGCGCTTCGCCTTTGCGAGATCGACGATGTTTTCGGTTTCGGCGGCGAAGCCTACGACCAGCGCGGGGCGCGTATTCGCTTGCGCGAGCGTCGCCAGAATGTCGGGATTGCGAACAAGTCGAAGCTGCGGCGCTTCTGTCTTGTCGCTTTTCTTGATTTTTCGATCGGCGGCAGAATCGGGGCGCCAGTCCGCGACGGCCGCGACCAGGACGGCAACATCGACGGGAAGCGCATGTTCGCACGCGGCGAGCATTTCGCGCGCGCTGTCGATCTTGATCAGGTTCACGTGCGGTGGGGGCGCGAGTTCGACCGGCCCCGAGACGAGGGTCGTTTCGGCACCGGCGTCCGCGAGTGCACGCGCTATGGCATAGCCCTGCTTGCCTGAGGAATGATTGGACAGGTAACGCACCGGATCGATTGCCTCGCGCGTCGGACCCGCCGTGACCAGCGCCTTGCGTCCGTGCAGCGGTCGCGCCTCGGCAACCATTGACTGGATTGCCGCGAGGATATGCTCCGGTTCGGCCATGCGGCCCGGACCGAACTCGCCGCAGGCCATTTCGCCATTGCCCGGGCCTACAAAGGCCACGCCGTCCGCTTCGAGCCGGGCGCGACTTCTCTGCGTCGCCGGATGATTCCACATCCGCACGTTCATCGCCGGCGCCATCAGCACCGGTTTGTCCGTTGCCAGGAGCGTTGTCGACGCAAGATCGTTCGCAAGGCCGGCGGCAAGCTTCGCCATCAGATCGGCCGTCGCCGGAGCGACGACGACGAGATCGCTGGAACGCGAAAGCTGGATGTGGCCCATCTCCGTTTCATCGGTAAGGCTGAAGAGGTCCCGCCAGGTCTTTTCGCCGGTCAGAGCCGACACGGCGAGCGGCGTAACGAACTGCGCGCCTGCGCCGGTCAGAATCGTTCGCACGCGCACCTCCCGCTCGCGCAGCCGGCGTACCAGTTCGAGCGTTTTGTAGGCGGCGATGCCGCCGCCGATGATCAGCAGGACCGATTTGCCGCGCATGTCTGTCCGCTAACGGGGCGTTCCATCTACATCATATAGCGAACAAAGTTGCCGGAGTGTAGGTAGGGGCACCGGCAGGTTCCTGAAAGGAGAGGCAATGCTTAACCGAAGGACATTGGGGCGCCAGGGGCTGGAGGTTTCGGCGCTTGGTCTCGGCTGCATGGGCATGAGCCAGTCCTATGGCGACAGTTTCGACGAGACGGAGTCGATTGCTACCCTTCACCGCGCGATCGAGCTCGGGGTGAATTTTTTCGATACCGCGGAAGTGTACGGACCGTTCGTCAACGAGGAACTCGTCGGCCGCGTGCTCAAGGGAAAACGCGAGTCAGTGGTGATTGCCACGAAATTCGGCTTTGGCATCCGCGACGGAAAGACAGTCGGTGTGGACAGCCGCCCGGAGCACATACGCGAAGTGACAGACGCGTCCCTGCGTCGGCTGGGCACCGACCATATCGATCTGTTGTACCAGCATCGCGTGGATCCGCGCGTCCCCATCGAGGACGTCGCCGGCACGGTCGGCGCGCTGGTGCGCGAAGGCAAGGTACGGTTTTTCGGACTCTCCGAAGCCGGCGCCGCGAACATCCGGCGTGCCCACGCCACCCATCCGGTGAGCGCTCTGCAGAGCGAGTATTCTCTCTGGGAGCGCAATCTCGAACCGGAGATCATCCCGCTCCTGCGCGAACTTGGCGTCGGTCTCGTACCATTCAGCCCGCTGGGGCGCGGGTTTCTTACCGGAATGGCGAAACCCGCGGAGGAGTATTCCGAAAGCGATTTTCGCCGCCGCGATCCGCGTTTTCAGCGCGGCAATTTCGAAGCCAACATGCGCGCAGCCGATGCCGTTCGTGAAATCGCGCGCGAGAAGGCTGCCACGCCGGGACAGATCGCGCTCGCCTGGCTCCTCGCGAAAGGCGATGACATCGTGCCGATACCCGGCACCAAGCGGCGCAAATATCTCGAGGAAAACGTCGCCGCGGCTGGCATCGCGCTCGGCGCGCAGGACATGGCCCGGCTCGACGTGGCGCTCCCGCCGGAGGCGGTGTCCGGTCCCCGCTATACGCCGCAGATGATGGCGATGATCGACCGCTGAATCGGCGGGTCGCTGTCCTTCTGATTCCTGCTTGAGCCGCGCGTGGTCGTGGTTGCACCGGCGGCGGGCCATGACAGGATTTTTGTGAAGTCGTGCTTGCGTACGATTCGCGTGCGTGCACAAGTGACGCGCCCGCCGGAGCGCTCCTCCATGTCCCTTGATCCCGTTCTCAAGAATTTTCTTGCGCAGCTGTACGCCCAGCCGGGCCCGAAAATGTGGGAATTCACGCCCACGGAGGCGCGCCAGGCTTTTGCGCTGCTGATGCAGTTCGTCGCACCGAAGAATGTCGGGGTGGCAAAGGTGGAAGATTTGCGCGGCTCGGGCCCGAACGGAGACATTCCTCTCCGGTCCTACACGCCGCCTCATGGGGGGAATGCAGCATTGCCGGCGTTGCTGTTCTTCCACGGCGGCGGCTTCGTGATCGGAAATCTGGACACGCATGACGGGCTCTGCCGCGTGCTGTGCAGGGAAAGCGGCGCGCGCGTGATCGCCGTCGATTACCGGCTTGCGCCCGAGCACAAATTTCCTGCCGCCGTCGACGATGCTTACGCAGCCCTTACCTGGGTCGTGGCCAACGCGGAGCGGCTCGGGGTCGATCCCCGATGGGTTGCGGTCGGCGGCGATTCGGCGGGAGCGGCGCTTGCAACTGTCGCAGCCCGGACTGCGAAGGAAAAACGCGGCCCAGAACTCGCGCTGCAATTGCTGATGTTTCCACCCACCAATCTCGAAGCCGATACTGCGTCGCGGCGCAACTGGACGGATGGTTATTTTCTCGACCGGCTTACGATCAAGTGGTTTTTCGACAATTACCTGCCGCCTGGCGCCGACTTGCGCGATCCGCGGCTGTCGCCTCTGTTCGCTTCCGACCTTCGTGGCGTGGCCCCGGTCTATCTGCTCACGGCGGAGTACGACCCGCTGCACGACGAAGGGTTGGAGTATGCTGCGAAGCTTCGGGATTCCGGGGTTCCGGTGACGGTCATGGACTATCCCGATCTCGTGCACGATTTCATCTATCTCGATGCGGTGCTCCCGCAGGCCCGCGAAGCGCTTGGCGCCGCCGCGAAGGCGGTCAGGGGCGCATTGTACAACCGCTAGAGTTCGAAGATCTTTCCGGGGTTGAGGATATTTTCCGGGTCGAGCGCGCGCTTCAATCGCCGCATAAGTGCGATTTCGGATCCCGAGCGCGACAGGGGGAGGTAATCGCGCTTTTCGAGGCCGATGCCATGTTCCGCCGAAACCGAGCCCGCCCGGCCTTCGAGTGCGCCGTAAATGATTTCCTCGACGGCATGCCGCGCGTTTGCGTCTCCGACGCCGATGATCAGGTGCAGATTGCAGTCGCCCAGATGGCCAAACACCATGAGGGATACCTTGTCCTGCCAGTTTGCGTGCAGACGCACACCTACGTCCGCGACATAGGATTCCATCTCTATGATCGGGAGGCTGACATCGAAGGTGAAGATGGGCGCGTTGCGCATGCATTGCGCCACGTCGTCGCGCAGCGACCAGATGGCGCTGCGCTCGGCTTGCGATTTCGCGATCACCGCGTCGGCGATGATTTCGTCCTCCAGCGCTGCTCCAAGCACCCGCTCGAAAAGCGCAAGGTCGCTCGCCTCGTCGCTGCCAAGCTGCTCGATCAGCACGTAATATGGATGTCCATAGGGGAGGGGCGCACGGCCCTTCGCCGGGGCCGTGGTGACGAGTTGATAGAAATCGGCCCACATCACCTCGAACGCAGAGAGCCCACCCGACAGACCGCGCTCGACGTGACGGAGCAGGCGCGGCAAGGCGGAGAACGAATCCGCCGCAGCAAGGGCAACAGCGTTGCTGCCGGGCTTCGGCCTCAGTCGCAGTACGGCGCGCGTGACCACACCGAGCGTGCCTTCTGTACCTATGAACAGTTGTTTCAGGTCGTAGCCGGCATTGTTCTTGAGCAGCCGGTTCAGCGAAGAAACGATTGTGCCGTCGGGGAGAACCGCCTCAAGCCCCAGTATCATCTCGCGTGTCATGCCGTAGCGGATGACACGGTTGCCGCCGGCATTGGTCGAGATGTTGCCGCCGATCGTGGCCGAGCCACGTGCGCCCAGGTCCAGGGGAAAGAAAAGTCCGTGCGCGTCGGCGGCTTCCTGGATGTTCTGCAGGACGCAGCCGGCTTCGACGGTCATTGTACCGCCCGCGGCATCGATGTCCTCAATCCGGTTCATCCGTTCGAGCGAAAGCGCGAGCACACCCTCGGCGTTGGCGCCTTCGACCAGTCCGGTCTTGCCGCCCCAGGGTACAAGGGGCTGCGACGCCGCGTGACAGAGCTGCAGGATGCGCGATACTTGCGCGGTGGAGGACGGCCGCAACACGGCGCGTGGTTTGCCGAGCCGACTCCAGTTGCTGTGCGCCGTCTCGTTCGCGCGCTCGCCCTCGAGCACGCCCACCTCACCCAACAGCGGTTTGAGCTCCCGAAGAATGTCCATCATGTGAGAGCCATCCCAGGTTCAGGGTGGAGGACCTTTCCTGCGCGCATGTCCACGTCCTCGGCGTGCCCGGCTTTTCCTGACGCTAGCACCCCCTCGGGGCCGGTCAATATGACGGTGCCGGGCCAGACCTGCTGGATTGTCGGCAAGGGAGGTGTAGAATTGAACGGGTGTCGGCGGTCGGCGTTGCAAGGGCAGGGCGTCAGGAGGATCGACATGTCCAGCGTCTATGTAACCGAAGCGAATCCCGACATCCCGCACGTTCGGCGAATTGCGTTTTCCGATGTTCGCAGCGCGCTCGATGATGGTCTCGCCGATTTCCGCGCCTTTCCCAGTCACGCGGTGTTTCTCTGCCTGATCTATCCGATTGTCGGAATTTTCCTGGGCGGTCTGGTGCTCAGCTACTACGTCGTGCCGTTGCTCTTTCCGCTGGTCGCGGGCTTTGCACTGCTCGGACCGTTTGCGGCCGTGGGGCTCTACGAATTGAGCAGACGGCGCGAGCTCGGTCTCGACAGCTCCTGGCAGCACGCTTTCGATGTCGTTCGCTCGCCGGCGAAATGGTCGGTGTTTGGATTGGGCGTCTTGCTGATGGCGATCTTCATCGCCTGGCTGCTGACGGCACGCTGGCTGTATCACGTCACAATGGGTGCGCTCGATCCGCAAAGCGCCGGCGCATTCTTCAAGGACCTGTTCACGACCGGGGCGGGTTGGCGCATGATCATATGGGGAAACCTCATCGGATTCGTGTATGCCGTCGTCGCGCTGTGTCTGAGCGTCGTGTCGTTCCCGCTCCTTCTCGACCGTCACGTGAATGCTGCCGTTGCCATTCTCACGTCGGTTCGGGCTGTCCTGCTGAATCCCGTCGTGATGGCGTCCTGGGGCATCATCGTGGCTGCAGCGCTCGTGGCCGGCTCGATCCCTTTCCTGCTTGGGCTGGCGGTCGTGATGCCGGTTCTGGGTCACGCCACGTGGCATCTGTACCGGCGGGTGGTTGCGCCCAACTAGGAGGATAGCGGGTTGGGTTTTGCCGGCGGCCGCGTTATTCTGGCGTGGCCGCAGGACGGGCGACGAGCGCCCGGTTTGAGCGGCCTGGAGGAAACATGGCGAAGAACAAATCCGGCAGTGCGGTTTATCGTGTTACCGAGGTCATCGGTACAAGCACGACGTCCTGGGAAGATGCCGCGAAAAACGCGGTCGAGACGGCAGCAAAATCGCTGCGCGATCTGCGCGTGGCGGAAATCGAAGAGCTGGACATGAAGATCGAGAACGGCAAGGTCGTGGCCTATCGCGCCCGGGTATCGCTCTCGTTCAAATACGAAGCGTAACCGCCCTCAGGTCGACGCAAAACGAAAGGGCGGCCGAAGCCGCCCTCCGTTCGCTTTTCCGCCGCATTAAAGCGGAAGCACCCCGACGATTGCGAATGTTGCGGGATCCACGATCACGACTTCGTCGCCATAGGCGAAGTATTCGTAATTCGCCCATTCAGGGTAGATCGACACGATCGCTTCAGGAACGGCGACAAGGCGTACGGTCCGCGGGATATGCACGCCGACGCCAATGTGGAAGTTCACATGCGCCAAGCGCGGACCACGCATCAGTACGGTCTCGCGCAGGTTGGCCTTCTGTTCGATTGTTAGTCTTCCATGCGTGCCGCCGCGCATCGTCTCGCCGCCGCGCAGCATCTCGCCACCCTGCGGTCCGCGCTGCTGTTCCTGTATCTGGTCGCGCTGCTCGCCCTGCATCTGCGTTCGCTGCAGGTCTTGATCCCCCCGGTTTGGCGCCTGCATGTTCTGGTCGGCACCGGCCGAACCCTTCTGATCCTCGCCGACGCCGGGTTGAGCGTCCGGTCGCGCCATCTGGTCTTTTGTCTGTGTCTTTGGACTCTGGCTCTGGTCCTGAGGAAGCCCTTGCGCATAAACCGCGGCGCTTCCCGAAAGGAGCGCGGCGGTGGCAAGAGCAAAGAGTTGCTTGTTCATTTTCGTTCTCCTGCTTTGCTGATTGGCCCACAGCATCGCCCAGAAAGCTGGGCCTCTCTCGAAAACGCGGCCCTTGCGGTCTGCGTTCCGCGCCTCACAATTGCCGCATTCCCTGCATGGCGCCTGTGCCAACAACCGGCATTGCTGTTGCCATGATCCGCAGCGCAAAATGCGCCGCAACGTTTTGCTCAGGGTGAAGACATGCTTTTCGGCGCGGCGATCTTCTTCACGCAACACTCGATTGGTGCAATTGAACTCGCGGGAGCGCTTGAGGAACGCGGGTTCGAATCGCTCTGGGCGCCGGAGCATTCGCACATCCCGGCTTCGCGCAAAACACCCTATCCGGGCGGCGGCGAACTGCCGAAAGAGTACTACGATGTCATGGATCCCTTCGTGACTCTTTCCGCCGCGGCGGCGGTTACGAAAACACTGAAGGTCGCTACCGGAATTTGTCTTGTACAGCAGCGAGACGTGATCCAGACCGCCAAGCTCGTGGCTTCCATCGATGAGGTGTCCGGCGGGCGGTTCCTGTTCGGGATCGGCGGCGGCTGGAACCAGGACGAGATGGAAAACCACGGCACGATCTTTGAAACACGCTTCCAGCGGGTGCGCGAAAGCATCGAGGCGATGAAGGAGATCTGGACCAAGGATCAGGCCGAATATCACGGCGAGATCGTCAAATTCGATCCGATCTTCGCCTGGCCGAAGCCCGTCCAGAAGCCGCATCCGCCAATCATTGTTGGCGGCGGCTGGCCGCAGGGCGCGCGCCGAGCAATCCGCTACGGCGACGGATGGCTGCCGATCATCTCGGCCGATGGCCTTGCGAAAATCCTGCCGCAGTATCACGCGATGGCAAAGGAAGCGGGGCGTGATCTGTCAAGCGTTCCCATTACTGCGTGGCACGGCAAGTTCGATCCGGATGCAATCAAGCGATTTCAGGACCTGGGCGTCGTGCGCGTCGTTACCACGCTGCCGCCGGCCCGCGCGGACAAGGTGCTTCCGATTCTCGACCACTGCGCGGAGATGATTGCGAAGACAGGTTGATCGAGGATGCGCTGCGAAGATTGCCTCCCCCGCGGAGCAATGGCGGCGGGGGAGGGGAGGCAAGTCAAAGAGCGCAGCAGGCCGATCAGAACGTGATGTACGTCGCTTTCAGCTGTGTGTACTTGTCGAGCGCGTGGAGCGACTTGTCGCGGCCGAAGCCCGACTGCTTGTAGCCGCCGAACGGCATCTCGATGCCGCCCCCGTCGACGTTGTTCACGTTCACCGTGCCCGCGCGCAGCGACCGCGCCACCTTGTGCGCCTTCGAAAGGTCGTTGGTCCACAGGCTCGCCTGCAGCCCGTAGATCGAGTCGTTGGCAATCCGGATCGCTTCGTCGGCATCCTTGAAGGTGAGCGTCGCGAGCACCGGCCCGAAAATCTCCTCGCGCGCGATGGTCATGTCGTTGGCCACGCGATCGAAGATCGTCGGCTCGACGTAATAACCGCCGGTCTCGGTGCGTACCTGTTTTCCGCCGACCGCAAGTGTCGCGCCGTCCTTCTTGCCTTTTTCCACATAGGACAGAACGCGCTCCATCTGCGTCTTGTCGACCATGGAGCCCATCATGGTTTTCGTGTCGAGCGGATCGCCGGGCTGGAAGACATTCGCCATCGCCTTCACCTTGTCGACGAAGGCGTCATGGATGGATTCCTCCACCAGGAGGCGCGAGGCTGCGACGCAGACCTGTCCCGAATTGAAGAAGATGCCTGCCGCGGCGCTCTGCGCGGCGCCGTCGAGGTTTGCTGCGTCAGCGAATACGATGTTCGGCGTTTTGCCGCCGCATTCGAGACTGACGATCTTCATGTTGGATTCGCCGGAATATTTCAGGAAGAACTTGCCCACTTCCGTCGATCCGGTGAACGCGACCGCGTCGATGTCCATGTGACGGCCGATCGCCTGACCGGCCGTCTCGCCAAACCCCGGCAGTACATTGAACACGCCTTCGGGGATTCCCGCTTCGGCTGCGAGTTCGGCCACGCGCAGGGCAGAAAGCGGCGATTGTTCCGCCGGTTTCAGGATCAGGGAATTCCCCGCGGCAAGCGCCGGTCCGAATTTCCAGGCCGCCATCAGCAGCGGGAAATTCCACGGCACCACCGCGGCCACCACGCCCAGCGGTTCGCGGGTGATCATGCCGAGCGCGTTCTTCGGCGTCGGCGCAATCTCGTCGTAGATCTTGTCGATCGCCTCGGCGTACCAGCGCACCGTTTCCGCGACCGCGTTGATATCGACCGATCGTGCAAACCCGATCGGTTTGCCCATGTCGAGGGTTTCGAGCAGAGCCAGTTCATCGGCGTGCCGGACGATCAGATCCGCAAGCTTCTGCAGTGTGCGTTTTCTCTGCTTCGGCGCCGCGTCGGACCAGCTTCCCTTGCTGAAGGCGGCACGCGCCGCCTTCACCGCGCGGTCGACATCTTCCTTGTCGCAGGATGCGACGCGCGCGAGCAGCTTGCCGTCGATGGGAGAAATGTTTTCGAAGGTTTCGCCGCTTGCCGCGGGAACGTACTTGCCGGCGATGAACGCCTGCGAACGAAAGTCGAGCCCCTTCGCCTGCGCATGCCAATCGACTGCTGCCGCCATTGTTGTTCTCCTTTTGCTTTCTCGGCCGCGATTTTAGGCCTGCGGCGTCGGGAACTGAACGGGTCCCGAAACAAAAAACGCGCCGGCCGGGTGGCGGGCGCGCTGTGGCGTTGCGGAAGGCCGGACCTACTTGATCTTGCCTTCCTTGAACTCGACGTGCTTGCGCAGCACCGGATCATATTTCTTGATCGAGAATTTTTCGGTCATCGTCCGCGTGTTCTTCTTCGTAACATAGAAGAAGCCCGTATCGCCCGAGCTGTTCAGGCGGATTTTGGCGGTTGTTGGCTTGGCCATCGGGCGTACCCATATCTCAAAGCGGCGGCCAAACTAGTCGGGGCCGATCCTAAGTCAAGCCGGGCAGGTCGGGAACTGTCGGAACGGCCCGGTCGACAGCAAGTTTAGCCAATGGGAATGGCGGGTCCGTAGGCTCCGATGTCCTGGAAATATCGAATATTCCGAGCCGGGGTTGCGGCTTTTTTGATGGGCGGCGCCCTGCAGGGCGGGACAGCGGTAGCCGCGAGTTCGCCGCCCGCAGGCTCCGCCTTCGCCCAGGAGCAGCAGATGGGTTTCGGGGCGCTGATGCACCGCTGGGACCCCCTGATTGCGCAGGCCTCGGAGCGTTTCGAGGTGCCGGAGAAGTGGATTCGCATCGTCATGCAGGTCGAGAGCGGCGGGCGGACGATGGCGGGCGAGAGGCAGCCGATTGTTTCGCGCGCCGGGGCCATGGGCCTGATGCAGCTGATGCCGGACACCTATCGCGACATGCGGACCGAATTCGGCCTCGGTGCCGATCCTTTCGTGCCCCGCGACAACATATTTGCCGGCGCTGCGTATCTGCGCTGGCTCAAGGGAAAATATGGCTATCCGGCGATGTTCGCGGCGTACAATGACGGTCCCGGCAACCTTGAGGCGCGGTTGATGAATGCCGGTCT
>Ga0209579_10000798_pt1 | contig 28241 bp, 28 predicted proteins | sample Coa_R1_2_FD_187152 | JGI IMG/M metagenome (GOLD analysis project Ga0209579, IMG submission 187152) | Surface soil microbial communities from Centralia Pennsylvania, which are recovering from an underground coalmine fire - Coalmine... | ecosystem: Environmental > Terrestrial > Soil >... | reverse complement strand
GTTTACTCCCAAGCGCGCGGGAACGTTTATTTACCACACTCATGCTCCCGACGCGGAGCAGTTGACGGGCGGAGTTTATGGGCCGCTGATTGTGCTGGAACCGGGAGAGAAATTCGATCCGGAGCGCGACAGGATCGTAATGCTGGGGACACGGGAAGCAAGCTTCTTCGCAAAGAGAATCACGATCAACGGCGAGGAGTCGCCAAGCCCGATCCTTTTGCGCTCAGGTATTCCATATCGTTTGCGGGTAATTAATATGGCCCCTGACCTTGCTGCGGATCTCCGGCTCGGCAGCAAAGAGCAACCCGTAAGCTGGCGGGCGATTGCCAAGGATGGGGCAGACCTTCCATCGGGGTTGGCAACGGTTAGTGATGCGGCGCTGCATATTGCCTCGGGCGAAGCATATGATTTTGAATTCCAATCCAAAACGCCGGGCGAAATCCCGATACAAGTCAAAAACATTGTGAACGAGGCGAAGCTGGTGGGAAAGATTATCGTTCAATAATCAGAATCGCGGTATGCGCGACAGGCTGAAGGATAGATGAGTTGCGATTCGACGACATTGCTTCTTGAGCGAAGCTAGTTTTTGCGGAAGCGTTCGTACCCCATCGCCGTCAGGCGCACAACCCCCCGGATCTGTTCCTCGAGGTAGCCATCGTTTCGGAGTTCCGCCATCGCCAAGCGCGCGAAGGAGTCATCCAGAATTGGCTTGGGTAAAGTGACGAACTGCTCGGGGTCTTGCTCGTAGCAATGGGCCAGAGTATTAAGGAGTTCGTTTTGGACCATTTCCTGATACATAACTTCTCCTTATGCGATTCGTATCCTAAGCGGGCCGCGAAGTCTGTGGAATGGCCCCCGTAGGCCATTCCGGTGGCCCATTGGTAACTCTGTAAGGTGTGCCTAATCTGTAAGTTGCGAGGAAGTCCCGAACGTTTAAGGGATCAATTTGGCGATGGCCTGGAGCAAGGGTTGAGAGTCCTTCACCAGGCGATCTTTTTCCAGGAAGCCGGCGGCGCCGTCGCTGACAAGTTTTTCTTCATTCCTCTGGGAAAGGCTGGTGAGAACCAGCACGGGAGTTTTCTTGATTGTAGAGTCTGCCTTTAGCTTGTGCAAAACGGATGGGCCGTCGAGCTTGGGAAGAAGCATGTCAAGCAGGATCAGGCTGGGCTTTTTTTCGCGTGCCAGGCGCAGGCCCTCCTCACCATCCGCCGCAGTGATCACTGCATAGCCGGCTTTGGTAAGAGTTCGTTCTGTGGCCGTTCGGAAGAACTTACTATCATCGACGATGAGAACGATTTTTGGCGTCGATTCGGGCATACGACAGAAACGGTCGACAGAACATATCCATTCTGACACAGAGTCATCATCATTGACTGTGATATCCGTGTAATGGCCGTAGGCTATCTTATAAAATGGGATTTCTCTCAGGAAAGAATACGCATGTTGGCGTTAGGGGAAGGGCCTGGCCGTTCCATTTTGGGCTGACGTGCCGAGGTTAGTGGAAACACCGTCGAGATCGAAAGAAGGTTTTGCATGGGGCAATTCGCGAGCAAAAAAGGGGTCATCGGAATCTTAACCGGCGGAGGGGATGTTCCCGGCCTGAACCCGGCGATTCGCGCGGTCACCATTCGGGCGCTGCGGGAAGGTTATCAAGTGGTTGGGATTCGGCGCGGATGGGGAGGGCTGGTCGATATCGTGCGGGAACATGATTTCGATAACAGCGATAATTTTCAAGTGTTGACGGAAGAGGTGGTCAATCGGGCGGGACGGACCGGCGGGACGTTTCTGCACAGCTCGCGGACGAACCCGGCGAAGGTAAAAAAGTCCGCGGTGCCTGCCCACCTTCAGCAGAGCTACAGTAATGAGAAGAACGATCTCACGCCGGAAGTGCTCAAGACCCTGGAATGGTTAGGAATGGAGTTTTTGATCCCGATTGGTGGAGACGACACACTCAGCTATGGAGTGCGACTTTATCAAGAAGGAGTGAAGGTGGTTGCCATTCCGAAAACGATGGATAACGATGTGCCCGGAACCGATTATTGCATCGGCTTCAGCACCGCGGTGACGCGCACGATTCAGATGACGAATGATCTTCGAACCTCAGCGGGATCGCACGAGCGCTTTCTGGTGCTGGAGGTATTCGGGCGTTATGCGGGATTCACGGCGATGCTGCCGACAATGGCGGGAGCGGCGAACCGCTGTGTGATTCCGGAGCACAAGTTTGACATTGAGCGGCTGACGGAGTTGCTGGTTGCCGATCGGCGGCACAATCCAAGCCGATATTCGGTGGTGCTGATTTCTGAAGGCGCGATGTTCCAAGGCGGAGAGATGATTTTTGAGAAAGAGACCACGGATGCTTTCGGGCACAAGAAGCTAGGAGGCATTGGCGATCTGGTGGGGGAAAAACTGAAGGAACTGTCTCCCAAATACAGTAATGGCAAAATCATCGAGGTAATCAGTCAGAAGCTGGGATACCTCGTCCGTTGCGGTGATCCGGATGCGATTGACTCGATTGTGCCGATGGCCTATGGGAATCTGGCGCTGGATTTAATTCTAAGTAAGGTTCACGGACGGCTTGTGGTATTGAAGAACGGGCGCTATGACAACATGCCGATTGACGTGGTGATTGCCTCGAAAAAGGTTGTGAATGTGAAAGAGCACTACAATACCGATCGTCTTCGGCCGCATTACAGCAGCTTCGAGATGAAGCCGCTGTTCATCATGACCAGCGAATAGCTGGTTACTTGCCCTGTTCCTCGAAAACAAAAGCCGCTTTCTTGGCGGTTTCGTGCTGCTTGCGATAGAGCCGTGCAACGTCGCCCAGCGACATCTCGTGACGCGGCGGAAGCGGTACTTCGGCAAGCGGGATTTCGCCCTGAGCCACATACACTCCGCTGCCTCCGTCGGTGAGGCTTTGCTCTTGCGCCATGGATTTGAACGAAGCGTGTTGGTCGTGAGTCATCATGGAATATGGCGAACTCATATAGGGCGAGCCAATCGCTTCGCCAATGGATTGCCCAAAGGCGGCGGTAGTGAAAAGCAGGCTGGCAACTAATAATCCAGTTTTCATGGCATTCATCCTCTAAATCCAGGAGCGCATTGCCTTGCGGCGCTCCTGAGCAGTACAAGAGCAAATCTCGTACCAAATTTAACAGGTGGAAAAGAAAGCTTTTCGCAATACAAAATGTAGTGCTGTGCAAGGTTTTGCACAGTAAAGGATGGGGAAGCCCGAAGTCTGGGCTAAGCACATCTGCAGCGCTCACGACCTGAAATGCAGGGTAAACGCTGTGCTAAGCTTCTATGCCTCGCCCAGCCTCGGGGATTTTACGCCAAGTGTTCTCAGCGTGAGCGAATCAGCACAACTGTCGGTTGCAGGCCAGCGTTATCTTCCGCGCGACCGAGAAAGTTTTCTGGATGCGCAGCAGCGGAACCGGCGCGCGACCTGGCGCATTTCTGTTCTTTGCGTCGTCGCGGCGGTGGTAATGGGAATCCCGCTGGCGCTGATCATCACACCTTTGCTGTATGCGGTAGTCCTGATCAGCGCAGATGTCATCAACTATTTCTCGCCGCTGCCGCAGGAGTTTTGGCAAATAGCCGCCGAGTTTGCGCGTTTTGGCAAGGTGGGCCTGACTTGGATTTTGCAGCCGAAGACAGCAGCCGATCCGCAAGCCCTAGCGATTGGCCTGGCGGTGATGCTGTTACCTGGAATCGTACTCTCGATCGCACTGTGGCTGAGCATCGACGTGCTGTTCCGGCGCAGCGGGGTTGGAGGCGCGCTGCTTGCGTTGAATGCGCGCGAACCAAATCAGAATCAACTGAAGGAACTGCAACTGGTGGACGTGGTTCAGGAAATGGCCATTGCGGCTGGCATAACTTCGCCCAGGGTGATGCTGATTGATTCAGCGGGCGCGAATGCGGCGGCAATTGGAAGTTCAGCTACAGATGCGCGCATTGTGGTCTCCCGGCGGCTCCTGGATGACCTGAGCCGTGACGAACTCGAAGGCATACTGGCTCATCTGATTGGCTCAATCGGAAATGGCGACCTACGGATCGCATTCCGGATCACCGCGGTATTTGAAACTTGCGGCCTCCTAGTAGCGATCGTGAATTCACCGTTCGGACCGCGATCGCGCGGTGTTCTGTGGCGGATTATTCGCTACGGATTTGTAAGCGGAGGAGCCAAGGAGGCGGCTGCGGTTGCGGACCTGCTGGCGCGGAATGTCGGGCTAGACACGGATGACATCGATCAATTTTTCGACTCGGGGAAACGGTCGCGGATCCGCTCGATCCGAAATTTTATTTTCTTCCCGATTTTTTTTACCAACATGGCGATGAAGCTGTGCCTGTGGTTTTTCTCGACTGCGGTGCTGGGGCCATCGGTAGCTCTGCTGTGGCGCACACGGCAATATCTGGCGGATGCTTCGGCAGTGCAGTTGACGCGCAATCCGGACGGGCTAGCGAGCGCTCTGCAAAAATTAAATGAGGAGCCGGGCGACATTCCAGGCGGGGACTGGGCCTCCCATCTCTTCGTGGTTAGTCCGAAGCGAAGCGATCACCAAATATCCGCGGTTCCGGACAAGGGACACCAACAGTTGCTCGCGAAAGCTTGGGCCACAGCATCGGGACAGGACTCCATGCAACCTGCAGCGATGGATTTCCGTACTGCGCAGGTGCAGTTGGCGAGCACCTTTCGTGCGGCGATGGCCGGAGATGCGCAGGCGGTAGCGCGTTTGCGCGCGGCTTACCAGGCAGTCGCTGCGTCTGATCCTGGATTGGCGGCGCAAATACCGAATCCAGATGATTTCTTCGGCGCGCGACAAGGTGACGCTGCAGCGATCGCGCGTCTACGAAGCGTTCGCGGAGTGGCGCGGGATACATCGGCACGGCAGAAGGTTGAGGCTGAGTCGAGTATGTCATCGGTGAGTATGCTGGGATTTCACCCTTCGGTGAAGCGGCGATTGAAGCGACTGGCACGGATGGGGGCGCACGTCGACTTCGCGGCGCAGAAATCCAGGGCATGGATTGTCGTGCTGGTGCTGTCGATCATCCTTTCGCCATTATTCTTGCTTCTGATTGCCTTGTTCTTATTTCTCATCGCCATTATGACGATGGCGAGTGTGGCATTTTTAGTAATCTGGCTGACCGTGATTCACAACGTCTTCATGTTGGTGGGGCATCACTAAACCCGAGACGGATCGAGCTATGCAAATTTCACCAGCGGTGATCATCATTGTAGTTTCGGTGGCGTTATTGATATGGATCATTGCCTCGTTCAATGGTCTCGTCGCGCTCCGCAACCGCGTGCGCAATGCGTGGGCAGAAATTGATGTGCAGCTGAAGCGTAGACACGATCTGATCCCGAATCTGGTGGAAACGGTGCGCGGGTATATGCAGCACGAGCGTTCCGTATTTGAAAATGTGACGCAGGCACGCGCGCAAGCGATCGCGGCGGGAGGGGATGTGCTGCAACGTTCGGCTGCTGAATCGATGCTGACGGCGACGCTCGGCAGACTTTTCGCGACCGTGGAGAATTATCCGCAACTGCGAGCGGTCGAGAATGTACAGATTTTGCAAGAACAACTGACTTCGACGGAGAATCGTATCGCTTTTGCGCGGCAGTTTTATAACGACGAGGTAATGAAGTACAACACCAGGCAATCGACGTTTCCGCGGAATGTGTTCGCCGGATTGCTGGGGTTTTCACCCGCGGCGATGTTCACGGCGCTCGATGAGGATCGGGCAAACGTGCAGGTGAAGGTTTAGCGGAAGTCGAGCTGCGCTCGACGGAACAGGCGAGGTCGCCTGTCTAAAAACTATGGCGAAATTATTAGGCGCGCTTGTGTTTTGTGGGGCCCTGGTCTACGGAGGGATAGCGATTACAGCTCCGTGGGCTTTTCACATTGGGGGACGGTGGACGCCGCTGTTGTACTGGACCGGATCTGGGAAGCTGGTTACAAAGAACGGAACCTATCCGATCTACGTTTCTATATCTCCGTCTTCACATTTTTCCCGGCTTCGCTTGGACGGGCTGCGTCCTACCGGCGGTGTAAAAGGGACAGGCTACTTGTGCACGTCCCCTGGAGTTACGCAATATCTCGATCTGAGCGGCACGATTTTTGGCGGCTGGCAAAGCACCGAAGGCAGTCTGATGGGTGTTCGGGTGCTTGAGCACCAGATTTTCAATAATGGCCAACGGCGAGGTTATTTTGACCTATATGGCTACTGGCATGGTCCAGAAGTCGTGATGAATGACCGCGGTCATCCGGGAAGTGCGTTTCGGTCGGGCCTCAAGATCGAGAATGCATCAGTAACGCTCAACTGGACCTCCTATGCCGACTTCAAGGCCGAGTGCGCGAGGATGCGGAAGGCTGAGTTGAATCCATAGCGCGGAAGAGGTGAGTGGATGAAAGGCTGGGTGAAGTCACTTCTCCAGCCAAGCGACGACGCGATCAGAGGCTACGCGGCATCTGAACTTTCTCTCATCTAATTGCGTAGATTATCGAGACCATAGATTGAAAGGGAAGTTTGTGAATACGGAAGATCATCCGGTCGACTCTCATAACACAGATGTAGTGATCTCAGCACCTGATTCGACATCCGGAGTGCGAGGGATTCTTATGGGCCCGCATGGTCTACGTGCCGGGTGGAAGGTTTTGCTTTTTTTTGGGCTTTTTGTTGCTGTGAGTTTCTGCCTCAGGCCGGTAGCGAGGATAGGTGGCAGAGTTAACTCCAAATCAGGGCTGTTGCCTGGTGGGGCTCTTGAACGTGAATTCATCGTGATGGCGGCAGTACTCATCGCGACCGGCATTATGGCGAAGTGGATCGACCGCAAACCGTGGGGATATTTTGGAATGCCTCTGCAGAATGCTTTTCGCTCGACGTTCTGGGTGGGCGCGGTCGTTGGGATCGGTGTTCTCGCTTTGCAATTAGAAGTAATGCACATATGCGGCTGGTTCGATTACGGAATGCAGCAGACGCATGGGCGGGCAATCCTCGAATATGGCTTGATCTGGGGTTTGGCATTTCTGTGTGTCGGTGTCACAGAAGAAGGCGTTCTGCGCGGCTATGTGCAACGCGTCACGACGGACGGGTTGGGTGCACTGCCGGGTGGCTGGAGCTTTTGGAGCTCGGCGCTACTGTATTCGATCATTTTCGGGGCTGGGCATGCCGGTAATCCGGGTGAAAATAAATTCGGCATCATCATGGTTTTCGTCGATGGGCTAACCATGTGTTTCAGCCTGTGGCGCACAGGAGACTTGTGGTTTGCGATCGGCAATCATGCCGCGTGGGATTGGGGCGAGACGTTTTTGTTCGGGACGCCAGACAGCGGTTTACACGGCCAGCATGCCCTGATGGCGCCATCTTTTCATGGCCCGGCGTTGTGGTCGGGAGGAACCGATGGTCCCGAGGCCAGTCTGCTGGCTGTGCTCTCGGAAGCTTTGATTTTCTTGTCCATCGCCGTGATTTATCGCCAGCGGAAGTTCCCGATTGCTCAACGCTCTTTTTGAGGCAATTACTAGCCGAATGGCTAATCTGCCGAATCAGGGGTAGCGGCCGAGGCATCACCACTTCTAGGCTCCGGGGTGAAACAGTCGCACGATCGAGAAGGCAATGGCTGCGACCAGCGCGGCTGCGGGAATCGTGAGAATCCAAGCCCAGACGATGCGAGCGGCCACGCCCCAGCGCACGGCCGAGAGACGATGAGTGGCACCGACGCCGACAATCGCACCGGTGATCGTGTGGGTGGTGCTTACCGGAATACCGGCCAGTGCGGTAGAAAACAGAGTGATAGCTCCAGCGGACTCGGCACAAAATCCTCCCACAGGTTTCAGCTTGGTAATGCGTGAGCCCATGGTGTGAACGATGCGCCAACCGCCGAAGTAGGTTCCAAGTGCGATGGAAGCGTGCGCGGCCAGAATAATGGGCCAATGAAACTTGCCCCAGTTGCCGGCCAGTTCCGCCCGGCTTAGGAAATGAGCTCCATAAAGCGCGCTGGCGACAATGCCCATGGTTTTCTGGGCATCGTTTCCGCCATGGCCCAAGCTGTAAGCTGCGGCCGAGAGAAGTTGCAGCTTACGAAACCATGCATCAATGCGGCGTGGAGCTTTGTTTCGGAGCAGCCAGAAAACGGCAATCATGAAGATAAAGGCAAGAACGAGGCCCATAATGGGTGCAACCACGATAAAGATCAAAGTTTTGGTCCAGCCGTCAGCAATAATGACGTGCCAGCCGGAACGCATAACGGCTGCGCCAGCGTAGCCACCGATTAGTGCATGGGAAGAAGAGGTCGGCAGTCCCCACCACCAGGTAAGCAGATCCCAAACGATGGCGCCGAGCAGTCCGGTGATAACGACGGCCTGGGTGACATCACTGACACGAATCATTCCCGAACCGATAGTTTTAGCGACCGCGGTGCCGAGTAGAAAGGCGGCGACGAAATTGAAGAATGCGGCCCACAAAACTGCAAGCTTTGGAGACAAAACTCGGGTCGAAACGACCGTGGCGATACTATTCGCGGCGTCGTGGAAACCGTTCAGAAAGTCGAAGGTCAGCGCTACGAGTACGGTAATGATCAGTAACAGCAGGTCGGGGTTCACCAAAGTTCCTGTTGGTCCAATTTGGGTTCTCAGGTGTTTTTCAAAACTACGGTTTCAAGCACATTGGCAACGTCTTCGGCTTTATCGGTGGCGCGTTCCAGGAATTCGATCAGTTCCTTAATTTTGATCAGATTGATGGGGTCCTTCTCGCATTCGAAAAGCTTGGCAATGGCCTCTTGCGCAACGGTGTCCGCTTCATTTTCCAGGCGATTGATTTCCACGCAGTGGGTCAGAATATCGCCATTTTTCCGCAACAAAGACATGGCCTTCTGCAACTCCTCGCTTTGCATGAGGATGATTTTGGCGAGTTTTCCGGCCGCGGGTGGCGGCGCCGTAATGCGGTACATCACAATGCGAGTGCAGGCAACGTGAATGAAATCGAGAACGTCGTCGAGCTTGGAAGCGAGTTGATGAATGTCTTCCCGATCGAACGGGGTGATGAATGTTTGGTTCAGTTTTGTCAGGACAGTATGAGTTAACTCATCGCCTTCTTGTTCGAAGCGATCGATTTCCTCGACTTTCCGCTCGACGTCCTCAAAGTTCGCAAACAATTCGACCAGAGTGCGCGCGCCGCCGATGAGGTTGGCGGACATTTGCGAGAACATCTGAAAAAAACTGGTATCTCTCGGAATGAGACGGACCATGTGGCTGTGAGAGCTTCCTGGGCTACGTCTGGCAGCTTCGAAGACAAATCACTATCTCACCTTGTTTCAAGTGGCGTCAATGACACACGTCACGCGGTCGTGGTGCAGAGCGGTTTGGCTTTTTGGCTAAAGAAACAACTTATGGCACGATTCGTCGGGCTATCGTGTTATGCGGCGGCTGACGAGAATCGAACGCCGGGGAATTCCGAACCGCATAATGACCAGTATCGCAAACACGGTAAGCACTCCGATTGTGATCAGCTGAAAGAACCCGAGAAAGACATGGCCAAGACTCATGGGAGTATTCTGCACCTGTAGAGAATGCGGCACGACATTACTTTAGTGGTACTCCGAGGGCGACCAGCGAGCTGGACGGCAGGAACCAACGCAAGGGAAGTGACGATGAATTACGATTTGGCGCATGCTGGCGAAGATTCGTCAGCGTACAGCATTGTTCATAGCTTGATTGACAAAGCCTCAAGTAAAATAAGAGCTTGCGAAGCGCGATGATTCCATCACTCAGCCGTCCATGGCTGCGCCAAGAGAGCCAATGCGGCAACTGACGCGTCTGATTCGTTATGTCACGCCGTATTGGTGGCAATTGGTGTCTTCCGTTCTACTGATGGCGCTAGTTGGCCTGCTGGACGCCTTTCGGGTTCTGCTGGTCGGGCCGGTGCTGGATCGTGTTCTGAATCCCTCCAGCGGTTCCAGCAACATTCGGCTGTTTACGATTCCGAAAACTGGTCACAACATTTACTTGCAGCAGTTCGTGCCATCGCACCTGCATAATGCATGGACGATCGTTGCATTTGCGCTGGTCGCGTCGACGGTCCTAAAGGGAATTTTCGATTACGCGGGAACCTATCTGGTGAATTATGCCGGATTCGGAATGATCACGGACCTGCGGAACAATCTGTACGATTCCATTCTTCGGCGTTCGGCGGCGTTTTTCCAGAAGCACACGACGGGTACATTGATTTCGACCATCGTTAATGACATCGAGCGGGTGCAATATGCGATGTCAACGGTAATGGCAGAATTTCTGCAGCAGTTGTTCACGCTGATTTTTACCGCAGCGGTTGTGGTGCTGCTGGGGGGCAAACTCGCATGGGTATTGCTCCTGTTTGTGCCGTTCATCATTTACTCGGCGGGAAAGATCGGCCGGAGGGTACGGCACACAACCCGCCGGGGGCAAGACAAGCTGGCAGAAATTCAGAATATTTTGCACGAAACGATTACCGGTAACCGCATTGTAAAAGCCTTCAACATGGAATCGTGGGAAATCGCGCGGTTTCATAAGGCTGCACGGCGGCTGTTCTGGGCAAACTTGCGGTCCGTAGCTGCGGCGGCCATTAGTTCTCCGCTGATGGATATTTTTGGTGCGATCGCGATTGCGCTGCTACTGCTGCTCGGGCGGGAGCAGATCGCGCATCAGCGCATGACGGCTGGAGTGTTCTTCGCGTTCATCGTGGCTGTGTTCAAGCTTTATGACCCGGTGCGCAAGTTCGCTCTTTTTAATAACAATTTCCAGCAAGCGCTGGGCGCTTCGTCGGAACTGTTCAAATTCATGGATGCGCAGGATGACGTGCGGGAGCGCGCGGGTGCAAGCGTGCTGCAGCCATTTTCGCGCAGCATTGAATTTGAGCAAGTCAGCTTTTCATACGAACCGAATGGCGATCAACCCAGGGGAATTCTGAAAGACATTAATTTGGCCGTGGGCGCCGGCGAGGTTCTTGCAGTGGTTGGGTCCAGCGGGGCGGGAAAGAGCACGCTGGTACATTTGATCCCGCGTTTTTTCGATGTGATATCAGGACGTTTGCTGATCGATGGTCATGATGTTCGCGAGGTCACACTAGCGTCGCTGCGGTCGCAGATTGGCGTGGTCTCGCAGGATACGATCCTGTTCAATGACACAGTGCGAAACAATATCGCCTATGGGCAGCCGAACGTCTCGCAGAAAGCGGTCGAGGCGGCGGCACGCGCGGCTTTAGCGCATGACTTCATCATGAATTTACCGTCGAGCTACGAGACGGTGATCGGCGAACGGGGAATCCGGCTTTCCGGTGGAGAGCGGCAGCGGATCGCGATCGCACGGGCGTTGCTAAAGAATGCACCGATTCTAATTCTGGATGAAGCCACTTCCGCTCTGGACAGCGAGTCCGAGTCGCTGGTTCAATCGGCTTTAGCGAACCTGATGGTGGGACGCACGGTGGTGGTGATCGCGCACCGCTTGTCGACCGTGCGGCGGGCTGATCGCATCGTGGTGCTGGAAAATGGTTTTATCGCGGATGTCGGCAGCCATGAAGCTTTGATGAAGAAATTTGGCACGTACCGCCGGCTTTATGATCTGCAGTTCGTGGATTTGGAGCCGCCGAAGGTGGGAACAATTTCGGAGAGATCGTGACCGTTATGCCTGTCCGTTCCATGACCGGATTCGCGCAAGTGAGTGGGCAGGTAAACAACCATCTGAATTTCAGCCTCTCGCTGAAGTCGGTGAATCATCGATTTCTGGACATGCATTTCCGCATGCCCAGCGATAGCGATGCCCTAGAGATGAAGCTGCGTCGCAAGTTAAAAGAGCAGATGGCGCGTGGGCATGTGGAATTGACGCTGAATCTAAGGCCTGCAGGTGACGCCAGCTTTGCTTTAAATCGAGAGCTTGTGGCTAGTTACATGCAGGCGTTTCGCGCGGCTGCTGAGGAATTTGGCATAGAAGCGCAACCAGATTTGAATGCCATTTTGCGAATTCCGGGTGCATTGGACTCAGCCAGAATGCCCACCGATTCAGAACTGGATACCATCGTTCTGGTGAAATTAGATGAAGCGTTGCACCGCCTGAACCAAATGCGGGAAGCAGAAGGCCAAGGGACAGAGCGCGAACTGCGAGCGCTCATGGAGCACGTGAGACAAGCTTGCCACCAAATCGAAAAGCATCGGCAGGCGACATTAAAAACGTATGCCGAGAAGCTGAACGCACGATTACAGGAGTTGATCGGGTCGCAGATCGAGCCGGAACGGGTTTTGCAGGAAGCCGCGCTGCTGGTGGATCGCAGTGATATTCAGGAGGAACTTGTCCGGCTGGACAATCATGTGAAACATTTCCTCGGATTACTGGATCAAGGCGGTGAGGTCGGTAAAAAGCTGGATTTCCTCTTGCAGGAAATGAATCGCGAGGCGAATACACTACTTTCGAAGACTTCCGGGCTGGCCGGCGAGGCATTAACGATTACAGAGTCCGGCCTTTCCATGAAGTCCGACATTGAAAAGGCACGTGAGCAGGTGCAGAACCTGGAATGACGAATGTCTACATCATTTCCGCGCCCTCCGGATCTGGCAAATCCACGCTGGTAGAAAAAGTACGGAAGATCGTTCCACGGCTGGACTTCTCTATTTCCTACACCACCCGGCAACCACGCGGGAAGGAGCGTAACGGGGTTGAATATTTCTTTGTTTCGCGGGAAGAATTTGATCGCATGGTCAAGCGCGGGGAATTTCTGGAGTACGCAGAAGTGTTCGGCAACTGTTATGGCACGGCAAAACGTTTTCTGGATGAAGCGCAGCGAAAGGAAAATGATCTGTTGCTGGATATTGATGTGCAGGGAGCTGCGCAAATCAAAAGCAAAATTTCTGGAGCCGTAAGCGTATTCATTCTGCCGCCGGACCGCAAAACTTTGGAAGCGCGTTTGCGTCATCGCAGCCTGGACCGGGAGGAAGTGATTCAACGCCGACTGGTCACGGCCCGTGGGGAGATTGTGAAATACCGGGAATACGACTATATTCTGATAAACGACCGGCTGGAAGATTCCGTGGAAGCCCTAAGAGCCATCCTGCTTTCGGAGCGGCTGAAAGACTCGGGATCGACTGACGCAGAGATGCAGGCCAAAGCCGAATGTTGCCGGTTAAGCAACCTCGGTGAGCGGTTACAGCCGATATTGGCCTCGTTCGAAACCGCCGCGATGCCGGGCGGACGCTGAAGCGACAGGGAGTGAATATGAAGTTGATGGATGGTTTCGACAGCAACTATCGTTACATCCTGGTAGCAGCACGACGCGCCAGGCAGTTACAAGGCGGCGCGCCACCAGTGATCGATACCAGTTCTCGCAAACCCTGCCGCATTGCCCAAGATGAGATCAAGGCTGGAAAAGTAAAATGGGTGATCCCCGAAACGCCGAAATCGGCCACGGAAGCCGCCGGTGAAAGCCTCGAGAAGGGTCTCGGCCAGGAGTAGGGGAAGTGACGACAGGTAACTGTTGATTGCTGATTCCGCTACTCCTCCGCACAATCAACCATCTAAAATCAAGATATGAAAGTGGCTCTTGGCGTTAGCGGCGGGATCGCCGTCTACAAAGCCGCGGAGATTGTACGCATGCTACAGGATCGTGGCATGCGGGTGCAGGTCATCATGACGCATGCGGCCCAGGAATTTGTGCGCCCGCTGACGTTTGCGGCCCTTTCCGGAGAGAAGGTCATCACTGACATGTTCGCCACGGGGAACGAGCCGGCGAACATCGATTCCGCGATTGAACACATCGCGGTGGCTCAGTCAATTGATGCAGTTCTGGTTGCGCCGGCGACGGCCGACATTATCGGGAAATTTGCGCAGGGAATTGCCAATGATTTCCTGAGCACACTCTACCTCGCGACCACGGCCCCGGTTGTTCTTGCTCCAGCAATGAATGTGAACATGTGGAACCATCCGGCGACTCAAGCGAATCTTGAAATATTGAGGAGACGCGGGGTGAAGATTGTGGAACCGGGAAGTGGATATCTTGCGTGCGGGATGACGGGACCGGGACGGTTGGCAGAAAACGAAGTGATCGTTGCGGCGACGATGGAAGCGCTGGGCGCGTCGCAAGAATTAGCGGGAGAAACCGTGTTGATAACCGCCGGTCCGACGCGGGAGAAGATTGATCCGGTGCGCTATCTGACCAATCGGTCAAGTGGGCGCATGGGCTATGCATTGGCGGAAGCGGCCCTGCGAAGGGGCGCGCGGGTCTTGCTGATCACCGGGCCTACATCGCTGACTCCGCCGGGAGCGGCCGAGGTGACACGGGTTGATTCCGCCGGAGAAATGCGAGAGGCGGTATTGAAGCTATTGCCGGACGTCACGATTGTGATCAAAACTGCTGCAGTTGCGGACTACCGTCCGAAGTCGGCGCAACCCCAAAAAATCAAGCGTAGCGGGCCTATCAGCCTGGAACTGGAGCCGACTGCGGATATTCTCGGGGAAGTTGCGCGCCAGAAGAAATCGCAAATCGTAATTGGTTTTGCGGCCGAGACGGAGAATGCTCTGGAAAATGCGCGTAAGAAGCTGGCTTCGAAAAAGCTCGACGCGATTGTAGTGAATGATGTCTCGCGGGAGGGCATTGGGTTCGACTCTGTTCGGAATGCCGTGACGATCATCACGCAAACCGAAGTCATCGAAGTTCCGGAAACCACGAAGTGGGAAGTCGCGCAGCGCGTGCTGGATCAGGTGGTACGGCTGAAGCTTCGAAGGTCAACGCTCCAGGTTTAGGTCTCAGCCACATATGCGGGGCTCCGCACCGCCGGGCAGACGAGGGCGTCGACCCCTATGCAAACGACGAAGCGGAGTCTGCCCCTACAGAAGAGTTTTTCCACTGCGTTTCCTGATACTCTCGTTCCGATGCCCCGGGTGCTTGATCCAGAATTAAAACTGGCTTTGAGAGAAAGACTGCGTTACTACAACGAGCTGGGGATCTATGACTTTTACCAGCGACCAAGTAGTGAACAATCAGTTTTGACTAAACCGCAGCCTGAACAACGAGGGCAAATGTCACGGACACCGGCAATGCCCGAAACCGAAGATATTTCTGAACTGCCAAAACCGGAGTCTGGCGTGACCGATAGCGTGGAAGCGCTTCGCGTTATTCGCGAGGATTTGGGCGATTGCACGCGTTGCGTGCTGCACAAGCAGGGGCGCAAGCAGATCGTGTTCGGAGTTGGCAATCCCGAAGCAGATTTGATGTTTATTGGGGAAGCACCGGGAGCGGATGAAGATGCGCAGGGCGAACCGTTCGTTGGCCGGGCAGGCCAGTTGCTGAACAACATGATCAAGGCGATGGGGCTGCGGCGGGAAGATATTTATATCGCGAACATCATAAAGTGCCGGCCGCCGGGAAACCGCACTCCGGAGCGCGAAGAATGCGAAACCTGTTCACCATTTCTGATGCGGCAGATCGAGGTGATCAAGCCCAGGGTGATCGTGGCTCTCGGGGCTGTGGCTGCGAAGACACTGCTTGCCATTAATGCTCCGATGATGGAGTTACGCGGACGCTGGTATGACTTCCGCGGGACCAAGCTGGCGGTGACCTATCACCCTGCGTTTCTCTTGAGGGATCCGCGACAGAAAAAAGAAGCGTGGAAAGACTTGCAAAGGGTGATGAAAGAGCTAAATCTTCCAATCCCCACCAAGGCAGTGGAGTAGATCTTCTTACAGCCGGAATGGCGCAGTCAGCAGACGTGCTGGCAGAGTCACTGCAGCCCAGATCAATTCCAAAACTCCATGGACAGCGATTCCCACTATTCGAAATGGCAGCAGGAACAGCCAGATGACGGGATAGAGCACTAACGCGACCAATGCGAGCGGCCAGCAAATTACGAAAAGAATGCACCAGAGCAGAAAGGCGATCATAGTTCTCCCTCAGTGTTGTTTACGAAGAATGCCGTAAGAGGGTTCCACGGAAACTGCAGATCCCTCGCTCTACTCGGGATGACAACAACTTTATGTTTCTGCGCTGATGGCAGCTAAATATTTCTCCAGGAACGCCAATGCCCGGAAGCCAGCGTCACGGAAGATTTCTGCGCTGAAGCCGTGGCCGACTCCGGGATAGATTTGAATTTCGTAAGGGATATGTTTTTTCTCGAGCAATTGCTGTAAGTGATAGGCCTCGTGCACGGGCACGGTCCGGTCCTGGTCGCCATGCAAAATCAAAACGGGACAGAGCCGTCGCATAAAGAGTTTCATCTCCTTGGGAAATCCGCCGAAGAATTCGACTACGGCCCGAATGCGAGAATCGATGCTGGCGGCGGAAAGCGAAAGATAAGCGCCCAGCGAAAAGCCCATAAGTCCAATGCGTGCAGGATCGACTTCCGGCCTGTGAGCAATGAAGCTCACACAATCCCACAAGGTTTTCATCCATGCCGGGAAGTGCCGCGCGATGGTCGCCAAGCCATCGGCATAGGCGGTATCGGTGCGATCGAAATAGTGCAGCACATAAACTGCAAAGCCTTGTCCGGCCAAAAGGTTTGCAGGCTCCGCCATGCTAAGGTGTCCACCGCCAGAGCCATGGAGGCCGATCACCGCGGGGAGAGGCTGACCATTGCTGGAGGGCAAGAAACAGTCGAGGCGAATGTTTTTGCCGCCACTTTCGAAACTCAATTGAGACCGGGAGATGGAAAACATTTTGATCACGTAAGGATGCAGCAAGGTTCCGGCCGGATTCACCGGGTTGTGCGCCTCGGTACTGTGCACTTTGATAAGGATGCGAGCCAAACGCGCGATTTTTGTGTCGCAGGATCCCTCGTTGCACTCGGGATTTCGGCTGCGGGCTCACAGTTCGTTCACGCCCGCAGAACACCTCAACTTCACGCGGTTCGCCCAGATCCCCATTCGACTTCGCATGTTGCTCCGCAACTTGCTGCACTCAGGGCAGGCTCTCGCAGCGCAAAAGAGGCTTGCTCGGGATGACAACCAACTTCACCACTATCTACACCTCGCAAAGCGCGGTCGGTTAAACATCTATTTGCGGGGCCAAGTGATTCGTGTACGACGGTAAACCGAAGTACCCACGGACGTCCAATTGGTAAGCCAATCCCCGCAGGTTTTCTGATATTCTCATTCGTTTTATCCGAGGGCCGGAACCGTGGAGCGGCGTGGACAGAAACATCACCGGGAACGGTTGGTAGAAGCGTTAAGGGAAGAAATCGAGACCATGGTGGAAGGTGAACTAGCAGACCCGCGCATCGGCTTGGTAAATGTCAGCAAAGTCGAACTGGCGGAGGATGGTCGCTCCGCGCGCGTGTACGTGGAAGTGGAAGGCGATGAGGAGGAAGCCGAACGCAGTATTGAAGGGTTAACTGGGGCGGTGGGATTTATCCGGCATGAAGTGGCGGAGCGCTTGCATTTGCGGCGCGCTCCGGAATTGTTTTTTCACCTGGATCGCTCGCAGAAATTCGAAGCGCGGATCAATGAACTTTTGGGTCGAGCCAAGAAGAAAAGCAAATGAACGAGTAGTGGGTATGTTGCGAAAGATACTGAAAGAAATCGAACAGCGGCAGCGGTTCTTGCTGACTACGCATGCTCGACCCGACGGGGATGGGATTGGTTCGGCATTGGCGTTTAGCGAAATCCTGCGTTCGATGGGCAAAGATGCGGAAGTCGTGCTTCGCGACGGAGTACCGAGAATCTATCAGCAACTGCCGTTTGCGAATACGGTGATCACCGCCGAGCGGGTCAATGGCAAATACGAAGCGGCCATTCTTCTGGAGTGTGACAGCATACAGCGGACTCGCTTACAGGGGCTGGAAAACGGGTTTCTGATCAACATCGATCATCACCTCAGCGGCCGGACTTTCGCACATGTCAACTGGATCGAGCCGAAGGCGGTCGCGACCGCGGAACTGGTTTACAAACTGGCTCGCCAAGCAGGAGTGAAAATTTCTCCGGAAATCGCTACCTGCATTTACACCGCAGTGCTCGCAGACACAGGCTCATTCATGTTCGAAGGAACCAACGAACATACGTTTGCCCTGGCACGAGAATTGGTACTGGCAGGGGCGGACCCGGCGCATTGCGCGCGCAATATCTACTTCGGCCATTCCACCGCCAAGATGCGCTTGTTAGGAGCGGCGCTTTCCAACCTTCATCGCGAGGGGTCTCTAGCCTGGATTTGGGTTACGCGTGAACAGATGGAACATGTCGGCGCGAAAGAAGAAGATTGCGAAGGGCTGGTGAACTACGCGCTCTCCATTCATGACGTTCAGGTGGCTGTGTTTTTCCGCGAGATGCCGGATGGACGGTTACGCGCGAGCCTTCGCAGCAAAGGACAAGTAAACGTCTCGACCGTGGCAGAACAGTTCGGTGGAGGCGGTCACAAATGCGCCAGCGGTTGCTCGCTCGATGGTCCATTATCGGTTGCCGTGGCACGGGTCGTAGAGCAACTTCGGCGATCGACTTCCGTACAATAGTGCTCTGTTTCTACAATTGAGAGCCATCAATCCACACGTACAAATCGACACGACGGGCGCAGGGTCCGGCTTGAATTTCCGCACAGACTGGCTGCTGCTCGGGGGATTTTGCGCATTCCTCTTCTTTTATGGACTTTCGAACTTCGGACTGATCGGGGCTGACGAGCCGCGATATGCGCAGATCGCGCGCGAAATGCTGACGCGGCATGATTGGGTTACGCCGGTGCTTGGGGGCGAGCCGTGGCTGGAAAAACCCCCATTCCTTTACTGGCAGGCGATGATTGCTTACAGCATCTTCGGCGTGAGCGACTGGGCGGCTCGGCTGCCGTCGGCCATAGACGCCACGCTGATGGTGCTGATGATTTATTTGTTTTCGCGAAAATTTCTGCCAAACCTACAGCTCGATGCCGCACTGATGACGGCTTCGACCGCAGGCGTGATTGGGTTTTCCCGGGCGGCGGCGACTGACATGCCGCTGGCTGCGATGTTCACGGTTGCAATGCTGGCATGGTATGCCTGGTATAAAACCGATGCTCGCATGTATCTGGCGTGGGCATATACGTTTCTCGGGCTTGCCACATTGGCGAAGGGGCCGGTTGCCCCCTTCCTCGCCGCCGTTATCATCGCGATATTTGCGGCTGTAAAAAAAGATTACCGGATCGTAGGGCGTACGCTCTGGCTTCCGGGAATCGGGATCTTTCTCATTGTCACTTTGCCCTGGTACATTGCGGTTCAAATCAGGAATCCGCAGTTCTTTCACGTGTTCATTCTCGAACACAACTTCGCGCGCTTCGGCACAAATCTTTATCATCACAAGCAACCGTTCTGGTATTTCGTCCCGGTTACGTTGTTAGCTCTAGTGCCGTGGACTGTGTTGGCCTGCGTCTCGATTGGGCAAGGGATCGGAGCGTGGTGGGCGAATCGGCAAAGCTCCGAGCACGATTTGAGCAGTTACTTGCTGGTGTGGCTGCTTGCGCCGGTGATTTTCTTCTCCGCTTCGCAGTCCAAATTACCGGGGTACATTCTTCCCGCAGTTCCGGCGGGAGCATTGCTCGCTGCTGTCTACCTGCGCCGGAAATTCTCGAGCGAAGAGGGCCCGTCGCTTGGGATAGTGATTCTGCACTCTATGGTGGCTGCTGCGCCGATCGTGCCTGCTTTGATGATTCAATATCTTCTGCTACAGCATCGGTTGCCGTGGGGAAGAGCGTCGGCGATTTCGTTTGCATTTGCGACGATTCTGGGGATTGCGCTGGCAGTTACGTTGCGGTCGCGAATTGGATGGGGAGGAATACGTTTTACATTGGTTCCGGTGGCGCTCGGGGTAGCGGCGGTGCTGAGATTGGGCGCTCCGGCATTGGACAGCACGCTTTCGGCGCGTCCGGTTGCGAATGAGATCAACCGAATCGAGAAGGAGAGACTGACTTTGGCCGTGTTTCGCGTTCCACGCGAGCTTGAGTACGGTTTGGCTTTTTACCGGAATCAGAAGATTGCGCAATACGAGTCGGGGGAGATTCCTGCGGAGGCACACCTGCTGATTGCGCCGGAAGGAAGTCAGATTGACATCGCCAAGGAATTGCCTGGTCGTCGGGTTTCATATCTTGGCAGCTATGCGGCCCAGGGACTGGATTATTACTGGATTGCGGCGAGCCCGCGCTAGCTTAGCCGGCCTATTCTAAAGTTGCCTTTGTGGAATTGCCAATTTCCGATTTTCGATTGCCAGGACCGACGGTTGTTGCTGGTTGATGTTCTCAAGGTTTGCCTCGGCGCATCAAAGCAACTACACTCCCTTTTGCGTCTCAAGAGGAGGGCGCAATGGCTGCTGTCGCCCTGCGGGAGCCCCGGGTGGAGATTCTCGATCTCAGGCATTTCTCGTCCATAGACTTACGGCCCTTGCTGGAATCCGAAATCGAGGTGTGGGCACGTCTGCTTTCCTGGGATTACACAGGCTCTGCCGACATGATCCTGCGCTATGTGGATGCAAAGATCTTGCCCGGCTATGCGGCTATCGATCGCGGACGGGTTTTTGGATATGCGTTTTTTGTGTATGAGGGGAATAAGGGCGTAATCGGAGATTTATTTGTAGGGAATGGACGTCAACCCGGTAATGTGAACGAAGTTGAATCCCGATTGGTGGTGCACGTCATCGAGACCTTGCAACAATCGCCGGGGATTCATCGGGTCGAGGCGCAATTGTTGCTTCATGATGCCAAGGCGGTGGCGCAACCCTTCCTGGAACAGGGCTTCAGCCGGCATGCGCGGCTTTTCATGGTTCAATCTCTTGCAAATGCGACGCCAATTCCTGCACAGCCGGAGATCGAGATTCGCCGCTGGTCAGAGCAGGACTACCAGACGGCTGCTGCGATCATCACTCATGCCTATCGGGGACATGTCGACTCCGAGATCAACGATCAATACCGGACACTCAGCGGATCGTTGCGGTTTCTGAATAATATTGTGCGGTTTCCCGGGTGCGGTACGTTTGACCCGGAGTCCTCATTCGTGGCCCTGCACAAGCGTTCGCGGGCCGTCGTGGGACTGATCCTATGCTCTCGTGTGCGGCACGACGTGGGGCACGTCACACAAGTTTGCGTGCTGCCGGAGTATCGCTCACTGGGGATCGGAGAAAGCTTAATGGTGTGCACGGCCGCCAATCTGCGGCAGAGGAAGTTCTCTCTGCTCTCGTTGACCGTAACTGAAGCCAACAAACGCGCTGTCGATCTTTATCTGCGCCTGGGCTTTGCCACGAAAAGGGTTTTCGATGCGTTTGTGTGGGAAGGGTAGAAAGAGGAGTCAGCCATCGGTAGTCAGTAGTCAGCGATTAAAGTCTGGATTGCAAAAAACTTCGGATTGCTTGAATGCTGAGTGCTACCTGCGCAGAATCCACATCACCCAGCCGGCAACGATAACCCCTCCAACAAACATGGCAAAGCAATACAGGCCGTAGCGGACCTGTTCGCGGGAGGTATTGCGCTGCGTGATTCCAAAGACGACGGAGGCGAAAACGGCAAATAACAAGGCCGAACTGAAGTGGGAAAGCGCAAGGGTCACGGCTTTTTTCCAATCGCGATGTGATAAGCGTCAGCCACACTGATGAAGTTCAGCAGCCCAGCTACGATCAGGTATTTTGTGCCGTAATCGGCGGTTGCGTGAGAAATGATGCTCTGGCCCCAACTCATGGTCTGGCTCAAAATGTACAAGCCGCCTGCGCCGACGTCGCCGACAAATCCCAAAATATCCAGAATGTCCCCGCCGTTGGGTTGATAAATATGGCCCTGCATCAAGAGCCCAAGCACAAACATCATCACGATTGAAAACATCAACAGGAGGCCGCGAATCCAACGTTTCTGAATGAGATGGCCGGCGCCGGGAATGAGCCAGCCGATTGCCGGCGCGAGCACCGACATCAGGGTGACCGACGGTTCGGGTGTTTTGGCCGCCGCGGTGACCGGGTTATCTTTGGTGGTAGATGAATTCGCCATTCAGATAATCACGAGCTCATTTTGAATTTTACCTGTTACTTCGGCGCTATGGGGCTGCACTAGAACATTGACCTCGCTGCGCACGCCGAATTCAGGCAGATAGATGCCGGGCTCAATCGAGAAACAGGAGTTGGGCAGGATGCGGCGCTCATCGTGAATTTCGAGATCATCCATGTTGGCGCCGTTGGCATGGACTTCAGTGCCAATAGAATGCCCGGTGCGATGAATAAAGTAATCGCCGAACCCGGCTTTATTGATCTGCTCGCGGACAACCCGGTCGACTTCCCATCCGGCAATTGTCTTCCCGGCTGAAATGGCATCCTGAACCTTCTTTACGCCGGAATTACGCGCGTCCCGCACGACCGTGAAGATTTCATTCATGCGAGCGGATGGAGCGCGGCCAACGAACCCGGTCCAAGTGATGTCATAGTAGACGGCGTCGGGTGTGTTCTGTTTTGCCCAAATATCCAGCAGCACGAAATCGCCTTCGCGGATTGGGGAAGATTTTTCCGGAGGCGGATCGTAGTGGGGATTGCCGCTGTTACGGTTCACGGCAACCACCGGCGGATCATCGGCGATCAGGTTCTCTCGCCGGAACGCTTCCAGAATCCACTGCTGCATCTGATGTTCGTTGGTGCCACCATTTCGTACTCGTCTGCCGATTTCCTGAAAAGCTGCCGCGGTGATGGGATCAATTTTGTCGCGTGCAGCGAAATGAGTTTTGATTTGTTCCGGGCTCAACGTGGCTTCAAATTGGGCGACCAGATCGCCTGAGCTGACGATGTTCTTTCCCAGGCCGCGAACCAGTTCCATGGTGCCAGCGTCAACCATGGAGACAGTGAAGATCAAATTATTCGGCGAATACTGCATGGCAATGTCGCGCTGGGCGGCGAGCATGTGCTTGATCTGATCAAAAAGCTCCTGCCAGCCGGAATACTGCAATTTTTGGCCCGGGAGAGAATCGAGGTGGCCGGCTTCAATCTTGTGAACCAATTTCACCGGCTCGCCTTGCGCGGGGATGAGGTAATACCAGCGCCGTGTGACCATCTGGTCGTTGCGAAGTCCCAGGACGCGGTAGGCGATAGGATCGCGGTGGTGGTGATCATAGAAAAGCCAGGCGTCGATGTTGCGCTCGCGCAGAGCCGACTGAATAGCGGGTAGATTCATGGATGAAGTTCTATTCTAAACAAGAGCGAGGATTTGGGCGAATGTGTGTGTACGGTCATGAGAGGATCTTGCGTTGGAGGGTAAGAGGCAAGGTTTCGCACGCGGTGCGGAGGACGAGGCGCGGAGCACGGTCACGGATCGACATGAGATAAGGCACAGTTCGTCTGGGATCGGCCTTGGCGGTTTCGCGAAGCAGCCAGCCCAAGCCTTTCTGGACCATGTCATCATCGTCGGATAGCAGGGTCATCGATAGCCGTTTAATTTCGCGGAAAAGCATTTTGCGACGCGCGCCCTGGACCAGGGCGACGCAAGCAGCACGACGATGCCAGCGGTCGCGCGACTTCGCCCACTGAAAAACCATCTTTGCTCGTGTTGGTTTCGCCACAATCGTCGGTGCGATCAGATAGTGGACCAGGCTGTCGTGATCCGACCAACTGCTAATACGCGACAACCAGGATTTGAATAAGCGGAATTCGGGATCGTGGAGTGGATCGACAACTTTCTCCAGCATCAGGACGGCAAATATCTTTTCTTCCAGGCATTGTCCGGTGAAGAGTTTGTCGCAAACCTGAAGAAGAAATGGGAAGCCAAGCTCTTTGAGAATCGTTCGGCGAAAGCGAACGGCAACTTTGCGAAGTTCTCCCGTGTACCAGCCACGGGATTTGATTTCTTCCTTGAAGAACCATTGCACTTCTTGCGCGTGGGGAGCGGAGCCGCCATCCTTGAGTACGCGGCGGATGTGCGAGGCAATGTAATTAGGAGTGATCTTGCGCTTGGGCATTGAGAATTCAGGCACCCGTTGAAACGAGGTGTTCCAGAGTTGTCTTGAGCAGATCTAGAGAAACTCCCGTCACACGAATCACTTTTCGACGGCTGGTGTGGCCTGAAATGATGGTAACGGAAGAGCGCGGCACGCGCAGAAGGTCGGAGAAAAATGCAATGCAAGCCTGATTGGCTCGACCGTCGATGGGAGGGGTGGTTAGAGATAATTTGACCGCGTCTCCAACTGTACCGGTGATCGCACTCTTTTTTGCCCGCGGATGGATCTTTACCGCAAAGCTGACACCGGCGGATGTTTCGTGCAGAGGAATCATAAGGAACGCAGAAGGTAGAAGTCAGAATGCAGAAGTAAGCTCTCAAGGTTATGGGCAGTGATTGCTTCACTTCTCCATTCTGACTTTTTACTTCTGCATTGGTGGTCTATCTCCAAAGATTGCGGTGCCCAGTCGCACACAGGTCGAGCCTTGTTCGATGGCGATCTCGAAGTCATGCGACATGCCCATCGAGAGCACGGTCAATTCGATTCTTGGCAGGCGGCGTTGAGCGATATCATCGCGCAGGAGGCGAAGCTTTCGGAAATAAGGCCGTGCTTCCTCCGGCTTGTCGGAGAAGGGAGGAACGGTCATCAGCCCTCGAAATTCGAGGTGGTTCAGGCTGGGGGCTGATTGCAGCAATTCTTCCAGTTCGTTCGAGTCCGGTTGTATGCCGCTCTTGGCAGCTTCGCCAGCAATGCTGATTTCAATCAAGACCGCGAGCTTCTTGCCGAGTTGTTGCGCGGCTGCGTTGAGTTTCTCAGCTAGGCGCACAGAATCCAGCGAATCTACTGCGCTGAAAAGTTCTGCTGCTTTTGCCGCTTTGTTGGATTGCAGGTGGCCGATCATGTGCCAGGCGGCTTCTCGAAGATTGCTGAGGGCGGCGGCCTTCCCCGCGAACTCTTGCACGCGATTTTCGCCAAAAAGGCGAAGACCAGCATCGTAGGCTTCACGAATTCCCTCTGGCGGGAAAGTTTTAGTTACTGCCATTAAAGCGATTTCATCGGGATTGCGGTTCGCGCGGTGGGCGGCGGCGGCAATGCGTTCAAGAATCTGCGAAATGTTGTCAGATACGCTCATCCAAGACTGATGAACCACGGAGGACACAGAGAGCAGGGAGGGATTTGCGCTCGGTGCCGGATATACGCGGTCACATGATCGCTGTGGGTGGGGCGGGTTCGTCCGGGCTGCCCGCATTCGCCAAAGGTACTTTCATCATGATGAAGATCAGCACGGCCATGCCAATCAGGCCGGAAATGGCGGCATCCCCAAGGTCTATATGCCAAAGCTGGTGATTGGAGCCGACAATGGCGGCGATGACCAGCCCACATAAAGCCTCGCCGGCAATCAGACCTGATGCGGTTAGTACGCCGGCGTTATCAACGCGTGCTTTTTGGGCGTCATTGTAGCCCCGGCGGTCACGAATTTTGTCGGTGAACCAGCGAATAACTCCACCCAGAAAAATGGCAAATGTGGTTTCGAGCGGCAGGTACATGCCGACGGAGAAAAGCATTGGGCTTTTGACTTCGACCATGATCATGGAGAAGCCGAGCAGAATGCCAACGACGACCAGAGGCCAAGCCATATTTCCGCCGACGATGCCTTGCGCCAGCATGGCCATTAATCCGGCTTGTGGGGCGGGTAGAGCGGCGCTGCCGAAGTGATAGGCCTTGTCCAGAACCATCAGGGGGAAGAACAAGACCAGCGAGGCGACCACCGTGCCAAAAATATCGCCAATCTGCATTTTCGATGGTGTGCCGCCCAGAATGTGGCCAGCTTTGAGGTCCTGCAACATCTCGCCGGCGACTGCTGAGGAAACGCAAACAACGGCGGCGACTCCGAGGACAGCAGCTACGCCGCCGACCCCCGAGACACCCAACGCGACCATCAGCAAGGCGGCAACGAGCAGCGTGCAAAGAGTCAAGCCAGAAACAGGATTATTGGAGGAGCCGATCATGCCGACCAGATTTCCCGAAACTGCGGCGAAGAAAAACCCGAGCACAACCATCACGGCTGCCGCGACGATGGCACCGGCAATGACCTTATTTGATGTCAAATTATGCGCGCCGGCGATGAAGAAGTAATAAAGCGCGATCATGGCGATAAAGACAAGTCCGACGCCAACGAAAACCGTTTTCGAACTGAGATCGCGTTCGGTGCGATCGGTGGCTTGATGGGCTTCTGCGGATTTCTTCAGATCGGAGACCGCACGCTTCATGCCCGCGCCAAGTTGGCTGCGCATGCGAAACAGCGTGAATCCCGCGCCGACTAACATCCCACCGACCGCAATAGGGCGAACAATGGAATACCAAACGCTGAAAGCCACACCGCTCCAGTAGGCGGCGGAGGCAGTTCCGGGGGCCTGCGCCGGCAGATTTGGACCAAGGAAATAAATAAGAAGTGGAACCAGAAGACCCCAGGCCAACACACCCCCCGCGAAGTTCAGAGAGGCTAAGCGAGGGCCGATGATATAGCCGACGCCAAGGTAGGCCGGGCTGACCGCGGGGGAAGTGAATGTGGTCATGCCCCCCGTTGCCAGCATGGGTGCGCTGGTACTGCGCCCGAGTCGAAGCCCGGCTGGCATTTTCGGGATATCGACCAGCAGATTTCGGGTGTACCAGAACAGATTGATCTGCGAGAGGAAGTACATGAAGGCACCGAAGCCCATGTTGGCGAAGAGGATCTTTGCAGCTTTCGAGCCTTGTTGCCCAGCTTTGTGGATCTCCGAAGCGGCTACGGATTCCGGGAAAGGCAGTTCAGGGTCTTCCACCATCACACGCCGGAGCAAGGTGACAAACAGAATTCCTAAAAGCCCGCCTATAGCCATGAGAGCGACGGATTGCCAGTACTTTCCCATAGACAAGCTCGGCCACAAGCCAGCAAGCACGAAAGCGGGGATCGTGAACACGGCTCCTGCGGCAACGGACTCGCCGATCGCTCCCACGGTTCGAGCGATGTTTTCCTCCAGAAGCGAGCCTTTCATGAGGCGCAGGATGGACATGCCAATCACCGCGGCAGGATAGGTGGCGGCGATTGTCATTCCCGCCTTAAGTCCGAGATAGGCATTGGCTGCGCCCAGGATGCCGGTCATCAACATTCCTAAGAAGACAGCGCGGAATGTGAACTCGCGCATTTCCATGTTTTGGGGCACGTAAGGCTGATACTTCTTTTGGACGGCGGGAAGAGTTTGAGTGCTCATAGCTGAAGACCTCGTAAATTACGGCCCTTGAGAATATAAACCTATGACGGCGCGACCTTAGCACGCACCTATGGCAGATTACAAGTGCGGCGGTTACAGAGTAAATATGCTCGGCACCCGCGAAGGGGACGCCGCCTGAGCGTACCTACTTTCGATACTTGAGGACAATTGCGCCGCAGGATTCAGCACCGCTATACTTAAGGAGATTCGGTTCGGCCGGAGCCTCCGCAGCAACCGCTGACCGAGGGAGGGTCGTCTTCAGCAGTAGCAAGAATAGCTCAGGCAACACAAGCAATGGGAAGGCCGAGCTCAGACGGTCTCCGTTCTCTTTGACTTCGGGGTTGTACGACGTCGCTACGGCCCTGTTTACCACGGTATTCCCGTCCGATTGCCGGATTTGCGGCACCCCACTGATAAATATTTCGCGTTTACCTGTGTGCGGTGAGTGTTTGTCTGCCATGGGACCAATCACGATCGGAGTTTGCGCAGTTTGTGGAGAGCGCTTGCCGGCCATCCATGCGGTCGAGCAGGAACTCCGTTGTGAGTTGTGTCGGCGGGCTGAACCTCCATACGTGAAGGCCAGCGCATACGGAAGCTACGAAGGCGGCCTACGCGAACTGATTCATTTGCTGAAGTATGAGCAGGTGCGACCGGCAGCCAACGTTCTGGGCCGGATGCTTAGTGAGGCCATTACTGACCTGCTACCGGGATTGGGCCAGGAAATCGTGGTTGTCCCTGTGCCTTTGCACGCGCGCAAGATGAGGCAGCGCGGCTTTAATCAATCGGAGTTGATCGCCCGGTGCGCTCTTAAAGTTATGGGGGTGAATCAATTCGAATTGGCGTCTCGAGTATTAGAGCGGCATCGAGAAACGCAGTCGCAGATCGGGCTTTCCCGTCATCAGCGACGCGAAAACATGCGGGGAGCTTTCGCCGTAGCTAATCCGCAGCCGCTCAAAGATCGCGAGGTGCTGCTGGTGGATGACGCGAGCACGGACGGCACGTGGGAGCAGATCATGGCGGCGAACCAGGCGGACGCGCGGGTGCGCGGGCTGCGGCATCTGCGCAACGCGGGCCAGAGCGCGGCGTTGTGGACCGGGTTCCGGAACACGACCACGCCGATCATCGCGACGCTGGAC
>Ga0209579_10000796_pt1 | contig 28349 bp, 23 predicted proteins | sample Coa_R1_2_FD_187152 | JGI IMG/M metagenome (GOLD analysis project Ga0209579, IMG submission 187152) | Surface soil microbial communities from Centralia Pennsylvania, which are recovering from an underground coalmine fire - Coalmine... | ecosystem: Environmental > Terrestrial > Soil >... | reverse complement strand
TGCGCGCCGTAACGCAGGCCGTGGCATTCGCCTTTCCGCCGCCGCCCATCCAGGGCATCGGCAACGTCGGCGGTTTCACGATGCAGGTCGAAATCAGGAACGGCGATTTCGATTACGGGTTGTTGCAGAGCCTGGCGGAAGCGGTGGTCAAAGCCGGCAGTACTCAATCCTCTTTGCAGCGGTTAAACACGACCTTCCGGGCCGGCGCTCCCCAGCTCAACGTCACTGTCGATCGCACCAAGGCCGAGACGCTCGGCATCACGGTCGGCAATGTCTTTTCCGCCCTCTCGGCATATGTCGGATCGAACTACGCGGCGCAATTCAACAAGTTCGGACACGTGTTTCAGGTCTATGCGCAAGCGTTGCCCGGCTACCGGGCAAACGCCGATGACCTCCGCAACCTCAAAGTCAAGGCGGGCAACGGAACCGTTACTCCGATCGGCACCGTCGTCGATATCAAGGAGGTTCAAGGCCCGTCGCTGATCAGCCTCTATAATCTTTATCCGTCGGCCACGGTCGTGGGTGGCCCCGCACTCGGCTTCGGCTCGGGTCAGGCGCTCGACATCATGGATCAGATCGGCCAGCACGTACTGCCGCCTGGAACGGGCTACGAGTGGACTGCCATGTCCTATCAGGAGAAGCAGGTCGGCTCGCAAATCTATTTGGTCTTCGGGCTCGCAGTGCTGCTCGTCTATTTCGTCCTGGCAGGCCAGTACGAGAGCTGGATCTTGCCGTTCTCAGTCATTCTCGGCGTGCCGCTCGCCCTTCTCGGGACGATCGCCGCGCTCACCGCGCTCGGCGCCGCCAGTAGGATTGCAACACAGAGCGGCGTCGCGGCTGTGAATCTCTATACACAGATCGGATTGATCCTCCTGATCGCGCTCTCCAGCAAGAACGCGATCTTGGTCGTGGAATATGCGCGCCAGAGGCGAAACGAGGGGATGGAGATAATCGCCGCGGCGGTGGAGGGCGCCCGGCTCAGGTTCCGGCCCATTCTCATGACCTCTTTCGCCTTCATCCTCGGCGTCTTGCCGCTTGCCATTGCAACCGGCGCAGGCGCCGGGGCGCGCAGATCGATCGGCATCACGGTCTTCAGCGGCATGCTCGCCTCCACCTGCCTGGTCGTGGTGTTCGTTCCGTCATTCTATGTCGTGATGCAGCGCCTCCAGGAGCGATGGACCCAGCGCGCGGCGCGCGACGGCCGGGCGGCCCCGCTTCGTCGAGACGCACCAACCCCAACGTCTTCGGCTTAGCGCGCCATAATCCGGACGCCGAGGCTCGCGCCGGATGCGGCCTGATGGCCTGCGACGTTAACAACGCGCAAGCCGGATTGAACAACCGCATCTCTGAACTGTACGCTTTTTGCGGAGTGCTGTGAGTGTGATAAGGGCTGCCCATTCCGCATGCGACCGCACACAACTGCGAGCAACGTTCGGGTAACTCGACTTTTGAACGCCCTTGGAGGCGATCGTTTCTCCATGCGCCGACAGAGGATGGTGATGTTGCGACCTCCTCTTTTTGGCATCCTAACTGTCCTATTTGCGTGCACCTCATGGCCCGCGTTCGCAGACTGCGAATCGTCGCTTTACACTGCCAAGACGGTCGCGAGTGGCGTTTCGGTGAGGATTGCTCCCCCGACGCCGGCGCGCGCTGGCGTCCCCATTAAGATTTCCTGGTCGAAGAGAAGTGCGTCACATCCCGACATGCCGACGTACATTGTAATCAGTGCGCCGCCACAGGTTCGGTTCGGTGGTACCGGTTTCATGGCGCTCGCGGCAAATGCTGTCGGCCCCAATCAAATGCAGTACGCGAAAGCGCAAAGCCGCGCGCTGATCGCGATTTACCGGCCCAATGACACCGCTAGTGACGGCGAGATTGCGATCACCCCATTCATCAGTGGGTCGCAAGTCTACGGCTGGGCGATTGTCGCGGCCGGATCATGTGGCGAACACGTTCTCGCGGAAGGTGGACGAAGAATCGATGTGGATGTGGGGGCGGCGACGCTCGTGGTGCAGAATCGGTACATCGTCGACAATCCGACCCAACGCCTTCGTTCGCGCGACGGAACCCACGAGCTCTTCATTTTTAACGATCACTTCGAAGTTCGTGACGTTGCGACCAATTCGGTGCTGACCACTCAAACCGGCACCAACGTGAACTTCTCTCCGACCGGGCGTTTCGTTGCTTGGCAGCAGTCGGATGGTTTCTATTCCATTCTCGATTTGGTGAGCGAGAGGTTGGTCGCAACCGATGTGGCACAGGGCTTTTTGGCCTGGGCAAGGCAAGACAGCTACGTCATTTCCGGAGGGACCAGTTGGGGTGAGGTCACTATCAAAAATGTTCTCGTTGATGACAGCAACGTGCTCGCGGCAAATACGTCCTGTCACGCGTGTGATGCTTGGACAAATGTGCAGACCGTACTCGACTTCGATCGCGGCTTTGCTCTGGCAAGGGGAACCGATGGTTGGAAAGTCGAAGACCTTTTCGCTCCCAGCGGGTCAACGAGTCTCGATGTGGACGGAACGGATTTGAATGAGGCGCTAGGCCTCATTCGCAGGACCTATGACAGAAATTATCCGGCTATACCAAAGGTGTGGAGCCTGGGTGAGCGCTTGGCGCTCTCGCATCTGGAGAATTCGGACAATTCACGTCCGCAGGCAAAGTTTCTCGTGCAGCACATTCCTCAGGCTGTCACGCCGACGATTACGGCAAGCCGCGCCGGCGGCGACGAGCTCATTGGCCGCACGATGGCCGGCAATCTCGGGACGATCGAGGAAATAAAAACCGGAACTCAATCGGATCAGGCATTTTCCAGCCTTGTCCGGTACGGTGTCAGGACCACGTCTCTCGCACCGCTGGAGCATTACACAGCCACGTACAATGCCAACTACGAAAGGACGGATGATCTCGCGGTGCGAATTGGCGCAATCGGCGCCCGCGTTGCAGAGGCGCAACGGATTTTTGTTAAGCCGCCCGATTATGACTCTCGATGCGGTCTGGGAACGCATCCCGACAGCCATTTTGATATCGATCCGGCTGATGTTGTCGACATCTGGCATTGGCGCCGGACCGGCGGAGACAGCTGGCTCGTGTTGTCGGAATATTCCGAGGGGTCGGGCGCGTTTCCACAGGCTTGCGCGGTGTTGCTGCGCGAGGGCTCATCGCGTCCAGTTACGCTGTTGAGCCCCGATGATCTGAGCATCGAATCGGCGAGTGGTCAAATCATCAATCTCAGAGTGTTCCGAGTAAGCGACGCGCTTATCGCGATCGCCTCCCAGGTGACCGATCGGATCAATGGGATAAGACTTTTCGACGATGCGGGAAACGCGGTCGGAAAGTTGATTCCGGTTGTCGACGGCAAAATGTTGGCGGACATCCGATTGACGCAGGACGGAAAAAATCTGGTTCAGATCAACAAGGATGGCCGATTTTTTGTTTTTCGGGTTGCTGATGGGCGACTAGAGCTACAAGGCTCCTACATCGACAGTGAGATCGTCATCATGGCGGCCGACGGCCACTATGAAACCAGTTACGAAGGCGATGAATCGGTCCAAGTGCGTTTTGCCGGCATGTCAGGTCTATTTACGGTCAATCAATTTGAAGCGGCCTTGCGCAAAAGAGGCCTGGCAAAAGACGTCTTGGAAGGAAACTGGGCTCCCTCGGATTCGCCTTCTGTATTAGCTCCGCCGTCAGCGCAACTGACTCTGTCGGCCCATCCGAGCGCCGGACACCGCATCGGCAAGGTCATCGCCAATTCGGATCGGGGCCTGTCCGCAATTCATATTCACGTCGATGGCCGGCTCATAGCTTCAATTCCTGTCCAAGGTCCACATGCCGAAGTCCCGGTTGATTTGCCGGATCCTGGCGGTGGCCGATGGGTTTCTGCCATCGCCGTCGATACCGGAGGCCTTGTCAGCCTTCCGAGTTCGATAAAGCTGCCGGGACCGGTCCGGCCGCGCGGCGTCGCCCGCGTCATCGCGATCGGTGTGGACAAATACGTCGACCCAACCATTCCCGGCTTGGAATCGACCAAGCTGGACGCGCGCCATTTTGCCGAAGCTGTTGCGAGCGCGCAGGGCCGTGCTTTTTCTTCGGTCCAGACGTCCGTGCTGGTCGATGCAGACGTTACGCACGACAGCGTGCTGAATGCGGTTCGGGCTGCAGTCAACGAAACGGGCGAGGATGATACCATCGTGTTCTTTTTCGCCGGCCACGGCGTCGACGGCGCTCGAGTCGACCAGCCTGGCGCTGGTTTGGTCCTTGCCACCAATCGCACCCTGGTGTCCGACCTCGCAAACACTGCGGTTTCCTGGACAGCATTAGCGGACATATTGAGTGCGTCGAAAGGCACGGTAATTGTTTTCGTGGATGCCTGTCAGTCGGGAATTGCCGGTCGCGAAGCATTTGGCACGAACGACGACGTGGTATCTGCGTTGTTCACCAAATCAGGATCGCCGATTATCGTGTTGGCGGCGTCGAAGGGCCGCCAATTCAGTCAAGAGATCGCCCATGGCGGAGGCGGACGCTTCACGAATGCAGTGGTCGCTGCGCTGAAAAATGAGCGATCGCGCTACGACAGGGATCATGGCGGCCTGATCGATCTTGGCGCGTTGTACTCGGGTGTAAGGGAGCGAGTAGAGCGTGAGAGCTATGACACCCAGACACCTTGGCTTGCTCGCAATCGCTTGGTTGGAGAAATGTCGCTGTTTTGAGTGCCGCAGAACACTTGCGTCACGAACCGCGGCCAGAAGTCCTGGTCCGACGTGGGGAGCGAAGATTCGGCTTCGATTTTCCAGTTATCCACAGGCGGCCGAACTGCAACAATATCCCGTCTCCTCTACTCCTCCGCGGCGACTATGCTAGTCCCTAGGGAAGTGGGGGACAGACCATTTTAGTCGAGCTAAGCGTAGCTTGGACTTGTGTTCTTGACCGCGATCCAGCGGCGCGCACGAGCATTGCTGCTCGCGTCCTGTGGTGCTGTGTCTTTGTTTGGTTGCTGACTCTTCTGGTGCCTCTACTGGCCAGCATTGACGCGCGCGCCAGTCCTGAGCGCGCCAAAACCCTGCAGATCAAGCACGCTCCGACGGCTCCGAAGCAGAGCGCGACCACTGTTCCGCTGCCGGCTGCGAGACCCGCGGTTGCGGACCTGCCGCCGGATCTGAAGATCGTCAAGCAGGCGCTGGAACTTGTACGTGGAGACAAGGTTGCCGAGGCAACGGCGCTGGAGAAATCAGCGGCCGATCCGGTGGCTCAGAAGCTCATCGAATGGGCGCTGCTTCGTCAAACGGACGGTGGCGCTGGCTTTAAGCGCTACAAAGCATTCATCAGCGCTAATCCCACCTGGCCGAGCCTTCCGCTGCTGCGCAAGCGAGCGGAGACCATGCTGTGGAAGGAGCGATCGACTGCCTCCGAGGCGCGCAGCTTCGTCAGCGACCACCTGGTAAGTCCCACCGGCAGGCTTGTCCTCGCGCGCGTGCTGATGGCCGAAGGAGATCGCACGTCGGCCGCGAGTGAAGTCCGCTCGGTGTGGCGTTCTGCGCCACTGTCAGCTGAACTCGAAACCGCGACGCTTAGCGACTTTCCGGATGTCTTGACGCGTCCGGATCACTTGGCACGCATGGACAAGCGTATTGGAGCCAAGGATTTTGCCGAAGCGATGCGTGCTGCGAAGCGGGTCGGGGAAGATCAAGCCGCAATCGTTAAGGCTTGCGCTGCTGCCGCGCAGAAATCCGCAAATGCCGGAAAGCTCCTCGATGCGGTTCCGTCGCGAGCGCGCGAGGATTTGGGCTATGCGTTGTGCCGCATCCAATGGCTGCTGCGAAACGATGCGCCTGGTTTCAACATTCGCGGCCACATCGTAACGCCGAAGGAGGACGTTGCTCTCGCAGTAAAGCTGGCCCTTGCGGGCGCGGATGACGACTTGCGGCAGCAAGACACGGACGAATGGTGGCGCCAACGTCGCGCTCTCGCTCGAAAGCTTCTCGATCTGGACGACGCGAAAGACGCTTATCAGGTGGTGGCCAAGGCGGCTCTTCCCGCCAATCCTCACTACCGAGCCGAATTCCACTTCATGGCCGGCTGGATCGCTCTGCGGTTTCTCAATGATCCCGCGACGGCGGCCAAGCATTTCGCACTTGTCGATGAGGGCGCCACCGATCCGCGCATCGTGGCGCGCGCCGCCTATTGGCGGGGTCGTGCCGCTGACGCGGAGGGCCAAACCGCGGAGATGCGTGCTCAATACGAAGCTGCCGGCCGCTACCCCACCGCCTATTACGGGCAGTTGGCACGTGTCCGGCTTGGACTTGGCGGCGTGGACTCACGCTCATCCGCACAGCCACAGGATCCGAGCAAGAGCGAACTCCTCCAAGCTGCAGGTATTCTCTATGCCGTGGAGGAGCGCGAACTCGTCCTCTGCTTTGTTTCTGACGTGGCTAAGGAGAGCAACGATGCCGCCGTTATAGACGGCCTCGCCAAGCTAACGGCCCAACACCAGGATGCTCATGCGACCATGGTGATTGGCGAAGCTGCGCTCGCCCGTGGCATGGCCATGGAGCAGTACGCTTACCCCGATTTTGGGGTTCCACTTTACACTGGCGGCCCGACGATTGATCGTTCTGTGCTGTTTGCCATCGTCCGCACGGAAAGTGCGTTCGATCAGCGCGACAAGTCATCGGCGAATGCAGTCGGGCTGATGCAGGTTACGCCTGGGGCTGGCCGTGACACCGCTAAACGTTTCGGTATCCTCTACGATTGGCGTCGTGTCGTGTCCGACCCGGTCTACAACACCGAGATGGGCGCCGGCGAAGCCGCCGCTCTGCTTAAAGAATATGGTGGCTCCTACATCTTGACATTTGCCGCGTACAACGCGGGCCGTGATCGAGTGAGACAATGGATGGCGCTACACGGCGATCCGCGCGATCCCAAGATTGACTCCGTTGATTGGGTCGAACGAATTCCGTTTGCGGAAACACGTAATTATGTCCAACGCGTCATTGAGAATCTTCAGATATATCGCGCGCGCTTTGGCAGTTGATTTGGTCATTAGCGGACATCGTCCGGTCTTGCCCGAGACATTGAGTCCGTGTTTCCCTGGGCATTGGGCTTAGTGCCCTCCGCCGCCCGCCGCTATCGGAGCAGGACGGCGCATCAGAACCGTCAGCCAGGCGAAGGCGACGTACAGGAGGCTGAGCAGCAGGAACACGTCGGCAAACGCCATGACGACGCCTTGCTGGTGCACGAGCTGATAGAGCTGCTTGAGCGCCATGTTCTGCGCGTCCGACCCGGAAATGCGGGAGGCCATCGCCGTCAGCGTCTCCAGCGCGGGCTGCCGCGACCAGGTGATGGCGTCATGCAGCCGCGCGAGATGCAGGTCGGTGCGATCGTCGAGCACGGTGTTAAGGGCCGCGAGGCCGACGGCGCCGCCGAGGTTACGCGTAAGGTTGAACAGCCCGGAGGCGTTCTTCAGCCGGTCGGGCGGCAGCGTGCCGAGCGCCACGTTGGTGATAGGCACGATCGCCAGCATCATGCCGAAGCCGCGCAACAGTTGCGGCACGAACAGCTGCCAGAAGTCCCAATCCGACGTCAGGTAGCTCATTTCCCAGTTGCTCGCCCCGACGATCAGAAAGCCGGCGGTGAGCATGAGCCGCGGGTCAGTTCGCTCCATCAGCCGGCCGACGAGCGGCGCGGTGGCAAACATCGCCACGCCCGACACGAACATGGTCTTGCCGATCATCAGCGCGTCGTAGCCGCGGATCTGGCCGAGATAGACCGGATACAGATAGGTCAGGCCGTAAAGACCGATGCCAAGCACAAAGGAAAAGATGCTGCCGAACGCGAAGTTGCGGTCGAGGAAGGCGCGAAGATCGACGATGGGATTTTTCGCCATCAGTACGCGAACGAAGAAGATCACCGCCGAGGCCGCCGAAACCACCGCCGCCCATGCGATCGTGGTGTCGTCGAACCAGTCGTAGCGCGGCCCGTCTTCGAGCACGTATTCGAGCGCGCCGAGGAACAGCGCCATGAAAGTCAACCCGATCCAGTCGAACGTTTCAAACAGAGAAAAGTCGGGCTTGTCGAAATCGATCAATGTCAGCGCCGCGATCGTCACCAGAATGCCGGGCACGATGTTGATGAAGAACAGCCAATGCCACGACAGCGCGTCGGTGAGATAGCCGCCGACCGTCGGGCCGACGGTGGGCGCCAGGGTCGCCACGAGCCCGATCATCGGTACGACGATGGGCATGCGCGAGCGCGGAAAGATGATGTAGGCGGAGGCAAACACCGTCGGCACCATGCCGCCGCCGATGAACCCCTGGATCGCGCGCCAGATGATCATCTGTTCCATGGACGAGGTCAGTCCGCACATCAGGCTGGCGATGGTGAAGCCTGCGGCCGCAGTGGCGAACATGATGCGCGTGCCGAGCGCGCGTGAGAGAAAGCCGGAGAGCGGAATGGCGACCACTTCGGCCATCAGATACGCCGTCTGCACCCAGGTGATCTCGTCGCTGGAAGCGGCGAGGCCGGCTTGGATTTCCGAGAGCGAGGCCGATACGACTTGGATGTCGAGGAACGCCATGAACATGCCGAAGCACATGGCCAGGAAGGCGATGAGGCGTGCCGGGTCGATGCGGTCGGCGTCGCTTGGCGCGGCGATCACTTGATCCGGCGTGGCAGTGGCGGCGGCGGTCGTCATGACGCAATCCTCAGGCTGGCTCGGATCAGCGGGTCACGACAGTCTGCGCAGGCGCTGCATTATTGGCGAGCGCGCTTTGTTTGGTGTTCACCCGCACCACCACGGACATGCCGGGGCGCAGCACACCTTGGTTGGCTACGGAGGCGGGGACGCGGATGCGCACCGGCAGCCGCTGCACGATCTTGGTGAAGTTGCCGGTGGCATTGTCCGGCGGCAGCAGCGAGAACACGGAGCCGGAAGCGGGTGAAATGCTCTCCACGGTACCTTGGATTGCATGCTCGGGCAGCGCATCGACCGCGATCGAAACCGGTTGGCCGGCGCGCAACTCGCCAAGCTGTGTCTCCTTGAAGTTGGCGTCAACGTAAACCTCGCCGAGCGGAACGACGCTCGCCAGCCGCTGGCCGGGCTGCACGTAGTCGCCCGTCTGCACCGCGCGATTGCCGATAACGCCATCGATTGGGGCGCGGATGACGGTGAACGAAAGATCGCGTTCGGCCTTGGCGAGCGAGGTCTTGAGTTCAGCAAGGGTGCGCGACGCCTCCTGCTGCTGCCCCTTCAGCACATCGACGTTGGCGGCGGCCGAGTCGAGCGCGGCTTGCGCTCCCTGGACGGCAGCGACCGCCTGGTCGCGGTTGGCCTGCGCCTGCTCCAGCGCCTGTTTGGTGGCGAAATCCTTGGCCGCGAGCGTAGTCTGCCGGGTCAACTCGAGTTCCATACGCGTTGCGCCGGCGTTGGCTGAATCGAGCTGCGCCTTGGCTTGAGTGACGGCGGCCTGCTGGGCGTCGATCTGATGACCGATGCGCTCGATGGTCGCCTCTTGGGTTGCGGCCTTCTCCCGCGCGGAGTCGGCGGCGAGCCGATAGTCGCCATCGTCGATGGTGGCGATCACATCGCCGGCGCGGACATGGCTGTTATCGTCGACCAGCACGCTCGCCAGATAGCCGGAGACTTTTGCGGCCAGCGTCGTGTTGTGCGCTTCCACGTAGGCGTCATCGGTCGTGACCGTGAAGCGGCCGACCGTCCACCAGTCGTAACCGAACCACGCTCCGGCACCGAGGCCGGCGGTGAGCAGGGCACCGAGGGCGAGTTGGCGGCGGCTGAAGCGGCGGGAGCCGGCGTCGGCTGCGCGACCCGTGCCGCCGAGTTTTGCTGTGGCTGACCGCGCCGGCAGCGACGGGGGAGGGGCTTTGGCTTCTGCTTGCGCCGGCGCCGAGCCGATTGGCTCGACGTCAATGATTTCCCCAACCTTCGGCCCCTCGGCCGGAACGAATTGTCGGGAAGAGGGACCGCTATCCCATTCGTCCTTGCGATACATCTGCCGCGCTCCTCTTGAAGTCGCCACTCCGGTCAGAGAATGACCGAACGGTTCGGTCATCAATATATCGAGAAGTTGGCGAAGTCAATATTGACCGAACGGTTCGGTCACCGTATATTGATCCCGCGAGAAATTGGCAAAGAATTACGGGCGGTTAAGCGGCATAAGGGACGTAAGAACGGCTCGAAAGGGAGGAGAACATGGCTGAACAGGCGATCTTGGACAAGCAAATCGCCGCCGGCGAGGAGGACAGCTCCAAGCGGCGGCAGATCATCGAGGGGGCGCGCGCCGTGTTCCTGGCTCAAGGCTTTGACGCCGCCAGCATGAACGATATTGCGCGTGCCGCCGGCGTCTCGAAGGGCACGCTCTACGTCTATTTCGACAACAAGGAGCAGTTGTTCGAAGCGATCGTCGAAGAGGAATGCGACGCGCAAGCCGAAGGGATTTTCAATCTCGATCCGCAAGATTACGACGTCGAAAGTGTGCTCAAGCGTCTCGGCGTCGCCTACGTCAAATTTCTGTGCCGGCCTGAAAAAGCCTCGGCGGTCCGCACCGTGATCGCCATCGCCGACCGCATGCCGGAGATCGGCCGGAAATTTTATGAACACGGACCGGCGGACGGCATCAGGCGCCTTGCGGATTATTTGGCGGCGCAGACCGGCGCCGGAGTGCTGGCCGTCGGCGATTGCGAAGTCGCCGCCGCGCAATTCATGGAATCCTGCCACGCCATGCTGTTCAAACCGATCGTGTTTAACTTCGCGCCGGCGCCGAGCCCGGAGCAGATCGAGCGCGTGGTGGGGATTGCGGTGTCGACCTTCATGGCCGCTTATCGCGTTCCGCGCCGATCATAACGTACGGGTCATCGCACCGGCGCGGCGGGCTGCGCGGTTGGCGCGCTCCCGGAGCCTGTCAGCGGTACCGAATACCTCATGTTCACTTTGTTGCCGCTCCAATAGAAGCTGTAGTCGACAGCGATGTTGGAACTTTTCGGCAATAACAGGACTGCGTTGCAGACAACTTCTTGCTTGCTGCTCGAGATCGTCTTGATTGATTCATAGCGCGACGTGCCGAAGTTGAACGGCTGCAGCGCCTGGCTTAGCCACTCCTTCGCATGGTCTGAATCGCACTTGGGCAGCTCCAGGTAGTCGCGGAGACCGTTGAAGAGAAGAAACGCCGCCCCGGCGAGGATGGGAAGCGCAAGGAGACGGAAGATCAAGCGGCGGCGCCGGCTGCGCGGGGAACTCTCACCGCCCCGGCGGCGCGAAGGCAGCGGCGCTGGACCCGCTCCAGGTCCCGGTTTCGGAATCTCCGGGAGATCGTCCGCCAATCCTACACGTCCTTGCTTACACGTCCTTGGCGATCTGTTCGGTCATCTTCTTGGCGTCGCCGAGCAGCATCATGGTGTTGTCGCGATAGAACAGCGGATTGTCGATGCCCGCGTAACCCGACGCGAGCGACCGCTTGTTGAACATCACCGTGCCGGCTTTCCACACTTGCAGCACGGGCATGCCGTAGATCGGCGATTTCGGATCTTCTTCGGCGGCCGGATTGGTCACGTCGTTGGCGCCGATCACGTAGGCGACGTCGGCCTGGGCAAATTCGGAGTTGATATCTTCCAGTTCGAAAACTTCGTCGTAGGGCACGTTGGCTTCCGCGAGCAGCACGTTCATGTGGCCAGGCATGCGGCCAGCCACCGGATGAATGGCGTATTTGACCTCAACGCCTTCGTGTTTGAGTTTCTCGCCCATCTCGCGCAACGCATGCTGCGCCTGTGCAACCGCCATGCCGTAGCCCGGCACGATGATGACCTTCGAGGCATTCTTGAGAATGTAGGCGGCGTCCTCGGCCGAGCCGAGTTTGACCGGCCGCTGTTCGGCGCCTGCCGCCGGCCCCGAAACCTCGCCGCCAAAGCCGCCGAGGATCACGGAGATGAACGAGCGATTCATGGCCTTGCACATGATGTAGGACAGGATCGCGCCCGAGGAGCCGACCAGCGCTCCGGTGATGATCAGCGCGGTGTTCTCCAGTGTGAAGCCGATGCCGGCGGCCGCCCAGCCCGAATAGGAATTGAGCATGGAAATGACGACCGGCATGTCGGCGCCGCCGATCGGGATGATGATGAGCACGCCGAGAAGGAAAGCCGAGCCGGCGATCAACCAGAACGCCGCGTGGCTTTGCGTTTCGAAGAACCAGACAATGCACGCGATGAGCGCCAATGCGAGCGCGATGTTGATGACATGGCGCGCCGGCAGGGTGATCGGCTTGCCGCTCATGCGGCCGGAGAGCTTCGCGAACGCAATCACCGAGCCGGTGAAGGTGATGGCGCCGATGGCGACGCCGAGCGACATCTCGATCAGGCTTTGGCCGTGGATCGCGCCCTCGGTGCCGATGCCGAAGGCTGCGGGCGCATAGAGCGCGCCGGCCGCGACCAGCACCGCCGCCATGCCGACCAGCGAATGGAAGGCGGCGACAAGCTCCGGCATCGAGGTCATCGGCACGCGCCGCGCGATCACCGCGCCGGCGCCGCCGCCGATGCCCATGCCGACGATCACCAGCACCCAGGCCGAAAAGCCGACCGGCGGATGCGAGGCGAGCGTGGTCACGATCGCAATCGCCATGCCGATCATGCCCAGGAGATTGCCGCGCCGGCTCGTCTCCGGGCTGGAGAGACCCCGCAATGCCAGGATGAAGAGTACGCCGGCGATCAGATAAAGCAGCGCGACGAGATTGGCCGACATCGCGATCGCCCTCAATTCTTTTTCTTCTGGTACATGGCCAGCATGCGCTGGGTCACCAGAAAGCCGCCGAAGATATTGACCGATGCGAATGTGAGCGCGACGAGGCCGAGCGCGCGTGCCCAGAGCGGCCCGGTATCGCTGCCCGCCAGCCCTACGCCGACCGCCAGCAGTGCGCCGACGACGATCACCGAGGAGATGGCGTTGGTCACCGACATGAGCGGCGTGTGCAGCGCCGGCGTCACCGACCACACGACGTAATAGCCGACGAATACCGCCAGCACGAAAATCGACAGACGAAAGACGAATGGGTTGACGAGGTCGCTTGCCGCTGTGGGTGCGGCCGGCAGCGCGTGCGCCATGGAGTTCATCTGGGCGAGGATTGAGAGAGTGACCATGATAGTGCTCCTACTCTTCGTCATGCGCGGGCGTGACCCGCGCATCCATGCCGAATCCCTGCAGGCAGACAGAGGATCGTGATTTAGGCTGCGCCGTGGATTGCCGGGTCAAGCCCGGCAATGACGATGGTGGTTGTTTCAGCGTTGGCGACATGAACCGAACTCACGCCGCGCTCTTTGGCCGGAAATTCGGATGTACAACCGCGCCGTCGCGAGTCAGCATCGTGCCTTTGACGATCTCGTCATCCCAGTTGATCGCGAGCTTCTTTTCCTTCTTGTCGATCATGGTCTCGAGGAACGTCAGCAGGTTCCTGGCGTAAAGCGCGGAAGCCGACGCCGCGAGCCGGCCCGGTACGTTGAGATAGCCGACGATCCTCGCAGGACCGGCCTGCACCACCTCGCCGGGTTTTGCTCCTTCGACATTGCCACCGCGTTCAACCGCGAGATCGACGATGACCGATCCCGGCCGCATTGAGTCCACCATCTCCTTCGAGATCAGCCGCGGCGCCGGCCGGCCGGGAATGAGCGCAGTGGTGATGACGATGTCTTGCTTCTTAATGTGGTCGGCGACGAGCGCAGCCTGCTTGGCCTGATACTCTTTCGACATTTCCTTGGCGTAGCCGCCGGCGGTCTGCGCGTTCTTGAATTCCTCGTCCTCGACGGCGAGGAACTTGGCGCCGAGGCTTTCGACCTGCTCCTTGGTTGCCGGGCGCACATCGGTCGCGGTGACGATGGCGCCGAGCCGCCGCGCGGTGGCGATCGCCTGCAGGCCGGCGACGCCGACGCCCATGATGAAGACCTTCGCGGCCGGCACGGTGCCGGCTGCCGTCATCATCATCGGCAGCGCGCGGCCGTATTCCTCGGCAGCGTCGATCACGGCGCGGTAGCCGGCGAGGTTGGCCTGGCTCGAGAGCACGTCCATGGATTGCGCGCGCGTGATGCGCGGCATCAGCTCCATGGCGAAGGCAGTGATCCCGGCATCCGCCATGGCACGTAGCGCGTCGTCGTGCCCGTAAGGATCCATGATGGCGATGACGAGAGCGCCTTTCTTCACGCGCGACAGCGCCGCGCGTTCCGGCCGCCGCACCATGAGCACGATGTCGGCGTCCTCGACCGCTTCGGACACCACCGTGGCGCCGGCGGCGGTATAGTCGGCGTCGAGGATGCCGGACTTGAGGCCGGCGCCCGGCTCTACGGCGACTTGCGCGCCAAGCGCGGTCATTTTCTTGACGGTTTCAGCGGTCGCGGCGACCCGCGGTTCGTCCGCATTCGTCTCGGCAACAACCGCAACTTTCATGGTTCCTCCGAGGCTCGACGCATATGTGACGGTTTCCAGTTCGGCCGGACCGGTGCGTGGGGCCGGAAGGATCAACCGATGTCGGACAAATGCGTCTCTTAGACGAGGAAATAAGCCATCAGGATGAGAATGATGACGACGATGGCGATGCCTACCTTCGTCATTTTTACGAAGGCGAGATACGTCCGTTCGTGAGCGGCATAATCGTTGCCATCAGCGGCGGCGTATTCCAACTCACCGTGGTCGGCCATTACAGTCCTCCAAACCTCGCCCGGACAGTCATAGAAGCGTCGCCCCAGCGCCGCGGGCTTTAGCGTAATTGCGTGTTTTGGGCAACAGCACGCTGCGGAAACGGCGGTGTTCCGCGCCTTGCCCACGCATCGGCGAATCCCTACTCTGATGGCGAGCGACTGGCTCCGGACAGGCACGATGCTGAGAAAAGAACAGAACGAGCTTTTGACCCAGACCGGCCCCGACACACAGATGGGACATCTGTTCCGCTGTTATTGGCTGCCGGCCCTGCTCGCCGAGGAATTGCCGGAGAACGATTGTCCGCCTGTGCGAGTCAAACTTCTCTCCGAGCGCTTGCTGGCGTTTCGCGACTCCGAAGGCCGCTACGGCCTGATCGACGAGTTCTGCGCTCATCGCGGCGTATCGCTCTGGTTCGGGCGCAACGAGCAAGGCGGGCTCCGCTGTCCGTATCACGGGTGGAAGTATGATGTGACCGGCCAGTGCGTGGAGGTTCCTTCCGAGCCGGTCGAGAGCGGCTTCTGCAAGAAGGTCAAGCTCACGTCTTATCCGCTGGTGAAGATCGGCGCGGTGCTGTGGGCCTATATGGGCCCGCCTGAAAAGAAGCCGCCGCTGCCGGAGTGGGAATTCGCCATGGTGGCGCCGGAGCAGACTTTTGTCTCCAAGCGCCTGCAGGAGTGCAATTGGCTGCAAGCCATGGAAGGCGGCATCGATTCAAGTCACGTCTCGTTCCTGCATCGCGGCGATCTCGGCTCCGACCCGCTGTTCAAGGGCGCCAAGGGCAACGACTACAATCTCTCCGACATGCAACCGCATTTCGAGGTTGTCGAGATGCCCGGCGGTTTGTTCATCGGCGCGCGGCGCAATGCCGAGAACGGCAAATATTATTGGCGCATCACGCCGTGGGTGATGCCGTGCTTCACGATGATTCCGCCGCGCGGCGATCACCCGATCCACGGCCATTTCTGGGTGCCGATCGACGACGAAAATTGCTGGGCCTGGTCGTACGATTTCCACCCGGTTCGGGCGCTGAGCAAGATCGAAGTCGATGCCATGAAGGACGGCGCCGGCGTTCACTGCAAAGTGGATTCCGCATTCCGGCCGCTCGCCAACAAGGACAACGATTATCTGATCGACCGCGCGGCGCAAAAAGCCGGCAAGACCTTCAGCGGCGTCGCGGGCTTTGCCATGCAGGATGCTTCGCTGCAGGAAAGCATGGGACCGGTCTGCGACCGTACCAAAGAGAATCTGGTCTCCACCGACAACGGCATCATCATGGCCCGCCATCGCTTGCTGCGCGCCGCCAAGGCGTTCGCCGACAAGGGCGTCACGCCGCCCGGCATCGACGTTGCGCATCAGAAGATCCGCTCGTGTTCGATCGTGTTGCCGCCGGATGTCGCGTTCAAGGACGGCGCCAAGGAAGCGCTCACGCCGGCCAAGCCCGGCATGGCGCAGACCACGGTGTAGCGGAGCAGCCAAAAGCCGGAGACGCAGATGACCGAACGCGGTCGTACCGGCGAACAGAACCTGACGGGTGTCTGGAACGGTCTCTATACCTACCCTAACGGCCGCTCGACTTCGTTCGTGGCCACCTTGATCGACAGCGGCGGCGTGCTCTCCGGCACGACGCACGAGCCCGGATTACTCGGTGGGACGCTATATGGTTCTGTGTCGGGCTCGCGCAACGGCAGCGCCGTCGGCTTCACCAAAACCTACGACCGGCCCGGCCTCCTGCATCGCAAGCCGATCCTCTACGACGGCACCCTCAATGGCGATGCCACCGAGATCGAAGGCCGCTGGACCATCCAGAAGGTCTGGTCGGGCAAATTCATGATGGTGCGCTCGGGCAATCAGGCCGCGCAGGTCGAACGCAAGGCGGTCGAACCGGTGCGGTGAGTTTCGTGTCAATGCGAACCAGCGAATCCGCATGAACTACACTGCCTACGAGGGTGCCGAGCCGTATTTCAAGCTGGTCCGAGGCGCGCTGGAAGGATTGGTCGATGGCGAGCACTTCTTCGACATCGTCGCCGACGATATTGTGTATGAGGTCCGATACGACTTGGGATGGCCTCGTGTGATCCGAGGGCGCGCCGATCTGATGGGCCAGTTTCGGGGCTATGTCGGTGCGATCAAGCTTCGGTCTGCGGATAAGCTGATCGTCAACAGAGCGGACAACAGCCGGGTCGTCGTCATCGAATACGAAGTCCACGGTACGATTCTCGCAACCGGCGTGAAATACGACAATCGTTTTTGCTCGATCATCGAGCTCAAAAATCGCAAGATTACGCATTGGAGAGACTACATGGACTCGCTTGCGGCCTGGAAAGCGCTGACGGCGCGTGCCGATTGACCGCAGACCTCCCTTGAGAGCGGCCGGATTATCGACTGCGCGGGCTTGGCACCATTCAAGCCGGCTCATTCTCCGTCACCGCGTTTCGTCCGGCAATGAATCCCTGACAAACGGCGCGCGGCAGGCCGTGCATGGAAAAGCCGCCAGCCGACTCGCCGCCGCAGTAGAGGCCCGGGATCACTTCGCCCTTCATGTCGATCACCTGACAGCGCGTGTTGATGCGCAAGCCCGCGCGCGTGTCGTGGATGACCGGCGTCGCCCAGGCGGCGTAGAACGGCGGCTTCTGGATCTTGTAGACCGGGTTCGGCTTGCCAAAGTCGCCGTCCTTGCCGGCATCGACGAATGAATTGTAGCGCGCGACCGTGTCGGCGAGGTTTTGCGGCGGCATCGGCAGGCGCTGAAATTTCATCTTGATCTTGGCGGCGAGTTCGCGGATCGAGTTGGCGCTGAAGAAAAAGCCGGCGTCGACGTCGACATGCGGCGGGTTGGGATTCCATTTCTCGCGCCCGACGGCATCGGCGTCGAAGATCGCCCAGATCGGACCACCGCCATTGTGGCCGTCCCCGATGCCAGCGAGCGCGGCGTTGATGAAATTGCTCGGATTGTATTTGACGTTTTTGACGTTGAGATAACTGTAGGGCTCGTACGGATCGACGCTCTTGTAGGTCGAATACGTGTAGTGGCCGGCAGTCTCGTCGTAGAAGCGCTTGCCCAGCATGTTGACCAGGATGGCGTCTTGCCAGTCTCTGACCGGAAGTCCGATGGCGCGCGCTTTGTCGAACACCTCGCTGCCCGGATACCAGCGCACATTCACATAGCCGTACTGGCAGCCGATGGCGCCGGGCTTGGTGATCCCGGAGCCGAACTCGCCCGTGTAGTTGAACGCGCCCCACAGCGCGGCGCCGATATCCATGGCGGCGATTTCGCCGCTGGCATCTTGATTGGACCACGGCATGCCGGAGAGCCCGCAATATTCCTCGGTGAGCCGCGGATCGAACATGCGGCGAAAGTCGACGTTGCCGGTCGAGCCGCCGGTGGCGACGATCACCGCCTTTTTTGCGCGCACGTTGACCGAGATGCCTTTGTGATCGACGGCGATGCCGGTGACGCGGCCGGACTTCGCCGCTTCGCGGTGGATCGCGGTCATGCGGTGCTCAAGCAAAATCTCGATACCCGCCTTGCGCGCGGCGGCCTCAAGGGGCCGGATCAGGCCGGCGCCCGCCCGGATTTCGTCGTCGTCCGGATTGGCCGGACCGCCGGTGTGGACCATCGGCCAGTCTTCGACCGAGATCTGCATGGTGCGTTGGACCGAGTTGCCGATCTCGTGGCCGACTTTGTTTGGCGGCCGGTCGATCACCTTGACGCCGTGGGCGAGCAGAAACTCGAACGCCGCCACGCTGTTGTCGGCAAACGCGCGGATGATCTCACGATCGTTGTAGCGGTAGGGCGGAAAGCCGTTGGGCTCGACCACCGACCAATCGGTGAGGTCCTGGAAAAAAAGGTCGGCGGAATCCGCGACGCCGTATTTTTTCTGGTAGCTGGTGCCGCCGCCCAGCGGCAGATTGCCGCCGCTCGTGATCGCGTGGCCGCCCACATGCCTCTCCGCCTCCACCATGATCACCGACGCGCCGGCCTCGCGGGCGACGATGGCGGCGGGAAATCCCGTCGCCCCGGTCCCGATCACGACGACGTCGGCTTCGCGATTCCAAGCTGGGGGTAAAGTGCGGCTGGTCACTGCGATTTTTTGGATAATCCGAGCGGCCAGGTCAAGCCGTTACCCTTGCGCTCGGCGGGTGTCTGGTCGTGCTGCGGATTCCTGCCCGGCAAAAAAATAAGGGGGAGCGGCGCTCCCCCTGGATCCTGCGTGTGTTTTGCCGCGAAGGATAACGCGGCGGTCAGTGCCAATTGAAACGCCACACCAGTTCGGTCGAGACCATCTCGGTGTACGGCTTCGAGTTCAGCGAGATACCGGCAGGAACGACGACGCCGCCGCCGCCTGTTCCGGTGATTGGAACGTTCGCAGTGTCGAATTGCGAGTAACGATATTCGGTCTTGAGGAACAAGCCGTGGATCGGCAGCCAATCGAAGGAATATTCGAAGCCGCTGCCGAGAAACCAGCCGTTGTAGGTTTGCGACGCCAAGCTCAGGCCGGTCGGCCCACCGCCCGCGATGGCGAGGTTGTAATTGACGCCATTGAAGTGGGCCTGGGTCCAGCCCCCGTCAAAAAAGGTGAGAATGCGCGGGGTGATCAATACGCCGTAGCGGCCACCAACCGACCACGCACCCGACTCGCGTTCTCCGCCGACGACGCCGGGAAATTCCGATCTCCCATCGATGTCGCCGCCCGCATAATCGCCGAAAAGGCCGATCACCGAGGGGAGATTGAAGATTGGCGTTGTGAATTGATAATCGCAGCCGCCTTGTCCCTGTCCAAACCAGCCGCTGCCGCCGTCGGTCTGCGACGCCGTAATCGGCAATCCGTCCTGCACAAAGCTGTCGTGCGTCCACCAGCCGTAGCCGCCACCGCCGCCGATGTAGCAGCCGGTCCAGTTGTAGGCGACGGGAGGTGGAGGGGCCTTATAGGCCGGCGGCGGCGCCGACATATCGGCTGCATTGGCGGTGCCGAGTGCAGCGATTGCCGCCAGACCCGCGGCCACAAGAACCTTTACATTCACGACTTTCATGGGGAACTCCTCACACATCGCCCAGAATTACGCGTCAAGCGACTCCTAGCAGAACAACTCGGCCATTCCTGTGCCATTTGGGCAACAAGCGCCGACTACTTTGCGGGCATCAAACAATCGAGAGCAAATAGGGTAACTTTTTACCTAGCGCAGGTCGTCCCACCGACGCGAGTTCCAATATAATTTGCTGAATCAGACCCGCTTTCGAATATGCCGCCAGAAATACGCGGGTTAGGAGAGCTTGCATGCCCGATTTCGTCTCCACTCACCGGCTCACCGACGAAGCAAGTCTCAAGATGCTGCAAGCGGGAGTCGCTAAAGCCAACGCGCTCGGCTGCAAGGTGAGCCTCGCCGTCGTCGATGCAAGCTGCCGGCTGATCGCCTTCCTGATGATGGACGGCGCGCGGCACTTCTCCATCATTACCACCAAGCGGAAGGCCATCACCGCCGCCTCGCAGCGTCTCCCGACCGGCTACGCGCCCGAGGAGAATGCGCTGTCGATGACCGTGCGCATGGGTGATTTCACCAATGTGCCGGGCGGATTTCCGATCACCGTCGGCGGTCAGGTCATCGGCGCCATCGCGGCCGGCGGCGCCAAGATCGAGCAGGATGTTGAGGTGGCAAAAGCGGCGCTGGCGGCGCTTGGTGTGTAGACGGTACAACGCGCCGGGCGCGAACGTTGCGCGCGTTACACGCGTTCGTTATAGTTGATCCACATGAACTAACAAAGGAAAGCGCCATGTCGAACAGGGAATCCGCGAGCTTTAAAGAGCGCCTGCGCGGGCATCTCGAACCGACGATCGGCGGATCGGTCTATATCAAGCCGCAGGACATGGAATGGCGCCCGTCGCAATTCGAAGGCATTCAGATCAAGGTTCTCTACGAGAACAAAGAAGCCGGCGAGCTGACTTGTCTGCTGAAATGGGCGCCCGGATCGTCGCTGCCATTTCACAAACATCCTGAAATCGAGCAAAGCTGGGTCCTTGAGGGCTCATTCTCGGATCACGAGGGAATCTGCCGCGCCGGCGAATACGTCTATCGGCATCCTGGCTCGATGCATGAAACGCACAGCGCCGAGGGCTGCACGCTGCTGGCCATCTACCGCAAGCCGAATATTTTCCGCAACAGCGCCGGCTATGACGTCGACAACAAGAAGCAAGTCAAAACCAATCGCAGCCCAAAGAGCTTTGTTCCGGCGAAGTGAAGATGCCGCGGCCACGCGGAACGCGCTTGTGCGGGCCGCCAGTGGTTGTCGGAGTGTGCAGGAGTAGAAAATGATCGCGGGTTCAGCGACGCAAACGGACCTCAGCGCTACTTCCATGCGCAGGGTAGTGGCGGCAAGCGCAATCGGCACGACGATCGAATGGTATGACTTTTTGATCTATGGCACGGCGGCGTCGCTCGTCCTCAACAAGCTGTTTTTCCCGACCACCAATCCGCTGACCGGAACGCTGCTCTCGATCGGAACCATCGGTGTCGGCTTCTTCGCCCGGCCGATCGGTGCGATCATTTTGAGCCATTTCGGCGATCGGCTGGGCCGCAAGTCGGTGCTCATCCTCACGCTGGTGAGCATGGGAGCGGCAACGACGATCGTCGGGCTGCTTCCGACCTACGCGAGCATCGGTGTCACCGCGCCGATCCTGCTGGTCCTGTGCCGGCTGGTACAGGGCATCGCCGTTGGCGGCGAATGGGGCGGCGCGGTGCTGATGACGACCGAACATTCGCCACCGCTCAAACGCGGTCTCTACGGCAGCATGGTGCAAGTCGGCTTTCCGCTCGGCATGGCGCTCGGCACCGTGTCGTTCTTCCTCCTGGCCAATCTCAGCGACGCGCAGTTCACGGCGTGGGGCTGGCGGATACCCTTTGTCGCCAGCTCGGCACTCGTACTGGTCGGTGTCTTCATCAGACTGCGCGTCAGTGAGACGCCGGAGTTCAAGGACGTGGTGCGCGACGGCAAGGTCGCCCGCTTCCCGGTGCTCGATACGATCCTGCGCCATCCCAAGGATCTCATTATCGGCCTCGGCGCGCGGATCACCGAGATATCGTGGATCTACGTCATCACCATCTTCGGCCTCAATTACGCGGTGCAGACGCTGGGCCTGTCGCGCAACTTGGTGCTCGGCGCTATTGCGCTCGGCGCCGCTATCGAGCTGATCACGATTCCGCTGTGCGGGCATCTCTCCGATATCATGGGCCGGCGCGTCATCTATCTGCTCGGCTGCGTTGCCGCGATCCTGTTGGCGTTCCCGATTTTCTGGGGCATCGAGACGCGCGATCCCACCATCGTGGTTCTGTCTTTCGTCGTCGGCATGTCGGTCGGGCACGGCATCATGTACGGAGTCCAGGCGAGCTTCCTGAGCGAAATGTTTCCTTCGAACTTGCGTTACAGCGGCGCGTCGCTCGGCTACCAGATCGCCGCGCCGCTCGGCGGCGGCCTTGTGCCGCTCGCGGCCGCCTGGATGGTCGGACTGAACCACGGCGCGACCTGGCCGGTGTCGTTGCTGATGATCGCGATCGCGGCGCTGACAATCGTCGCCGTGTTGTTCGCGCGCGAGACCGCGCCAGGCGTCGCGGCGAAAGAGGTGGCGGTCGCCAAGAGCGCCTGAACTACGCGCCGGCCCAACCCTACGCGGGCTCCTTCTGCATCTGATCGCGCGCCGCCTTCACCGCCTTGATGATGTTCTGATACCCGGTGCAGCGGCAGAGATTCGAGGCGAGCACGTCGAGCAGCTCTTCGTCGTCGATGTGCGGATTTTTCTCCAGCGCGTTGGTCGCCAGCATCAGGAAGCCTGGCGTGCAGTAGCCGCATTGCAGGCCATGATTGTCGATGAAGGCCTGCTGCAACACCGAGAGTTTGTCGCCGTCGGCGAGGCCCTCCACGGTGCGGATTTTCTTGCCGGCCGCCTGCACGGCGAACATCAGGCACGAGCGCACCGCTTCGTCATTGACGATGATGGTGCAGGTGCCGCAGATGCCGTGCTCGCAGCCGATATGGGTGCCGGTCTGACCGCAATCGTCGCGGATGGCGTCGACGAGCGTTTTTCGCGGCTCGACGCGGATCGGATAGTCGCGGCCGTTGATGTTCAGCGTGATGTCGAATTTTTCGTTCATGTCTGTCGATGCTTTTGGATTTATCTGAAGCGCCCGAACTCTCGGTTGATGTCATTCATCTCTTCGGCAACACATCCGAAAACTTCCCGCGCACCAAATCCTCGACCTCCTGGCTCGCCCGTACCACGATCGGGAACGTGTCGCGGCGTTTGAATGGCTTGCAGGCGTCGATCACCACGCGGGCGTTGCGCGGGTCGTCGCTGGCATACGCCATCGGATCGAGCGCCGTCGACCAGCAGCCGCGCAAGGTCTCCATGCCCTCGCGCGGATCGAAGCGCGTGCACATCGCCCACACCACTTTGTCCATGTCGGCCGGATCAATGTCGTCATCGACCACGACCACGAAGCGATTGGCGTAGGCGCCGGCGTGGCATTGCGAGGCGATGAGACCGGCTTGCTTGGCGTGGCCGGGATATTGCTGGCGGATCGCGACCGTGAGCCACAGCCGGCTGCCGCCGGCGGCGTGCGCCCACACGCCTTTCACTTCCGGCACGCCCGCGGCTTCGAGCTGATTCCACACCGCGCCGGAGCGGTAGGTGCCGCGATAGAACGAGTCATCGTCTGGCGGGATGCCGGGGATCGCGCCGAGCAGGATGGGATCGTCGCGATGCATGAAGGTCTCAATGCGGATCGTCGGCTCTTTCTTCAGCCCGCCGGCGTAATAGCCGGTCCATTCGCCGAGCGGACCCTCGTCGCGCACGTCGTTCGGATGGATAAATCCCTCGAAGGCGATTTCCGCGTGCGCGGGGATCGGCAGTCCGGTGCGCGGACCGGCGATGACCTCGACCGGCTCGCCGATCAGTCCGCCAGCCACGTCGTATTCATTCTTGCCGTAGGGAATTTCCAGCCCGGCGATCATGAACAACGACGGATGCATGCCGCACACGACCGCGATCGGGCAGGGCTCGCCGCGCTCGTGATAGCGGCGCCGGATGATGTCGCCGTGCTTGCCCTTGGAGAACATCACCGTGGCGACGTTGGGCTCATGCGCCTGCACGCGGTAGGCGCCGTAATTGATCCAGCCGGAGTCCGGATCGCGCATGATCACCATGTCGCCGGTGCCGATGTAATAGCCGCCGTCGTGCTCGTGCCAGCGCGGCACCGGGATCTTGAAAATGTCGATGTCGTCGCCGGTGTACACGTTCTCGGTCAGTGGTCCGCTCTTCACCGTATCGGGCGCAATGGCTTTCGCCTCTTTCATGTAGCGGCGCCAGTAATGCACGAGCTCGATGGGACTGCCGGCGGGATCGAGTCCGAGCGTGATGTTGATGCGCCGCACCGAGGTGAGAATGTTCGCCAGGATGCGGCGGCCGCGCGGAAAGCCGGGAATGTCGTCGAACAGCACCGCCTTGTTGCCGATGCGGCGCTGATAGATGTCGACGATGCCGCCGATCTCCTTCTCGTGCGCGGCCCCGGTGATGTCCTGCAACTCGCCGTGGGCGCGCAGGAGCGCGATCCAGGAGCGTAAGTCCTGCCGATCCTTGACGGCGGAGCGTGATTTGGTGGAGCGGCTTCTGACCGGTGCGTCCATTATTTCGCCAGCACCGGGCTTGATCCGGTGATCCATGCTGTATTGCGGCTCTCACGGCATTTTACGCAGCATGGATTGCCGGGTCGAGCCCGGCGATGACTGCAGTAAAAATGAGGCCGCCAACTGAGGCGGCCTCCAAGCACAATTGCAGTGCAGAAGCGGCTTATGGTGCAGCCGGCACCGCAAAGGCGCGGAACGTGGCATACTTGTCGCCGATTTTCCGGGCGTCCTTATAATCGGCGCTGTTCCGCCAGGCGGTGATCTGGTCCATGCTGTCCCAAACCTGAATGGCGACGCGCTTGGGCGGCGTCCCTTCTATTCCGGTCACGTTCAGGCTTGCTGCGAGAAGCTTGCCACCCGCCTTTTTGATGCTCGCCTGCGCAAGCGGCGCATATTCTTTGACGTACGCTTCGGGATTAGACACGTCGATTTCGGTCACGAGATAGACTTGCTTGGATTGGGCGTGCAGGCCTTGGACGGCCGCGGCGCCAATGCCAATTCCCGCAACCATTGCCAACGTCACTGCGTATCGTGTTTTCATGGGTCGCTCCCTCTGGGTGATGTTTTTTGCCAGCCCGATCGTACGCGACAGCGGCTGGCGAGCGCCATCAAGCGCGGCCAAAGAGGTTTTTCAAGGGCGGAAGAGTCGCAGGTGCGTCATTGCGAGAAGCGAAGCAATCCAGATTCGTTTGCGGATTCACTGGATTGCTTCGATTCTGCGGAATCGCGAAACTGAATTACATATCCAGCACGAGCCGCTCGGACTTGCAGCCGCAGCAGCAGATCATGACCTTTTCGTTGGTGGCCTGTTCCTCTTCGCTGAGGACGGCGTCGTGATGTATCGGTTCGCCGGAAATGATCTTGGTTTCGCAGGCGCCGCAGATGCCGAGCTCGCAGGAATAATCGACATCGACGCCGGCATCGAACAGCACTTCGAGGACTTTCTTGCCCGGCGGGATGAAATATTCCTCGCCGGAGCGCGCAAGCTCCACCCAGAAGCCTCCCAGCTGGTCGGCCGACGCTTCCTCCTTCGCGGTGAAATACTCAACGTGGATCAAGTTGCGCGGCCGGCCCTTCGTCGCTTCCTCAAACGCCTTGAGCATCGGGTTGGGGCCACAACAATAAATGTGAGCGTTCGGCGGCGTCTCGGCGATCGCCGCCGCCATGTCGAGAACGCCGCCGGCCTCGTCGTCGAAGTGCAGGTGGCGCACCGTGCCGTCGAATTTTTCAAGCGTCTCGACGAACGCCATGTCGGCGCGCGAGCGGCACGCGTAGTAAAGCTTCCACGGTCGGCCCAGTGCATTGAGTTGTTGCGCCATGCACCAGATCGGCGTGATGCCGATGCCGCCGGCAAACAGCGTGACCTGCTCGGCGTCCTCGACCAGCGGGAAATTATTCCGCGGCGCGCTGATCTTGATCTGAACGCCGACCTTCATCTCGTCGATGATGTAGCGCGAGCCGCCGCGGCTGTTTTCATCGCGCTTGACGCCGACCGTGTAGCTGTCGGGATTGGCTGCCGGAACAACCAGCGAAAATTGCCGCACCAGCCCGTTGGGAAGATGCAAGTCGATATGCGCGCCCGGCTTGTAGGCCGGCAAGGGCGCGCCGTCGACGCGGCGGAATGTGTAAAGCTTGGTGTCGCGCGCCACGTCCTCGATGGCCGTAAGCTTGGCCTCCATTGTATGCGAGGCCGAGGTCGGGGTGGAGGCGCCCGCGATGGGAGCTGATGCGGTTGCGGTGTTCATTTCCGGCATAAATGGCAGCGGCGGCAGGCCGGCGCAACCGTTTCTTTGGATGTGCCACCAAGCGCGGAGTTTGTGAAAGAACCTGCCAAGTCTCGCACTTTGGGCAGTACAGATTCCGAGCGAGACGCTCGCGCCTCCCTCTCCCCGCGTGCGGGAGAGGGTTGGGGTGAGGGGGCGCCGCCGCCGGGCTCAGGATTGCGGCGGCGCACCCTCGGGAGAGGTGAACTTATTTCTCTACCTCGCGCACCGAGGTCTCCGGCATGACGCCACCGCGCTGCCGAGCCAGTGTCTCCCGGCCGGACAGCTCCCAGTCGCCGGAGGCCGCGCGGCGGGCGAATATCTCCCACCGCTCGATCCAATCGCCGAGCTGGTAGCCGTGCCACGGCGAGGTCACCGTCAGCGGGTGCAGCCCGAGCCGCTCCCACAGCGCCTTCGCGTGTTCCATGTGCTCGCGCGTCGGCAGGGCGAGCGGCGCCATGGGCCGCTTGCGCGTGGCGTCGATCAGCATGCCGGAATCCGTTTGCTCCGGTCCGTACTGCGCGCCCTGCACGCCGCCGCGGTTGGGCACGATCTGCACGTCCTCGATCGGATTGGTGCGATAGGCGAGCGACCACAACACCGCGTCGACGCTCGCCGGATCGATGTCGTCGCTGACCGCCACGACGATCTTGCCGCAATTGGACATCAGCGTTGCGGCGCCGTGCAGCGCGCGCCACACTTCCGTGCGCGGCGTCCCGTGCGCGATCTGCAGGAAGATCACCGGCCGCAAGTTGGTCAGCCGCTCGTGCATGGCGACGCGCAGCACGCCCTTGATCGCCAGTTGGTCGCGCAAGTGGGCGAGGAACAGCGGTTCGTAGGCGACTTTCTTGATCACGCTCGACTCGCTCGGCGTCACCTGACTGATGATCGAGCAGAACACCGGCTTCTTCTTGCGCGTGATCGCCGTCACCCGCGTGGGCATGTTGAAGGCTTCGAGCGCAACATAACCGTTGCTCTCGCCGAACGGCGCCTCGGGCTCGAGCACCTGCGGATCGATCAAACCCTCGATGACGATTTCGGCGTCGGCGGGCACCACGAGATCGACGGTCTTGCATTTGGCGGTGCGGATCGGCTCGCCGGCGAGTGCGCCGGCGACGCCAAGCTCATCGAAATCGATGGCGAGTTTCTGCGGGCCGGTGAACACCACGACCGGCGCGGCGCCGATCACGATGGCGATCGGCATCGGCTCGTCGCGCTCGCGGTACTTGAGCCAGTGCAGATAACCGCCGGCGCCGGTCGCCTCGCGCGCCACCATGCGCACCGCGAGCCGGTCAGCGGCTTTGAGCGCCGCCCGATAGGTGCCCATGTTCTGCACGCCGCTGTCGGGATCGCGGGTGACGCAGAGCGTCGCCGTCAGATAGGGCGCCGAGTCGAAGCCCGGCGTCGACACCGGCACCGGCAGCGCGGCGAGTCCTCCCGGCGCCTGCAAGTCGGTCCCGGTGATCACGACCTCCTGGCATGGCGCGGACGCAACAACGATCGGCGCGATCGGATGCGCAATCGCCGCCATCCAGGCTTCGCCGATCTCTTCGACCTTGCGGCCCATGCCCATGGCGTAGATTTGCGGCGACGCTGCCAGCGCCCCGACCACGACCGGGATGTCGTATTTGCGGCCCTTGGCGTCGGTGACGTTGGTGAAAATGAACGCGCGGCGCTTGTCCTCCGGCACGCCGCCGACGAACTGCCAGCGCACCAGCGGATGCAGCTCGGTGTCCTTGTTGATCGGCGTGTCGATGCGCTGCACGAGGCCGGCGGCTTCCAGATCGGCGAGGTGGTCCTGAAAGTCGAGGCGTGGCCCCGCGCGCGTTGTGCGCGCCCTTCGCAGATCGGCGGCTTGATCGAGCATGACGGAACGGCAACTCCATGCTAAGGGGCGCCGACCGTATCACACTCAATGCACCGCCGACACAGTGCGGCTCGGCGGTCATTGACCGGAGAGAACGATGTACGTTCCAGCGCACTTCAAGGAAGATCGCGTCGCCGTCATGCACGACGCCATCAGAAAATATGGCTTCGGCACATTGGTGACGTCGAGCGGACGGGAGTTGGAAGCGAGCCATCTGCCGCTGCTGCTCGATCCCGAACCGGCGCCGCTCGGAACGGTGCTCGGCCATTTGGCGCGCGCCAATCCGCAATGGCAGCGCGTGGACGCGGATGTCGAGGCGCTGGCGATATTTCTCGGACCGAACACCTACATCACGCC
>Ga0209579_10000794_pt1 | contig 28430 bp, 24 predicted proteins | sample Coa_R1_2_FD_187152 | JGI IMG/M metagenome (GOLD analysis project Ga0209579, IMG submission 187152) | Surface soil microbial communities from Centralia Pennsylvania, which are recovering from an underground coalmine fire - Coalmine... | ecosystem: Environmental > Terrestrial > Soil >... | reverse complement strand
CTGGCACCGCTTCCGCTATGTGACGCTGCCGCTGTTGAAGCCGATCATCCTGATCGTGACGCTGTTTTCGGTGATCTTCACCTTCGCCGATTTCCAATTGCCCTACGTCTTGACGCATGGCGGGCCACAGAACGCGACCAACCTGTTCGCGACCTACGCCTTCGATATCGGCATGGGCGCCGGGCAGCTCGGCCTCGGCGCGTCGGTCGCGCTGATGATGCTGCCGGCGCTGGCGCTGTTGATCGTGGCGCTGAGCCTTTACATGCGGCGGGCGTGATGATCACCGGGCACGGAAGGGTCGAGCGGGCGCTGCGGGTATGGCTGCCGGTGGGCTTCTTTATGGTGGTGGCGCTCTTTCCGTTCTACTGGATGGCGATCACCTCGATAAAGCCGGATTCCGAACTCTATAACCGCCACCTGATGCCGCTTTTGGTGCACAACCCGACGCTGCAGCATTACCGCGGCCTCCTGACCGAAACGCATTTCCTTTTGTGGACCTGGAACACGATGCTGGTCGCGATCGTGGCGACCGCTATCTCGCTGGTGTTCGGCACGATGCTGGCCTATCCCTTGGCGCGCATGCGCTTTGCCGGCGCCGGGCTGATGGCGATGACGGTGGCGGCGATTTATCTCGTGCCGCAGCCGCTGTTGTTTCTGCCGCTGGCCGATGTCATCAACCGGCTCGGCCTCGGCAACACGCTGACCTCGGTCATCCTGACCTATCCGACGATGCTGGTGCCGTTCTGCGCTTGGCTCTTGCTCGGCTACTTCAAAACCGTGCCGAAGGAACTCGAGGAGGCGGCCCGGATCGACGGCGCGAGCCGGCTGCAGACGGTGCGGCGAGTTTTTCTGCCGCTGTGCACGCCGGGCTTCATCTCGGCCGGGATCTTTGCCTTCACGCTGTCGCAGAACGAGTTTCTCTACGCCCTGATCTTCCTGACCAAGAGCTCGGTGCGCACCGTCCCGATCGGGGTCATCGCCGAACTCATTCGCGGCGACGTGTTCTATTGGGGCCAGCTGATGGCCGGGGCGCTGTTGGGCTCGATCCCGGTGGCGATCATCTACTCGTTCTTCGTCGAGCATTACGTCGCCGGGCTGACCTCGGGCTCGGTCAAGGCTTAACGGTTTAAGGCTGAGTGTTTAAGGCCGGCGCCGCAAGGGCGCCGGCCTTGCGCCGGCTTACCAGCGGCCGCGATAATCGCCGTCGACGGCGCGGCGGGCTACCGGCAGATACACCAGCACCGGCTGCGCCTGCAGCACCGGCAAGCTCTGCGACGAGCCCGCGACAAACCAGCCGCGCAGCCGCTGCAGCCAGGGCGCCGCCCGCCTTCCGTCGCGCTTGCGCGCCGGTGGAGCGTCCGGCTGCTCGAACAGCGCCGTCATCAGCACCGTCCGCGCCTCCGCCTCCTCGATCCAGCGCAACGGCATTTCGTTTTGCATTTCCAGGGCCTCCGATTTTCGATCGCGACCGCAGCAGCGTCCGATCCATGGTTAACAATACCCTGCGTTCGGCCCGGCGCCTGTGAAGCCCCTCACATGCGTCGCTTTTTTTTATCGATTGCGCGGCGCCCCGCGCGCCGCCGCGGTCGACGCCATTACAACGGGGTTAATCAATCTCATTGACACGTTAAAGTGGTATTGTTAGCTTGCAATCCAGGACTTGGCTGCAGGCTCCCAACCAAGGCCGTCTTTAAGGTCCGGCGGTTGCTCGAGGCTGCTGACATGGCGCGAACGACGCGGGATAAAAGCGATGCGGGCCTGATCGCGGGCCTCGCCCTGTTGGCGGGGCTTGCCGCGCCGGACGGAGCAACCGCGCCGTCGCCGGAGGGGCGCGCGCCGGCGTCGGAGCCGAGGGCCGACGGGACGCCGCCCGACTCCGCGTCACCCGGCCCGGCGCGGCCCGACAGTTTGCGGTTTCACATCGACGAGGTTTCTGAGCGGCAGATCGCCGGCTGGGTCATTCGCCCGGCGGAGCCCGGCCACCGCTGCTTGGTCGCGGTCAAGGAGGCGGGGCGCGTGATCGCCCGCACGGTCGCCTCGCGGTTTCGCAGCGACCTCGCCGCGGTCGGCATCGGCGACGGCTGCCACTCTTTTGGCGTTGCGACACCCCGCCTGCTGCTCGATGGCGGCGAGCATCTGCTCGAGATCGTCGAGCACGACAGCGGTACGTCGCTGACCGGCGGGCCGATCCGCTGGCGCGTCGAGCCGCTCGCCTTCCATCCGGCGGCGGCCGAGCTGCCCGGCGCCGACGCCGCGCGGGCGGAGATCGGCGCCCGGGTGGAGGGCGGCGAGCGGCGCCGGCTGTCGGCCGCTCCCGGTCGTGCGGCGGCGGGGCGGCGCGAGCGCTACGCCGCCAGCTCTATTGGCCCGCGCATTCTCTTCGACATCTCGGATCTGGTTTATTACATCGGCCACCACGCCAACCTGACCGGCATCCAGCGCGTCCAGTCGAGCATCGTCCTGGCGATCCTGCGGAACGAACTGGTCGAGCGCTCGAACCTCTTGTTCCTCAGCTTCAACGCCAGGACGCGGAACTGGGTGCAGATCCCGACCGGGTTCCTCGCGGTGCTGCTCGAAGATCTGTTCCTGCCGGCAAGCGAGCGCCCGGCGAGCTTTTCGCGCGAGGACGCGCGCGACGGCATCCTGCCCGGCGCGCACGAGTTTAGCGGCGACGGGGTCCTCGACGACGGCAGCCGGTCGATCCTCTGCCTGGTCGGCGCGGCCTGGGTGCACCCGGATTATTTCCACCGCGTCCTCGATTTGAAGCGGCGCTTCGGCACCCGCTTCGTGATGACGGTGCACGATCTGATCCCGATCTACGCGCGCGACACCTGCGACCAGGACACCGCCCGCGTCTTCGAGGAATTCATCGGCCGCGGGCTGCGCCACGCCGATCATCTGCTCAGCGTTTCGGAAAACACCGCCGCCGACATCCGGCGCTACGCGCAAGCTTTGAAGCTGCCCGAGCCGGCGATCACCGTGACGCGCAACGGCTCCTCGTTCGCCGAGTTCCTGCCCGAGGCGGCGGCGAGCGGCGCCGGCGAGGCGCGGCCGGTCGGGGCGGATGGGGTGCCACAGCGCTTCGTCCTCTTCGTCGCGACGATCGAGGGCCGCAAGAACCACCAGCTGATGTTCGACATCTGGCAGCGCATGGTCGAGGACGGCATGGACCCGCCGCATCTCGTCTGCGTCGGCCGCGTCGGGTGGAAATCGAGCGCCTTCATCGGCGCGCTGGTCGCGACCAACTATCTCGACGGCCGCATCCATTTGTTGCGCGACGTCAGCGACACCGACCTTGCGGCACTCTATCGGCGCTGCCTCTTCACCGTGTGCCCGACCCTCTATGAAGGCTGGGGGCTGCCGGTTGGCGAGTCGCTGGCGATGGGCAAGATCTGCGTCAGCAGCGACCGCGCCTCGCTGCCGGAGGTGGCGGGCGATTGCGGCGTCTATATCGACATCGCCGATTTCGCGCAGTCGCTGGCGGTGGTCCGCGACCTCATTGCCGATGGCGCCAAGCGCAAGCGCCTCGAGGCGAAGATCCGCCGCTGCTACCAGCGGGTGAGCTGGCGCTCGGTTGCCGAGCGCGTCGTCGAAGCCTGCCTCACCGCGGCGCAGCGCGAATGGCAGGCGCCCTATCCGCATACCGCAATCCCCTACGCCTCGGAGGTCGGCTTTGCCCGACTCGACCGCGAGTTGAGCGATATCGGCGAACTGCTGCTGACCCGCATCGCCGGCGCGCGCCGCGGGGTCTTCCTCGGCGAGGCGCTCGGCGACCAGGCCTTCGCGCGCGGCGAAGAAATACGCTCGGGCGGCACCTGGGCGCACCCCGAGGAGTGGGGCACCTGGGCCTGCCATGCCGGCGGCGAGGTCACGCTGGCGCTGGCGCCATGCGACAGCATTTTTTATTACGTCGTGCTGCGCCTGCGCGGCAGCGACGCCTTCCTCGACCAGCCGATCCGCATCTCGGCCAATGGCGAGCCGGCATGGGCCGGCAGCCTCGGAGCGCAGTCGCGCGATCTCGCCTTTCGCGTCCGCCGGCGGGCGCCCGACGCCGGCGGCTGGCTGCTGCGGGTTCGCGCCGAGCTCGATCTGACGCCCGAGCTGCGCGGCCGGATCGCGCTCCTCGACAGCCGCATCCCGACGATCGGCTTCGAGCGCCTCGTCGTCGTGCCGGAGGACGATCTGAAGACCCGCCTCGATATCCTCTACCGGCTGCTGCTGTAGGGACCGGCGCAAGGGGAGCCGCCGAGGGAGCCGCAAGGGAGCCGGTCGGGGAAACGGGGGCATGGCGCGTCTCTTCATCAGCTACGGCATTCCCAAATCGGCCAGCACCTTCGCCTGGCAGCTGATCAAGCGCATCGCGCTTGCCGGCGGCCTCAGGGTCGCGACGCTGTCGCTGCTGTCGAAAGGGCGGCAATCGCCGGAAGACTACATCGACCCGGTTACGGACGAGAATTTGCAGCTGATCCGCGCCGATGTCGGCGACGCGCCGGTGGTGATAAAAACCCATGGCGGCCCGACCGCGGCCGCGGTTCGCCTCGTCGAAGAGGGCGAGGCGGTGGTCTTCGCCTCCTACCGCGACCTGCGCGATGTCGCGCTCTCGCTGCTCGACCATGGCGCGCGATCGCGGGCCAGAGGCATCGCCGATTTCGCCGAACTGCGGACGCTTGCCGACACAACGCCGCTGCTCGACGACCAGATCGCCCGTCTCGAACAATGGAGGGTATCGTGCGCGCCGCTGCTGATCCCCTATGACGAGATCTGTTTCGATACCGGCATCACCATCGAGCGGATCGCGGCGCGCCTCGGGGTGGCGGTCGACGCCGCAGCGATATCGGCCGAGTTCGCGGCCGACAAGGGCGCGATCGGCCAGCTCAACAAGGGCGAGCACCGGCGTTTCGAGCGGGAGCTGAGCGCTGGCGACAGCGCGATGATCGTGCAGCGCTTTCACGCCTATTATCAGCGCTATCTCCCGGACGAACTGGGCGCCGAGCCGGCGCGGCCGGGAACCGACACGGGACCCGCCACGGGACCCGCGACGGAAGCCGCCACGGAAGCCGACCCGTGGGCTGGTGGGGAGGCCGCCTCGCCGCTCTTTCCGTGGGCGGTCAAGCATGCCGCCTTCTGGCAGGCGGAGCGCCCCGAGCGCGAACGGGTCCGCGAAAAACTGGCGAGCCTCAATCGCGAGCAGCCCGATAGCCTGCTGCTGCGCATCGCGGCCGGCACGGTAACCCGGGCCGCCAAGCCGCCGCCTCTTTCCCCTTCGGCCACGGTGCAGCGCCGCTTCACGATGTACCAGGATTTTATCGCGGCAGTCGTTCGCCAATATTGTCCCGATTTGCACTGCGAGCTGTTGGTGGACGTCGGCGATTTGAGGGGACCCGATCAGTCAGCGCCGATTTTTGCCTTCCAGAAACCGCGTTTCGGCACGAGTTTTTTGCTGCCCGACGTCGATTTTCTCGGGTTCGAATTCTACGAAAACAACCCGCTTATTGATGACCGCCTGCCCTTTGAAGAAAAGCAATGCTCCGCGATATTTGCCGGCTCGACGACCGGCGCGCCGCTGATCGATGCGGGAATCGCGCGGAGCCTGACGATGCCCCGGCTGCGCGCCGCCCGCTACTTCAGAGACCATGATGCAGTGCGCTTTGCCTTGACCAATATCGTGCAATGCGACAGCCCGGAGACAATAAATATCCTGGCGTGCCAAGGATTCTCCGGTGCTCGCATCGGCTGGCACGAACAGTTTCGCCACAAATTCCTGATATCGATGGACGGCAATGGCGCCGCCTGCTCGCGGGTGGCAATCGCCTTGCGGAGCAACTGCGTCCTCTTGAAATACGAATCGCCGCATGAGCTTTATTATTTCGCCGGCCTGCAGCCCTGGGTCCACTATATCCCGATCCAGCAGGACCGGGATGTCATCTGGGTTATCGAGGCGGAGAGACGCCGGCCCGGCATCTTCAAGCACATCGCAGAATCCGGGAAGGAATTTTCCGAGAATTTCCTCACCCGCGAGAGCGCGATGGAATACACCGCGCTAACGCTGCGGCTATACGATGCGTGCTTCGCCGACCGCGCCCCGAACATCAACTGATTGCCGTTTAGCGCGGAGTCCATTGAAGTTCGATCACCCTCATTTCGTCATCCCCGGGCTTGTCCCGGGGATCCACGTGGATAGCCGGGACAAGCCCGGCCATGACGAGTAGGGGGCGCTTCGACCTGATCGAATATGCCCTCAGCGCCGCGACCGCAGCAGCCGCGATGCGTCCCCGGCGAGGCGGAGGTACATGTCGCCGGTTGCGGTCGCGCAGCCGTCGGCGTCGAGCGTCGGGAGCGCGGTGCCCGCCGGGTCCTGCGCCGGCGTCACCGCCAGCTTGAAGATCGCGGTGCCCTCGTTGACCTCGTCGAACATCGCCGTGTAGAGCATTTGGGCGCCGGCAGCGACCGCGTTGCGGAACTGGCGCCGGTAGAATTCGCCGCAGCGCCGCGCTATTGGCAGCCGCGCCGCGCCGAGCGCCGGCGGCCAGGCGGTGCCCGGAAAGATCACCGGCAGGTAGCCGATGCCGAGCCGCCGCGTCTCGGCGATATCGGGGGCGAGCGCGAGCCGGGCAAACGCGTCGGCTCCGTCGTCGTCGCGAAATCGGCCGACCGTCCAAGGGCTGACAATGTCGAGCGAGCGGTAGACCGCCGCCCATCCCGGCTCGCCGCGCGCGTCCTGCCAGCGCGCGCCGGCGCCGAGCGTGCGCCAGGCCGCCGGAACGCCGCCCAGCACGGTCGCCGGGACCGGGCCGTTTTTGAGGTAGGTGATGATCGCCGCGGCCTCTTCCGGGCCGATGTCGCGGTCCCGGAACCCCAGCCCCCACACCCCGACGAGCGGCCTGCCGCGGTCCTCGATATAGGCCGGGCTGTCGGTGAGGCGCAAATCCTGGGCGAGGTGCGGCCAATCGCGCTCGACGAGGCGCCGCGCATCGTCGCCGCTGATGCCGGACAGATCGTACATCACAAAAAAGCCGCGCCGGTTTGCCTCGGCCGCCGCCCGCGCGTTGCGCAACACGGTGTCCAAGTGGCGCTGCACCGCCGGACGCGCGAGGTCGGCGGTGAAGCGCTGCATCGCCGCGCCGTCGATGCCGTATTGCGCCATCCAGCGAAAATGGCGCGCGACGGTCGTCGGGTTCTGCGCCGAATAGAGATACGCCGGCGCGCCGGAAGCGAGGCGGAAGCCGGCCGGGCATAATTCTCCCGCTGCCAGCTCCGAGGTCTCCGGCCACATGCCGATCGCCAGCCCCGCCGGGTCGCGCGGGTTTGCGCCGCCGCGAAACCAGTGCCCCCAGCCGAGCCCCGCCCCGTCACTAGGGCAGTCGAACCAGCCCTGGTATCCCGCGACATGGACGCCGCGCAGGCTGCTATAGAAATGGCCACCACCGAGCGGCGGCTGGCTGTGGACAACAAGCGCCGGGACAACCAGGAGGACGCAAAGCAGTGCAGCTGCTGGGCCGACCGCCCTCTGCCACGGCCAGAGCCGTTCTTGCGTGCGTTGCCGCAAAGCCCACATGGCGTTGCACTGGCGCCGATGCATCCAACAGCCTCGCGCGGCGCTTCAGGGCGGTTGCATCGCGGGTCCGCCTGAGGGCAGACTCCCGCCCCTAGGGTTGGCCGATCGGATCGGCGCGGGTGTGGCGGAATGGCAGACGCGGCAGACTCAAAATCTGCTTCCGGCAACGGAGTGGGGGTTCAAGTCCCTTCACCCGCACCAGATCGGTCGGCGCGCGCCCGCTAAAGGCTCGCCAAAGGCTGACGGCTAATCGGGCAGGCGGGTCGACTGCCAGGTCACCATCTGCCAGCGTCCGCCGCGCCGGGCGTAGACGTCGGTGAAGCGCACCCCGAAGCTGTTCGGCCGGCCGCCGGCGTTGACGCTGATGCGGCAGGAGCCGGTCAGCACCACCGTGTCGCCGAGATCCTGCGCCACGACGTCGGACGGCACCACCGCGGTATAGACCGTGCTGCCGGATTCCATGTTGCCGATCAGGCTCGCCTTGGTGTCGAGCCGGGCCGAGGAATGCGTGTAGACGAGATCGTCGGCCAACACCTCGTTCAAGGTCGCGACGTCCTTCTGCGCCATCGCGGTCATCCGCTTCTTGTCGAGATCGATGATCATCTGCCCATTGCCGGCCATTATTTCCTCCTTCGCGGTTGTGTGAATGCTCAGCGCACGATCAGCACCAGCTTGCCCTGCAGGTGGCGGCCCTCGCTGACCCGGTGCGCCTCGGCGGCGTCGGCGAGCTTATAGCGGGTGATCGCCGGCGGCCACACCGCGCCCGCCGCCAGCAATTCCTTCATCCGCTCGAGATGGGCACGGTCGCGCGCGACGCGCGGCCGCAGCACCTCGACATCGCCGCGCGGCGGCTGGAACCCGGCGGGCGCCGGCGCGATCCACACGAGGCGCCCGCCCGGCTTCAAGACGCCGTAGGAGCGCGCCTGCACCTCGCCGCCGACCGTGTCGAACACGACGTCGCAATCGGCGACGGTCTTGGTGAAATCCTCGCTGGTATAGTCGACCACCCGGTCGGCGCCGAGGCCGCGGACATAATCGTGGTTGCGCGCGCTGGCGGTGGTGATGATTTCGGCGCCGATGTGCTTGGCCAGCTGGATCGCAAAGCCGGCGACGCCGCCGCCGCCGCCCTGGATCAAGATCCGCTCGCCGCGCTTGAGCTTCGCGGTGTCTTCGAGGGCCCAGATCGCGGTCAGGCTGGTCAGCGCCATCGCCGCCGCCTCGGCGTGCCCGAGCCCCTCGGGCTTGCGCGCGACGATCGCTGCGGCGATCGCGACCTTCTCGGCATAGCAGCCCTCGATACCGGCATCCATGACGCCGAATACCGCCTCGCCAACCCGGAACTCGCTGACGCCGCGCCCCAACGCCGCGACCGTGCCGGAAAAGTCGCGGCCGAGGATGTAGGGGAATTTGAGGCTGCTCGCGCCGCTATAGGCGCCGCCGCCCAGCCGCACCTTGTAGTCGGCCGCGTTGACGCTGGCGGCGTAGACATCGACAACGATTTCGCCGGCGCCGGGCACCGGGTCCGGCGCATCGCCGTAGCGCAGCATCTCCGGACCGCCATGGCCGGTCAGCAATATCGCCTTCATTCGCGCTTCTCCCGTCTGCTGGGGTATCGTGGCGCTGTTCGCCGCGCCGGGCAAGGCCCGGCTCGGATACTCGGCGAAAGGGAAGGGAGCGGGCGATGATGCGACGCGTGTTGATTACCGGCGCCGGCGGCGGCATCGGCCGGGGCTTGCGCGAAACTTTGCGCGGCGTCTACCCGGTGCTGCGGGTCAGCGACCGGGTGCCGCTCGCCGCAGCGCGCGAGGGCGAAGAAGTCGACCAGACCGACATCGCCGATATGTCAGAGGTCGAGCGCATGGTCGAGGGGGTCGACGGCATCATCCATCTCGGCGGCATCTCCGGGGAAAACACCTGGGAGCGCATCCTCGAAAGCAACATCGTCGGCCTCTACAACGTGTTCGAGGCGGCGCGGCGCGCCGGGACCCGGCGCATCGTGATGGCGACCTCGAACCACGCGGTGGGCTTTTATCCGCGCGCCCAGACGATCGACCACCAGGTCGTGCCGCGCCCGGACAGCCGCTACGGCGTCTCGAAGGCGTTCTCCGAGGCGCTAGCCTCGCTCTACGCCGACAAGCACGGCATCGGCTTTTTGTGCACCCGGATCGGCAATTTCGGGACGCGCCCGATCGACAGCCGGCGCCTGGCGATCTGGATCAGCCCGCGCGACTACACCCAGCTGGTGCGCATCGGCTTGGAGCACCCCGACATTCGCTATGAGATCGTCTACGGCGTCTCGAACAACCAGCGCTCGTGGTACGACAATTCCAACGCCTATCGCCTCGGCTACCGGCCGCAAGACGATTCCGAGCCCTATGCCGCCGAAATCCTCGCGTCCGAGGCCGGCGCGGCAAAGGACGCGATCGCCGAGCGCTACCAAGGCGGCACCTTCTGCGCCGCCGAATACGACACCCCGACGCCGCGGGATTAACCGCGCTCGCCGCGGCGACGGACCCCCAATATCCGTCCATCCCGGCGACGGCCGGGACCCATGTGTCAACGATCGCGACCGCTAAGCGATGGGTCCCGGCCTCCGCCGGGATGGACGAATATTGGGGAAAACGACCGCGGCGGGCTATTGGGCGGCGGCCGCCATCGGTGGCGCGGCGGCGGCGGGGCGATAGGCCCGCAGGAAGGTGCGGACATGGCGCACCGCCAGCGGGATCTTGTCCGGCGTGTCCTTCCACGGGTAGAGGCTGACCTGCGCGTTGGGCGCGAGATGCACGACCTCCATCGCCACCGCATAGGGGTGCGCCGGGACGTCGTCCGGCAATACCAGGATCGGCGTCTGGCAATGGCGTACGAAATCGCGGCTCGCGGTGTACACGAAATCGGCGCGCTTCGAATACATGTTGGTCAGGAAGGTATCGACCATCGCCATCGTGATGTCGGGCCGGCGGGCGACGAGTTCGGGGCCCCAGCCCTTCATGTTGTTGTCGTAGGAGAGGGTCGGCATCTCCGGGCGGAAACCGCTCGGCTGCGCCGGCACCGCCGCGACGACGCGCCCACCGGCGCGCTGCAGCAGGTTCCAGATAAAGGGGCCGCCGATGCAGAAGCCGAGCACCATGAATTTCTCGATGCCGAGGTGGTCCATCAGCCCGATATGATCGTCGGTAAAGGCGTCCCACGGCCGATCGACCGCCAGCGGCCCGGTCGACTGGCCGCCCTTGGCGTTGCGCAGATCGGCCGCGATGACGCGGAACTCGTTGCTGAACTCGTCGAACGGGTTGAACGGGTGGGTTTTCAGCCCCTCGACCGTCGAATTGAGCCCGCCGCCCGGAATGACCAGCAGCGGAAAGCCTGACCCGGCCTCCTCGTAATGAATGCGAACATCGCCTTTTTCGTAGAACGGCATGGGGGTTTCTCCGTCTCGGTTTGGGTAGGGCGGATAAGCGCAGCGTAATCCGCCGACGCCAGGCGCTCCAAGGCAGAACATGCCAGGGTTCGGTGAGAGGCGGAAGGCGCTCCGCTTTTCGGCCCTACGCCGGCTGCCCTACTGCGCCATCACGCGGGGCCTAGCTGCGGAAGAAGGCCAGGAGGTCGGCATTGATGATTTCCGCGTGCGTCGTCGGCATGCCGTGGGGGAAGTCTTTGTAGACCTTCAGAATTCCCTGCGGCGCCAGCTTGGCCGACAACGGGCCGGCATCGGCGAACGGGACGATCTGGTCGTCTTCGCTGTGCATCACGAGGAGCGGAATGTCGATTTTCCGCAGGTCGTCGGTCTGGTCGGTTTCCGAAAAGACCTTGATGCAATCGTAATGCGCCTTGGTGCCGCCCATCATGCCCTGGCGCCACCAGTTGCGGATGGCGCCTTCCGAAATCTTGGCGCCGGGGCGGTTGAAGCCGTAGAACGGCCCCGATGCGACATCGAGGTAGAACTGCGCCCGGTTCGCCGCATGCGCGCTGCGGAACCCATCGAAAACCTCCATCGGCGTGCCACCGGGGTTGGTCGCCGACTTGACCATCACCGGCGGGATCGCGCTGATGATGGCCGCCTTGACCGCGCGGCCCGCGCCGTGCCGGGCGAGCAGCCGCACGACTTCGCCGCCGCCCGTCGAATGGCCGATATGGATCGCGTTCTGGAGGTCGAGCGCGGCGACCAGCGCCGCCGCGTCATCGGCGTAGGTGTCCATGTCGTTGCCGGTGTCGGTCTGCGTCGAGCGCCCGTGGCCGCGCCGGTCATGGGCGATCACGCGATACCCTTGCCCGAGGAAGAACAGCATCTGGGCATCCCAGTCGTCGGCCGACAGCGGCCAGCCGTGGTGAAACACCAGCGGCTGCCCCTTCCCCCAGTCCTTATAGTAGATTTCGGTGCCGTCCTTGGTCGTCAGCCTCGGCATGTCTTCATTCCTTTCGGAACAGGCTGTCTTTCTCTGAGGTTTCCCGCCCTGCCGACCTAACTCAAATCGTCATTCCCGCGCACGCGGGAATCCAGGGGCAAGCATCCCGTCGCTTGCCCTGGACCCCCGCTTGCGCGGGGGTGACGGGGAAGAATGGTCGCACAATCGCACTTATTGCGCCGCGGCGCGCAGCGGGACGTGCGCTTTGAGGAAGTTGCGCACCTTGACGATCATGCGCTGGCGCAGTTCCTCGGGCTCGCGCCACGGGTAGACCGTGATGTCCGAGTTCGGCGCCAGCGAGGCGACGTCGATCGAGGTCTGCAGCGGGTGCGACGGCGTGTCGTCCGGCAGCACCAGGATCGGCGTGTGGCAGTTCTTGATGAAATCGCGCGACACGCTGTAGAGGAAATCGGGCTGAACGCGCCACAGGCTGTGGAAATACTTGTCGATATTGTCCTGCGTCACCTCGGGCCGGCGCTTCTTGAAATCGGGCAGCCAGTTATCGGTGCTGTGACGGTACATGACGCCGGGGTCTTCCGGCCGGTCGCCGACGGTCTGGTGGAAGACCGCCGCGACGACCCGCTCGGGCGCCCGCTGCAGCAATTTGCCGGCAAAGCAGCCGCCGATGCAGTAGCCCATGAAGAAGAATTCGCGGATGCCGAGATGGTCCATCAGCCCCAATTGGTCGTCGGCGAAGGCGTCCCACGCGTTCTCGGTCGGCACCGGCCCCACCGACTCGCCGCCATTGGCGTTGCGCTGGTCCATCGTGATGCAGCGGAAATCGTTCTTGAACTCCTCCATCGCGTTGATCGCCGCGGTCGGCCACATCGCGACCCGCGAGTTGAGGCCGCCGCCCGGGGTGACCAGCAGCGGGAAGCCGGACCCCACCTCCTCGTAGCGGATGCGGACGTCGCCTTTCTGGTAGAACGGCATCGGATGTCTCCTCCTTCTCTAAAGCGTTAGCGGATCGGGTCGAGCACGACGACCGGGATCTCGCGCTCGGTTTTCTGCTGGTAATCGGCGTAGGGCGGCCAGAACTCGAGCGCCGTCTGCCACAGCCGGGCGCGCTCGGCGCCGGTGGCGGTGCGGGCGCGGGCCTTTGTCTTCACGGTCCCGGCCTGCACTTCGACCTCCGGGTTGGCCAGGATGTTGCGGTACCAGCCCGGGTGCTGCGGCGCGCCACCTTTGGACGCGATCACGAAATAGCTGTCGCCTTCCGTCCCGTAGAACAGCGGGAAGATGAAGCGCTCGCCCGATTTGCGCCCGGTCGTCGTCAACAGCAGCGAGGGAACTTGCAATTCGGGCCGGCCGGGCTGGGTCATCTTGTAGATGTGCCCGTCGGTGCCGCCGCTGGCGAGGTAGCGCTTGGTGTGCTCGACCATCCAATCCGGCAGGTTCGGGGCGAGCTTGGCATCGGCCATCGGGTCAACTCCTCTCTTAGTAATGCGTCACCCACGGGCTGTTGAGCGCCTCCTCGATGCGGCGGTGGCGGCCCCTGATGATGTCGGCCGGGACGGCGCCGACAAAGGCATAGAACGTCTTTGTGCGGATCGCGTCCACCACCCGTTCGCCGACCCGCAGCGGATCGAGGCCGATGGTGGCGAGGCGTTCGGCCAATACCGCTTCATCGCTCGCGCGGGTTTGCGGCCCGCCCATATGGTCGGGACGGTTGCGGGCGCCGCGCGCGATATTGGTGTTGATCGGCCCGGGGCACAACACCGAGACGCCGACGTTGCTGCCTTCCAATTCGTGCTCCAGCGCCTCGGACAGCGAGAGCGCGGCGTATTTCGACATCGAATAGGGACCCTGGTTGGTCCCGCGGCGGTTCTGGAAGCCGGCGACCGAGGCGGTGTTGACGACATGGCCCTCTTCGCCGTGCTTGAGGATCGCCGGGACGAAGTTGCGGATGCCGTGAATGATCCCCCAGATGTTGACCCCCATCAGGAACTGCCAGTCGGCGGGCGCGACGTCGGTGAGGCGGGTGCCGTGCATCGGCACGCCGGCGTTGTTGCAGGCGATGTGGAGCTTGCCGAAATTGCGCTCGGCTTCGGCCAGCGCGTCGAGCACCGATTGCTCCTGCGTCACGTCGATCCGCACCGGCATGACCCGCTTGTTGGTGCCGGAGAGGCCATGCGCCGCCGCTTCGACCGCGTCCTTTTGGATGTCGGCCATCACCACGTTGGCGCCGGCTTCCGCCAGCGCCGTCGCAATGCCGAGGCCGATGCCCGAGGCGGCGCCGGTGACGATCGCGGTCTTGCCGGAAATGTCGATCATTCGCGGGGGGCCTTTCGGGCAATCAATGAAAGTAGCGGCCGCTGTCGATGACGATGGTCTGGCCGGTCATCGTCTCGGTGCGGCACATCGTGACGACCATGTCGGCGCAATCGTCTTTGTCGGCGGGCTTTTTGAGGAGCGAGGTGGCGGCCGAGTTCTGGATGAACTCGGGGCGCAAATTGGCGGTCGCGCGGGTGCCCTCGAGGAGGCCGGGCGCGACGCAGTTGACCAGCGTTTCGGGCGCCAGGGCGACGGCCATGCATTTCGTCAGGTGGATGAGGCCCGCCTTCGAGACCGCGTAGGCGATCGAGGAGCCGGTCGGCCCGACCCCGGCGACCGAGGCGATGTTGACGATGCGGCCGCGCCGCTGCGCCTGCATCACCGGCGCCACCGCCTTGGTCAGGCGGAAGGGGCCGGTCAGGTTGACCGCGACGATCTGGTCCCACACCTCCATCGTGAGATTGTCGAGGTCGGCGAACGGGATCGCCTTATTGTAGGCGGCGTCGTTGACCAGGATGTCGAGGCGGCCGAAGCGCCCGCTCACCTCGCCGACCAGCCGCTCGACCGCGGCGCCGTCGGTGATGTCGCACTGGAAGGCGGCGGCATTGACCTGGTAGCGCGAGGCGAGGTCGCGCGCGACGCCCTCCGCTTCGTCGCGGCTCTGGGCATACATGACCGCGATATGCACGCCTTCGCGCGCCAGCGCGTCGCAGATGCGCCGCCCGAGCCCGCCATTGCCGCCGGTCACCAGCGCCACCGCGCCCCTGAGCTCCATCAACTTCCTCCTGCCTGAGCGCGGTCTATGCACATTGCATCGTCATTCCCGCGAAAGCGGGAACCCAGGGCAGGCGACGCGCGGTTGCCCTGGACCCCCGCTTGCGCGGGGGAGACGAGCGGATGTTTCGATCCGAAGAGACCATGCGCATCACGCGGCGGCGCGGCGGCGGAAGGCGTCGAGGCTGCCGGCGTGGATCAATTCGCCCGGCAGCTGGTGCCCGACGATGTCCTCGGCCATGCGGCCGACCTCGATCAGCGCGTCGAGATCGACCCCGGTGGCGATCCCGACCTCCTCGCATAAGAGGACCAGTTCCTCGGTGCAGATGTTGCCGGCGGCCTTCGGCTGGCCGGCGAACGGGCAGCCGCCGAGCCCGCCGACCGTCGTGTCGAACTGCGTCACCCCCATCTTCAAGCCGGCATAGGCGTTGGCGACGGCAAGCCCGCGCGTGTCATGCAGGTGGAGCGCGATCGGCATGTCGGGCCAGCGGCTGCGCACCTCGCCCAGCACGCGCTCGATGCGTAAGGGCGTCGCCCAGCCCATCGTGTCGGCGAGGGAAAAATACTTGATGTCGGCGCCGGCCTCGGCGGCGATCGCCAGCCCGTCTTCCAGGGTCGCGATCACCTGCGCCGGCGCGATGTCGCCCTGATAGTTGCAGCCGAACGCCGCCATGACGCCGATCCGCGGCACCGCGACGCCGTTTTCGAGATGCAGCGCGGTCTGCTTCTTCATCGCTTCGACGTTCTCGGCGTGGCTGCGGTGCAGGTTTTTCTGGGTGAAGCCTTCGGATGCGGTCAGCGCGATCGAGCCGGTGACCGTCAGCTTGTTGCGGAAGACCAGCGCCCGGTTGAGCCCCGACGCGTTGAACCACAGCGCGGTGTAATGCACGCCCTCCTTCGGGGTGAAGCCGGCGACGACGTCCTCGGCGTCGGCCCAGCCCGGCACGATGCGCGGGCTGACGAACGAGGCGGCCTGGATATGGTGCAGCCCGGTTTCGGCCAGCGCCTCGATCAGCCGGATCTTGTCGGCGGTGGAAATCGGGCCGGGCTCGATCTGGAACCCTTCGCGCGGCCCTTCCTCGTGGATCTCGACCCGTGCCGGCAGATCGCTCATCGCCTTCTCCCTCGTGTCCGGAGCGCAGTTCGGCCGCGCCGCTGGCCGGCGTGCCGTCGGAGAAAATCTACCCCGAAACCGGGGGGCCGCAGAAGTGCCCGCTCGCAGGCGGCCGCACCGCAACGCGCGGCGCCTTCAGCGGCCGGAGACGACAGCGCCGGGCGTCGCGCGGTCGTAGGGGGCGGCGACCGCGACATTGCGCAGCCGGAAGCCGCCATACTCGTCGCGGGCTTCGTCGGCATCGTGATTGAAAAAAAGATTTGCCAGGCGCCCGCTTTGCCTGATGTTCCAGCCGCCATAGTCGCGGTATCCGGCCCAGGCGGTCGAATTCGACAGCCAGCTGAATTGCGCCAGCCCGGCATGCGTCACGGCGGCACAGATCGCGCCCGAGCCGTAGACGCCGACCTTGTAGGCCGCCCTGCCGCCGCCCGCCGCGGCAAGACCCGCGGCGACCCCGCGAAAATACTGGTCGACCGCCAGCGGCGCCGCGCCCCGCGCGTCGAAATCGATCGCGAAATAGATCGCGCTGCCGGCCGGCTGACCGACCGCGCGGGCCTGCCGATCGGCCAGCAGCGCGTCGTTATAGCCGGTGTAAAAGGTGAAATAGTCCGGATCGGGATAATGCGGCTCCCACACCGCGACGATCGTCAAGCCCAGCGACGACAAGCGCTGCGCCTCGCTCGCCGTCAGCTTCGGCCAGCGCGAGGTCGGGTCGCGATAATAGCGGGCAACGAAATCGAGCCGGCTGTCGCGCAGCTCGTTGATGACGTCGCTGGCGTCGGTCGGCAGGTCGATGCCGCGCGCCGGCCCGACATGCGGCGGCTCGACCGTCACGCTCGTGACCGGCTCGCCATGGCACGCCGCCAGCAGCAGCGCGACGAGGATCGACGCCGACTTTGCGATCCGCAATGTTCTTGCTCCTTGCCTGCGCCCGACCCCACACGCGCCGCGCGGGCTCAGAGGATGTGCACCACCACCAGCAGAAACCACACGATCAGCACCAGCAACAAGCCGTCGAGCAGATACTGCGCGTCGCGCGCGAGGCGGCGGTCAAAACGCAGGCGCAGGCGCACCGCTTGTCTCCTGTTTGTTAAGTCTTTGCCGCAGGTTGGCGCGAAATTGCGCGCCAGGCAAGAAATCCGGCCGCCCGCATGCGCTCAGCTCCCGGCGAAACGGGCCGGGCGCTTTTCCAGAAACGCGCGGGCGCCCTCGCGGTAATCCTCGCTGTCGAGCGCCTCCTTGATCAGCGCCGCGATCTCAGCCCGCCGCGCTTCGACGTCGCCCGCCGCCAGCGCCTGCAGGATCACCTTGATGCCGGCGATCGCCAATGGTGCGTTCGCCATCATCCCGGCGCCGAAGGCGATCGCGGCCTCGACCGCGCCCTCGCGCGCGACGACGTCGGCAAACCCCATCTGGCGCGCCGCGACGACGTCGAAGAGGTCGCTGCCGTAGAGGATGCGCTTGGCGTTGCCGAGCCCGACGATCGAATAGAGCAGGCGGCATTCCTCGACCGTGTAGATCGTGCCGAGCCTCGTTGCCGGGATGCCGAAGCGGGCGGCGCGGTGCATCACCCGGAAGTCGCAGCTGAGCGCGATCGCGCAGCCGCCGCCGACGCACGCCCCCTCGATCGCCGCGAAGCTGGGCTGCGGCAGCGCGCGAATGGCGTCGTAGCAGGCCGCGACTTCGCGCTCGTAGGCGGCGCCGCCGGCGCTGTCGGCCCGCACCTCGGCAAATTCGCTGATGTCGGCGCCGGCGCAGAAATGCCCGCCAGCGCCGGTCAGGACCACTAGGCGCACCTCGGGCAGCCGCGCGAGCTGGCGGAAGCTCTCGGCGAGATCGCGCCAGGCGGCGAGGTTGAGCGCGTTGCGCCGGGCCGGGCGGTCGATCATCACGACCGCGACCCCCGGCTCAGGCCGGCTCACGGAAATATCGGACACGGCAACTCCCATTCCTTTTTTGCATCGCTCCAATGCAATGCCAACGGGCCGCTAACGGGCGGCAGAACCAAGGCGTACTCTAGTTCCGATGGCGCCGACGGCGCACGCGGCAACATAATGCCGCACGCCGCTGCGGGGCATCGCGGTTGAGGATGCCAGGCAGCGATGAAGTTCGGGTGAAAAACCGCCCGGCGTGACGCTCGATGCGGGGATGCGGCGGAGCAACGGGAGGATAGAGCCATGACCTACGATCTGCTTATCAGGAACGGGCGCGTTGTCGACGGTTCGGGCGAGCCGGCATTCGAGGCCGATGTCGCGGTGCAGGACGGCAAGATCGTCGGCGTCGGCAAATATGCCGGGGCGGCGGCCAAGCGCACGATCGACGCCGCCGGGCGGGTCGTCGCGCCGGGCTTTATCGACCACCACACGCATTTCGACCCGCAGGCGGTGTGGGACCCCTATTGCGGTTCCTGGGTGCATAACGGCCACACGACGGTCATCGTCGGCCAGTGCGGCCAGGTCATCGCGCCGGTGCGTCCGGGCGACGCCGAGTGGTATCTCGAATTCTTCTCCGACGCCGAACAGATCCCGCTGCCGGTGCTGAAGGCCGGCGTCGACGTGACCTGGGAATCGGTCGGCGACTATCTCAATGCGCTCGGCAAAAAGCGCGGCATCAACGTCGGCACGCTGATCGGCCATTCCGGCATCCGCCGCTACGTGATGGGCGAAGCCTCCGACCAACGCGTCAAGGCCACTGCGGAAGAAGTGGCGGCGATGCAGCGGCTGATCCGCGAGGCGATGTATGACGGCGCGCTCGGCTTTTCGACCGCGCCGAAAGATCGCGGCGACCCCGCCGGCCATTGTGACGACGACGAGCGCTGGGCATTGGCCAGCGTGCTGGGCGAACTCGGCACCGGCGTCTTCCAGGTCGCCGGCGGTGCGCCGGGCGGCACCAAGCAGACCCGCGCGGTCGCCCGCGAATTGGCGGCGCGCACCGGCAGGCCGTCGATCTACAATTTGATGTCCGATCCGATCGGCAACCCCGACGAGTGGGTCGAGCATTTGAAGTGGCTCGAGGACGGGTTCAAGAGCGGCGCGCGCTGCTATGGCTCGTGCCTCTCGACCGTCGCCGGCGCGATCTTCAACCTGGAGCGCGGCCTCAACGTGCCGCAGGATGAGGACATCACCGATCCGCAGGGCTTCTTCCGCGGCATGCCGACCTGGGACCGGGTCATGGCGCTTCCCTACCGCGAGCGCATGCAGTCATTCCGCGATCCGGAGACTCGCAAGGCGCTATCGGCCGAGGCGGTCGAGGGCACCGTCGCGCAGCAGGGCGCCGTGACCGACCGGCGCGGCCGCGCTCGCGGCTCCTTCAATCGCCGCTGGGACCTCATCGAGGTGTTCATGACGACGAAGGGCCAGAACCGCCACCTCGAGGGCAAGAGCGTCGAGCAGATCGCCAAAGAGCAGAACAAGAGCATCATGGATGCCTTCCTCGACCTGTCGCTCGACGAGGACCTGCAGACCTGCTTCCAGGCGATCGACCGCAACAACGACCCGAAGGTGCAGAAGCACATCCTCGGCTCGGACTACACGGTGATCGGCACCAGCGACGGCGGCGGCCGGCCGCACACCGCCGACCGGCATGAGACCAGCACGCATCTGCTCGGTCACTGGGTGCGCGAAGAGCAGGCGATGACCTTGGAAGAGGCGGTCTATCGGCTGACCGGCAAGACCGCGCTGATGCACGACATCACCGATCGCGGCTTCCTCGCGGCCGGCAAGATCGCCGACATCACGATCTTCGACCCCGCGACGATCGCCGAGAAGCCGCGGGAACCGGTCGCAACGCTCCCGGCGGGCGGCATCGAAGTGAAGCGCGGCGCGGTCGGCATCGACTATGTCGTGGTCAACGGCCAGGTATTGCTCGACCAGGGCGAACTGACCGACGCCTTGCCCGGCCAGATCGTCCGCGGCCCGCTCTACCAGGGCGCCTGAGCCTGAGCCGCTGACGAAAGGAGCCCCTCGCCCGCCCGGGCGGGGGGCTTTTCTCGCGGCGGCAGGGCGACGGCGGGCGGCGGCGCGATCTTATTGAAACGCCGCAGGCCCGTGCCAATATCGAAGCGCGAGGAATGATCCTCGCTTCTCCTTTGGAGGGGGTTATGGCTTTGGGTTCGCAGCCTCGCTGGACGGTGCGGCCGACGGCCGGCACCGCGGCCGACATCGATGTCGGCCTGCGGGACTACATGCTTCGCATCTACAACTACATGGCTTCGGGCCTGGCGCTGACGGGCATCGTCGCCTACGTCGCCGCGGCCTCGGGGTTCTACGCGCAGATCGCGCACACGCCCCTGTTCTTCATCGTCCTGCTCGCGCCGCTCGGCCTGGTGTTCTGGCTGAGCTACGGCATCAACCGGATGCAGGCGAGCACGGCGCAGGGCATCTTCTGGCTCTATGCCGGGCTGATGGGGCTGTCCCTGGGCGGGATCTTCCTGGTCTATACCGGCGCCAGCATCGCGCGGGTGTTTTTCATCACCGCCGGCACCTTCGCGGCGATGAGCCTTTACGGCTACACGACGCAGCGCGACCTCGCGCAGTTCGGCTCGTTCCTGTTCATGGGGCTGATCGGCATCATTATCGCCAGCCTCGTCAACATGTTCATCGGCTCGACCGCGATCCAGTTCGCGATCTCGGTGATCGGCGTCCTGGTGTTCACCGGCCTCACTGCCTGGGACACGCAGCAGATCAAGCAGATGTACGCCGAGAACTACGGCAGCGAGATCGCCACCAAAACCGCGGTGATGGGGGCGCTGCGCCTCTACCTCGACTTCATCAACCTGTTCATGATGCTGCTGCAGCTGATGGGCAACCGCCGCGACTGACCTGACGCCGCGCACCAAGCCTCTCGAACGGCCGGGCCTCGCGCCCGGCCGTTTTTTGTTGCGTGCCGCGGGTTTGCTCGAATGCCGCGGAGATTGCCGCCGGAGGGCGGCGAAAATCTGCTAGATTGCGCTTGTCGCGGCGCACGCATGCCGGCGCTCGAGGCCGGCCAGCCGCGCGAAGGATGACGGCGTGATCACTGGCTGGCTTGTGGCCGGCGTTTTGCTGGTGGTCGTTGGGCTGCTGGCGGTGCGCCACCAGCGCCTCGCGGCGCGGCTCGCCGACCGCGACCGGCTCGCCACCGATATCGCCCGCCACGCCGAAGCCGAAGCGACGATGCGCGACGCGAAGGAGCTGGCCGAGTCGGCGGCGCGCGTCAAAGCCGATTTCTTCGCCAATATGAGCCACGAGATCCGCACCCCGATGAACGCAGTCATCGGGCTCTCCAACCTCCTGCTCAAGACCGAGCTGACGCAGCACCAGCGCGGCTATCTGGCGAAGATCCAGCAGGCGGCGCAGATGCTGCTCGACATCGTCAACGACATTCTCGATTTTTCCAAGCTCGAAGCCGGCAAGCTCGCCTTCGAGCGCACCGAGTTCGAGCCCGACGAAATCCTCGACCGGGTCGGCAATCTGATCGGCAGCCGGGCCGCCGCCAAGGGGCTCGAACTGATCTTCAACGTCGATCCCAGGCTCGACTTCACGCTGGTCGGCGACCCGCTGCGATTGAGCCAGATCTTCGTCAACTATGTCGGCAACGCGGTCAAGTTCACCGAGCACGGCGAGGTCGAGGTGATCGTCGAGGTGAAGGAGGCGGGGCCGCGCGACGTGCTGCTCTATTGCGCGGTGCGCGACAGTGGGCCGGGGCTCAGCGAGGCGCAGCGGGCGCGGCTGTTCCAGCCCTTCGAGCAGGCCGACAGCTCGGTCACCCGGCGCTTTGGCGGCACCGGCCTCGGCCTCGTCATCTGCAAGAGCCTGGCCGAGGCGATGGGCGGCGCGGTCGGCGTCGAGAGCCGCGAGGGCGCCGGCAGCACCTTCTGGTTCACCGCCCGGCTCGGCCGCGGCACGGCCGGCGCGATGGCCGCGGTGCCGCCCGACCTGCGCGGCCTGCCGGTCCTCGTCGTCGACGACCATCGGCGCACTCGCGAAATCGTCGGCCAGCTGCTGCACGGCCGCGGCTTCGCCGTCGCGCTGGCCGCGTCGGGGCGCGAGGCGGTCGCCGCGGTCGCCAACGCCGCCGCTAGCAACCCGTTCGCGGTCGTGCTGATTGACCTTGAGATGGCCGATCTCGACGGTTTCGAGACCGCGGCCGAGATCAACGCGATGCGGCTCGATCCCTCGCCGCGCCTCATCCTGACGATCGGCGCCTGGGGCGAGGAGGTCAGCGACGAAGCCCGCCAGGTCGGGGTCGAATACCTGCTGCCGAAGCCGTTCACCCCGTCGCTGCTGCTCAACATCATCAGCCACGCGCTGCACGATCCGGTGGGCGGACCCCGGCCCGCTCCTGAGCCCGAGGCGGCGCCGCCCGCTGCCGCCGAGCCCGCCCTGCGGATGGGGTGGGCGGGACGCCGCGTCCTCCTCGTCGAGGACAACGATCTCAACCAGGAGGTCGCGATCGGCCTGCTCGGCGAATTCGGCCTGGCGGTCGATCTGGCGGCCGACGGCGCGGTCGCGGTCGGCCAGATCATGGCGCACGATCCGCAGTATTATGCGGCGGTGCTGATGGACATGCAGATGCCGGTGATGGACGGGCTGAGCGCGACCCGCGCGATCCGCGACGCGCCCGCCTACGACGAGCTGCCGATCATCGCAATGACCGCCAACGCGATGGCGCAGGACCGCGCGCGCTGCCTCGCCGCCGGGATGAACGACCATGTCGCCAAGCCGATCGAGCCGGCACGTCTGCGCGAAGCCTTGGTGCGCTGGATCGGCGATCCTGGCGACGCGCCGGTACCGCCGCTGCTAGCGCCGCTTGCCGCGCCGCCGCTGCCGCCGATCGCCGGGCTCGACATCGCTTCCGGGTTGCGCCGCATGATGGGCAACGCCGCCGGCTATCTCGCGCTGTTGCACAAATTCGCCGAGCAGCAGCGCAGCGTGCCGAACGACATCGCGGCCGCGCTGCGCCGGCGCGACCGCGCGACCGCCGAGCGACTCGCGCATACCCTCAAAGGCATCGCCGGGACGATCGGCGCCGAGGCGCTGGCGGCGGCGGCCGGACGGGTCGAGGCGGCGCTGCGGGCGGGCGCCGACGGCGCTGCCGTCGAGCCCCAGCTCGCCGCGCTCGGCGCCGCGCTGCGGGCGCTTCTCGACGAGCTGCGCCGTGGCCTGCCGCCGCTGGCGCCACCGGGACCGGCCGCCGCCGGGACGCGCACGGCCGATCGCGCCGGCGCCGCCGAGGCGTCGCGCCAGCTCGCCCGGCTGCTCGCCGACAGCGATGTCGCGGCGCGCGCCTTCCTGAGCGATAATGCGGCGGCCTTGCGACTAACGCTTGGCCGGCATTTCGGGGAAATCGAGGCGGCCGCTGCCGGCTTCGATTTCGCCGCCGCGCTCGCCGCGTTGCGCCGCGCCGCGAGCGAACTCGAAATCGCGTTGTAGCGACCCGGGTGCGAGGCAATCGGATGGACGAGCAGCAGCAGTTGATGCGACCGCCCAGCGTGCTGGTGGTCGACGACGCGCCGGAAAACCTGATGGTCCTGACGCAGGCGTTGGAGGGCGGCTACCGGGTGCTCGCCGCCAGGGACGGGCTTGCGGCGCTGCGGATCGCCGCGGCCGAGCCGGCGCCCGACCTCATTCTCCTCGACATCATGATGCCGGGGGTCGACGGCTTCGAGGTCTGTCGCCGCCTCAAGAATAGCCCGGCGACGGCCGCGATCCCGGTGATTTTCCTGACCGGGCGCAGCGAGAGCGAAGACGAGGAGCACGGCTTTGCGCTGGGCGCCGTCGACTACATCTCGAAGCCGATCAGCCCGCCGGTTGTGCGCGCCCGCGTCAGGACCCACCTGCAGCTCAAGGCCAGCGCCGATTTCCTCAAAAGCCAGAACGCATTCCTCGAAAGCGAGGTGACCCGCCGCACTGCCGAGGTTCGCGCGATCCAGGACGTGACGGTGCTCGCGGTCGCCTCCCTGGCCGAGACCCGCGACAACGAGACCGGCAACCACATCCGCCGCACCCAGCATTACGTGCGCACGCTGGCGACCTACCTGGAGACGCATCCGCGCTTCCGCCGCGATCTCGCTTCCGACGCGATCGATCTCTTGTACAAATCGGCGCCGCTGCACGACATCGGCAAGGTCGGCATCCCCGACCGCATCCTCTTGAAGCCGGGCCGCCTGACGCCGGACGAATTCGAGATCATGAAGACCCATACGACGCTCGGCTACGAAAGCATCGTGCAGGCCGAGGACCGGCTCGGCAACTCGCTCGACTTCCTGCGCTACGCCAAGGAGATCGCGCTGTCGCACCAGGAGAAGTGGGACGGCTCGGGCTATCCCGAGGCGCGCAGCGGCGAAGACATCCCGCTGTCGGCGCGGCTGATGGCGGTCGCCGACGTCTACGACGCGCTGATCAGCCGGCGGGTCTACAAGCCGCCGTTCTCGCAGGAAAAGTCGCTCGCGATCATGCGCGAGGGGCGGGGCAACCACTTCGACCCCGACATCCTCGACGCCTTCCTCGCGCATCCGCAGGAGTTCCGCGCGATCGCCGAGCGCTTTGCCGATCACGATGCCGAGATCGACGCGGCGGCCGCCCGGCAGCGCACGGCGCTGGGCCCGGCGGCGCCCGGGAAATGATGGCCCGGGAAATGATCGCCCGGGTGATCGACCCGGTGTAGCACCCCCACCCTTTTCCACATGGCCAAATCGGCCGCTCTGCCCTAGAGTGCTGGCGCGCGGCCGCCGAAATCGGCCGCGCAATCGTGCGGGCGGGTCAACCGCAACGCCGGCGTCGTGCGCCTGGGAGGAAATTTATGCTGCAATTGCTCGAACAACAAAAAAAGCTAACCAGAAACCAGTGGCTGATAGCCGGCGCCGCGACGCTCGGCGACATGCTCGACTTCTTCGATTTCTTCCTGATCAGCTTTGTGCTGGGCTTCGTCGTCAAGAATTGGCACCTGACGTTCGGACAGTCAGGCGCGATCCTGCTCGCTTCCGGCATCACCGCGCCCTTCGGCTCGCTGTTCTACGGCTGGCTCGCCGACAAGGTCGGGCGCCGCACCTCGCTCGTCGCCGCGGTGCTCAATGTCTCGCTCGCCACCGGCGCGATGGCGCTGACCCCGACCGGGGCCTGGGGGTATCTGGTCCTTTGCCGCCTGTTTGTCGGGTTCGGGGTGACCGGCCTCTATTCGGTCGACATCACGCTGATGCAGGAATTCTCGCCGTCGCATCGGCGCGGCTGGTTCACCGGGCTGACGACGACGATGCTGCCGGCGGGATCGCTGCTCGCCGCGCTGCTCGGCTATTACGCGGAGCCCTATATCGGCTGGCGCGGCATGGTTATTTGCGGGCTGCTCCCGGCGTTCCTGTGCCTCTACATCCGGGCGTTCGTTCCCGAATCGCCGCTTTGGCTGTTGCGCAAGGGGCGGCTCGAGGAGGCGCGCAAGTCGCTTGCCTGGGCGCTTATGATCGATCCCGCCTCGATTGAGCTGCCCACCAGCCTGCCGCCGGAAGAAAAGACGCGGTGGATTGAATTGTTCAAGTATCCCCGCAGCATCGTCGCCGGCTGCCTGACCGGGCTCACGCAGACCGGCGGCGTCGCGCTGGCGCTGTGGCAGATCGCGCTGTTCGTCATGGTGCTGGGCATCAGCGCGGGGCAGGCCTCCAAGCTGGCGATCTTCGTCGCGATCTCGGCGATCCTTGGGCGGTTCTTCTGCTCGTGGATTTCGGACGCCTGGGGCCGCCGCGCTTCCGGCGTGTTCAGCTGCATCGTCTCGGCGCTGCTGATGTTCCTGGCCGGCTACTGGCACGATGTCTACATCGCCGGGTTCTCGATGTTCTTCGTGATGATCCTGCTGCAGAGCTTCCTCGGCAGCGGCAACTACTCGATCGTCGGCCCCTACATGGGCGAGATGTGGCCGTCGCGGCTGCGCGGCAGCGGCATGGGCCTCGTGTACGGCGTCGGCAATCTCGGCAAGTTCATCGGCCCGCTCGGCCTGGCGCTGATCGCCGGCTCCGACAACTTCGTCAGCCCAAAGGCGACGATGGACGCGCTGGTCCCGGGCTTCGCCTATTTCGCGTACTGGTACCTGATCGGCGCCTTTGCCTTCTGGTTCATCGGCACCGAAACGCGGCGGCGCACGATCGACGAGATCGACCTGGAGATGGCGGCGATGAGTGCGCGTGGGGCGCAAATCATCACCGCCGTATGCGGCATCGTCGCCGGGTGCGTCGCGGTCGGGGTCCAGCCGTTCATGCCGATCCCGGTGTTTATCGGCGTCGGCATGGCGGTGATCTCGCCGGCGATCGGCGGCATCATCCTCTTGGCATCGGCGATCGCCATCGTCGCAGTGTTCGGCGTGACCCTGTCCGGCCTGACCGGCATTCTCGGCGTGCTGACCATAATCCTCTCGACCATTGCCGGCGTCTCGGCCTTGGTCAGCGCGTTCAGCTCGCAGCCAGCGCAGATCCAGCCGGCGGAGTGAACCCGGCGCCGCTGTTCCTCGTCGCAACGGCCGGGCCTCGCGCCCGGCCGTTTGCGTGTGCGGCGTGCAACAAAGTTTAACAAGGTTTCATCATTTGACAGATCAATAAGCTTCCGTTAGATCGGACGAATGGTCGCCAAAACTACGAGCGGCCGCGACGATGTGAACAGGAGGTAAGCTCGGCCCGCCGGTGTCGGCCGTGTGGCCATTGCGAGCAAGGCTTTAGCGCAGAAACCCCGTTTCGAGCGAAGAAAATCTCCGGAGCAACCGGGGCGCTTCGATGCCGCCGCAACTGCCGCCGCCGCTGCCTGCCCGCCGCACAGGGAGGCATCTTATGCTCGAGCGCTTGGAACAGCAGAAGAAGCTGACCGCCAACCAGTGGCGGATCATCCTGACGACCAATCTCGGCGACATGCTGGATTTCTTCGACTTCTTTCTGATCGGCTATGTGCTGGCCTACATTCTAAAGGACTGGCACATCACCTACGGCCAGTCGGCGGTGATCCTCGTCTCGGCGGGGCTCGGCGCGGTGCCCGGCGCCTTCTTCTGGGGCTGGATGGGCGACCGGATCGGCCGCCGCACGGTGTTCATGCTGACCGCGATGAACGTCGCGATCGCCACCGGCATCATGTACTTCACGCCCGAGCAGAACGCGCTCATTCCGGGCTGGATATTCCTCTCGTTCTTCCGCTTTTTCGTCGGCTTCGGCAATGCCGGGATGATCGCGGTCGACATCCCGCTGGTGCAGGAATTCGTGCCGACCTACAAGCGCGGCTGGGTCGCCGGGCTGACCACGACGCTGCTGCCGGCCGGCAACGTGATCGGCGCGATCTCGGGCGCCTATCTGGCGCCGACGATCGGCTGGCGCGGCCTCTTCCTGGTCGGGCTGGCCCCGGCGCTATTGGTCCTGATGATCCGCTGGTGGGTCCCCGAATCGCCGCGCTTCCTGATGCGCATGGGGCGCCTCGATGAGGCCCGCAAGTCGCTTGCCTGGGCCTTGCAGTGCGACCCCGGCGAGATCGAATTGCCGACCAGCGTCATCGAGGAGGAGAAGACGCGGTGGCGCGAACTCTTCCGCTATCCGCGCAGCATGGTGGCGGCCTGCCTGATCGCGCTAAGCCAAACCGGCGGCGTCGGCATCCTGATGTGGATCACCGCGCTCTTCGTCATGGTGCTGAAGATCACCCCGGCGGAAGCTTCCTACCTGATGATCTGGGTCGGCGTGCTCGGCATCGTCGGGCGCCTCGTCGCCTCCTGGATGTCGGACTTCTTCGGGCGGCGCTGGTCGGGGTTCGCGATCGGCATGGGCGGGGCGATCACGATGGCGCTCGCCGGCTATTGGTACGACGTCTATGTCGGCACGCTCTCGGTGTTCTTCCTGATGATCATGATCCAGCGTTTCTTCGGCGACGCGAGCTACGCGATCATCGGCCCCTACATCGCGGAAGTGTGGCCGAACCGGCTGCGCGCCAGCGGCATGGGGTTCAGCTATGGCATCGGCAATCTCGGGAAGATCATCGGCCCGTTGGGACTGGCGCTGATCGTCGGCTCGTCCAACTACGTCAGCCCCAAGGTGACGGCCGGCGGCATCTTCCCGGCGCTGTTGTTCCTCGCGTTCTGGTATGCGCAAGCCGGGCTGGTCTTCCTCCTGGTCGGCTTCGAGACCAAGGGCCGCTCGATCGAGGAGATCAGCGACGCGCTTGATGCGCCGGCCAGTGCCGCCACGGTCGCGACCCCGGCCCGCGCGACCGCCGGGTAGTAGCCCGTCACGGCCTCGCCGGGCTCGGCCTCAGAGCCCGGCGAGCGCCGCAGCGATGTCGGCGGCGCTCAATTCCCAGGAATTGTCGAGTTCGGCGACGAC